>Ga0160433_100136_pt1 | contig 65711 bp, 49 predicted proteins | sample HID1972K_E0MG_FD_108235 | JGI IMG/M metagenome (GOLD analysis project Ga0160433, IMG submission 108235) | Enriched pill bug-associated microbial communities from UW Madison campus, WI, USA - HID1972K_E0 MG | ecosystem: Host-associated > Arthropoda: Insects > Digestive system > Unclassified ...
CCGCGCACGTGCACCCTGCCGCATCGATCCCCCCGTCGTTGATCACAACAACTATCTGCCGTTGTGACAGCTTGGCAATACCGTTTCTAACCAACCACCCAAGAATCGCTCTTGGCAGGCGACATGCTTGGTCGCCGACGCGTCCTTCCATCTCCATCACAGTTGGTTCATGAGCCTGCAGTGCGTGCAATCATTGGATGCGGAGGCGCAACAGCCGCCGTCGCCAGCCTCGACATTGCTAACGGAGCGAGGGGGATTTCGACCACGCGCCCAGCTTCGCTGAATGCCAGTTAGGCGCGTAGCGCCCTGGCCTCCCCGGCGGCGGAGTCAGCAAGGCGCCAGAAGCGGCTATTCACAGGACGCCCGAAACACGACATTCGGTCGACGTACCCAAGCGTTCCGGACCAGGGCAAACGTGGCATGGGGGCGGCGACTGCCAAGGGAAACAGATTGGGAGTTGTTTCCGACAGCAGTTCACCTGACAGAGCTAGCCCAGTTCAGGCAGCTCCGGCAGATCTTCGTCTGGGACGAAGGGTATCTCAACCCGGATCGCACCGTCGGGCATGGTCCACGGAACGACGGGAAGCAGCCAGAGGATGCGTTCCGCGTGACGGTTCAGGCCGAGAAACTCGCCGTAGCCGTCCCAATGGCCGCGCCTGTTCCACAGAAAGGCGAGGTCGCGCTGATAGTCGCCGAGCCAGGCAGGCAGCTCCCGTGCCTCAAGCTCTTTCGTGAGCGCCGGAACGGCCTCGAAGACATCCGTCTCGATGCCGTCGGCATGGCCGAGAAGGCCGGCAAGATGCTCGAGCAGGAAACCTAGACGGGGAAGCACTGCGCCGAGGAATTTATCCATGTCTCCGTCGAGACGATAAGCGTGCCGAGCCTCACCGAAGGCTTCGAAGAGTTCGGAAAGCCCCATAAGGACTACCTCTTCCTCGATCCCGAAACGCGAGGGGTCAGCGAAGGCTGACGACGCCCGGCTCGCGAAATAGGCGCTCCAGGCTGGGTAGGTGGTTCGTTGCAGGATGCCGTCCAGACCCTCCACTTGCTGCGTAAGCAGCACGCCCGGCAGAGCCTCGTCGAACGTCTGCGTGACGCCAGCCGACGCGAGCTGGTTGACGATGATGTAGGCGCATTGAGCGCGGGCGGCTTCGTCCTCGTTCAGCAGGTGGTGCGCGACGAAAGACTGCACGACGATGTGGCTCTTCACCACGCCATCCCGCACGACGTTCGGGCATTGAGCGACGCCAATGCCTTTCTCATCTTGCCGGGTCGGAGGCGCCGTCACATTCGGCATGCCGCGATCAAGCGCCGCGAGCGCGGCCGGATAGTCGTCAGCAACCGTGATGCCGTCGAGACGATCCAGCGGAACGGTCCATGCCACCTCGCGAAGCAGATCGCTCAATGCGTCGGAGATCCGTTTCGGTACGCCTTCCTCGAACGTGCCCTGGAAGTGGACTGGTATGCTGAAGGCCGATGAGGTTGGACGAAGCTCGTTGCCCGAAGCTTCTAGAGTCTGACCTTTTCGCTTCCAGAGCCCGTCGGTCACGGCCGCTTCGACGACAACGACGGAGCGATTACCCATATCGGCCATGAGCGTACCCGCCTGATCGAGAAGCGAGCCAGCTAGGAAATAGACATGGCTGCACGCTGCGGCCGCCCGATTGTATTCGACAGTGTTGAACGCGGGCGGTTCGCCTTTGGAGCCGATCAGGACCGAGCGCGAGGTGAGCGGCAGGAAGACGGTGTCGATCTCACTGAGCTTGGCCATCATCAGCGGATGGATCTGGCCGTCGCGTTCGACGCCGAGTGCCACACAGTCTGGCAGGATCAAATCTTCGTCCGTCGCCACCACCCTCCACGCCAGTGTACTCAGCTCTGCTGTTCTGAGATTGGGGGTATTAGTCTTGGCCAGCGCTTTTCGGTGTGCATCGGCGGCCACCGATTTGGCTTCACCCGAAAGCATGCCGATCAGGGCGTCGATCTGCCCCTTCTGCTGGGCATAAAAGCTCGTGAACTGCTCACGGATCATCGCGTAGGCGATGCGGGTCATCAGCTCTTCGGGCATATTGGCCAAGGCGGGATTGATGGCAGGCAGCTGCTGCGCCAGCCTATCGACGACATGGCCGCGAAACGTGTCGGTGACGCCTGGGCCTTCCAGCCCGATAAGGCGCCGCACAGCGTCTTCGTCCGAGAATAGCTCGGTGAAGCTGTCCGCCATGGTCGTCAGACCGTGGGCGAAAGCCCCGCGAAGATGCGCGTTGCGGGTCGTAAGGTGAGAGATGACCTCGGCGGCGGTTGTGGCGTTAGCCTGCCCGCCGGGCTCGACGGATCTTAGCTCATTGACGAGGGTCGTGAGATGCCCCTCGTAGTCGGTGATTTCGTCATCGAGCGTGCGAATGCCGTCCTTGCTCGGCTCGGAGTAAAAATACGACTGGGCGCCGCTTCGGTTGATGGCCGAAATGAACGGCTTTGCACCTCGACGGTAGACGTAGATCTGCTCCTTGCCGTCGGTGGACGGTATCTGGAATCCGCGCTGATAGAGCTGCGGGATTTCGTGTTGGACTTTGCCGGCCATGCGGTTCCTTGCGAGAAAATCGAGCAGCCCGCGTGCTGGGAATTCATCTATAGGTCTAGCGACACTCCTAGCTAACACTCGTGGGGGGACCGTCGCGTGAAAGGCGCTTTGCGCCAAGTGCGGACATTCGCAGCCCACCGAACTCTGGACCTTTGATCGAGTCTCCTCGAATCAGCCCTCGGCCCGTTGCGCTCCAACGCGAGTTGAGTTCTTGATCGCCTCATAACACGACGAGACAGCTTTATTGGAGAGTTCGTGAGCGATTCTGATCACCTAAAGGACCTGAAGGCAGTCTGGGGAGACTCCTGTCATGCCATGTGGGTTGAACTGCTCTGCATATCCATGGCGGAGAGTCACGTGGTCGCGCACTACAAGGATATTCCGCAGAATACCTCCATCCAGGATCTATTCTATGCGCCCGACTTGAGGGGTCGCATAAATGGACTCACCCGCGATATTTTCCTTGAGCGAGCGGCCGGCTACCGACACGCGGTCGTTACAAACCGGATCGTGATCCTTTCAGCCTCGTTCGAAGCTTATTTCTCAACATTCTTAGACGCCTACATTGCCAACCGAGTTAAGCTGTCCGATCCGACAACCGGGCAACGCACAGCCCAAGGTGACAAGCTTTACGGCGACGTTTTGAAAGCCAGAGGGCCGGTGAAACGAATCCAAGCTTTTGCCGATATAACTAACTCGGGCATCAAGACAATAAATCCGCTTTTGTCTTATCTCAGCGATGTCTACTACCTCCGCAATGTTCTTGCTCACCGCGCAGGGTTGGTCGATCAGTTTGCATCGCAGTCTCTCATCAACGTAAGCATCGCTCCGGGAGAAAAGATCATTCTCAGTCCCTCGGTTTTGATCGAACTGGCTGCGCCAGTCATCAAAATTGCTGAGTTCATCGATCGAAAAACGGTCAGCGAACACGATCCCTCCACCGGCCAACATCGACCCGAAGTGCTTGCTGAAATAGCGCGTCGCCGGCCTAAAAAGACGCGTCCCTCGCAGCGGACCTAATGGTGTCAGTGGTGTCGATGCAGCTGCGACTTTCGTCGCGCAACTCGCCAACGCATCCCCACTGCTGCGGCAAATTCCTTCGAAGGGGAAGGCGAGGTGTGGACCTCTAGATTGCGCCAGAAGCGGTCATTGGAGAATTGCCAAGAACCAGACTTTCGTGCGGCATCAGATCCGACTTCCGCTTCCCACCCATTGCGGACATCGGGTCAATGTCTGAAGCTGGCGCATGGCAGTCACGTCAACGATCAAACTGGTCGTGGCCGCTGATGAGCCGGCACTGTTCTACTCGTCGGTCTCACAGGCTGAGATGAACCTCGAAGCCATCGACGTGCGGGATGGCGTCTATCCAGTTGGCTACGGCCCCGAGGGCCAAGTCTTCAAGCTGGAAGCCATAGGCGACCGGGTGCGCATCTCACAGGTGGCAGGGCTGCCACCGAAACCCGACGATCTTCGTGCCCTTCTGCTTCGCTACCTGTCAGCCGCTGGCGTCAGTGACGTCGAACAGGCTGAGCCACTTGGAATCCTGCTGGCGCGGTGTGATGCGGCAGTGGACTGACGTCCGCTAACCACCCCCACCCTCCGCCACTTTCGCGCCGGAGCGGATGCTGCATGGGCAGCCGCGACCGCCTGAGACTTCGTCGGGTCAGGCAAGTTACGTCAAGCGGCGCTTAACCTGACAGCACCTTCAGCTGGTCGAGCGCTTGAAAAACGAACCAGGGCACACGGTCCGGGAAAATGAGTGACGCGAGGATCGCGCCGCCCGCGACCGACGGGTCGGTCGGCTGGACAAACGCATGAGGCGGGAAGTGCTGGAGCAAGTCGTCGATACGCCATATGTAGTGGCCGATGGTGAAAGGGTTGTTCTCGCCGTTGTCGATCGTCTCAAGCGCAAACAGGGAATGATCGTCAGCTACGAAGGCATTGATCGTAACGTGGTCGAGCTCGCTCATCGCTTCGTCGAAGACATCGGTGAGATCAAACAAGGGGGCTGCCAAGAGGTAGACCGCTCCCAGCTCATTCGGCTGGGCGACCTGCCCCTGCACTTCAGCGAAGGAGTCCGTAAGGCGGGCGAGCATGTAGGCGAAGATGCGAGACGGCTCGATGCTGGTGGCGGCGATCCGCGCTTTGCACTCGACATACGAGTTGAAGAGCGGGCTCAGTATGGCTTCGCCTTCCTCCTTCAGATCGAGGGCCGCTAAGGCAGTGAGCGCCAAGGCCAGATATGGCGCTTGGGCGTCGCTTATCGACGCGAGGGAAAGACGGTAGTGTTCGACAATCAGATTCAGCAGGCGCTTGAACTTGTCACGCGGGAATTCTGCCTCGCGCCCGATCAGCCGCCCCAAGTGAAAAGCCGCTCCTGTCCAACCCAGTACTTTCGATAGGCGGATTGGTAGGAGGTAGAGATTGGCCATCCCGCCGGGGCCGGCCAACATAGCGAACTTCTCGGCTTCGAAGGCCTCCACGGCTTCATCGAGCGCTCGATGGATTACGCCGATGAGGCTTTCCAGTTGGCTCAGCAGCCAGTGGCTGATTTGAGGATGAATGCTGGCATAGGGCAGCAGCGCAATCGCAGCCGTCGCGCGAAGTTCAGCCCCTTTGAACACGTCCCGGCTTTCATCCGCCTTGCCAATCAGATGCCCGAACAAGCGCTCCACGTCGGCGATCAAGTCCAGAGGGTCGTGGGCGTGGGATGCCAGAACGGGCTCGACGGCATCGAGAAATGCTCGGGGCTCCCACTTCCTCAGTGCCGACTGGCTGCTCGCCTGAAACAGGGGGTTTCGACAGAACTGGGAACGGCGGTGCACATTCAGCGCCGACAGCACCGGGTTTTGGTCGCCGGATCGGCGGACACCCTCTCCGCCATTCGTACCAGTAATGAGCAAGATCAAACACTAAGCCGAAAGGCATAGTGCTTTTGCCTTTTGGCACAAAATCTGGTACATTCTATGTATGGAAGCGGCAAAAATACCTAGTTATATCCTGATTAGATCGGGATTATACTATGTTCGCATTTCAATACCCCACGAACTCCGCTCAGCATTAGGCAAGAACGAACTTAAGCGCTCCCTCAACACTAAGGATAGAACTGAAGCTGCACGACGCGCCCCGGCCGTCATCGCCAGCTTTCAGCGCGATCTGGAAAGAGCGAAACGGCAGTGCACCCCGGTGCACGCCGCCATCTCGGAAATCCCACTGGAGGATGCCAGAGGCTTCGCCCGCGCCCGCCTCGACAACATGCAGTCGGTGCCTGATCGATCCCGAGCAGCGGGACGGCAATTCCTTGCGGGAGGCGGCGGCGACCGGCAGCGTCGCCTTGGGGAGAACAGACGGATGCTGGAGTTTTTCGAGGAGATCGATGGCGGCGATCATTGGGACTATTGGCGCACCGCCCTCGGCCGGTCCCACCTCCAAGCCTTCGAACAGGAACACATTGTTCGAATAGAGAGGGGTTCTCAGGCTCACGGCCTGCTCTCGGAGTTCGGCGCTCAAGCGCAGATCGAGCATGTCCGACGCGCGATCCATCGCGACGAACAGCCCTTCACAGCCGCGCCCGCTCCTGACGTGGGCGGCATCTTCCCCGCCCGAGATCAAACCGTGACGCTGGAGCGATTGGTCAAGCTCTATCGAGAGGACAAGGAGCCGGGCTGGCGTCCGTCATCCAGCCTGAGCTTCAAGAAGGTCGAGGAACTCTTGATCGATTGGTTCGGACGCGACCGCTCCGTCCATTCGATACCTCGGGACGAATGGCGCGAACTCTTCCGCCTGCTGCCTCACGTCCCCGCCTCCCGCACCAAGATCAAGGCGTTCAAGGGGCTCTCTCTGACCCGGATAATCGAAGCGGCGGATGCGGCTGCTGAACCTATTCAGCGCCTCTCCCAGAAGAGTTGCACCGACTATGTGATTCACGTTCAATCCCTGTTGAACTGGGCGAGCCGAGAGGAGCTTCTGCCTCAGAACCCGGCCAAGGGGTTGAATGCCCCCGCGACCGCGCGGGCCGGAACGGCCAAGAAGCCCTTCACAGCCACGCAGCTTCAAACGCTGTTCGCTGCGCCGCCTTATGCGCCGACGCCATCTGAGCTTCCTGAGGAGGGGCGGTACTGGTTGCCCCTGATCGCCCTGTTCACCGGTATGCGCAGTGGCGAGATCGCCCAACTCGGGACCACCGACATCGAGGAGGTTGATGGCGTCCTCTGCATCCGCCTGACCGATCCAAAGACATTGAAAACCCAAGGTTCGGTCCGGGATGTTCCCATACATTCGGAACTGCGCAGGCTGGGTCTTCACCTTCTCGTCCGCCACCGTCGTGAGGCTGGTGAACCGCTTCTCTTCCCGGACGTGCGCCCGAACGGAAAGGAAGATCGCAGCTCGGAGTTCTCAAAGGTGTTCCGCAAGATGCTGAACGCAGTGGGCTTGGCCGACCCTAGCCTGACATTGCACTCCTTCCGTCACACCTTCGCTCACGCCCTCGTCGCGGTTCAGACGCCCCAGGCGGTAGCGGAAGCGCTCCAAGGTTGGGGCGGCAGAAAGCCCAAAAACATGTTCGCCCACTACGGCGGCCGGCCGCCCTTACGCCAACTGGCCGAAGCCGTGGAGCGGGTGACTTATCCTGGCCTCAACCTTCAACACCTTCACCGATGCACCATCACCACCACCGCGACGACGACACGCCCAGGGCGGCAGTTCGACTGATCGAGGACATTGGCCGTATCCGACTGTCCGAGAGCTTCTTTTTCCGCGACTTCCTCTACAGCGAGATCGCGACGGTGACGGGCCTCCCCAACATCCCCAGAGATGTCGAGGCGGCGGTCTGGGCGGGCCGACAGCTATGCCAGGAGGTATTGGAGCCCCTTCAGGCCCTCCTCGGCCCCATTCGCGTCCGTTCGGGATATCGGTCCGAGTTGGTCAACCAATACGGAAACGACCACCGGCTCGGATGCGCCTCAAACCGCAGCAACTACGGGCGTCATATCTGGGATGGCGTGGAGGAGAACGGCGCGCGAGGAGCCATGGCCTGTGTCGTCCTCCCACCCCTTGCAGACCACTATCATCGCACCGGGGACTGGCAGAGCTTTGCCTGGTTCATGCACGACCATCTCCCCTACAGCGAAATGACCTTCTTCTCCCGGCTGGCCGCCTTCAACATCGGCTGGAGCGATGCACCCCGGTGCACGATCGACAGCTTCATATCCCCGCACAAAGGCTATCTGGTTCGCCCTGACCTCTTTTCCTCGTCACGGGACAACATCGAAAAATACGATCATGTCCCGCTTCTCAGGGCCGCTGCCCAGCAGGCGCAACATCGGGAAGGCGCTAAAGGGGGGTATAAGGCAAAATGACCAAACGCATCGTTCTACTGAGCGTGTATGCCAAGAAGAAAATCACTTCTTCAGGCTACATTGATGGCAAGAAACCGCACTCATCTTCCCGAGCTTGCACCTGGGTGCACGGTTGACGGGGATACAGCCTCCTTCGACAGGTTCGTACTCAGGCTAGACCGTGTACCGGTGGCTTGGACCCGTGCCACTGCTGAAAGAGCGATCGCTCGGGCACCACAACGGCAGGGACTTCGAAGGGGAAGACAAGCGGGCAGCGTTGAGATTGGATATCATGGCCTGATGATTGGCGGTCGGATCACCTTCCACGATCTCCCTTCCAATACCGCCACATTGGAATTGAGGCTGAACCTGACGGCATTCCTTGCAAGGAATTTCTCCAGGCTGACCACTCCGGAAGCTCTCAGAGAGCTCGATCAAGGAACGCGCCGAAATTATCTGACCCAAGCGGACGAAAGACATCGCGCCCTCGATGATAATTCCAATTTCATCACTGACACCCAGACGCGCACGGGAAGGCGATTGGATCATGCATCATGGCTTCGGCCATACATTGATCTTGTTCTGGCCTTCTTGGCTGACGAACTGAACTCATACGAGGCAGAGATCGTATCGCCTCCTCCACCGCACCTCACATTCCCACTACGGAATTGGTCGTTCCGGCAATTGGAGGTGTTCTGGGAGTTTTGGAGCGCCGACGCCGTGGGACTTGCGGCCGACCTGTGCCGTTTAGTTCCAGTGATCACTCAGGAGCATCGCCTCACCCGCTACACATTGTCCGAAGAGCGGTCTGGTCCGGTTATCGGCATCTCGGCTCGAACATCCCACCGCCATGTCGTTCACAAGCTTTATGCCAAGCTTCGTAATCGATTGCGGCTGGAAATTGGATACGAGCATTCCGTCAGACGCATAGAGAGGCGTCTCAGCCACCGAGGCCCAACCGACTGGTTCGATGTTGAACCTGTTGTGCGAGAAATCGCCTGGTTGGCCGCCGAGCGCGCAAATGACTGGTTAGTCGTGCTTTCCGAGGTTCGGGCATCCACGTTCGATGGTCAAAGAGGCTATTCGTCTATCTCGGGTTTCCTTACCGCGTTGGCTGAAGCATTTCCGTCCCCAGAGGCCCATCGTCTCGTTTGGATCCACCTCCTGCTTCACGGTTCAATCCCCAGACGCGCTTTCGATCTCGATATCGCAGACGGAACCCTGCGCTTGGTGCGAACCGGCTTTCTGGCGCCCAATCGACCAGGGCGGGCTCGGATGAACACGACGTACCGCCCCGCAGATGCATACGCGGGGATATTATTAGCCCTTCGAGGCGCCTATACGCCGACGATTAGAACCACCACGGATTAGACGACGTCTCCGACAACACGCTCGCCTCTCAACATCAGCGGCTTTCCGATTTCTCGGAAAGAAGGGCGTTGCGTGAGACTAAGGAGACTTCAGGAACGCCGAGCGCGGAGGCTATCCGCTCCAGCACGTTTAGAGTGATGTTGCGCTTTCCCGTTTCGACGCCCGACAGATAGGTCGGGTGAATGTCAGCGTCATGCGCAAGCTGGTCCTGCGCGAGGCCAGCTGCTTCCCGCGCTTTGCGAATGTTCGCCCCGACAACCTTCCGCAACTCCATGCACCGGAGGCACACCTCCGCTGTTGCCGCGTGAATAGACTATGAGTAAAGTTAAGCTAGACAGTATGAGTTCGCAGGCAAATTTTGGAGCGTGACGTTATGGGCGCGTTGGGTTGGGGCACTTTCACGATTGGCTTCCTGGGCTTTTGGGTAGCGTTATGGGCGGTCTTTCACCCGCTCCGATCCATCCACCTCGGCTCGCGGAAACGTGCTGGCTTGGCGCTTGCGGGGGCGATTGTCCTCACCTTTGTGGGGTCTGGTATGGTGGGTAGTACAGCGCCCCAGGCCGATCCCGCTGCGAATAGCGCACCGGAAACGGCGACCGTCCCATCACCGTTAGAAACCCTACCGGGAAGGCTCACTAATGCCCTCAACACCGTCAACCTTTACGTGGACGACGATGGACCGGACGCCCGCGACCACAACAACGCGGGCTATCTCGAGAATGAACTGAAGCAGTTGGACGACTGGGGAACCCTGATTTTTGAGGGACGAAGGGCAGATCTCGTTGCGGAACCGATGACAACGCTTGAACGCCTGATGGCTAGGGTCTCGTCCTATCAGGCGCGCGAATTTCCCATCTTCCGCAAGGACTTCGCGAACATGACGCGCAACAAGGTCTGGCGGGATGACGTGGAAGTTCAGACAGCCGGTTCAGGAAACACCACCCTTCTCTTCACCGGAGGAAACTTCTTCGCGAACCGAAATATCGCTGCTGTGCACGACGCGATCCGCAAGGATGCCGAACGTTTACGGTTCAAGAACATCGCGTTCCGTCCTTACGATGGTGGCCGTCAGGTCCGTTACGAGATCGATGGCGCTCCCGCCGACAACGAGGTCGGGGTTTGGGTCGGACGCAAGTTCATGTCGGCAACAAACCCCGGTCCTGAAGAGGAAGCGCTAATGCTCAAGCCGAGGCCAATTCACTAGGGGGTGGCTATACCACCACGAATGCCCCGGGGTGCATAAGCCCGAGTAGGCGCAGAGCTGGCGTTCGCGCTCACAGGAGGGCGTACTCTGTGACTCCAACCAAGCCTAGCGCTAAATCGATGATGAACGTCGTTCTTGCGACTCGATAGAAGCAGCTCTATGTTCCCCGTACGTTCACGGAGATCACATGGCTGGCAAGTTCCTTGGTCAAGACGGCAAATATCATCCCGTCGGGTCCTTTCTCGGAAAAGACGGCAAATATCACCCGAAGGGATATTTCCTCGGGCAGGACGGTCGTTACCACCCATCCGGATCGTTCTTGGGCCAGGACGGGAAGTACCATCGGCGGGGAGAAAGCCTCAGATCGGACGGCCGTTATCACCCTGCTGGTCACTTCCTAGGTCAGGACGGCAAGTACCATCCTCCAGGTTCCTTCCTAGGCCAAGATGGACGATACCACCCGCAAGGTGCATTCCTTGGTCAAGACGGGCGCTATCATCCAAGCGGATGCTTTCTTGGGCAGGATGGATGTTATCATCTAGCCGGTTCATTCCTGGGACAAGACGGCAGGTATCACCTATCAGGCTCATTCTTAGGATCCGACGGTAGGTATCACCCGAAAGGTTCATTCCTCGGCACCCATGGCCGCTATGAAGAGCCAGCTGGGGCTGCTGAGTTGGAAGCTAAAAACCAGCGAGGCATTGACTGCTGACTTCGGCGGCTTCGGCCGTGATAGCGGCAATCCAGGGAGGTAGTCGCAACAGCACCCCTGATAAGGCAGAGGTGCACGGTTTGATATCACTAGATATGCATGTAGCTCTCGCCCAAATGCCGTGACGGCGGCTCATTTGGTTCCACCGCTCTCTTGAAGGATTGACGACGGACCTATGGTAAAATCACTGCTCGTCGGAGTTGCTTCTGCATTCGTCACAGCCGTTGCAATTTTTCTGCTTCAAGGGGTGGGGTTCAGACTGAGCCCAGTAGGCATGACGTATGCCGATCTTGCCGCCACCCTGCTATCAGCCGCAGCGGTCCTTCTCACCATCATCGGCATTTTCATCGCAGCATTAGCCATTTGGGGTTTCGCAGCATTTCGCTCAGTCGCGAAAACGGCTGCAAAGGGGCATGTGAGCGCGCAGATCAAAGGTGGCGATCTTCGAAATCACATTGAGGAGCTCGTGAAAACCTATTTGAGCGACGAATTGGCTTCAGGCAATCTGCGCTCAGAGTTCGAGCGACGGCTGGATGAAGTCATCCTTCAGTCGGCAGCTCGACGTGCTATTCCGGAAGGCACGACCGATAATGACGTTCCCGTAGGCGATCTTTAGCGATGGGAGCATTTCAATGAGCAGTGAGTGGCGAAAACTCGATCCAACACACAAAAACATTATACGCCGGAGACAAGACCGCGCGCCGGTTAAACTGTCGACTATTGCGGAGGAGTTGGGTCTGAGGCTTCGCGCCGCGACACTTCCAGCTGGGATTTCTGGGGAGATTCGTCCCGACCCCTCAGCCCCAGCAGGCTATGTAATTCGCGTCAACCGACACGACAGCGCCGGTCGCCAGCGCTTCACTATTGCTCATGAGATAAGTCATTACCTATTGCACGAAGAGTTTATTGGGGATGGCATTACTGACGACATTCTCTATCGATCGGAGATTTCCGACTGGAAGGAAGCCCAGGCAAACCGTTTAGCAGCCGATATCCTTATGCCTGACGATCTTGTGTCTGCATGGCTTGATCGGGCTCGGGCGCTCGGCGTAGAGGATATCACAAGCTACCTTGCCGAGAAGTTCGAGGTATCGGAGGGTGCAATGAGGATTCGACTAGGGTTAGCCTAGCAGGGGGGAATTCGTGGGACTGCGTGATTGGGGCTCGGCTACCTATATTCCAATCTTGGCCTTAAACGGCGCTGAGATGCAGGCACTCGAGGAATTACCAAGCCAGGACAAGGACGCACTTCTACCTTTTATCCCACTCAAGAATTGGGGCGTCTCGGCCACTATCGAAAAATCCCTCGCTCGCATCACGAAGGCGTATGGGGATCGTCCATTCATTGCTGACGTTTGCCCAGCTGGCCTTGACGAAGATCCTCTTAGACCCGTCTTTCAGCAGCTTGCGGACCTTCGCGATCCAACGGACGGATACGCGAACTGGGCCAGCTTCATCGAAGAATATGATAATCTCATCCCAGCTTTGCAGCTGCGAGAGCCCACGCAAATCCCCAGCCAAATTGAACGCCTCACGGCACTAGATCGTGGGCTCGCCGTACATGTCACCAAACAGATGATCGGTTCGGCGGAAAACTTGGCGCAGGTCGTCAGTTCGGAGACTGATGGGGGCGCAGACGTATGCTTCATCCTCGATCTAGGGCGGCAGGATGAGAATCTCCTCCTGAATGAAGCAATCACTGTCCAACTCATTAAACGAATTAGAGAGCACCTTCCGAACGCCGCGCTTGCGATCTCGGCTTCATCTTTTCCTGCATCGTTTGTTGGACTAAAGGATCAGGCGATCTTTGAACGTCAGCATTTCGACGGCGTCAAAAGGGCCTCGGATGCCCCTTGTCTAATCTACAGTGATCGGGGCAGCGCTCGTGCGGAAAAGCAATTGGGCGGAGGCGGCAGTCCCTCGCCTCGGATAGACTACGCCGGAAGCTCAAAATGGGACTTTTTCCGCTCCGATCCTGTGTCTCGCTCTGAACGACCAGCCGCCTATGTAGCCCAGGCTAAAAAAGCGGTGAAAGCCTCCTGTTGGGATGCTGATCTCCACGTCTGGGGATGCCAAATGATAGAGAAAACGTCCAAAAAGGCTTCGGACAGCATCAAATCCCAGCAGAGTGCAGCAGCAGCCAGGATAAACATCCATCTGCATCGACAACTTTGGCACGGTAACCCAGAGGCACTTTATGATACGGATGAGGATTGGTCCGATTAAGCCAATTGTCCGGCGACTTGAGCTAGAGATGCACTCCAGGAGGACCAATCCTGTTGCTGTTGACGCGCCCACGCGAGGGCGCGATCTCGATCCTTTCGGAATCTGCTGAGTTCCTGGAGGTCTTCAGCGGAAACAGGCCGCCCTTCAACGAGATGCCAAAACCGTTGGCTTGTCGAACGGTGCCGTCGAGCGAATGCGTGGAAAAATGCAGCCTGGTAGTCTTCATCTGACGCCCCGGCGGGGACCCGCCTCGCATCCTCAAGGGTAAGAAGATCAGAAAAACATTTGGCGGTGGGGAGCTTCGTGCGCTCGGCCACAACTTGGACGCGACCGTCAGCCGACATCTGCCAGATATCAACCTCCCGGAGTGCGGACCAGTTGAGGTGCCGCACGTGACATGCAGCCACAACCAACACCACGCGATCAAAATAGCTTTTGTATGCCTCAATCTGCATTGGGAGGCGCTTCAGCGAGTCCAATTCGCTTTTGATTTCGACGCCTAGAAATTCGGGACCATGAATCGCGAGGTCAACGCGCACACCGGTTTCACCCAGGCAAAACTCGCTGGCGACGACGGCATGAGACCATTCGGTGCTCTCGTTGCGAAGATGGTCGAGGACAAACCCCTTGATCATCTGTTCGCTGGCTGCCCTAGCACCGAAGACGAAACTGTCGGACCTGTTCATCCGCTGCTTGTTTCAGACTCACACGCATCTTTCAACGGGAGGTTTTTGCCTACTACACCACGCCCTTCACGCACCGAGATCGGAAATTCAGATCGCCACTAGGGGTCAGTGTGAGACGTATTGAGCCCGATAAAGGTGGTACAAGGCGAGACACACATTGGCACATAGGACGGTACTAGGATGTTGATTTTATGATATTTTTATCAATAAGGACCCAATCCCACCCTCTCCGCCATCCAATTTTAATCTGCCATATCCATCACTTATCCGCCCGGCCGCGACGCGCCCGCGTGCGTCAGCGCCTCCCACGCCCGATCCAGCGCCAGCTCCATCGGCTGGGTGATCGACATCAGGGCGAAGCTGCCGTTCAGGTCGAAGACGCAGTGGCCGTGGACCACTGCGATCAGCGACCGCGCCAGTCTCGGCGCCTCTTCCCGCGCCTCGGACGGCAGGATGGCGCTCACCTCGTCCACCACGATCTGGGTCAGCTCGCCCCGCAACTGGTTTTGATCGTCGGGCATGGCGACATCCGGCGGCAGATGATGGTCGTAGATGGCGGTCCAGCTGTTGGCGTTGGCGCGGGCGAAGTCGAAATAGGCCTCGACCAGGGTCCGGATCCGGTCGGACCCGCTGGCCGCCAGCTTCTCGCGCACCGCCTCGGCCCACAGCTGGAAGGTGCGGGTGTTGATCGCGATCAGCAGCCGGTCCAGCGTGCCGAAGACATTATAGAGGGTGCCGATCGAATAGCCGATCCGTTTGGCGACCTCGCGGGCCGAGAAGCGGGCGAACCCCACCTCGGCCATATGTTTGTGGCCTTCCAGAACGAACAGCCGCTCCAGCTCCTGCCGCGTGTGATCCGATCGCCGTCCCATGATCCCGCCCCATAACAGGCCTAACACCGTCATGGAACGCGCCCGGGCCTAGAGGGTGCGGAAGAACGGGCCTTCCACGCCCGGCTCCAGGGTCTGGCCCTGATAGAGTTGCGTCACCCGCGCGCCCAGCAGGTCGCCCGGCCCCTGGATGAAACGCGGGCCGCCGAAGGCCTCGATCCCGTCAAGCTGGCGGGCCAGGGCGCGACGGTCCTGGGCCACGACCGGATTCAGGAACAGGCGGATGGCCGCCTCCTTCAGCCACGCCGGCCCACGCCCCTTCGGTGTCGTGAACCGGGCGAAGGGCCGCAGCGACCCGGCGTCCACGGGGGTGAAGAAGGCCGTGACGCACAGCGTCAGGCCGCGTGGCCCCTCCCACCGCGCCTGAACGGTCGTAGGCGCATACAGGCGCGTGCGGCTGCGCTCGCGCGGCGGCTCCAGCATCCGCGACATCCAGCCCAGGTCCGGGACCGGCTGGTCGATCACCTGCTCGATGCTGGTTTCATGCACATGGGTGGTCAGGCGCACGGGCATCCGACGGCCGCTGCGGCGGATGATCCCGTCGTGGACATAGTTGGTGTGAAAGGCGTCCAGCACGTTCTCGATCGCATCCAGCGGCCGCCCGCGCCACACCCCCTGCGCCCACCAGAAATGGTCGTGACCGGCGTCGCCCCAGACGCCCAGGTCAGGCAGGTCCGCCTGTCCGGGCGCCAGCCGCACGAAGACGCCGCCGTGCCGTTCGATGACCTTGACCGGGCTGGCCGCCAGACGCGCGGCATCGCCGGCCGCCAGCTCGCAGCCCGGAACCTCGACGCAGGCGCCGTCCGGCCCGAACCGCCAGCCATGATAGGGACAGACCAGCCCCCCGTCCTTCATCGCCCCGTCCGACAGCGGATAGTTGCGATGCGGACACCGATCCAGCAGGGCGGCGACCTGTCCGTCACTACCGCGAAACAGCACCACGGGCGTGTCCGCCACCTTGCGCGCCAGGGGCCGGTCGCCGACCTCCTTCGACAGGGCGACCATCTGCCAGCTGCGGGCGATGCTGTCCGGCAAGGGGGTCATCGACCGCCTCCCGGGCCGTTCCATTCGATATCGCGGGTCATGGCCCGCTCCAGGCTGGCGCCGCTCAAGGCCGCGCGGATCGAGAAGGCGGCGCTGTCGAGCACCGCGCCGCAAGCCGCCCAGCCGCCGCCGCGCCCGATGACGTCGGGCGTCTTCCGACAGTCCGCGAGCCAGCGCGCCAATCGCCGCTCGCGCACGGCCGTCGGCAGGCCATAGCGCCACATCGCCGGTCCCAGGCGTCCGGTTTTCCGCCCCAGGACGGGCGTCCCGGCCAGTCCCGTCATGGCGTCCGCCAGCGACCGCCCCCCGCCGAACAGGTGCGCCCCACTGGTGGCGCGCGGGTTGCATTCGATCAGCCACGGCCGATCGTCGGCGTCGATGATCAGGTCGCAGGCGAACTGCCCCCGCCCGACAACGTCGGCCAACCGCTCGGCCATCGCCAGCAGCCGCTGCTCTTCGGCCACGTCCAGCGGCGCGAAGGCGTAGCCGACGCCGCCCGCCATGCGCCACGGCGCGCCATAGGCGCTGAAGGCGGTGAGGACGCCGTTCACCGCGACGGCGTAGAAACAGGCCTCGCGCCCCCTCACCCGCGTCTGCGCCACCCACGGCCGCGCCTCGCTCGGCGCGATGGTCGCCAGCGCGCCAGCAGACGGCCCGACCAGCGCGTCCGCCCCAAACCGCGAATACTCCGCCTTGAACACCAGCCGGTCCGCTTGCGCCGCCAAGGCTGCCAGGTCGCTGCGCGTCCTGATCGGACGCGTGGTCGGCGCATCCAGGCCCAGGTCGTCGCACAGGCGCGCAAACTCAAGCTTCGAATGCAGCCGATCCAGCACATCGGATGTCGGCGCGAAAAGCCGGTCCGCCCATCTGGCGTCCTCTGCGGCGCGCGCCAGGTGGAAGACCTCCTCGCAGACCGGCACGACCAGGTCAGGCTTCAGATCGGCCAGCAGCCGCTCCAAGTCGCGACGAAACGCCAGCGGCTGCGACACCGGCGAACCATAGCGGTGAGCCCGCGTCGCGAGGCCCGACCACCGCGCCATCAGGCCGATCCGGCTATCGGCGAAATGGACCTGATGGCCCGCCGCCGCGAAGCTGCGGGCGATGTCCAGCGCCGCCGGCGCCCGCGCGCCCGTGATCAACACCCTAGGCATCGGACCACCTGACGCGACGGCGTTTCGGCCCCTCGGGGACCGGCGGTCCCGCCAAAGCGATGACGGGCCGGCGGGGCGACGCGTCCAGCAGGCCCTCGACGGCCTTTTTCGCCTCAGCGGCCCTTGTCGCTTCGATCTCGATCACCACCCGGTCGTTCGCCGCCGTGACGCGCCAGTCCTGTTCCGGTCCCACGGCGGCGACCAGGGCGTCCTCGACCGCGCGCGGCGGAATGACGACGTCGCCCCAGCGCCAGAGGTCGTCGTATCGTCCCTCGACCCCCATCACGGCCTGGAGCGGCGATCCGCAGCGGCAGGGCGGCGCCGGCTCCAACAGATCGTCCAGCCGCAACCGCACCACCGGCTGGGTGGTGCGCCTCAGGTCGGTGACGATGGGCCGAAACCGGTTCACGCCGGCGACCGGCTCTCGTTCGATGATCAGCACATCCTCGTTCAGGTGCAGCACGCCGAACCGGCAGGCCGCGCCCAAAAACCCCTCGGTCGCCTGATAGATCGGGTCGGGCCGACGCCCCAGCCGCCGGCCGATCCAAGCGCGTTCGCCCTCCCCCATCGGCTCGGCGCCGTAGAACAACCGCCGCAACGGCCAGGCCGGCGACTCCGTACAACGGCGCGCCAGATCGGTCAGAACATGGGACGGCGCGATCAGCACATGGGGCCGGAAGGCCTCCAGCCGCGCCAGCCGCTCTTGCGCCGGCATGTCCAGGCCGATGAAGTCGAAGGCGACGCGCCCCGCCCCGCCGACATCGCGATAAAGGGCGCTGTCCGCCCGCAGGCAAAGCGCGATCCGCCAGCGCCGCAACGGCGCATCCAGCGGCAGGAGCCGCGCCAGGGCGTGGCCGACATAGGCGGCGCGTTCCCGGGGGCTGGCCAGGAACAGGCCGCGCGCCCCGCTAGACCCCGTGGAAAGGCCCGCGCTCAAGCCGGCCGGCAGGACCGCCGGTTCGCCACGCTCGGCCGCCTGGGCCGCCGCCCTGACCTCCGCCTCGTCCAGCCCCAGGGTGTTCCAGTCGCCGAAGGCCGCCCGAACCGTCGCCGCGGTCGAAACCGGCAGATCCTGCAGCGGCCGCCCGGCATAGGCGGACAGCGCCGGCGTCCGGGCGATGACGCTCTCGAACCGCCGCCACAAGATCGTCTGCCGCCGTGCGATGTCGCTGCGGGACCGCAGTCGAACGGCGTCGATCCGGGCGCCGGCCCAGGCCTTCAGAATCGCGGCGCGATCAGCCTGCATCGCCCACCACCTCGGCTGCGGCCTCGGGACAGTGCGACGGCGTCACCACCAGGTCCGGCCGCCGCGTCCACAGTTGGTGGAGGTCGTGCAAGGTGCGGCGATAGACCTCGGTCTGACCCAGCAGATCGGTGGTCAGCCGGGGCGGCGGCGCATTCTCGCGCACGGCCCGCCGCGACCAGGCCGCATCCCCGACCAGGAAACGGCGCCGGTCGTCCTCGGCCCTCAACAGCAAGCCCCAATGCCCCGGGCAATGCCCCGGCAGCGGCACGGCCAGCATCGAGCCGTCGCCGAACAGGTCCGCTCCGTCCTCGAACGGCGCCATGTCCGGGCCCAGAGCCGCCCGCGGAAAGTCCTCGAAAAAGCGCGCGCGCGCATCGATGTCGGGCGGCGTCAGGCCGTCCAGCACGCCCCGTCGCACGCGCGCCAGCCGCCCCGGCCGCCGCGCATCCTCCAGCCCCGCCCTGGCGCAGAACAGGGTCGCGCCGGGAAAGGCGTGCAGCCCCGCGACGTGGTCGCCATGAAAATGCGAGATGACGACGGCCCGCACGTCGTCCGGCCCCAGGCCAAAGCGCGCCAGCTGATCCGCCGCCGCCGCCCCTTCCGGCAGATCGACCGGCGTCGCCCAGCGATAGAATCGCTCGGGAAAGGTCTGCGTCGCCGCCATGAAGGCCGGATCGTAGCCGGTGTCGAACAGGACCGCCCCGACCGTCGGATGCAGGATCAGTCCCGCCAGCGCAGGGAAATCGACGGGCGCCCATCCGGCGCCCCGGCGCGCCATCGCCGCCGGATGCCGGCACGATCCCGCCTGCAGCATATGCACTCGGCACCGGTTCATGCCGCCATCCCCGGCGCCAGGGCCAGGGCGGTCGCCACCGGATCGTGCCGGGGCGCATAACCCAGGGCCGTCCGGGCGAAGCTCAGGTCGAAGGTCTGCGAATAGGCCAGGGTCGCCAGGGTATAGGACGTCAGGCTCGGCTCGGGCTGTCCAGGCAGCACCGCACAGATCGCCTCGCTCGCGACGGCCGCCGCCCGCATCAGCCCCATCGGCGCCGGAACCAATCGAGGTCGAACGCCGACCGTCTCGGCCAGCCGTTGGGCCAGATCCAGCACGCCGACAGGACGGCCGCCCGAGATGTTCACCGCGCGTCCGCCAACGACCGCGCGCCGCTGATCGGCCAGCACCAGGGCCTGCGCCGCGTCTCGCACATCGGTCAGGTCCACCTGGGCCACGCCGCCCCTGAACACCGGCAGGACGCCTCGCCGCACCAGCTTCAGGATACGCGGCAGCAGCACCGTATCGTCCGGTCCCACCAGGGCGCGCGGCCGCACGGCGACGGTGCGAAACCCGGCGCTGTCCGCCGCCAGCACATGGGCCTCGGCCAGCATCTTCGTCCGCGCATAGGCGTTCAGCGCCCGCTCGGGCGGCGCCATCGCCTCGGTCAGGCCGATCTGGTCATGGAAGGCCGCATAGATCGACGGCGACGACACGAAGACGAAGGCGTCGCATCCCGCCCGCCGCGCCGCCTCGACCAGCCGGCGCGTGGCCTCGACATTGATGCGCCTGAAGGTCGCTTCCGGTCCCCACGGGCTGGACAGGGCGGCGGCGTGAAACACCACCTCCTGGCCTTCGCAAAGCGCCGCCAGATCCAGGTCCAGCAGATCGCCCGGCGCCGCCTCGGCGCCCATCGCCTTCAGCCGCTCGATGGCGGAAAGCGACCGCCCCGTCGCGCGGACCGAATAGCCCAGCGCCAAAAGAGCCGCCGTCAGAGCCAGCCCCAGTCCGCCCGTCGCGCCGGTGACCAGCGCGCGCCGGCTCATAGGCGCAGCACCATGGCCGCCGCGCTGATGCCCGCCGCCGTCCCCAACAGCAGGACGGTGGTTCCCGGCGTCAACCGCCCCGTCCGATGCACCTCAACCAGGGCGGTAGGCAGGGAGGCGGCGATCTGGTTGCCGTGGTCGGAAAAGATGTCGATGACCCGATCCCGGTCGCCGCCCATCAGCCGCCGCACATGCTCCACGCCGGGCCGGCTGGCCTGATGACAAACGATCACATCGACCGTCTCGCGCGTCAGGCCGGCCTCCTCCAGCACCTCGTCGATCAGACGAGGCAGGACCCGCGCCGCCGCCTTGAAGACGCCGAACGCGTCCATGCGAAACCGCGCCCCCTCCAGCAGCGGTTCATAGCCGTCGGTTGCCCGGATGCGCGTTCCGCCCGAGCGCAGGACGGCCAGATCCTTGCCCTCACCATAGGTTTCGAACCGGCGGCTGAGCAAGGCCGGCCCGTCATGTCCCGCCTCGATGCAGACCGCCGCCGCACCATCGCCGAAAATGGCGGCCGAGGCCGGCGTATCCCAGTCCAATCCGGCGGAAGCGATGTCGCTGGACACCACGACCGCCCGCTTCCAGCGCCCGGCCGCAAATCCCATGGCGACGATGTCCAACGCCGCCAGAAAGGACAGGCAGGTCTGGTTCACATCGAACGCCCAGACGCCGGACTTGCCCAGCCCCAATTCGTGCTGGATGAGGACGGAGGCGCCGGGAATCGGTTGCTCCATGACCCCGCAGGCGCCGATGAGCACGTCGAACGCGCCTTCGCCCCAGCCCGCCATGTCCAGCGCCGCACGCGCCGCACGCGCCCCCATCACCGACGTGGTCTCCTCAGGCGAGGCGACGCCGCGCCTGGCGATGCCGAACTGCGCCTCGGTCCAGCCTTCAGCCTGGCCGAACACGACATCGAGCGCGCTGGAAGGCCGGCTTTCGGTCGGCGACACGGCCCCGAACCCGGTGATTGCGAACGACGTCATCGCGCGGCGATCCTTCAACAACGCAGGCGGACCGCGAATCCGCGCGGCAACCATCGCCCCTTGCCGATAGTGCTATCGCACGGCCCATGAAAGCCTGTCCACAAATATATTGATCACTGCTCATTTTTATGTGGAAAGGGAGACGGCCAGGCGTTGAACCTGGCCGTCTGGTCGTCCTGGCAGTCGATATCCGCCGATAGCGCCTCGGCCGCCTCGGTTGGATCAGAAGCGATAGCGCGCGCCGACGTAAATCTGGCGGCCGGTGTGGTGATAGACATAGGTGCTGTCGCGCGCGCCGCCGAGATCACCATGGTTCTGACGGTTGGGTTCGTCCGTCAGATTCAGGCCTTCCAAGGTCACGCTCAGATTGTCGGTGACATTGTAGGATGCCGAAGCGTCGATGGTGGTGGACTCGGTCTTGCCCTGATAGGCGATCAGTCCGGTCGCATTATTCGAACCCGGCACTGCCTGATAGTAGGTGTCGCGATAGGCGGCCGAAACGCGCGCATTGAACTTTCCGTCATCGTAGTAGAGCGTCGCGTTCCAGGCGTTCGGCGACAGATTGACCAGATCCTCGGTTACGAAGACGGAACATGCCGCAGATGTACAATAGTTTATGTCAGATTGCACATGGGTATAGTTCAGCTGCGTTCCCAGGTTCGAGAAAAGGCCTGGCAGGAAGTTGAATGTCTGCTGATAGCTGATCTCGAAGCCCTTCAGCGGACCGCCTGGGGTATTGGTCGGCGTGCTGAAGACATAGGTCGAGCCCGCGGGCCGGTCAGGCGACGCCGGGAAGGCGACGGGGTTCAGCGCCGTCAATTCGGCATAGGTCAACGTCTGCTGCGTGGTCTGCACATAGGTGGAAATGTCCTTGTAGAAATAGGCGAAGGACAGCAGAGCCTCAGGCGCGAAGTAATACTCGATCGACACATCGTAGGTCTTGGCGCGATAGGGTTCCAGTTCGACGTTGCCCAGGGACGCCGTGTTGCTGGAGGCGCCGACGGCGCTGAGCGTAAAGACCGGCACCAGACTGGTCACCGGCGGGCGCGCCATCACCTTGGACGCGCCGAGGCGGACGATCAGATCCTTCATCGGCTCGATGGACAGGTTCAGCGACGGCAGGGTGTCGGTGTAGTCGTTCTCGGCGTTCACTGGCGTGGCGACCCCGCCAATGTTCGAATAGCCCAGCGCGTCCACCTCGGTCTTGACCTGACGCACCCCGACGTTTCCGCGGAAAGGCACGCCCATGATCTCGGTGCTCCAATCCGCCTGGACATAGGCGCCGGTGTCGGTTTCCGAGACATCGCGCCAGTTGCCGTAGGTCGAGGTATTGCCGTTCAGACCGATCAGGCGGAAGTCGCCGCCCGCAACCCCGGTGTCGCAGTTGCAATTATAGTTCCAGACTCCTTCCAGCGCCCCCAGATCCGGCCGAACCCACGCCGTCGCCGCCCCCGAAGGTAGGTCGAGGTTGCGGCCAAATCCTTCCAGGATATTGGTCACCGAGGCCATGGACGTGCCTGGCGGCAGGTCCGGCGCGCCATTGGCCAGACGTGCGAAGGCGCGGCTGCTGGACTCATACTTCTTGCGGCTGACGCCAGCTTTCAGGGTCAGCCAGTCGGTCACGTCGAAGGCAAAGTTCGCCTCGCCCGTCGTGTAGACATTCTCCTGGAAGTTGGAACTTGAACGCAACTCCGAGAGCGGCTGTGCGCCCGCCGGACCGACGATCGTCCACTGATTAGGGTCGGCGACATCGAAGCCCCAGTTGATCGCCGGCAGGTTCCGGTTTTCACGGAAATCGTAGGAATAGCCATCGACGTTCTGTCGGTCGATGATGGCGCTGACCTGAACCGGGTTGCCGAAGGTGGATTCCGCACGCCCGACCAAGCCATTGAAACGGAATCGATCCGAGAACTCATGCTCGACGCCGAACGTCATCTGCTTGAATTCGGTTTCCAACACATCGAAGCGTTGCTCGCTGCGAACGTCCATATTGTTCAGTTGGGCATAGACCATCTCGCCGGTGTCCGGATCGACGACCGAGTCCACGATCTCGACCTCCGGCTTGCCCCCCTGATCGGCGCCGCGCGACAGCGACCAAGCCTGCAGGAAATTCTCGCTGCGGGTCGAATCGAGCTTCGAATAAAGGATGTCCATCGTGAACAGCGTTGGACCATTACCCGGACGCGCCTGCAGCGACAGCGTCGCGCCCAGGCGTTCCTGGCTGTGTTCCAGGCTGCCGTAACGGGGAATCCGCGGATGATAGGTCCCGGCCGGGTTCGCCAGGGCGCCGTTGTTCAGAAAGCCGCCATCGGCGCTGGCCGGACCCCAGCGCACAGAACTGAATCCCTCCTCCAGACTGTCGCGCTCGCTATAGGCGATCGAGAACAGGGCGCCCAACTGGCCGTCGGCCCAGGTGTTGGAGATCAGACCAGCGAAACGCGGGCTCCAGTCCTGCGACAGGTCGTTATAGCCGTACTGGCCCGACAGGGCGCCCTGGAAACCGGGCTTGTCGAACGGACGGCTGGTGCGCAGATCGACGGTCGCGCCCAGCGAGCCCTCCTCCACCTCGGCCGATGCGGTCTTGCGCACCGTGATGTTGTTGAAAAGCTCAGAGGCAAAGACGTTGAAGTCGAAACCCCGCCCGCGATTCACGCCGCCCGACGAGTCGGTCGCGCCGGTCGAGGCCTGCGCCTCGATGCCGTTGATGCGGGTGCGGGTGAACTCGGAACTCAGGCCGCGCACCGTGATCGAACGTCCCTCGCCCGCGTCGCGGTCGATGGAGACGCCCGGAATGCGCTGGATGGATTCCGCCAGATTGGTATCGGGAAAGTCGGCGATATCCTCTGCGGAAATGGCGTCAACGACACCGGCTTCACGACGCTTGATGTTCAACGCGTTCTGAAGGCTGGCGCGGAAGCCGGTGACGACGATCTCGCCGACTTCAGTGGCCTGGTCGTCCTGAGGCGCTGCCTGATCGGTGGTTTGCGCCGCCGCATCATGCGCCATGACAGCAAGTGCAAGCGCCCCCAGCGAGGCCGTGGTCGTCAGTGCGCGGCGCGCGAATTTATGGCGTAGGTTCATTTTAGGTCTCCTCCCAGATTCAAGCCGCCGAGGGTCGATCGCCCCGTTCACGGCGCCCGCTTTAACGGGCGACACCGGTGTCAGAACTTGATTGTCAGAATACTGCTACCGGTGTCATATTGGATGTACGCATAGAATCCTGCGTGTGGCAACGCAGGGGTGAACGCGATGGCGCTTTTTGACTGACAACGGACCGCCCACATTCGCCCCCGCAATCGGCGCGACAGACGCCGACATTAGGAAGGAAACCACGATGGACCATCAACCCGCGCCGTCCGCAGCCCCTGTCTCGCGCTTCGCCCCGAAAGACGGAGGCGTGCGGTGATCACGCGACGTTCCACCCTGCTGACCGGCCTGGCGGCTGCGGCCCTCCCCGTCTCCGCTCGGGCCGCCCGACGCGCCGCCCCTCGTGTGACGACGACCGCCGGGCCCGTGATCGGACTGCGCGAAGGCGACCTCAGCGTCTTCAAGGGTCTACGCTACGGCGCCCCGACCCGCCGTTTCCAGCCGCCGCAAACACCGACGCCGTGGCGCGATCCGGTCCGCGCCGACGCCTATGGCGCCGCCTGTCCCCAGGGCGGCGACGAGCCGAACCAGAGCGAGGACTGTCTTTTCCTGAACGTCTGGACGCCGGCGACCGACGCTGGCCGGCGCCCGGTCATGGTCTACATCCACGGCGGCGGCTATTCGAGCGGATCGGGATCTGACCCGCTTTATGACGGATCGCGACTGGCGCGGCGTGGCGACGTGGTCGTGGTGACGCTGAACCACCGGCTGAACGTCTTCGGCTACGCCTATCTGGCCAGGCTGGCGGACGGGTTCGCGGATTCGGGCAATGTCGGCCAGTTGGACCTGATCCTGGCGCTGGAGTGGGTGCGCGACAATATCGCCGCCTTCGGGGGCGACCCGACCCGCGTGATGCTGTTCGGCCAGTCCGGTGGCGGCGCCAAGATCGCCACCCTGATGGCGACGCCGGCGGCGCGCGGCCTGTTCCACAGCGCCGCGACCATGAGCGGCCAGCAGGTCACGGCGTCCGGTCCCATCAACGCCACGACCCGCGCCACCGCCTGGCTGAAGGCCTTGGGCCTGACGCCGGATCGCGCCGCGGAGGCCGCGACCCTACCGGTCGAGCGACTGCTAGAAGCCCAGAGGACCGAAGATCCCATACTGGGCTTCGGCGGCCTCTATTTCGGGCCGGTGCTGGATTTCCGCAGCCTGCCGCGCCACCCCTTCTATCCCGATGCGGCGGCGCTGGGTCGGTCGATCCCGATGATCATCGGCAACACGCGCCAGGAGACCCTGGCCTTCATGGGCAATGACCCGAAGAACCAGGGCCTGACGTGGGACACCTTGCCCGGACGGCTGACGCCCGGCGTCCTGCGCATCGACGTCACGCCCGAGGCGGTGATCGCCGGCTATCGCGCCATGCACCCGGAATGGTCTCCCGACGAGGTCCTGATCGCCGCCACGACCGCTGGCCGTTCATGGCGCGCCGCCGTGATCGAGGCGGAAGAACGCGCCAAGGCCGGCGCCCCGGCCTGGGTCTATCAGCTGGACTTCCCAGGAACCCTGGCGAACGGCCGTCAGGGGCCCTTCCACACCGCCGACATCCCCCTGGCCTTCGACAATGTCGAGGCGCCCGGCTCCCGTACCCGCGGCCCCGGCGCACAGGCCGTGGCGGATCAGATGAGCGAGGCCTTCATCGCCCTGGCCCGCAGCGGCGATCCCAATCATGCGGGCCTGCCGCGCTGGGACCGCTATGAACTGCCGCGCCGCCAGACCCTGCTGGTGGATGTCCAGTCGCGGATGGCCGACGACCCGCGCGGCGACGAACGGGCCTTCTTCTCGGCGATCCCCTACATCCAGCCGGGAACCTAGAGCCTGATCGGTTGAGATGGAATCGCTACGCGATTTCATCGATGCCGTGAATCAGGCTCTAGGTTGAAGCGAGAGCATGATTCACGCTTCTGCCGGAACCGCGAAGCGGTTCCGTCCGAAACGATCATGCTCTAGAGCGGGAAATCGAATCGGGCGGCCCAGGCTCGGGCGAGATCGGGCCAGACCTGGGCCGGCCGGCCCTGGATCAGGCGAACGCCGAAGCCGTGGCCGCCCTCCTGGAACAGGTGCGCCTCGACCGGGACGGAGGCCGTCTTCAGCGCGGTTAGCAGTTGCAGACTGTTCTCGACCGGCACGGACGTATCGTCGACGGCGTGCAGCAGGAAGACCGGCGCGGCGCCCGCCCAGTCCATGCGTTCCAGCGAATAGGCCGCGATCCTGTCGGCGGTCGGCGCCTCGCCTAGCAGATAGGCGCGAGATCCGGCGTGCACATAGGGATCGGCCATCGTCGCCACCGGATACATCAGCACCGTCAGATCCGGCCGCAGGGACAGGGCGTCCGCCGCATCGACGGGCGCATAGGTCGCGTCCGTCCGTGCGCCGGCCAGCCCCGCCAGATGGCCGCCCGCCGAGGCGCCCAGCACTGCGATCCGTTGCGGATCGACGCCGTAATCGCCGGCGCGGCTGCGGATCAGGCGAATGGCGCGCTGGGCGTCCTGCAGCGGCGCGTCGGCGCCAGCGGCCCAACCGTCGCCCGGCAGGCGATACCGCAGGACGAAACAGGTCGTGCCGCTGGCGGCGAACACCCGCGCGACATCGTAACCCTCCTTGTCCAGCACCGCCCAGCGATAGCCTCCGCCAGGGATGAGCAGCAGGGCCGAGCCGTTCGGTCGTTCGGGCCGGAACACCGTCAGGATCGGATCCGTGGTGTATTGGGCGTAGCGGTCGTGAAAGGCCGGATCGGTCGAGCGTTCCGGCACGATCGGCGTCACCGTCACCCCTTCGCCGCCCGGCGCGCCGTTCGGCCATAGGGTGACGACCTCGGTCGGGTCCGGCGGCGCCTGCGCTGGCATCGGATCTCGCGCCGCCAGGGCGGGACCGCCGGCGCTGGCGCCCGCGACGACGGCCATCCCCAGCAAGGTTCTACGTTCGATGTTCACGCCCGCTCTCGCCGGATGAACCGCGTCAGACCTTGGCCGGCGCGTATTTCGGCGACAGCAGATGCACCACCAGCAAGGCGATCAGATAGGCCGAGGCCGCGACGATGAAGATGGGCGTATAGGTGCCGATCTGGTCGAGCACATAGCCGGCGTATTTGGCCATGACCATGCCGCCGATCGCGCCCAGCATCCCGCCGATTCCCACGACCGAACCCACCGCCGAGCGCGGGAAGACGTCGCCGGGATAGGCGTAGAGATTGGCCGAGAAGCCCTGGTGCGCCGCCGTCGCCAGGCCGATGATGCCCACCGCCACCCACAGGTTCGAGGCCATGGCGGCGAAGGCCACCGGCACCGCGCAGATCGCGCAGATCAGCATGGTGGTCTTGCGGGCGGCGTTGACGCTCATCCCCCGGTGCATCATCCGCGAGGACAGCCAGCCGCCGCCTACGGATCCCACGTCGCTGAGCAGATAGATGGCGATCAGCGGCGGGCCGAAGCTGAGCAGGTCCAGGCCGTAGCGTTTGCCCAGGAAGTCGGGCAGCCAGAACAGGAACATCCACCAGATGGGATCGATCAGGAACTTGCCGATCGCATAGGCCCAGGTCTCGCGCACGCCCAACAGCTTGACCCAGCCGATCTTCTCGACCGGGTCGGGCGGATCCTGCTCGATATAGGCCAGTTCGGCGGCGGAAACGCGCTTCTGCTCGCGCGGGCGACGATAGACCAGCAGCCAGATGGGCAGCCAGATCAAGCCCAGCAGGCCGGTGATGACGAAGGCCAGTTGCCAGCCAAAGGCCACGACCAGGCCGGGCACGATCAGGGGCGTGACGATGGCGCCGATATTGGTGCCCGCGTTGAACAGGCCCGTCGCCAGCGCCCGTTCCTTCTTGGGGAACCATTCCGCGACCGCCTTGATGCCGCCCGGGAAGCCGCCGGCCTCGCCGACGCCCAGGACCGCGCGCGCCATGATGAAATGGCTCAGGTCGCGCGCCGCGCCGTGCAGCATATGGCCGATCTGCCAGATGCCGAAGGCGACGCCCAGGCCCCATCGGGCCCCGACACGGTCCATGATCCGGCCCCACAGCAGATAGGCCACCGCATAGGACGCCTGGAACCAGAAGACGACGTCGGCATAGTCCGTCTCGGACCAGCCGAACTCTTCGGACAGCGTCGGCTTCAGGAAGCCGATCATCTGGCGGTCGACGTAGTTGATGACCATGGCCGCGAACAGCAGCCACATGATGACCCAACGGTATTTGCCGGGCGACGGCGCCTTGACGGCGATCGGCGGCGCTACGGGGGCGTCTGACATGATCGTAAAGTCCGTTCCTGATTTCCTCGACGCGTCCCGTTTCTAACCGCCCTGGCGGCGAACAGGTTGGCGTCAGACAATGTTTATCGGGGCTCGGCCCTGACGACCGAAAAGTGCAGTTCCGCTATACCCTTGAAGATGCAGACGGCCTCATCACCGGCATGAACTTCATGGACGCCGGTCACGGCCCCCGTCGAGATCAGCGCGCCCGCCTTGAGGGGACGCCCCCAACGCGCGCAATGTTCCAGAAGGAAGCGGACGGACTCCATCGCGCCGCCGACCAGCGACGACGAACCGCCCGTGCCGACGCTGGCGCCATTGACGACGGTTTCGACCTCGATCCGATCCAGCCGTTCACGCCAGTTCTCCAGTTCGGGACCGACCGCCAACCCGCCGTTGTTTCCGAAGTCGGAAGCGACGACCGCCGAGCCCAGGGCATTGATCGTCGCCAGGGGGCTGCCGGCCAGTTCGGCGCCGATGAAGACCTTGTCGACCGCCGCCATGGCTTCCTCGAGGGTCCAGTCGGTCTTGGCCGGATCGGCGTCGGCCCCGATGCGGGCGATGAATTCCGATTCGACCGCGGCGAACCCGCCCTCGATTTCAGGCAGATCGACGACCGTGTTTCCGGGCGCGGACCAGACGTTGCGCGCGAAGATGGCGCCCGCCAGGCGGTGCACCCCCAGCTTGGGCTGAAGCGCGGGCGGAACGCCGCCCACCTTCCAGCCGACCACCACATCCGGAAACAGGCCGATGGCGATATCCTGAATGGCGTAGGCCTCGGCCATCGTCTGCGGGACCGCGCCGGGATAGTCGGGCGTGCAGCGTTGGGCCAGACGCGCGGCGACGAACTGTTCGGCGATCGAGGCCGCTTGCGTCGCGGCGGCGGAGCCTGTGACGGGCGTTGCGCTCATCGGTGACGGCTCAAAAGGGGGATAAACGGATTCAAGGGACGCCTCTTCAACTCGTCGTCGATAAGAGCGGCGAAGGAAACCGGTGTCAATGTGCTTTAGTCGCGCCCCATGGCGTCAAGCGCGAGTCACGGCTATGGCTTTGGCGTGACAGGATGGAGCAGCCGGCCTTGGCTCAAGATGATCCGCGTCCCGGCAAACCGGGCAAGCGAGCCACGATCAACGATGTCGCGCGCGAGGCGCAGGTTTCGAAAAAAACCGTCTCGCGCGTCATCAACCAATCGCCCTTCGTGCGGGAGGATACGCGCGAACGCGTGAACGCCGTCATCAAGACGCTGGGTTTCACCCCTGACCCGCAGGCGCGCGGCCTGGCGTTCCGGCGTTCCTTCCTTGTCGGGCTTATCTACGACAACCCCAGTCCGACCTATGTGGTCAACATGCAGCAGGGGGTTCTGGACGCCCTGAGAGGCTCTGGCCTGGAACTGGTCGTGCACCCGTGCCAGCGCAACTCCCCCACCCTGCTCGAAGACATTCGAAGCTTCGTCGAGCGCCAGCGCCTGTTCGGCGTCATCATGCCGCCGTCGATGTCCGAGGATGAATCCGTCATCGATCTGCTCAAGGCGCTGGACACCCCCTACGTCCGAATCGCCTCTGTCGCTCTGGACGCGCCGCAGTCGATGGTGGTCACCAATGACTGGATCGGGGCCGCCGAGGCCGCCTTCCATCTGGCGGACCTGGGTCATCGCCGCATCGCCCTGGTGCGGGGCCCGGACCTATTCCGTTCGTCCCAGGTGCGGGGCAAGGGATTCAGCGACGCCTTGGCCGAGCGGGGCATTCCGCTCGATCCCGCCTATGACTTCAAGGGCGCCTACACCTTCGAATCGGGCGTCGAGGCCGGCCACGCGCTGCTCTCGCTGGCCCAGCCGCCGACCGCCATCTTCACCCTGAACGACGACATGGCCATCGGCGTCATGCAGGCGGCGCGGGAACGTGGGCTGGAGTTGCCGCGCGACCTGTCGGTCGTCGGCTACGACGATCTGCCGATGGCCGCGCGCGTTTGGCCCAACCTGACCTCCGTTCGCCTGCCCGTCCGCGACATGGGGCGGATGGCGGCCGAAAAGCTGTTGGCCCCCATGCGGGGGCTGGACCCGGCCAAACTGGAGCAGCCCGAGGTTCGGCCCGCCCTGGTGGAGCGAAAGTCCGCCAGACCTATCGACTGATGCGTCGCGGTTTGAGAAGAAGTCGAAAGCCTCGCTTGCTCCAAGCGCTGACACCGGTTACCTAGACCGCAAATTCAGAGACGGGCATCGTCTGGATCGACGAATGTCCAAGGGAGAACGGCATGTACGACAAGGTTTATCAGGCGACCCATCCCGACATGATGGACGGCGCCACAAACCAGCAACTGCGCGACCGCTATCTGGTCACGGACCTGTTCGTTCCGGGCAAGATCAGCCTGAACTACTCGCACAACGAGCGGATGATCCTCGGCGGCGCCACGCCGGTCGACGGCGCCCTGGGCCTGCCCAGCCATTCCGAGCCGGCCTCGCTGGCCGGCAAGCCGTTCCTGCACGCCCGCGAACTGGGCGTCGTCAACATCGGCGGCGCCGGTTCGGTGACGGTCGACGGCGAAACCATCGACCTCGGTTTCCGCGACGGCCTCTATGTACCGATGGGTTCGACCGAAGTGACCTTCGCCTCGAAGAACCCGGCCGAGCCGGCCAGATTCTACCTGATCGCGACGCCCGCTCACGCCCGCTACGAGCTGACGAAGATCTCGATCGACGAGGCCGTGCCGCTGGAAATGGGTTCGCTGGAGACCTCCAACGAGCGCACCATCTATCAGTACATCGTCCCCGCCAAGGTGAAGTCCTGCCAGCTGCTGCTGGGGGTCACGGTGCTGAAGCCCGGCTCCGTCTGGAACACCATGCCGCCCCACCTGCATGATCGCCGCTCGGAGGCCTACCTCTATTTCGGGCTGGGTGAGAACGACCGCGTCTTCCACTTCATGGGCGAGCCGGACAAGGCGCGCCACATCGTCATGGCCGATGGCGAGGCCGTGATCAGCCCGCCCTGGTCAATCCACATGGGTTCGGGCACGTCCAACTATACCTTCATCTGGGGCATGGGCGGCGAGAACCTGGACTATACCGACATGAACAAGCTCGACATCTGCCAGCTGAAGTAACAGACAAGGCAGGGGAAAACGTCATGAGCAATCCGTTCGACCTGACCGGCAAGGTCGCGCTGGTCACAGGCGGCAACGTCGGACTGGGGCAAGGCATCGCCCTGGCCCTGGCCGCAGCGGGGGCGGACATCGCCTCCGTCGCCCGGCGTCCGTCCGACGACACCGTCGGCAAGGTGCTGGCCAAGGGCCGCCGAAGCGTCTCCGTCCAGGCCGACCTGACCTCCATCGCGCCGGTCGAACGGATTCTGGACGAGGTCGAGGCGGCGCTGGGGCCAGTCGACATCCTGGTCAACAACGCCGGGATCATTCGCCGCGCCGACGCGGTGGACTTCTCGGAGCAGGACTGGGACGACGTGATGAACGTCAATCTGAAGGTGCTGTTCTTCCTCAGTCAGGCGACGGTGAAGCGGATGATCGCAGCGGGTCGCCCCGGCAAGATCATCAACACCGCCTCCATGCTGTCCTTCCAGGGCGGCATCCGCGTGCCGTCCTATACGGCGTCCAAGTCCGGCGTGGCGGGCCTGACCAAGCTGATGGCCAATGAATGGGCCAAGCACGGGATCAACGCCAACGCCATCGCGCCCGGCTATTTCGCCACCGACAACACCCAGGCCCTGCAGGACGATCCGGTGCGGTCGGCCGAGATCCTGGGCCGAATCCCGGCCGGCCGCTGGGGAGAGCCGTCGGACCTGGGCGGCGCCGCCGTCTTCCTTGCCAGCCGAGCCTCCGACTATGTGCAAGGCGTCATCCTGCCGGTCGATGGCGGCTGGCAGGCCCGCTGACGCTGGGCTAGCGTTCCGTCATGACCCAAGACGCTGTCGGCGCCCCTGGCGGGCGCATCCTCTGCTTCGGCGAAATGCTGTTGCGGTTCAGTCCGAACCAGAACGAACTGCTGATGCAATCCCCCGCCTTGACCGTGCGCCCGGGCGGAGCGGAGGCGAATGTCGCCGTCTCCCTGGCCCGTTTCGGCGCGCCGACCAGCCTGGCGACGGTCCTGGCGGACAACGCCCTGGGCCACGCCGCCCGTGACGAGGTGCGCCGGCACGGCGTGGACACGACGCCCGTGGTGTTCAAGCCGGGGCGGATGGGGCTCTATTTCCTGACGCCCGGCGCCGTGCGCCGCCCCTCGGACGTCCTTTACGACCGCGCCGGCTCGGCCTTCGTCGAGCACATCGACACCGCCCTCGACTGGGACGCCCTGCTGGACGGAGTCGAATGGCTGCACGCCTCGGGCGTGACGCCGGCGACCGGCCCGAACGGCTCGAGGGCCGCCGTCGCCGTCATCGAGGCCGCGGTCCGCAAGAGCGTGAAGGTCAGTTACGACGGCAACTTCCGGGGCAAACTCTGGGAACTGTGGGACGGCGATCCGCCGGCCACCCTGGGCCGGATGCTGGCCGGCGCCACCGTCGCCTTCGCCGACGACCGCGACTTCGCCCTAGTGCTGAAGCGTAGGTTCGATGACGTCGATCCGGCCGTGCGTCGGCGCGAGGCCGCCGCCGCCGCCTTCGAGGCCTTCCCTCGCCTGGAACGAATCGCCTGCACCCTACGGGTCCAGGAAAGCGTCGCCGACCAGGCCCTGTCCGCCGTCATGCTCACGCGCGGGCCGCAGGGCGTGATCGAGACGCGCGCCGAAGCCATCCACATGACCGGCGTCATCGACCGAGTCGGCGGCGGCGACGCCTTCGCCGCCGGCGTGCTGTTTGGCCTGTGGAGCGGATGGGACGATCAGGCCGCGCTGGATTTCGGTCTGGCCGCGGCCGGGCTGAAACATTCCGTGCCGGGCGACTTCAACCTGTTCTCAGCCGACGACGTGCGCGCGGCCATGGGCGAAGGCGGCTTCGACATTCGTCGATAAATTCTGGAGAATTTGGCGGGAATTCTGGCGGTCGCGGGCGACGGTTTCCCCATGCGCGCCCTGGCCTCCCACCGACGCGCGCACCGATCGCGATCCCTTTTCGGAAGGGACTAGGAAACCGGTGTCAGTCGTGCTTGATTGCTGCGTCAAACGGTCGCCAAGAACCGTATGAGAGAGGTCTCCAGGAGTTTCCAAATGTCCGTCACGTCCATGAACCGCCGCACCCTGTTGGCCGTCGGCGCCGCCGCGACCTTCGCCGCCGCCTCGGCCCCCGCCCTGGCGCAAGGCGCCGCGCCCAACCGCGCCGCCATACTCGATGCGATGAAGCGCGCCACCCGCTTCATGACCGACGAGGCCGCCGTCGAAGGCGGTTATGTCTGGACCACCCTGCCCGACTTCTCGCGCCGCTGGGGCGAACTGGAAGCCTCGCCCACCATGATCTGGGTCCAGCCGCCCGGCACGGGGACGGTCGGCCACCTGTTCCTGGACGCCTATCACGCCACCGGCGACGAGCAATTCTACGAGGCCGCGAAATCCGCCGCCGACGCCCTGGTCCGCGGTCAGCACCCTGCCGGCGGGTGGAACTATGTCATCGAGACCGCGGGCGAAGATGCGCTGAAGCGCTGGTACGCGACCTATGGCAAGAACGCCTGGCGGATGGAGGAATTCCACCGCTATTACGGCAACGCCACCTTCGACGACGCCGGCACGTCCGAGGCGTCCCAACTGCTGCTGCGGATCTATCTTGAAAAGCGCGAGTCCAAATATCTGGCGCCGCTGAACAAGGCGATCTCCTTCGTCCTGGAGAGTCAGTACCCCAATGGCGGCTGGCCCCAGCGCTATCCGTTCGTCGAGAACGGCGGCATCCACGGGCATGAGGACTATACACCCTACATCACCTTCAACGACGATGTGGCCGGCGAGAACCTGGAGTTCCTGATCTACGCCTACCACGGCCTGGCGCGGAACGGACGCGGCGACGCGCGCATCCTGGATGCGATCAACCGGGGCATGGACATCTTCGTGAAGACCCAGCAGCCCATGCCCCAGCCGGCCTGGGGACTGCAGCACTTCCCCGACACGCTGAAGCCCGCCGGCGCGCGCACCATCGAACCCCAGGCCTTCGTGACCCACGCCACCGGAACCAATATCCGGTCGATGCTGGGCTTCTATCGCCTGACGGGCGACCAGAAGTTCCTGGCGCGCTTGCCTGAGGCGCTGGATTGGCTGGATCAAGTCAAGACGCCGCCGGAACTGATCGCGCCGGGGCGCACCCATCCCACCTTCATCCTCGAAGGCGCGAACACCCCGATCTACATCCACCGTCGAGGCTCCAACATCACCAACGGCCAGTATTACGCCGATGACAATCCGACCAATCTGATCGTCCACTATGGATCGTTCCGCAGCATCGACACCCCGGCCCTGCGCCGACAGTACGAGGCCCTGGCCGCCATGCCGGTCGAGGAAGCCACGCGCAATTCGCCGCTGAAGGCGCGACCCGGTTCGCTGCAACTGCCCAAATACTTCACCCTGCAGGATGTGGACGTCTGGGACATGTCCAGCGACGCTCGGCGTCCGGCGCGGCCGTCGGCGTCGCGCGCGGGCGAACTGATCGGCCAGCTGAACACGCGCGGCTATTGGCCGACGCCGCTGACCACGACCTCGAACCCCTATATCGGCGAAGCGCCCGCCGCCGTCACAGGCGGCGAATATCAGACGACCCGCGTCGGCGACCTGTGGGACACCTCGCCTTACACCACCGACTTCCCGGTCGAAGGCGTATCGACGGCGGTCTTCATCAAGAACATGGGCGACCTGATCGAGGCGCTCGAAGCCTGAGACGCTCGTGCCGGCAGATCAAGCCTTGCCAGGCCGCCGCAACGCCGTGTAAGCCGCCGCTTCCTGTTGGGGAGTAGCTTCCGGCGTCGATCAGCCGGGGTCGGGTCAACACACTTGCGCTGCGGCGCATGGCCCGACCAGCGGACAACCGCCTAGCGAGACCAGCGCATCCCACTGTCGCACCGGCAGGCGTGGGAGGCGTTGTGTGCTCGTCCGGTGGATTTCGTCATGACGCCCGGGGCCATCGCCATCCTATCGCTCAGCATGTCGACAGACGCCTTCGCGGCCGCCGTGGGGCGTGGCGCCTCCCACCGCCCCAGCGTGATCGGCGCGATCAAGGCCGGCCTGGTCTTCGGCGTCATCGAGGCCATCACGCCCCTGATCGGATGGGGCCTGGGCATTGTCGCCGCAGGCCTGATCGAACGGATCGACCACTGGATCGCCTTCATCCTGCTGACCGTCGTCGGCGGCCGGATGATCTGGGAGGCGTCCAAGCCTCGGGACGCCGACGACGGGGCCGCGCCACGCCGCTCAGGACCCTGGGCGCTGATCGCGACCGCCATCGGCACCAGCATCGACGCGGCCGCCGTCGGCGTCGGCCTGGCCTTCATCGGGGCTGACATCCTGGTCATAGCGGCGTCCATCGGCTTCACGACCTTCGTCCTGACGACCGTCGGCATGCTGATCGGCGCCTCGGTCGGCGTCCGTTTCGGCAAGGGCGCGGAGTTGATCGGCGGCTTCGCCCTGATCTGTCTGGGGCTGGTGATCCTGCTGGAACATCTGGGCGTGTTCGTCACCCATTAGGCGGTCAGCGCCGCAGCCCGGCCCACCGTCAATGGAGCGCTTGCATCGCCGGCGGTCCCTAGCCATAAGGGCCGGAATCCGCACGCGCGGGCCGGTTTAGCTCAGTTGGTAGAGCGCCAGTTTTGTAAACTGGATGTCGCGGGTTCGATTCCTGCAACCGGCACCAACTCCGCCTCCCCGGCCCTTCGTGACGCCGTCCGCGATCAGGGCCTGACCGGGGTGAAATCGACGTCGAATTCGCAGGTCTGGCCATAGCGCTGACTGGCGGCGTCGCAGAGCGCGGCGACGGACTGGGGGCTGGGTTTTCGGCCCTGATCCAGCCACGCGGTCATCGCCTCGAAGATCGCCACATATTCCGGCGCGTGCAGGGCGCTGTGGCTCGACTCATCGGTGAAGGTCTGGACCAGCAGGTCCGAGCGGCCCGCTGCGGCGACGCTGTCGCGATAGGCGGCTTCATGCCAGACGAAGGCGGTGGGATCGTTCTTTGCGTGAATGGTCAGGGTCGGCGCCACGATCAGGCCCGACAGGTCCGCGTCATAGGCCAGACGCGCCAGCCCCATCGGGTCCGCGGAGAACCGTTGAACGCCTGCGTTCAGCGCCGCGTCGTCGTGCGATCCGGCATAGACGGTGTCGGCGTTCGAGAAGGGATTGAGACCATCCAGGCGGCGCTGAACCAGATCGCGGAACAGGAAGGTGGCCCAGGCGAGATGGGCGACCAACTGGTCCTCCTGCACGCCGACGACGTTCAGGATGTCGGCCAGCCGCTGCTTCTGCTCGGGCGTGCGCCGAGCCTCGGGCAGGCCGACGCCGGTGCAGGTTCTGACCCGTTCCGCCAGATCGGCCCGCGACAGGCGCGCGCCTTCCGGCAAGCCTTGCCATAGCGGATATTGCGGCTCGTCCGGCGCCGGATGGTTGTTGCAATAGTATTGATAGACGGCGCGAAGATCGGCGCGAAACCCGTAGGCTTCCGTGCCGCCGGCCAGAACGCCGCTGGTCAGGACCACGCCGTCCCAGACCACCTGGCCCTCGGCGTCGCGGGCGTAGAGTTCGGCGGTCTTCGCGGCGACATTGCCGCCCCACGACTGGCCGTGCAGCAATGTGCGGCGCGGACGGCCGAAGCTGTCCCAGAACAGCTGGCGCAGATCATCGGTGTCCTCGGCCGCCATGCGAACGCCGTATCCGCCCCGGCGATAGGTCGTCCCCGCCCAGGCGAAACCCTCCTTCACCGTCATGGAGAACCGCTCGAGGTCTTCCAGCGGATCGTTCGCCTCAGGCCTTTGCGTGCGCGGACCGCCGTGAGCGTGGACGATCAGCGTCCCGTTCCAGTCCTTGGGCACGGCGATCCAATAGTATCCCCCCTTCGCCCCCTGCCCCGACCAACACCGCGTCTGTTGCGGCAGGAAGTCGGGACAGGCGGTGGAGGCGGGCGCGGGCGTGGAGGCCAAGGCCGCCGGAGCGGGAGGCGACGCCGATTGAGCCTGAGCCATCGACGCCAGCCCCGCCCAGACGACGGCGACCGCCGCCAGGGCCGCACACGAACGCATCGTCATCGCGCCTTCCCTCCGATCAGAACGTCTTGCGGACGTTGACGTACCAGTAGCGGCCGTAGGGACGCTGGATCGAGCCCAGATAACCGTTCAGCGCCAGCGACGGTCCCTCGTCGGTCAGGTCGCGGACGCCGACCCGAAGGGTCGTCCCCAGGTCGTCGAAATCATACTGGCCATAGAGGTTGGCGATCATCTGGGAGCCCACCTCCCACGGATCGCCGTCGGCGCTCAGCAGATCGTCCTGGTAGACCTCGCTGACGTACTGGGTCGAAGCGCCGGCGCGCCAGGGGCCCTTGCGCCAGGTCAGGTTCGCCGTGACGCGCCATTCCGGCCGACCGTTGCGGGCGATCAGCTGGCTGGAGTCCGGCAGCGGCGTCAGGGCGTCGATGATTCCGGCCTCACGCGCTTCATAGAGGCTGTCGATGATGTCGCCCGGCGAGCGCGAATATTCCAGCAACTGGGACGCGTTGAGGCGGAAGTTGAACGTGCCCCAGGCCGTGCGTCGCTTGGACCAGGCGAAGCCGAAGTCGATGCCCTCGACCGTCTGCGGCAGCAGGTTGATGAAACGGTCGCTGATCGAGATCAGGCGGCCGACCGGCGCCAGGCCCGTGCCGGCATAGAAGGCCTCGTCATCGGCGTTCGGCGCCGCGCGCACCACGTTGGGGTTCTCGCCGCCTTGCACGCGGTTCAGATAATCCAGCGCCAGGGCCGCCTCGGCGCCCAGCAGGCCGACGATCTGCTCCTGCTCGATCTTCCAGCGATCGACGGTGAAGGTGAAGTCGCCCCAATCCTGCGGCAGGAACTGCGGCTGGAACACCAAGCCGTAGGACTGGTTGGTGCTTTCCTCCGGCTCCAGCTCCGGATTGCCGGCGATCAGCAGCGAGCCGCTGGACGAGCTGTCGCACTGGCTCATGTTGGCGATGTCGCCCTTGCGGATCTGCGCCTCGCAGCGGATGAAATCCGTGCCGCTGGCCAAACGCGCGTACTGGGTGGCGTTGACCTGCTCCAGGTTCGGCGCGCGGAAGCCTTCCGAATAGGAGGCGCGGACCCGCAGGCCGTCGACGATGTCCCAGGCGATGGCCACCTTCGGCTTGGCCACGTCGCCGAAGTCCGAATAGTGCTCGTACCGGCCGGCGATCTGCATATCGATGCTGCGGACGAACGGGATATTCATCTCGGGCGACACCACCGGCACGGCCAGTTCGATGAAGGCGCCCGCGACGTCGCGTTTGCCCTTGGTGTCCGGGTTCGGGCTGACGGCCGAGACGTTCGACAGGTTGGTTTCGCCGGTCACCATGTCGGTGAAGGTGAAGGTGCCGTCGATGTTCTCGTCGCGATCGTCACTCTGTGTCTCGTGGCGGAACTCCGCGCCGAAGGCGACGCCCAGCGGCCCGGCCGGCAGTTGAAACAGGTCGCCGCGCGACATCTTGAAGTCGACCAACGACAGGGTCGTGCGCGAGGTGCGCTTCATGTCGAACACGATGGCGTCGATCGCCGCTTGGGACGAAGGCGCGCAGTCGCCCCAGCTCGTGGTGTCCAGGCAACCGCCGTTGAAGGGATTGTAGGCGTCGGGCGTCGAAAGGGCCAACTGCTGCTGCAGCTTGGTCATGTTGATGTTGGGCGAGCTGTCCTCGGCCTCGGCTTCGGAATAGAGGACGGCCGATTCCCAGTCGAAGCCGCGCCATTCGCCGCGCAGGCCGCCCAGGAAACGGGACTGGTAGTTCTTGACCGTCACCTCCTGGAATCCCGTGTCGACGAAGCGATAGTTGCTCAACAGGATGGGCAGGCCCTCGGCGGGCACATTGGTCAGATTGGGCAGGCGGTTCGGATTCGGCGAACCGTCGGCGAAGGTGATCGGACCGAACGGGTTGAAATAGTTGCTGGCCGGAATCCACAGGCTGTTCAGATTGACCACCGGCGGCTGGGTCGCGCGGCTCTCGGCGCCATAGTAGCCGATCTCGCCAAAGGCCGTGATGTTCGGGGTCAGGTCATAGTGGCCGGTCAGGAAGAGGTTCGTCCGTTCCAGACCCGAGCGCACCGTGGTGCCATATCGGGTGTCATAGCGCAGTTCGCGGATGTCGCCGTTGTAGGAACCCGCGCCGCTGATCAAGCAAAGGCCGTTCCCGACATCGACGCCGCACCCAAAACTGGCCGGCTGGATGCGGAAGGCGCCCGCCGCCGTGGCCACCACCTCGCCGTTGGAGCGGGGGCGGTCGGCGGTCGTGCTGCCCGGCGTGCTCAGCCGCGCCCAGGGCGTATGCGACGACCGGCCGTCCGGCACCGTCGAATTCTCGAAGCCTGGGAAGCTGTTGAAGAAGGACCGCATGTCGTCGCTGCGCGTGAAGTCCTGGTCATCGGCCCAGAGCTTGGTGCGGTCGGTGTAGTTGGCGAACAGCGAGATGTTGCCGCGTTCGAAGTTCCGGCCCGCGAACACATTGGCCTCGAATTCGCGGTACGACGTACCCTCGGCGCCGCCGTACTGCGCTTCCATGGTCAGGCCGTCGAAGTCTTCCTTCAGCACCGTGTTGACCACGCCCGCCACGGCGTCGGCGCCGTAGATGGCGGCCGCGCCATCCAGCAGGACCTCCACGCGTTGCAGCCCAGCGACCGGAATGGCGTTGGAATTATAGCTGAGCACCGGCACGGTGCCTGTGTCCGAGGTGCCCTGGCTGGTCGGGTGCTGGACCATGCGGCGGCCGTTCAGCAGGACCAGGGTGTTGCCCACGCCCAGCGAGCGCAGGTTGACCGAATTGACATCGCCGCGCGCCGAGTTGGAGGTCTGCGGGTTGTTGGCGCTTTCGAACAGCACATCGCCCATCTGCGGGATCGAGCGCATCAGGTCGTCGCCGGACGAGGCGCCAGTGGCGGCGATCTGCTCTTCGTCGATCACGGTCACCGGCAGGGCGCCCGTGGTGCGCGCGCCGCGGATCTGGGTGCCGACCACGACGACGTCTTCGACCTGGGCCGCGCTCTCTTCCACTGGAGCGGAGGTCGGGGCCGGGGTCGTCGGCGCGGTCTGCGCCCAGGCGCCCGAGCTCATCAGCGCCACCGCCGACGCGGTGGTCGCCAACAGGACGAATTTCGATTGTCTGGTCATCCGTATTTCCTCCTCCTGGGCCGCCGTTGCTCGACGGTCCCTGCCTCAAGATGCGTCCCGCAGATCAGTCGTCTGCGAGGACAAGCGGGTCGCCCGGCCCAGCGGCCAGATCGGGTTGGGCGGCGATGGGCGCAGGTTCGCCGTTCAGCGCGGTCTTCAGCGCGTCCCGGTCCAGTTCGCCCTCCCACCGCGCCACGACGATGGTGGCGACGGCGTTGCCGATGAAGTTGGTCAGGGCCCGGCACTCGCTCATGAAGCGGTCGATGCCGAGGATCAGGGCCATGCCGGCGACCGGCACGCTGGGCACCACCGACAGCGTCGCCGCCAGGGTGATGAAGCCCGCGCCGGTGATCCCGGCCGCCCCCTTTGACGACAGCATGGCCACCAGCAGCAGCAGTATCTGGTCCTGCAGGCTGAGGTCGATGTTCAGCGCCTGGGCGATGAACAGAGCCGCCATCGTCATATAGATGTTGGTGCCGTCCAGATTGAACGAATAGCCGGTCGGCACGACCAGGCCGACCACCGACTTGGACGCCCCCGCCCGCTCCATCTTGGAAATCAGGCTGGGCAGGGCCGCTTCGGACGACGAGGTGCCCAGGACCAGCAGCAGTTCTTCCTTCAGATAGCGGATCAGCTTCAGGATCGAAAAGCCGTTGGCGATGCCGACTAGGCCCAGCACGCCGACCACGAAGACGATGGCGGTCAGGTAGAAGGTGGCGACCAGGGCGAACAGATTGGCGACCGAGGCGATGCCATAGGCACCGATGGTGAAAGCGAAGGCGCCGAACGCCCCGATGGGCGCAGCCTTCATCAGGATGGCGACCAGTTTGAAGAAGGCCGCGCTGACGGACTCCAGGAAGGTCAGCACCGGCTTGCCCAGATCGCCGATCATGGCCAGGGCGATGCCGAACAGGACCGAGACGAACAGCACCTGCAGGATGTTGCCGGTCGAGAAGGCGCTGACGATCGTGTCGGGAATGATGCCGGTCAGGAAGCCGACCAGAGTGCTCTCATGCGCGGCCTGGGCGTATTGGGCCACGGCCCCCTGGTCCAGGGTCGCCGGGTCGATGTTCAGGCCATGACCCGGCCGCACCACATTGGCGATGATCAGGCCCACGATCAGGGCCAGGGTCGAGAACACCAGAAAATAGCCGAAGGCCTTGGCCGCCACGCGGCCGACCCGGCCGATATCGCGCATCCCGGCGATGCCGGTGACGATAGTCAGGAAGATCACCGGCGCGATAACCATCTTCACCAGCTTGATGAAGGCGTCGCCCAGCGGCTTCAGACTTTCGCCGCGATCAGGCCAGAAATGGCCGATCATCGCGCCGAGCGCGATGGCGACCAGCACCTGGAAATACAGGTGGCGGTAGAAAGGTCGGCGAACAGGCGTCGCCGGCGCTGCGGTCGCGGTGGGGATCAAGTGAAGGCTCCAGACAGCGAGCCCGGCTCGCGATTTCCTCCGCGCAATCTGTGTCGCGCTTGGAGGCCAGTTTCAGGGGTGGTCAGGCTATCGCCAAATGTCGACAAGATCGCCTACAATATGTTGTTTTACATTGCATTTTTTTGACTTCTTATTCGCGATCCCGCTTAGATGTGCGCCAATCCGCTCAAGCTTGTGGCCATTTTGTGCGAAATACCGCACACATGTCTCATGCTTGAACGCACCCGACGATTCCAACTTTGGCGCAGCCGCTCGGGCCGCCTGTGGATCTGGTTGATCCTGGCGTGGCTGATCGTTTCGACGGCTGCGGCCTATGGCGCGGGGGAGACGGCGCGACGGGACGCCGAGGCGGAACTGGGGCGACAGTCGGAGGTCGCCGCCGCCCTCCATGCCGCCGTTCTGCGCAGCGAGTTGGAGAAGCATCGCTCATTACCGCTGGCGCTGGCCGCCGATCCCGAGATCGCGCAGGTGCTGGCGGGAAAGACATCCGCCGCCGAAGCGATCGATCGCAAGCTGGAGGAATTGGCCGAACAGACCCGCGCCGCGGTCATCTACGTCATAGATGCGCGCGGCAAGACGCGCGCGGCCAGCAACTGGCGCCTGCCGACCAGTTTCGTCGGCGCCGACTATGGCTTTCGGCCCTATTTCACCGGCGCCATGCGCAAGGGCGCGGCCGAGTTCTTCGCGCTGGGCACGGTCAGCGGCCGCCCGGGCCTTTATCTGGCGCGTCGGGTGAACGACGCCGACGGTCAGGCTGTCGGCGTCGTGGTCGTCAAGGTGGAGTTCGATGCGCTCGAGGCCGAATGGCGTGCGTCGGGCGAACCTGCCTATGTCGTCGATCCGGGCGGAGTGATCCTGATCACCAGCGCGCCCGAATGGCGGTTCCGCACACTGAAGCCGCTGGACAGCGTCAGCCGCCAGCTGACCCTGGCGGACCAGACACTGGGTCACGAGGCCCTGGCCCCCCTGCCCTTCGCCACGCCGGACGCGGATCGCCCCAGCCTGATCAAGGCGCCGCTGGGGGGGGAGGACCGCGAATGGATGCACAGCCGCGCCGATACGGCGACGCCCGGCTGGACCCTGCATCTGCTGACGCCGACGCGGGGAACCATCGAGACGGCGGTCGCCAACGCCCGGGCGCTGGCGGCGCTGATCCTGACGCTGATCTTCGGCGTCGGCGCCGTCCTGCTGCGTCGACGCCAGCAGGGGGCGGCCCGCGACCGCGCCGCCGCCGCCGCCCGCATCGAGCTGGAACGCCGCATCGCCGAACGGACCCAGGATCTGAGCGACGCCAACCTGGCCCTGAACCGTCAGATCGAGGAACGCCAACTGGCCGAGGCGGCGCGCGAGGCGCTGCGTGACGAACTGGTGCAGGCCGGCAAACTGGCGGCGCTGGGCCAGATCGCGGCCGGCGTGGCGCACGAGATCAACCAGCCCGTCGCCGCCATCCGCACCCAGGCGGAAACCGCCGTGGCCTATCTGGAGCGCGACCAGGCGTCGAAGGCCGCGCGGCCGCTGCAGCGGATCGGAGACCTGACCGAACGGATCGGCGCCATCACCCAGGAACTGCGCGCCTTTTCGCGCAAGGCCGAACCGAAGCTGGAGGCCGTGCAACTGCCCCAGGCCATCGACGGCGCCCTCTTGCTGCTCGGCGGGCGATTGCGTCAGCAGGGGGTGCGGCTGGTGCGCGACAAGGCGGAAAATCTCGCTGTCCTGGGCGACCGGTTCCGGCTGGAGCAGGTCATCGTCAATCTGATGCAGAACGCGATGGAGGCGATGGAGGGCGAGCCCTCCCCCGTCATCACCCTGTCGATCCAGCCGCGCGGGTCCGAGGTCGATCTAATCATCGCCGACAACGGTCCCGGCGTGGCGGCGGACATCCGCGATCAGTTGTTCACCCCCTTCGTGACCGACAAGCCGAACGGTCTGGGCCTCGGCCTGGTCATCTGCCGCGACATCGTTGCGGGGTTTGGGGGCGAACTGACGCTGCGTCCCTCGCCCGCCGGCGCCGCGTTCGTCATCACCCTGAAGGCCGCCTGATGGAATTCGCCCGCCTGAACGCCATCGCCCTGGTCGAGGACGACGAGGATTTCCGCAACGCCCTGCAGGAGCGCCTGTCGCTGGAAGGCTTCGAGGTCCAGCCCTTCCGGTCGGCCGATCTCGCGCTGAAATCCATCGGCGCCGACTTCCCCGGCGTGGTCGTCACCGACCTGCGGATGCCCTGCATGGACGGGCGGCAGCTGCTGACGCGCCTCCAAGCGCTTGATCCCGCCCTGCCCGTCATCCTGATCACCGGCCATGGCGATATCGCCGAAGCCGTCGCCGCCATGCGCGACGGGGCCTATGACTTCGTGGCCAAACCCTTCACCTTCGACCGACTGCACGACAGTCTGAAACGGGCGATGGAGAAACGGGCGCTGGTGGTGGACAACCGCCGCCTGGCCGCCCTGTCGTCCGAAGCGGGCATGGAGCTGCCCCTGCTGGGCGAAAGCCCCGCCATCCGCGCGCTGCGCGCCACCATCGCCCAGATCGCCGACGCCCGAATGGACGTCCTGATCGAAGGCGACACCGGCGTCGGCAAGGAGGCGGTGGCCCGCGCCCTGCACAATGGCGGACGCCGTCGCCCGCATCCCTTCGTCGCCGTGAACTGCGGCGCCCTGCCCGACGGCCTGGTGGACAGCGAACTGTTCGGCCATGAACTGGGCGCCTTCGCCGGCGCCCTGCGGCGCCGCGTCGGCCATGTCGAGCGCGCCCACAATGGCTCGCTGTTCCTCGACGAGGTCGAGAGCATGCCCCCGGCGGTGCAGGTCAAGATGCTTCGGGTGCTGGAGGAGCGCGAGGTCCACCCCATCGGCGCCAACGAACCCCGCGTGCTGGACCTTCGGGTCCTGGCCTCGATCAAGAGCGACCCGACCAGCGCCATCGCGGATGGCCGCCTGCGTGAGGACTTCTTCTATCGCTTGAATGTCGTGCGGTTGCGCGTGCCGCCCCTCAGCGAGCGCCGCGAGGACATACCGCTGCTGTTCGCCCACCTGTTGTCGCGAGCGCCGACGGGACCGACCGGATCGCACCCACCCCTCACCGACGCCGTTCGCGCCCGGCTGCTGGAGGCGGATTGGCCCGGCAATATCCGGGAGCTGGCTCACTTCGCCCAGCGATTCGCCCTTGGCCTGGAAACCGGCGCGCCGGATCGGCATGACGAATCCGCCCAGAGTCTGATGGAGCGGGTCGCGCGATTTGAGTCCGAAGTGCTGCAGGACACCCTGAGAGACGCCGCCGGCGACATGGTCGAGGTGCAGCGACGGCTGAAGATTCCGCGCAAGACGCTCTATGACAAACTGGCGCGCCACGGTCTCAAGGCCGCGACCTTTCGCCAGCAGACCGACCCTCGACGATGAGGCCGGCTTCTGGCACGGCAGGATCGAGCCGTCGTTCCGAACGCGAAGCTTGACCGTCCAGTCTGGGGCGGCGGAGACATCATGACCCAAACGTCGGTGCTGAACGCGGTTACGGCCGGATCCATCGCCACAGCGCCACGCGCCGCCCTGCTGATCGACATGGAGGCCTATTTCGACGCCGCCATGGAGGCGATGAAGGCGGCCAAACATACGGTGCATCTGCTGAACTGGGCGTTCGAGGCCGCCACCCGCTTCCATCCCCAGCCCGGCGGGGGCGGGCCGAAAAGCGATCGGATCGGCGACTTCCTCATCGCCCTGGCGGAACGACCCGGGATCGAGGTCCGGGTGCTGTGCTGGTATTCCGTCATGCCGGTGGCCGCGACCCAGCGCTTCTTCCCTTTCATGGACCGGATCGCGTTTCGCGGAAGCAAGGTGAAGTTCGTCCTGGACGGCCAGTTGCCGTTGGGCGCCTGTCACCATCAGAAGATGATCGTCATCGACGACGCGATCGCCTTCTGCGGCGGGGGCGACATCGGTCCGGACCGTTGGGACACCCCCGAACATCTCGACGACAATCCCCGGCGCGTGAAGACCCGGCGCGACAACAAGGATTTCGACAGCCGCCACGAAGTGATGGGTCTGGTGGATGGGCCCGCCGCCCTGGCGCTGGGCGACGTGTTCCGCGACCGCTGGCAGGCGGCGACGGGCGAGGTGCTGTCGCCCGCCCCGCCCGTCCCTACGCCCGACTGGCCAGGGAAGATCCCGCCTGCATTCGAGGATATCGCGGTCGGCCTGTCGCGGACCCGGACCCGCTGGCGCAGGTGCGGCGAGCTGCGCGAGAACGAAGCCCTGCATGTCGCCGCGATCCGGGCGGCGACGACCTGCATCTATATGGAGAACCAGTATTTCACCTCGCCCCAGATCGCAGAAGAGCTTGCGGCCCGCCTGAGGGAGCCGGACGGACCCGAGGTCGTGCTGATCACCACCCAGCATTCGCCAAGCTATTTCGACCAGCTGACGATGGACCGGACCCGACTGGTGTTCCTGAAGACGCTGCAGGACGCGGACAAGCACGGCCGGTTCGTAATCTACAGTCCCGTGACGACGCTGGGCCGCACGATCATTGTCCACGCCAAGCTGACAATCATCGACGACACCCTGATGCGGATCGGATCGTGCAACATCAACAACCGCTCGATGGGATACGACACCGAGTGCGACCTGTCGCTGGAAGCCGTCGGGCCGGGCGCGGAGGCGAACAGGGCCGAAATCATCCGCCTGCGCGACAAGCTGTTGATGCACTGGCTGGGCTGTCCCGAAAAGCCGTTCCAAGAGGCCGTGGCCGAAGCCGGCGGGGTGGGCGCCGCGCTCGAATCCATGCGCCGGGCCGGCTATTGCCGCCTCAGGCCGATCAAGATCGAACGGCTAAACCTTCTGGAACGCTTCGTCGCCGACCATCACCTGGGCGACCCGGTGGGGGAATACGACGCCTGGTGGCCCTGGCGACGCAAGCGCGCCCTGGCGGACCGCCGAGAGGCGCTGGCCTCCCTGAACGTCGGTCAGGCCGAGGCGACCCGACCCCAGGCGCGATCAGTCATCGACCGGAGCGACGCACTGCAGGTTCCCGAGCCGATGGAACGGCCGCGCATCCCCGACCTCGATCAGACTTGAGACCGCAATCGGCGCACAGGTCACGGAATCGGTCGGCCTGAATTCGATCTGCGCATCGGCAAGGGCGGTGATGGTGAAATAGCCCAGATCGTCCGTCGCCGTCAGATCGCCGCCGGATCGCAGCATGACGCCCGTCATCGGCGCCCCGTTCGCATCGACCAGACGTCCGAACAGCGTATATTCCCGCTGCGCGTCGAACTTCATTCGCACCACATTGCCGGGATACAGGGTTACGCGTCGGATGGAGAGATCGGCGTCGAACGGCGGCGCGTTTTCGGGCGTCAGGGTGAGTTCATATTCCGCATAGGCCGGCAGGCCGATGGCCGAGCGTCCCCCTGGACGCAGCAGGTCCGCCGGTTGGGAGTCGATCCGCACGCGATAGCCCGACGAGGGATCTTCTTTCGCGCCCTCTGCTTCTTCGGCGTTGATTTCGGTGATGATCACCGCCTCGCCGGGGCGCGCCATGCCGAACTTGGCCGCTCCGCCGCCGATCGCGAAACCGGACTGGACGTTGCCGTAGAGAGTCGAGAAGTTGCCTGTCTGGGTGCGAATATGCTGAGCCGTGATCTCCGCCGTGCCGATGTCAGAGGTGACCACAGAGGAAGCATAGACACGATCATTATCGGCATTGACGGACACGCCGGCCTGGCTGGTCACACTGAGGTCGGCCCATTCGTCACGTCTCGAAACGCCGAGACTGGCCACCGGGGATAGGCCGCGCCGGACGCTGTCGAGGTCGGTGGACACCTGTTCCAGGCCCACGCTCGCCGTAGCGTTGGTGCGTTGCCCCAGGCCGAAACCGAAGGTCAGGGTGAAGCCGATCCGGGTGTCCTGATCCGTCGTCTGGGCGTAGGCGTTCAGGAACACTCTCCGCCCGGCCAGTTCCATGGGCCGACTGTAGCGCATGGTCGCGCTGTATCGATCTTCGAAACCATCGACTTCCGAATAGGACCCCGACAGGTTCATGGAGCCCCCGGCGATCAGAAACTGCGCCGAGGCCATGATGGAATCCTCGGACCTGAAGAAGGCCCTGTACCGAGGTTCTCTATAGGTTGCGCCGAGCAGAGGCGCGTCGGTCTGGATGGAGCGCGCTGTCAGCGAAAGGCGCACGTCGTTCACGATCATGTTGCCGGTCAGACTGGCGCCACGCGAGCCGTCGCTGCCGCCCGCGATGGAGACGACGCCTTCGACACGGGAAAAGATCGAGCGCAACGAAAGCTCGCCGAACGTTTCGCCGTCGATCGCCAGCAGGTTCAGCTCTGCGCCCGACGTCGGCCCGATACGTCGCGCAACACGGCCCGACACCACCAAGGCGTCAGACTTGACCTCGGGAAAGAAACTTTCCGACAGGGCGCTGTCGAAACGCTGATCCGGCACATAGACGCCGACGCCCACCGTGAAGTCCGTCTTGCCCACAGGGGGAAGTCCGCCGGCCTTCGAGAAGGACCGAATCTCATCGACAACGACGACACCGTCGGCGCGCGCGGTGATCGCCACCTGGTAGGAGCCGTTGGGCAGCATGCTGGTGTCCAGCCGCTGAGGGCCCGCGGCATAGCGCCTGACGGACAGCAGTACGCCATTTCGTCGAATTTCGATGTCGGCGTCACGAGGGAGAACGACATCCAGAGGCGTTGCGCTGAGTTGATCGTTTACCTGAAGGGGCGATGTGAAGACGCCGAAATCGGCGCCGAGCATCCGATAGTTGGTCAGCAGGGCGGTGCTATAGTCCTCGATCAGCCCGCCGCGCGCGATGCGGTCAGACCAGATATGTTGAGCGTGCGCCTGATTGAGACGTGTTCCCCCCTCCCCGCTCGACACCAGCGTCTGGGCGACGAAGGCGGTTTCCCCCTTGCTGATCAGGGTGTCGAAGGCGCCGCCGTATTCCAGTTCGTCGCCGAAGAAGTCGGCGGTGGAAAACGACAGGCCGACATTCTGAACCAGAGAAAGGCCGGTGGAGGAAGACCGCCCGAGGGTCAAAGGAGGACGCTGCTCGATCACAGCATCGGCCGCAGAGAAGAAGAGTTCGACGGAAAACCGTTGCGGATCCCCGATCGCGCCGGTCATTCCCGGCGGAAGCAGGCCGCAGCCGATCGTCTGGCCAGGGAAACACCGGTACTGCTCATTGAGATCCAGCGGCTTCGACAGGAGGGCGAGCACGGCGTCGCGCTGGATCACGCCGTCAAGCGCGGCCGCGATCGCTTCAGGATCGTTGAAGGTGATGAGCCCGTTCGAAAGAACGGCGCGATAGGCGCCGATCCGGCGCCCCTGGACGATAACGTCGAAAAGGGTGTCGACATCGTCGCTCAGCCCTTCAAAACCGGGCGGCGGGGCCGTCTGGACTCGCGCCGCCGACGTCGCGACATCGGAAGCGTCCAGACCTGGTGACGAGGCGCTTGCGGCGTGTGCAGAGAACACGAACGTCAGCGGAGTCATGCAGGTTGATAGCGCAACGGCGCACGCGAGTTGACGCCGGGACTGCACCTTTCGGTTCACGCCGGATCGACCGAGAAGCGCATTTGATTGATGTAGTCGCCAGCGACGACAGCGATCAGGTTCTGCTGCTTGATGCGAAACTCGAGCGACACATTGCCAGCGACCCCGCAGGTCTGACCCGCGACACGGCCGGTGAAGGCCATGTCCGTCTTGCCATCCCACTGTCTGACCACCCGCTCGCCGGTGGTCGTTGCGAAAACCACCTCGATCTCACCAGGGCTCGATGCGTCCGGCGTGCCGACCTGGGGCGCCAAGTTCATCGCGAACCGGCCCGTATTGGATTCGACGCACAATTGAACCTTGGAGACGGTGTCGCCGACGCCATACCAGCGGTTGGCTCCCTGCGGCGCCGATAGCAAGCGAACCGTCGCATGCGGCCGCTGCGACTCTTGTCGCGTTTCTTCCGCCAGCGCGGGACCGGCGAGGACGACGGCGGTCACAGCCGCCAGAAGTTGGGATGCTTTCATGGCGAACGCCCCGTTCAACTCAATGTCCGCAGCAGATGCGCGGATCACGGCGGAGACGGGCCGACTGCATCAGCCGACCCGTTCCAGCAAACGCCTAGGGAACCGAGACCACGACGGTCAGAGTGCCGGTGTAGGTGTCCGCCAGGGCCGCGATCGCTTCGGCGTTGCGAATGCCGATGTTGATCGAAGCGTTCGAACCGCCCAGGCCGTTGCTGGAGCAATCCGTGGTCGTGGCGCGGGCCTGACCATTGCGGGTGTTGATCGACGCACGCGTAATGCTCGGACGCATGAATTGCGCGGCGACCGAGTTGTAGGCGGCGTTGTCCCAATAGCCGACGGTGTGGTTCAGTTGACCGCCCTGATCCTGGCCCGTGAGGCCGTAAGGGTTGCCCAGGCCGTCGCCGGCCGCACCCAGAACCTGGACATTGTAGGCGCCGGCGGCGTCGACGTTCGAGAACACGCAGAACTGCGTGCGTCCGCTGGTCGTGCCGAAGTTGCTGGCCAGGGTGGCCGGGTCGATCGTCAGGGTGATGTCGTCCAGGCCGCTGATGCGGACCATGGGAACGACTGTGGCCGACACATCGAAGGTGCCGGTGCTGGACGTGGCCGACAGAACGCCGTCGGTTTCGGCATGGGCGGCGCCGGCGAACAGGGCGAGCGCAGCAGCCGTAAAGATGAGCTTCTTCATGGATGTTCCTCTTGAGTCGGCCGGCGGTATGCCAAACCTTAAAAAATCGTAAACAAGACTAGCCGCCAGAGTCAAGACAAAATAACGCCGTTATAACGCATGTTTTCCAATATTTCGGCACAAATTCGCCTATATGGCGAATAAATCTCGCCATACGTCATGTATCTGCGTTCGAAATATAAGCTCTCTAAAACCTTGTTGTAACAAGTGAAGACGATGCAGTCTCTCTCGACTTTATTTCGACCGCATCATCTTCTGCAGCGAGATCGATCTTCACCGAATTACCCGCATAGAGGCGTGCGGCATTGATGCTGGCGCAGCGCTCATTCCCTTCAGATTCAGCCACATCGCGTGGGCACACCGAACCTTCGGTGATCAGAATGTTGGAGTTGCCTGAGTTTGTGAGGGTGAGCTCACGACCGGATCGAGCAGCGCTCACCTGCGCCTTTCCACCCTGCGGACGCGCGACGACGAGCACGTCATAGGCCGCCATCAGCTTCATCACGATGTTGGGACTGCCTTCGAGCACGGAAGCATCGCTGCGGATGGCCCCGACCTCAGGCCGGATCATGACACGATAGATGCGGTCGCTGGTCAGCCCCTCGTTGAGCGACACCAGGCGGATGGAACGCAACGCCCCCGGTTCCAGAATGAGACGATTTGGCGTGACCAATAGTCCGCGCGCTTCGGGATCGGCGACGACGACGCGTTCTTCCGCCTCGGTTCCCGGGTTGACGACCTCGGCGACCGTTACGTCGATGTAGTAGCGCTCGTCGCCGTCGTTGCGAATGACGATGTCGCTTCGGCCGGGTTGGCCGTCGGCGAATTCAACCCACAGCTTGTCTATGGACAAATTGGCCCAGGCCGCGGTGGCCAAGCCCAACGCGACCACGCAGAGCACCACTCCTGTCAATCGCTTGACCACGACGACACCCCTCCCCAGCCTCAGCACGCTCTTTTCGGCGTACCAAAACGGCACAGGTTTTATGCCGTTCGCTTCTCAACTGCAACTCGGAAGCCGGCGTTCGGTCAGTCGCGCGATTTGACCGGGTGTCAGAGGGTGGAAATCACCAGTGTTGCGGGACGCCCCTTGGCCCGGTCATCGCGGGCCTTCAGCACGAAGCCCAATCGGTTCAGGCCACGGTCGGATTTCGTTCCGTTATAGGACACTTCGAGATCGGACGAGGTGACGGTCAGGGCGCTGGTTTGGGCGGCGAACAGCGCCATTTCCCGCGCTTCTCCCGCTCCGATTTCCTTCGGGGCGTCCAGCATCAAGCCGCGCCCGCCCCCGCCGATCGTCCATAGTCCCTGCGCGCCGCCCTGCGCCGCACCCAGGGCCGCACCAAGAGGCGCGATGGTGACGCTGACCCTGAAGGATCCCTGGGATTCCCATCCGAGGTCGGACGCCTGCGCTGGAACAGCGATAGCCACGGCGGCCGCCGTGATGAGAAACAGAGAGGTCTTCATGCGTACATCCGCCTGAGATGTGATCTCGATGCGGCCCATCATCCACGCACGGTGTGACAATGCCGTTAGTCAACGCGGCTAAGACTCCATTGAGCGTTGTGGTTTCCCGGCGTTCATCATCGCGACATAATCGCTGCCCTTCGCGCGGACGGATCGGAAGCGGAATCCGCCATGACCTATGATCATCCTGCGGCCAGAACGGCGGCATACCTCCGCTGCTCAAACGGCGGCGTCTGGGGAGAGGACAGGCTGGAGAGGCGCGGCGTCAGACGACGAACAGAAGCGGCGTCATGCTCGGCGATGGCGATTTCCGCCAGCGCCAGGTCCAGCATCACACCCCATGACGCTTCCCCGACCAGCGCTCCGACCTTGGCGCGGTCCACCTGGCTGAGCAACTGTTTCGCCTCCGCGTAGCGACTGTCCAGAACCAGACATTCCCCCAGGTAGAACCGGATCACATGGGTCAGGTCGTAGTCCTCGCCGAAACCTTGCCGGACGGAGCGATAGGCCTGGTCGAGATAGCGAAGGCCTTGCCGGCGATCGGCCGTCCGGCACAGGACAGCGCCTAGGTCGTTCAGGCCTCCGAGGGTCTGGTGCGCGTCTGGCCCCTGGCTGGCCTCGGCGCCTTTCCAGACCGCCTCGGCGGCGACGGCGGCTTCTTCATAACGGCCAAGGGCGGTCAGGGCTTCGTAGCGTGTGGACTGGAGCCCCAGGGTGTAGCGGTTGGTCGCGCCGAACCGTTGGACCATCACCGGCAGCAAACGGTCGGCTTCGGACAGAGCCCGTTCCAGATCACCCGTCATCAGGCGCGCCTGGATCAGGTTCTGATGGGCGATCAGGGTTCCGGACTGGTCCGGTCCCAAGGTTCGCTCCCGGTCCGCGACCACCGCCTCCAGCGCCGGCAGGGCTTCCTCGGGACGGCCCAATCGCATCAGCACGATCGCCTGCTGCTGGCGGACCAGCAGCACGTCGCGATCCGAAAGGCCCTGGGGCCGCCCTTCGGCGATGGCCAGCGCTCGGGCGAAGGCGGCCTCGGAGGCGTTGAGGTCTTCGAAGAAGCCGATCGTCGCCTCGACCTGCGCGACATGGAAGCCGAGCATCCCCGTGTCGGCGGCCGGGCCCAGGCGACGGCGTTCGGCGGCGAGCAGGGTCTTGGCCGCGGCCAGTCCGCCGGGCTGGGCCGACAGGGCCTCGGCCCGGGCGTGGAGCAGGCGACCGCGCGCCGCCTCGGGTGAATCCTGCCGTCCGGCGCGACGCCAGGCGGCGTCGGCCATCAGGAACGAGCGCCGACCCTCGTCATACTGGCCGCGCTGCACGAAGGCGGTGGCCAGCGACGTGTGCAGGCTGGCCGCGATCTCGGGCTGGCGGGCGAAACGCGCATCGATCGTGGAACGGGCGCGCAGGGCTGCGGTCGCCAGCGTCTCCTCGGCGGCCGATCCGGACAACGGATTGGTCTGGCCCAGCAGGTCATCGACCAGGAAGGCGTAGCTGGCCTCGGCGGCGGCGGTCTGGGCGCGGGCCTCGTTCCTCTGACTGACCGCGACGACGGCCGCGACCGAGGTGGCGACAAGGCCGGCGACGCCGAGCCCCGCAGCCAGGCGGATCCAGGGGCGGCGGGCGCGGCGCGTCTCCTCGCGGCGTCTTTCCGCCTCGCGCCGCTCCGCCTCCGCCTCCGCCTCAGCCCGGGCGGCGCGCCGGATGGCGAGCGTCTCGAGACGGTCGGCCAGCAGGGCGGCGGACTCCAAGCGCTGAGCCTGGTCGCCGGCAGCGGCCAGGGCGATGTCCTCACGCAGCAGGGGATCGGCGATCTCGCCCTCCCAGCCGGCCGCCAAGGGTCGGTCCAGGTCGCCGACGACCATCTGATAGAGGATCAGCCCCAGGGCGTAGATATCCGAGGCCATACTCGGCGCCGCTCCCAGGGCCACTTCCGGCGCGCGATAGGCGGCTGTGTCGGACCGGGTCGAAGCCTCATGCTCCACCAGCGGAAAGCCGCCCCCGGAAATGCCGTGCAGGTCCAGCACCGCCTGATCGACCAGCCAACCGCTGCCGAAGTCGGCGAGGCGGATGACGGGGGCCGTATCCGGCGCCTCCTCGATCAGGATATTGGCCGGCTTCAGATCCTTGTGCAGCACCCCGGCGCCGTGGGCGGCGGCGACAGCCCGAGCCAGTTCGGCGACCAGGGCGATCCGATGCTCCAGCGGAACAGCAGCCAGCCCATCCGGCAGGGCCGCCGCCCACGCCCGAAGGTCGCGTCCGCCGTCGCGCGCCTCGATGAAGAAGGGAACGGTGTCGAAATTCCATTCCAGGATGTCCACGCACGGACGGCGATCGCCGAGCACATTACGCATCAGCCGGAACAGGGCGACCTCGCGGCGCAGGCTGCGCAGCCGATCCGGAGCGTCGGCGAATTTGAAGATTCGGCTCTCGTCGACCTTGTGATGGCGGGCGCGCCAAACGTCCGCAGCCCCGCTGTCGCCCAGCGCCGCCTCCAGAATCCATTGCGGCCGCCCCGGCACGGCTTCGCCGGGGGCGAAGGCGAAACGCGGCGCGAGCGGAGTCGACAGTTGTTCGACCTCGACCGGAACGCCCAGGCGATAACCGATTCGCGGCAGGGTCTGGACCACGCGCCCATCGCGGTCGCCCAGCGCGCCGCGCAGCTTCGAGATCGCGGTGGTCAGCGAGGCTTCCACCACATGGACGTCCGGCCAGACGGCGTCGAGCAGTTCGGCCTTGGTCACCGCCTCGCCCGCGCTGAGCAGCAGCTCATGCAGGACCTGGAGCGGCTTTCCCTCCAACTCGACCGGTTTGTCGGCGACGAACAGGGTCCAGGCGGCCTCATCGAAAACAGCGTCGGCGAACCGCCATCTGCGCCGTCTCCGGCGCGGTCCCGTACCACTGTCCGCCATTTGATCCCGCCTACGACGCCGCCTGCCCCACCTGAGTCTAAGAGCGCTTCGCACGGAATGGCAATGTTCGTCCAACGCCGGCTTCAGAACTTCTTTAGTTTGACGTTAGGACCTCGGGCGACGGCCGGTTCAGGCTGTCTTCTGGCGCGGGAGACGCGTTGAACCACCGAGGCTCTTGAGCATGGAAAATCCGCCTTTCCCGAACAAGATCGACCGTTCCGCCGCAGTCGGCGCCGTCAAGCGCGCAGGTTCCATGGACGCGGACATCCTGGCGTCGGTCGGGGCGTCGCTGGTCCAGACGTCGCGTACGGCGGTCCGGGGCGGCTGGAGCCTGATCGTCTGCGGCGCGCTGATCTGCCTGACCATTATTGGCATTCCGGCGGGCATCACCATGGCGCTGCTGGGCTGATGGATGATTGCGCGGGCGCACAAGAACATCCGCCTGGTGGATGAGGTGCTGACCGAATTCACCGCCGAACCAGCTTTCGCTTGATCCTATCGAAAACGGAGGGAAGACATGAAGGGCAAGATTCTGGGCGTCGCCGCCGGCGACCTGACCGGCGCCATCACCGGCGAAGACGGCAAGCGCTACCGCTACGAAAGCGCCGACTGGCGGGGCGAACGCCCAGCCCAGATCAGGGCTACGGTGGACTTCGAGGCGGCAGGAAACGTCGCGCATGACGTTTATCCGGCTGTGGGGGCCTTCGCGGGCGCCGGCGCCGTGTCGGTCGAGGCGCTGGCGCGGTCCTCGGCCGGAGAGAAGCTGATCGGCCTGTTCAAGGGCACGCTCGCCGCACCCTTGGCTGTGGTCGTGCTCGTCGCCTTCTTCCTGCCGGCCCTGTCGTCGCCGGCGCAGACCGTGTCCCAGTGGGGACTGGACAAGGTCGTGGCCTCGACCGGCCTCAACCTGGACGAGGCGGACGTCGGGCGACGGCGCCTGGCCGATCTGGATCGCGACATCGCCCGCTACAAGACCGAGGCCGCCCGACGTGGAGCCAGGGCGCCGGACGACGGCTATGGTTATGGCAATGTCGGGGACAGACTGCAGTCGCTGCAGGAGCAACGCGACGAGATCCGCAAGGGACTGAGCGCCGTCGATTTCGTGAAGACGGTGAATACCGCGCTCATTCTCCGTTACGCCGCACTGATCGCGGCGGCCTGGCTGATCTGGCAGGCCTGGAAGGGCGCCGCCTTGCGGCCCTGGGAATTGGCGGCAGGGGCCAGCGCCATCGTCGCGGGCGGACTGACCTTCCTGTTGAAGTCGGCGATCCTGGGCCTGTTCTCGGCCATGAATCCCCTCGGAAGGGCGGCCACCGCGCAGATGGACAGCCTTGTCTCGATCGGCATCGGCCCCTGGCTGTTGCTGGCGGCCGGCGCCGGCCTGATCGCCTCGGGGCTGGGCCTGATCCGAAATCCGATGGCGTCAGCAGCCTGACGTCTGGCGGTTCTCCGCAAGTTGGGCGAGCCGTCACAGCTGTGACGGCTCGCTCCGACCTGACGCTCACGAAGCCTTGGCGGCCGGCTGCTCGATTCCATCGCTATTCGCAAAAAGGAGCGCCGCGCGAGGCGACGCTCCAAGATCGGCGGAATGTTTGAGAGGAAGTCCGCCGAGATCAGAAGGTAAACCGAGCGCCGACGAAGTACTGGCGTCCCGTGCTGGCGTAGTTCGAGACCACGGGATCCGCCTGATACGCCCAGCGGCTGTCCACCTGGTTGGTCAGGTTCAGCGCCTCCGCGGTCAGGGTGACGTTGTCGGTCACCTTGTAGGTGAAGGCCGCATCAATGTTCAGCGTCTCGTCCGAGCCGATGAAGTCGTTGATCAGCGGCGAGTCGCACTGTCCCGGATCGCAGCCGCCCGCCGCCAGGGGATAGGTGGTCTGGTAGGCGGCGCGATAGGCGGCCGACACGCGTGCGCTCCAGCGGGGGACTTCATAGAAGATCGTCGCATTGAACGCTTCCGGCGAGGCGCCGAGGAAGGGCGCGGTGCCTGTCAGGTTGCGGGCCGGATCCAGGATGTATTCCAGCTCGGACTCGATGTGAGTGTAGTTCGCCTGGACGCCGAACCCGTCGAACGGCGCCGGCAGGAAGGTGAAGTTCTGCTGGTAGGCGATTTCGAAGCCGGACAATTTGCCGCCGGGCGCGTCGTCGTACTGGCGAATCTGGAACGGAAGATCGGCGTCGATATAGGCGCGCCGGCTGATCGACGAATCGTCCTCCAGGCCGTCCCAGGCGGCGCGGAGGTTTTCGATCGCCTCGGCGTCGAAGATGTCGCTCAGTCGCGCCTCGCGCAACACCACCTGCGGGAAGCTCTCGATCTCCTTGTTGAAGTAGGCGAAGGACAGGATGGCGTTCTCGGTGAAGTACCATTCGACGTTGAAGTCCAGGTTCGTCGCCCGGAACGGCTTCAGCCGGGTGTTGCCCAGGGTGATCGACGCATTGCTGCCGTCGAACTCCGCCGGGGCGCCCGCAGTGCCGACCGGCACGCTGAAGGAGGTGACCCCCGGATGCAGCGCCAGCATCTGCGGCCGCGCCATCACCTTGGCGGCGGCGAAGCGCAGGATCAGCTTGTCCGTCACCTCCCACGCCAGGTTCAAGCTGGGCAGGGTGTCGGTGTAATCATTGGAGTTTTCCACGCCCCGTCCGCTCGGCGTACGGCCGCGCGCATCGACCTCGGTCTTGGCGTAGCGGACGCCGACGTTGCCGCGCAGATCGCCCGACAGCAGCGGCACGCGGAAGTCCAGCTGGCCGTAGTAGCTGGAGCTGTTCTCATCGACCCAGAAGGTGTTCACGCCGCCGTTGCGCATGTCGGACAGTCGCCAGTCGCCCCATTCGTTGACGCAGTCGCAGTCGAAGCCGAAGCGGTTCTGGAAAGCCCGGAGGTTGGGTGTGAAGAAGGCGGTCGGCGTGCCCTCGGGCACGTTCAGGCCGTCGCCCCAGCGGGTGATCTGACCCATGTCGGCGACCGTCGTGGCTTCGGCCAGGCCGGTGTTGACGCCCTCCAGCAAGCTGGGGTTCATCGTGTCGCTGATCAGGCGTTCGTAGCGGGTGTAGTAGAAGTCGAACTTGCGCTTGCCGCCGCCGAACCGGATCGTGAAGTCGTCGTTCAGGTCCCAGGCGAAATCGATCTTGCCGGCGGTGTAGCCGTTCTCCGTGACGGTCCGATAGTGACGCAGCGCGGAATAGCCCTTCACGACATCCCAGCTGTTCGGATCGGCGACATCGAAGCCGAAGTTCAGGATCGGCATGTCGCCGCCGTTTCGGTCGTCGAACACGAAATAGTCGTCGCCCGGGACGCCCTGGCCGGAATCCAGGCGGATAAAGTCCGCCAGCAGGCCGGTGTTGGTGTTCTTCGATTCGGAATCGCCGAACAGGGCCGTCATGCGAAACCGGTCGCTGAAGTTGTGTTCAATGTTGATCGAGTTCTGGCGGAAGTCGGTGGTGTAGCCGCCCTGGTCGACCGCCGAGCGCATGTCGATATTGCCCAGCACCAGATAGTTGGCGTTGGCGCCGGTCTCGCTCAGTCCGGCGTCGATCAGCCGAACCGAGGGGCGACCGATGAAGGCGCCGCGCAAGGCCAGATAGTCGGGGTGCGGGATATAACCGACCGATCCCGGTTGGTTGTAGTAGTCGTAGACTTCGAGGTTGTTCGGGTTGAAGCTGCCGGTGTTGGCGCCCAGCGTATTGTTGGTCGCGCCCGGCGCCGAGGTGAAGATCGGCGTGTTTCCATAGAGCGACTGGCCGCAATCGATCTCATCACGGAATTCGTTGGCGGCCTGCGCAGTACAGTTGGCGTAGGCGCTGCGACGGTTCTGATAGCTGTTGTTGGTCGCGCTAGCCGTCGGATAGGTCTGGTAGCTGAAGCTGGTGGGCGTCCGGTTGCCGTTGGTGTTGTTCCGGTTCAGCCCGACCGGTCCGATCTGGTAGTTTGTCGAGACCTGCGTCATCTTCGAATACAGGTTGTCGATGCTGATCGTGGTGTTCGGACTTGGCCGCCACTGCGCGGACAGGGTGACGCCCAGGCGATCCTGATCGACTTCGCGGTGGTTCAGGGTCGCAAGCGACGGAATATAGACCAGCGATCCACTCGTGCCGCCTCCGTTCAGCAGAGCATAAGCCTCGGGATTGGAGCCGATCAAATAGGCGAGCGCCTCGGGATTGGTCACATTAGGCAAGGCCGTCGCCGGATCGGTCCCGATCGGCAGGGCGAAGCCTTGCGAGTCGCCCGCCGCGTTCAGGCCCACGTTGTTGAAGGTCGAGCCGCGATAGGTATATTCGTTCGAGCCGACGCCGCGCTGATAGCTGTCGATGACGGACTTGCGCTCGTTGTAGGCCACGGAACCGAGGATGCCGAATTCGCCGATCTTGCTGGTCCAGCGATCGGACGCCAGCGCGGCGATGCGTGGATTGTGCGTGCCGCCATTCTCGTAATACGCGTCCTGCAGCGTCAGGGCCAGACGATGATCGCTGAAGTCGAACGGGCGGCCGGAAATCAGATCGACGGTTGCGCCTAGCGACCCCTCGTCAGTCTGGGCGTCCGCCGACTTCTGCACCTTCAACGAATTGAAGAGTTCGGAGGCGAAGGTGTTGAATTGGAACCCCCGGTCGCGCCGCAACGCGCCGTCCGCATTGCTGGCGCCGGAGGTCGAAAGGGTCTCCAGCCCGTTCAGGCGAACGCGGGTGAAGTCGCCGCCAAGCCCCCGGACCGAGATGCTGTTGCCTTCGCCATTCTCCCGATCGATCGACACGCCGGGAATGCGCTGAAGCGATTCCGCCAGGTTGGCGTCGGGGAAGTCGGCGATGTCCTCGGCGTTGATGACGTCGACGATGGTGTTCGAGCGCCGCTTTTCATTCAGGGCGCTGGCCAAGGAGGCGCGGATGCCGGTGACGACGATCTCGTCCACCTCCGTCGGCTGTTCCTGCTGAGCGAAGGCAGGCGATGCGAACAGAGCGGCGCCGATCGCAAGTGCGGCCGGAGATACTGCAAAGCGCAGTTGTGGCGTCGATTGTCTAAGCACTTGTCCCTCCTGTTTTTCCCTCAGCGAGATCTCTTCGTATCTTCGCTGCGTCCCGACTCTCGCCAAGACGTCGGGATTATGTATGAGTATTTCGAATAGCGGCGCAATCCAAATTTGCTACCGGTGTCATCAGAAGTGGACCTTACGCACAGCTGGGTTTCTGATTGGAACCGACGAAATATCTTGTCGGGCATGGCGATCGTTGGCGTGGCGGTCGGCGATTCCGCATCGGCGCGGACGTTCGATGACGCCATGTCGGATAGCCTGGGCGGACCCTTCCGGATGCCGCACGAGGCTGCGCCCTGCGCTGGCGGCGGCGACGTCTTCCGGGACAAGGACGGACTCTGGTGGTCCACCTTCTTCAGCAATGACGAACAGAGCCATGTCCACGAGAAGCCGGGTCTGATCCGCTTCGATTTCGACCCTCGGGGACGTATCGTCGCCGCCGACGATCAGCCATTCGCCCTGCCCCTGCTATCCGGCGATGGAATCGACCCGCAGGCCCTTCGTGGAAGCTGAATGGGACATGGCGACAATGACGCGGCGGGACGGGCGGCCCAGTTGATCAGCGCGGCTGATCGCGGGACTTACGATTGCGTCAGGCGTCGGGCCACGTCAGGCCGCGCGCGCCAGGCGGGATAGTCGCGGGCGAGCAGCGACTCCGCCCAGGTTCCCACGTAGGCGTAACCGTTGCGGCGTTCCGCCTCGATGTCCTCCAGCCGGTCACGCGCCACCGAATCCCGTCCCATATAGATCGGACGGCCGGTTTCGATGTCGTGGAATCGCGCCCACAGCCGTTCGCCCGGCGCGGCGACGATACGCCGATCCGGCTTGCCGTCCGGGCCCGTCGCCGTCTCCATCCGACGATCCGCCATCGCCGCCTGTTCGAACCAGGCGACGGCCCCTTCGATCGCCTGGACGACGTCCGGCCCAGGGTCTTCCACCGTCATCAGGAAACGCACGATGCCCACGCTCTCGGAGCCGGAAATGGAGGGCGGTTCGAATCGCCTGGCCCAGGCTGGCTGCAACGTCGTCTCGTCATATTGAGCGCACCAGGCCGCCGGGACGCCGTCTCGCCGGATCTGGGTCGACAGGATCAGCCGGAGACCCGAATCGACCGCCGCCCGCGCCCGTGCGCGTCGGGCGGGATCGACGAAGGCATAGGGCTCGGCTCCGCGCGAGACCTCGCGCAATAGGCCAAGGATGCGGATCATCGCATCGTCGTTGAAGGTGACGTGGTCATAATAGTCGCCGCGCAGCGGATAGAACTGCGGCCAGCCTCCATTCGGATATTGAGCCGCGAGGACATAGTCCAGGCCCCGGTCGAACGCGGCCCTGGCGGCGTCGTCGCCCGAAGCGACTGCGACCCGAGCAAGGAAGGCCATCGGCAGGATGGTGGCGCCGTTGTCGAAGGTGTTCTGGACGCCGAGTTCGAGTTCATGCACGGGAACGGTCAGGTCAGTGTTCTTGGGCCATCCGCCTTCTGGGGACTGGTAGGCGACGACGTTCTGCGCCAATCGGACCGCTTCGGTCGAACGATACCAGTTCGCGTCCTGACGAAGCACCGCCTCGCCCCATCGCGGCGTTTCGGCGGTTTCGGCGTGTGACGGCGTCGAGACCAGCAGGGCGAGACAAAGCCCGATGACAAGACCCTTCATAGCGACACCTATAGAGCCAGGAATTTGAAGTTCTTGAACCGCGCCTCGCCTTCACCGGCGGCGTAGAGACCGGGGCGGAGCATCATGAAGCCGCCCCGGACGTTCTGGTTGTAGCCCGAGACCTCCATCTGACGGTCGAAGCGACGCCAGTTCACCCCGTCGGCCGAGGTGTCGAAATAGACGTTCTGGTAGGCGTTGGTCAGACGAATGAACATTCGCCGGCCATGCGGATTGTTCGGCCGGCCGCGCTCGATCCCGTACTGGTGGGTGACGTAGCGCTGGGCGTCGAAGCCCAGGCCTGCATAGAGCGCGCGGTCGTAGAACAGGATCAGGCCCGCCGTCGCGCCCGGATCGATCTCGATCTCGCATTCGATCTGATAGGCTTGGTCGCCCTGGACGAAGGTCAGGGGCGAACAGTCGACCGGCGCCTTGCCCTTGACGCGCATGTGCAGCACGCCGTTCTCGCGGCGCAGGCGATCCTTCTCGTTCGGCTGCGGGTCGTAGAAGCTCCACTGGACGCCGAACTTGTCGGTCGAGAAATCGTCCGACAAGGCCATGCCCGGCTCCACCGCCTCGCCTCGCGGAATGGGAATGGGCTGGGCCAGGTCGCCGCCCGTGGCCCTGAACCAGCCGTCGTCGGTCCATTCGACCGGGTCCAGCAGGGTCTGGCGGCCCAGGGTCCAATAGGCGTTTTCATAGCCGTGATAGACCATCCACCAGGAGCCGTCGGGCCCCTCGACCAGGGTGGCGTGGCCACGGGACCACCACTTCTCCGCACCCGATGTCGTGCGCACGATCGGATTGTGCGGGCAGTTCTCCCAGGGGCCGTCGATCGACCTCGACCGCGCCGCGATCACCATGTGGCCGGTCGGCGGACCCGCCGTGCCGCCCACGGCGGTGATCATGTAGAAATAGTCGCCGTGGCGCATGACCTTGGGCCCCTCGGGCGCGAACCCCTCGACGATCCAGTCCTGCGGATAGCGCCATGGGTCGTAGACGTGCTCGACCGAACCCTCGGTCGCCAGACCGTCGTCGCTCAGGCGCACCCGGTCGCCGCCGCTGAGGAACAGGTACCGCTTGCCGTCCTCGCCGACGATATGGCCGGGATCGATGTGGGCCGGCAGCTTCAGGTCGATCGGTTCGCTCCATGGGCCTTCGATCCTATCGGCCCAGATGACATAGTTGGAGCGGTATTCCGGGAAGCGGGCGGGAATATAGACGTAGTAGCGGTCGCCATGCTTGCACAGTTCCGGCGCCCAGACCGAGCCGATGTTGGTGGTCAGCGCCGCCGTGACGGGCCGCCAGTTCACCAGGTCGCGCGAATGCCAGATATGGATGCCCGGCACGGACTCGAACGACGAGAAGGTCATATAGTAGTCGTCGCCATCCTTCAGGATCGACGGATCGGGGTGGTCGCCGGGCATGATGGGATTGAGGAAGGTCCCGTTCCCCAGGTCCGGTATGCGCTGGTTCTCGATCCCTCGGCGCCACTTCAGGTGCGCCCACTCGCGCCCCAGCGGCGCGGCCGCCTCATTGGTCTGGGCGACGCTGGAACGGACCGGCAGGGCGGCGTAGGCGACGCCCCCCAGCAGACCCGTCAGGGCGGTGCGGCGGTCGAGCTTCATCGGCGTTTCTCCTGCGGCTTCAGCCATGCGTCCTGGACGCATCGAGCCAGGCGATCAGCCGGCTCATGTTGTTGATGTAGGTTCCGGTGGAGACGCCCATTGGACCGCTGGGTTCGGTGAAGGGCGATGTGTCCCAATCGTCGCCCACCTGGCCCCGGTCCACGAAGCCCGGCGGCGGCTCGGCCGGGCCGGGGCCGCGGTAAGGATGGCTGGTGGTGCGAAGTTCGGTGGGCCAGTAGCCGTCGCCGTTCAGGCCCGAGACCAGGGCCGTGACCGAGGCCTCCCGCGCGGCCGCAGCCGAGACGTTGAGATCGGATCCGACCTGGGGCCGGGTGATGACATAACCGGGCAGCAGCGACGCCCCCCGCCCCATCAGAACGGAGTCTCGCGTGGCCTCTTCGGGAGACAGGGCGGCGGTTTCCTCGACCCGGCGACGCAGACGAGCGACGTCGATATGCTTCTCTCCATACTGGTCGCTCATGTCGTAGTCGGCGTAATATTCGCCGTTCTGGGCGTTCGATCCCCGGCGGTGCACGGCGATGAAGCGGTTTGTCCCAGGCTCGACGTAGCGGAAGTAGTTGCGCCCGTCGCGGTGGGCCGAAGCCGGCGCCTCCATCCGATCCAGCCAGTCCAGGGCTTCAGGAAGGCGCGCCAGGAAACTGCGGTCGCCGGTCAGGCGATAGCATTGCAGCATGCGTTCGATCGCCGCCGACGTGACATGGGGCGACACGGCGGCGGGCTCGTAGGTCCGGCCGCCGGCCGGCTTGAGGTCGGGCGTGTATTGCAGCGCCCATCCCGGCGTCGGGCCGGGTTGCTGCAGGTCGCGATAGCCGGCCATGGCGCGCATGATCGGCTCGCGCACCCGCTCGTCGTTCAACTGCTGGAGCACGAGCAGCAGGAAGTCGATGTTCTCGTCCGCGACCTCGTCGTTGAGTGTGATCAGGCCCGTATAGTCCGGGCGTCCATGGTTGTGGAACTCGCCCGCGCGGGGCCAGCGCTGCGGCCATCCGCCAGACGGCAACTGGCTGTCCAGAACGAAGGCCACGGCCTTGTCGAGCGCCGCGCGGAATCGCGGTTCGCCCTTGGCGAGATGCAGGCGCAGCAGGAACCGGCCGCATTCGACCGTGGCGTGGTCGTCGAAGGTGGCGTTGCCGTAGTAGTGCTGGAATTCCTCCAGCCGCCAGCCGTTGGCCCCGACCGTCTCGTACCAGCGCCGGATGGAGTCCTCGCCGCCGAAGTCGATGATGTAGTTCCAGCCGCCGCTCGGGTGCTGCCCCTGGATCAGGGCGTCGGCCGCCTTCACCGCAGCCTGGTAGTACAGGTCCTCGCCCGTCGCGCGCCAGGCGTCCAGAAAGATCTGCCCCATCTCCGGCGTGCCCGGCGCCTGGGTCCAGATCATGGTCGGATAGGCCTCCATCTCGCCCCAGCGGCGCGAGAAATCGGCCAGATACGACCAGACATATCCGCCGTTCACGGCCACCTTGTCCGTCATGAACCGTGTGGCCCGCCGCATGACGGCCAGCACGTCCTCCGGCGCCGGTTGAGCCTGGCTCCACGCTGTCAGCGGCGCCGCCAACGCAGCGCCGACGGTCGTGCCGAGCACGGTGCGTCTATTCAGCATTCCCTACCCCTTCGCTTCTTCTCCCGCCCGTCGCTCTATGGCGACTCCCAACCTGACACCGGTGGACATTTTCGATATGTAGGACAATTCTCCGCCCAAAAGCTAGGGAGGATCGTCATGAGGGGCGTCGGTCTGGTCATGGCTGCGGCGATGGCGGCGTTGAGTTGCACGGCTGCGGCGGGTCCGCTGTCAGACTGGCGCGCACCGCAGATCGACCAGCGGGGAGACTGTGAAGAGCTGTCTCCCTCCGAAAACAACCAGCCTGTCGCCCCCCATTCGTGCGGAGGCCTGGGTCGTTTGGTTGCATCCGGACGCACAGTGCAATGGTGAAGCACTGACCAGCCTACCTTAGCGCCCACAACTGGCTAGGAGAATGCGCG
>Ga0160433_100137_pt1 | contig 65404 bp, 63 predicted proteins | sample HID1972K_E0MG_FD_108235 | JGI IMG/M metagenome (GOLD analysis project Ga0160433, IMG submission 108235) | Enriched pill bug-associated microbial communities from UW Madison campus, WI, USA - HID1972K_E0 MG | ecosystem: Host-associated > Arthropoda: Insects > Digestive system > Unclassified ...
CGACCGAACTCCTTCTCCAGCCCACGAATAATGGCGGCATTGGCGGCATGCAGTTCATGCGTGCCATGGCTCATGTTCAGCCGGAAGGCGTCGGCGCCCGCCAGGTACAGCTTACGGATCATATCCTCGCTGCTGCTGGAGGGGCCCAGCGTCGCCAAAATGCGGACCTTGCGCGTACGGGGTGCAGGCTTCTTCATATGTCCTCTTGCCTCGGCGGGATCTCTGCCCAAATGTCAGGCTTCGCAGAACCGCCCGGCGGGCGGCCAGATATTCCAGGTGAAGGTGAAGCAATGACGATAGAGACGCTCGATGACAAGACGGCGGCAACGGCTTTTCGGCGTCTCGTCCACCATCTGCGCCACCGGACGGACGCGCAGAACGTCGATCTGATGGGGCTGGCGGGCTTCTGCCGCAATTGTCTGGCAGACTGGATCGCGGAGGCGGACGGCACGCTGGACAAGGCGCAGGCGCGCGAAATCATCTACGGCATGCCGCAGGAGGACTGGAAAGCGCGCTACCAGACCGAAGCCACGCCGGAGCAGCTTGCGCGCATGAAGGACAGCGTGGCGAAGAACGCCCACTAAAGCGGGGTGTGGAACGAAGCCGCGCTGCGAGATAACATCCACCAGGTGGAATGACCGGCATCGATGGCCGCAACAACATGCCAACCGATCCGCGCGCCGGCCCACCGCAGATCGATTGCGCTGACGGGAACGGCTGACGGATCGGCCCATTGTAGCGCCGCCTGACAAAACAGGCTGATTTGGAGATGGTTTTCCATGAAGAATGTGATTTTCGCCGCCCTTGCGCTCGCCGTGACAGTGCCCGCGGCGCCTGCCCTGGCCGACCGAGGGGACCGGCGCGATCATCGCGCCCATGACCGCGACCGGGACGGACGGGCCGTGCATCGGAACGACCGGATCTGGCGCGGTAACGACGGGCGCTACCGCTGCGAGCGCAAGGACGGCACGACCGGCCTGCTAATCGGCGCGGGCGTGGGCGCTCTCGCGGGCCGCATGGTCGATACGGAAGGCGACCGCACGGTCGGCACCTTGCTGGGCGCCGTGGGCGGCGGCCTGCTGGGCCGCTCGGTCGATCGCGGCGAGGTGCGCTGCCGCTAGGCTTTACCTCTCATAAAGCACCGTTTGATGCCGGCTTTCGCGGGAAGGCCGGCATCTTTGCCATTTACACGGCGTCCTCCCGTCGCTAGAGGCTCGCGCCATGTCCACGATGATCGGCATGCCGAACATTATTACCAAACCGACCCGCGTTTGCGGGGCGGTGTCTGGTGCGCGCGCGGCCTGAGGGCCCCGATCATCCGGACCGGACGCCCCGCGAAGAACGCGGGGCCGACTTTCTGGAAATGAAAGCCTGAGCGCCGCGTCCTTCACCAACTTGAAGGAGACGTAGTTCATGGTTGCCCGTTTTGCTCCCGATGCCCGCCTGAATGTCGGCGTGGTCGGCGCCACCGGCCTTGTCGGCTCGATGATGCGCCAATTGCTTGCCGAGCGCAATTTCCCCGTCGGTACGCTGCGCCTGTTCGCCTCCGCACGCTCGGCGGGCTCGCAGATCGAATTCAAGGGCCAGCAGATCACCGTGGAAGATGCCGCCACCGCCGATTTCGCGGGATTGGACATCGTGTTCTTCTCCGCCGGCGGATCGACCAGCAAGGCATTGGCGCCCAAGGCCGCGGCGGCCGGGGCCATCGTGATCGACAACAGCTCTGCCTGGCGCTCGGACCCCGAAGTGCCGCTGGTCGTCTCCGAAGTGAACCCGCATGCGCTGGCGAACCTGCCCAAGGGCATCGTCGCCAATCCCAACTGCACCACCATGGCCGCTATGCCGGTCCTGAAGCCCTTGCATGAAGCGGCGGGCCTCAAGCGGCTGATCGTGGCGACCTATCAGGCCGTCTCGGGCGGCGGCATGGAAGGCATCGACGTGCTGGCGCGGCAGATTGCGGCAGTGGGCGACAAGGGCGCGGAACTGGCCTTCAACGGCAAGGCGGATTGTGTGCCACAGGCCGAGAAGTGGGCGGTGCCGATCGCAAACAACATCGTGCCGCTCAATTACGTGCTCGGCGAGGATGACTATACCGAGGAAGAGCTGAAGCTGCGCGACGAGAGCCGCAAGATCCTCGAAATCCCCAATCTGCCCGTTTCCGGCACTTGCGTGCGCGTGCCGGTGTTCAGCGGCCACGGGCTCTCCATCAATGCGGAGTTCGAGCGGCCCATCGACGCGCAGACGGCGCTCGCCCTGCTCGGCAAGGCGCCCGGCGTGGTGGTGAGTGACGTGCCCAACGCGCTGGACGCCACCGGCGCCGACCCGGTGTTCGTGGGCCGCATGCGCCCCGACCGCACCGTTGAGCATGGCCTCGCCCTCTTCGTGGTGGGCGACAACCTCCGCAAGGGCGCAGCGCTCAATGCCGTCCAGATCGGCGAAGTGCTCGCCGGGCGGTGAAGACTTAAGACTTTCCTCCCCGGCCACTTGTCGGGGAGGAACGGTCGTTCATGAGCAGTTTCCGTCATGGAGAGGAATTCGGTTTACCCCGACCGTCGTCACTTTGCGGGAGCGTGGAGCGCGACCTTTTCCTATAAGCTCACCGTTTATTCCGTTCGTCCTGAGCTTGTCGAAGGACTGTCCTTCTCCTGTCCGGCTTGAAGAAAAGGGCAGTCCTTCGACAAGCTCAGGACGAACGGGGTGGGAACGTCGGAGACCCTCCCCAGCCTTTTCCACCGACGCCGGCTCGTCCAGCCCGGCCGCCAACGCATCCTCGACCTTTTCCAGCCAGATGCGCGCATGCCGGAGACGAATTGACTGGAAATCACCGCCGGGCGCCTGTCCGCACCAGGCTCATCATCCACTTCTTGCTATCCGCGCCATTCTCCCCTATGTGCAGCGCAGCATTCGGCGCGTGGATTAGTGATCCGGCGCAATCCCGAGCAGCGTGAGGCCCCGCATCTTGCACAAGGGCCGCCGGGACGGACGGATGCGATAACCGCACAAGCTGCCTTCTTCACGCAGGGTCGCCCGTTTGGAGACCACTGCTGCGTCCGCGCGTCTGACGCGCGTGCACCGCATGTCATATCGAGAGTATCTTCATGTCTTATTTCAATGAGCTTGGCCTTGCCGAGCCTATCCTTCGCGCGCTTGGCACAAAGGGCTATGCCGACCCGACGCCGATTCAGCGGCAAGCCATTCCGGCGCTGCTGGAAGGCCGCGATCTGCTGGGCATCGCCCAGACCGGCACCGGCAAGACCGCCGCTTTCTCCCTCCCCTCGCTGCACCGGCTGATGAACAATCCGCAGCCCTGCAAGCCGGCCTCCTGCCGCATGCTGGTGCTCTCGCCCACGCGCGAGCTGGCAGCGCAGATCGCGGAGAACATGCGCGGCTACGCCAAATATCTGAGCCTCGGTGTGCAGGTCATCTTCGGCGGCGTGCCGGTCGGCAAGCAGGCGCGTGCGCTCGTGCCGGGCACCGACATTCTGGTCGCCACGCCGGGCCGCCTGCTCGACCTCATCGACCAGCGCGCGCTGACGCTCCGCAATGTCGAGATCTTCGTGCTCGACGAGGCCGATCAGATGATGGACCTGGGCTTCATCAAGCCGCTCACGCAGATCGCAAAGATGCTGCCGCAAGAGCGGCAGAGCCTGTTCTTCTCCGCGACCATGCCCAAGGCGATCGCGGAACTGGGCAAGCGCTTCATCCATGATCCCGTAAAGGTGGAAGTCGCCCCGCAATCCACCACGGCCGAGCGGGTCGAGCAATATGCGACCTTCGTCGACCAGAAGGAGAAGCAGGCACTGCTGACCCTGCGGCTGCGCGAAGCCATCAGCTCCGGCGCGCTGGACCGCGCTCTGGTGTTCACCCGCACCAAGCACGGCGCGGACCGCGTGGCGCGGCATCTGGCTGCGGCGGACATCGCGGCGGCGGCCATTCACGGCAACAAGAGCCAGGGCCAGCGCACCGCTGCCTTGCAGGGCTTCCGCAAGGGTAGCGTGCGCGTGATGGTGGCGACGGACATTGCCGCGCGCGGCATCGACGTGAGCGGCGTGAGCCATGTCTTCAACTTCGAGCTGCCCAATGTGGCCGAGCAATATGTCCACCGCATCGGCCGCACCGCGCGCGCCGGAGCGGACGGCATCGCGATGAGCTTCGTCGCGCCGGACGAGAAGCCCTATCTGCGCGATATTGAGCGGCTGACCCGCGTGAAGCTGGACGTGATGCCCCTGCCCGAGAATTTCGTGGTCGAGGCGCGTCGGCTTCCGTTGCCCTCCAAGGCTGCCATCGAGCAGGCCGTAGCGGGCAGCGGACCGTCGCGCGCGAAAGGCCGTGGCCAGGGCCGGCCGATGAACGGCGAGCGTCCTCGGGACGAGCGGCGCCTGCAATTGAACCGCGACGAGCGGCCGGCATCCGGCGAGCGGTCAGAGCATCGCGGAGAGCGGCCGCAGCGCAGCGATGACCAGCGCGGCGCACCTCAGGATCGTAGAGGCGGACATGGCGCCCCGCGTCATCAGGGACCCGGGCAAGCTGCCCGTTCCGGACCGGGCCGACGCGCCTTCGATCCTCTGGCCGCTCATAGCGATGCAGCGCCCGCACGCGAAGGCGAACGTCTTCCCAAGCGGATGCGTGCGGACGGCGGCGACCCTCGCCCGCAGGAAGCGCGCGCTGAAGGTGATCGTGGCGGCCAGAACCGCCCGCGCCGCTTCGGCGGCGGTGGTGGTGGTGGCGGTGGCGCTGGCGGGCGTCCGCAAGGCCGCCCCGCCGGTGGCAGCGGACGGCGCAGCCCGGCCGGGCGGGCCGGCTGACACCGCTCGACACGACATTGCATTATCGGTGAACGAGGCGGTCGGTCCGGAATGGATCGGCCGCCTTTTCAATGCAGGTGGCGCAGCTTGTCCGGGTTACGCATCACATAGATGGCCACCACACAGCCCTGCTCGATCTCCAGCGCGGTCGTCTGTATCTCACCGTCCGATTCCAGCGTGACGAAGCCGGGCAGCCCATTGATGACGGCCACGCGCAACAACCGCGATCCATGTTTGCGGAACAGCACGCCCAGCGCCCTGTGCAGCCGCAGGACATTACCCAGCCCCAGTACCGGCGCCACAACCGCGCTTCTCTTGCCCCCGCCATCACTGTGCAGGCTGACATCGGCCGCGAGCAGCGCGCCCAGCGCCGCCATGTCGCCACTGCGCGAGGCGTCAAAGAACGCGCTGGCAATCTCCAGCCCGCGTTGCTTCTCCACCTGAAAACGCGGCCGCGCATCGCGCACATGCGTTCGGGCGCGTGCGGCCAGTTGCCGGCAGGCGGCGGCGTCGCGATCGATCGTCGCGCTGATCTCATCGAAGGACACGCCGAACACGTCATGCAGGAGGAAGGCCGCGCGCTCCAGCGGCGAGAGGCGTTCCAACGCCAGCATCAGCGGCAGCGTGACGTCCTCGCTTTCGTCCTCATCCTCTTGCACCACCGGATCGGGCAGCCATGGACCGATGTAGGTCTCCCGCCGATGACGCGCCGATTTGAGCTGATCCAGGCACAGGCGCGTGACCGTGCGGCGCAGATAGGCTTCCGGCTCGCGCACCGCGGCGCGGTCGGTTCCCATCCAGCGGATAAACGCCTCCTGCACCACATCCTCGGCATCGGCCACCGAGCCGAGCATCCGGTACGCGACCCGGACGAGCCGGGGACGCAGCGGATCGAAGTGCGCCGCCGCGTCCTCCTGATGGCCCGCCTGCATCAGGCGGCGGCTTTCGAGGGCGGCTGCTCGACCCAGAGACCGAAGCCCACGGCCAGCCGGTTCCAGCCATTGATGACATTGATGAGCAATGTGAGCTTCACCTGCTCCTCCTCGTTGAACTCTGTCCTCAGAGCCGCGTACGCCGTCTCATGGCTGTGCCCTTGCGCGAGGCGCGTCAGGGCGTCCGTCCAGGCCAGCGCGGCGCGCTCGCGGTCCGTATAGCATGGCGCCTCACGCCAGGCGGAGAGCAGATAGATGCGTTGCTCGCTTTCCCCCTTCGCCCGCGCCTCGGCGGTGTGCATGTTGATGCAATTGGCGCAGCCGTTGATCTGGGACGCCCGGATTTTCACCAGCTCGACAAGGCTGGGCTCCAGGCTCCCGTTGATGGCGACGGACGTGCCCATCCATTGCTTCATGAGCGCGGGTGCGGCGGCGAACGGATCCAAAGTGGCAGTCATGTGCATGCTCCTTTTTTAGGTTGCACGAACATGACGAGGGCGCGCGCCGTGATGTGACATCGGCCGGTAAATTTTGTTCCGTCCCGCTCAGTCCCCGAAGGCGAGGCGCAGCCCGAAGGCGATCATGAGCGCGCCGCTGGTCCGCTCGATCCACAGCCGCCCGCGCCTGTAGGCGCGCGCCAGCGGCCCGGTTGTGAGCATCAGCGCGACTGCCCCGTACCAAAGCAGGACGAGGCACAGGATGAGCAATAGCACAGCCCACAGCGTGGCCGTCTTTTCGGGCGCGGGAGCGGCGGCCGCGAAGGTGGAGCTGTAGAACGTGATCGCCTTGGCATTGGAGAGATTGGTGGCAAGCCCGGCGCGATAGGCGTCGATGAGTCCGGCGCGTGTCGCCTTTTCCCCGCCCATCGCGGGCGCCGGCCGGCTGGCCCTGCGCCACAGGCGCACGCCCGACCAGACCAGATAGGCCGCCCCGACGATCCGCAACGCGATTTGCGTCCAGGGGAAGATCTTGAAGATCACAACCAGCCCGAACAGGCTGGCCGCCGCCCACATGACGCTGACCGTGGCGACGCCCAGGATCGTGGAAAAGGCTTCCGCCCGCCCATGGTTCAGCGCCCGCTGCGCGACCACCACGAAATTGGGGCCGGGGCTGACCACGCCCAGCATGAACAATGTCGCTATGGCGATCAGCGCGGTCCAGTCGATCATCGCGGGCGCGCATAGCACCGCTTGCGCGCAGCCGGAAGCGATCGCTCTCTGGACAGGCCCCCGCCGTGCTGGCTAGGACCACGCATTCGATTCTGATGCCACCCAACCCGGAGACAAGAGAAGCATGAGCGACAATATCGCCGCCGACCAGCTACGCCTGCTCATCGAGCGCGTCGAGCGCCTCGAGGAAGAGAAGAAGGGCATCGCGGACGACATCAAGGATGTCTATGGTGAAGCCAAGGCCACGGGCTGGGATGTGAAGACCATGCGGTCCATCGTCCGCCTGCGGAAGATGGAGAAGAACGCCCGGCAGGAAGCCGAGGCGCTGCTGGAAACCTACAAGGCCGCGCTCGGGCTGGAATAGTCCGGTTCCGGCGGAAGGAGACGGAAGACATGGCCGAACAGCCCGAGATGATCGTCACCACCACCAACCATATCGAAGGCCTCTCCGTGCAGCGTTATTGCGGCCTGGTGACGGGCGAGGTGATCGTGGGCGCCAATCTCTTCCGCGACCTGTTCGCCAGCGTGCGGGATATCGTGGGCGGGCGCTCGGGCGCTTATGAGGAAGTGCTCGGCCGCGCCCGCGAGGAAGCGATAGCGGAAATGCGCCAGCGCGCCGCCGCGCTGGGCGGCAATGCCGTCATCGGTGTCGATCTCGATTATGAGGTGCTGGGATCGGGCGGCTCGATGCTGATGGTCTCCGCCACCGGCACCGCCGTCCATCTCTCCGATCCGGCCTGACCCGGCCACAACGAATCGCAGGAGAGGCCAAGATGACCGGACGTGTCGCCATCATCACCGGCGCGGGCAGCGGCATCGGCCGCGCCGTCGCCATCGCGCTTGCGGCCAAGGGCTATCGGCTGGCCCTGGCGGGGCGCCGTGCCGAGGCTCTGGAGGAGACGGCGGCGCTGGCTTCCGGCTCCCCCGAAGCCGTTCTCTGCCTCTCGACGGACGTATCGGACCCCGCTTCCGTCGCCACGCTTTTCGAGCGGGCGGTGGAGCGCTTCGGCAGGGTCGACCTGCTCTTCAACAATGCCGGGCTGAATGGCGGACGCTTCGCCATCGAGGATATGGACTTCACCAACTGGAAAGCCGTGGTGGATGTCAATCTCACCGGCGTCTTCCTGTGCATGCAGGCCGCCTTCCGCGTGATGAAGGCGCAGTCACCCCAAGGCGGCCGCATCATCAATAACGGCTCCATCTCTGCCTACAGCCCCCGCCCGGAGACAGCCGCTTATTGCGCGAGCAAGCATGGCGTCTCGGGCCTCACCAAAGCCGGATCGCTGGAGGGGCGCAAATATGACATCGCGGTGGGGCAGATCGACATCGGCAACGCAGCCAGCGCCTTCTCCGAAGCTTTCGCGCGAGGCGTCCCGCAAGCGGACGGGCGGCTGGTGCCCGAGCCGGTGATGAGCGCCAGCCTCGTGGGCGATGCCATCGCCTATATGGACAGCCTACCCATTGACGCCAATGTGTTCGAGCTGACGGTGATGCCGAGCAAGATGCCCTTCATCGGGCGCGGTTGAGGTCGCAACGACGAATCATTTTTAGCCTGTAAACAGGTTCGCCCTGCTTGTCGGAGGACCGTTCTTTCTTCCAAAGCTCGAAGAAGGGCAGTCCTTCGACTAAGCTCAGGACGAACGGGGCGCGACTACGGATGTGCGCCTAGAGCCGAGGCCCCTAAGGCAGCACGTCCCTCTCCAACGCCTTCAGCCTGCCTCGGTCGAAATCCGGCACCGGCAGCGGCGCGTCCAGCACTGTCCAGCTTTCGCCCACTTGTGCCAGCCAGGTGGTGTGGAGCCGCCAGTCTCCCCTCATGCGCTGCTCCCAGCGGCAATCGAAAGCGCCGGGCGCGTGGCCAACCTCCTCGCACTGGATGGCGCGCAGATCACCGGCCGCCACTTCGCCGCTGCCATGCGCCAGTAGCGCCGAGGAGAGTTCTTCCGGGCTGGGAGGCTGCACCGCGGAATGCATGAATGCCTCCCCAGTGTTCGTGACGGGAGCCGGCACCGGCGCGGCCGTCCGCGCCTCGGCCGGTCCCGCGCCAGTCAATGCAAGCGCGACCAATCCATATCCCAGGGAGATGGTTGCCGCGCGCATATGGCCCTACCTTAATCCGCCGCCTTGGCGACGCCGACCAGCGCCGGGCGCAGCAGCCGGTCCTTGATCATGTAGCCGGCCTGCATCTCCTGCACGATAGTGCCCGGCTGGGCATCGGCCGAGGGAATTTCCACCATCGCCTGATGCCTGTTGGGGTCCAACCCCTCGCCGACGGACACGAACTTTTCCACGCCATGCTTGCGGAACACGCTTTCCAGCTCCTTGCCGGTCGCCTCGATGCCGGCGATCAGGCTCTTGACCTTGTCGTCCTCGCGCAGCTCGGCCGGCACGGCCTCCAGCGCGCGCGCGAGGTTATCGCCGACCGAGAGGATGTCGCGGGCAAAGGCGGTCGCGGCATAAGCACGCGCATCGGCGAGTTCCTTCTCCAGCCGGCGACGCACATTCTGCGTATCCGCCACGGCATAGAGCGTCTCCTGCTTCGCGGTAGCCAGATCTTCCTCCAGCGCCGCTATGCGCCCTGCGGTGATGTCCTCAGGCGTCAGAGCCTCCCCGGCCCCTTCGGCGATATCGGCTGCCAGCGTTTCATTCTCGTTATTGCTCTGCTCAGTCATCGTTTTCCGTCATTTCATCAATTTGCTGAGGGTTTGTGCCGTGAAGTCCACCATGGGGACAACGCGGGCATAGTTCAACCGGGTTGGGCCGATCACACCGACCACGCCGATCACCTGACCGCCGGGGCCGCGATACGGCGCCGCTATGACCGAAGACCCGCTCAGGGAAAAGAGCTTGTTCTCCGAACCGATGAAGATCTTGGTCGCGGCGCCGTCCCGCGCGCTGTCCAGCAGGCGGGCGATCTCGCTCTTGCCTTCCAGCTCCTCCAGCAATTGCCGGACCCGTTCGAGATCAGCGGCGGATTGCTCATCGAGCAGATTGGCCTGACCGCGCACAATCAGTACCGCCCGGTCTTCCGGATCGCGGCTCCAGGCTGCAACGCCCCGCTCGACCAGATCGCGCGACGCCTCGTCCAGCGCCGACTCTCCGACCTCGATCTGCTCGGCGAGCCATTGCTGCACTTCGGCCAGCGTGCGCCCGCCGATATGCGCGGAGAGATAATTGGCGGCTTCCATGAGCATCGAGGGCGTCGTGCCCGCCGGCAGATCGACGACGCGATTCTCGACGCTGCCGTCCGCCCCGACCAGCACGGCAAGCGCCTGCCGGTCGGAGAGCCAGGCGAAACCGAATTGCCTGAGCACCGCTTCCCGGCGCGGCACCATCACAAGGCCCGCGCAGGCCGAAAGGCCGGAAAGGAGCGTGGAGGCCGCCGTCAGCGCTTCCTCGATCGGCCCCTCGCCGGTCAATTGCCGCTCGATGGCGCGCTTCTCGTCATCGGAAGGCTCGGCCACCTGCATCATCGCATCGACGAAGAGGCGTAGCCCCGTTTCGGTGGGCATCCTGCCGGCCGAGGTATGCGGCGCGGCGAGCAGACCCGCTTCCTCCAGATCCTGCATCACATTGCGGATCGATGCGGAGGAAAGATTGAGCCCGCTCAGCCGGCTCAGCGTGCGCGAGCCGACCGGCACGCCCGTGCCCAGATAGGATTCGACCACGAGACGAAAGACATCGCGCGCGCGATCGTTGAGCAGGTGAATGGGCTGGCCGACCATCCGCCTTATGTAGGACGCCGCGCGGCGCTGGCCAAGCGGCGATGGCGGCGCTAGAGCGCGAGCCACATTCAGCTCAACAAAAGGATCAGCTCATGCGCCCTTCCGGCCGCGCCCCAGACGAAATGCGCGCGATCACCATGGAACCCGGCTTCACCGTCCATGCGGAAGGAAGCTGCCTCGTCTCCTTCGGCGAGACGCGGGTGCTGTGCACCGCCAGCGTGGAAGAACGGGTGCCGCCTTTCCTGCGGGGCAAGGGCGAAGGCTGGGTGACGGCGGAATATGGCATGCTGCCCCGCGCCACCCATACGCGCGGCTCGCGCGAGGCGGCCAAGGGCAAGCAGTCCGGCCGCACGCAGGAGATTCAGCGACTGATCGGCCGCTCGCTGCGCGCGGTCGTCGACCTCAAGGCGCTGGGCGAGCGCCAGATCACGCTGGATTGCGACGTGATCCAGGCCGATGGCGGCACGCGCACGGCCAGCATCTCGGGCGCATGGGTGGCGCTGCGCATCGCGGTGGACAAGCTGCTCGCCAGCGGCGCGCTCACCGTCGATCCCATTCAGGCGAAGGTCGCGGCCGTCTCCTGCGGCATCCATGAAGGCACGCCGGTGCTCGATCTCGATTATATCGAGGACAGCAATGCCCATGCCGACGCCAATTTCGTGCTGCTTTCCGATGGCAATATCGCAGAGGCGCAAGCCACGGCCGAGGGCGCGACCTATGATGAGGAAGCGCTGCTGCGCCTTCTGCGCCTCGCCCGCATCGGCTGCACGCAGATTTTCGCGGCGCAGGACCGGGCGACCGGGCGCTGATCTGACGGGAGCTGGAAACACCATGACGCGCAAACTCACTCCGGGCCGTCTGGTCATCGCCAGCCATAATGAGGGCAAGGTGCGTGAGATCACCGCCTTGCTCGGCCCCTACGGCATGGAGCCTGTCTCCGCCGCCTCTCTTGGCCTCCCCGAGCCGGAAGAGACGGGCACCACGTTCGCGCAGAATGCGGCGCTCAAGGCACTGGCCTCCGCGACCGCATCCGGCTTGCCAGCGCTCGCCGACGACAGCGGCCTGGACGTGAAGGCACTGGCGGGGCGGCCGGGCGTCTACACGGCCGACTGGGCGGAGCGTCAATGGTTCGAGGGCGAGAAAGGCCGCGACTGGTACATGGCGATGGGCAAGGTGGAGGGCATGCTGTGCGCCATCGGCCCGGAGGTAGACCGCAGCGCCGCCTTCGTCTGCACGCTTTGCCTTGCCTGGCCGGATGGGGAAACTGAACTGTTCGAGGGTCGGGTGGAAGGCAGCCTCGTCTGGCCGCCGCGCGGGGGCCGCGGCTTCGGCTATGATCCGGCGTTCATGCCCCACGGCGAAGTACAGACGTTCGGCGAAATGCCGGCCGAAGCCAAGCACGCCATCAGCCACCGCGCGCGCGCTTTCGAGAAGCTGGTCGCCGCGCTGCTCTGAGCGCGTTCCGGCCTTATCCCTGGTTGAAAGCACAAGGGCCCCGGCCTTCGCGTTCAATTCCGTGAGGTTAGCGAGCCGGTCTCGCTGCAGTTTCTCCACGCTGCCACAACGAAGCGCCTTTCTCCGCCATGAACCGCCCGTCGCGGCCGGTTCAGACGAATCGCGATAAGCTCCGTCCTGTTCTCCCCGCTGCCGGAGAGACAGAACAGATGTCGGAGTGAGACAGATGTACAAGGCATTGAAGAAGAGCATCGCGGCCCTGGCCCTCGGCGCCATGACCCTGGGCGGCCTGGCCGCCACCCCCGCTTATGCCGATCGCGGACGCGACAATGACAGGCATTGGAAAAAAGACCGCGATGACCGTCGCCACGGCAACCGGAGCTGGAACCGCGATCACCGCGGGCGTGACCGGGTCGTCGTGATCGATCGCCGGTCGCCCGTGCGCGTCGTCCGCCCGGCCCCGCGCGTCGTCTATGCCTATGACTGGAACCGCCCCGATCCGCGCTATCGCGGCTATTATGCGGACCGCTATTATCGCAGTGGCTACGCGCCGGTCCGTGTGGACCGCTCCACGCGCGTCTATCGCGGTCATGACAATCGCTATTATTGCCGCCGCTCGGACGGCACGACCGGCCTGATCATCGGCGCGGCCCTCGGTGGCCTGCTCGGTGACCACATCGATCAGGGACGTTCCTCGATCCTCGGCGCGGTGCTGGGCGCGGGCGCCGGCGCCATGATCGGCCGCTCGGTCGATCGGGGCGAGGTCGTCTGCCGCTAAGGCCCTCACCGGGGCCTACCGGAAAAGCCAGCGCACATTCCTTGCGTGACGACTGGCCTCCGGCAGGCCCATGCGGGGCCGATCAGTTGATGGCTTCCTGCCCTGCCTGACCAACTGACTCGATATCCCTGCCCAGCCCCTTCACCGTAGCGCAGGCGGAAAGCAGCAGCGATGCGCCCAACAGCGCCGTGAGTAGCAGCGAACCCTTCGACGTCATCCTCATTGCCTCTTGTCGTCCTTTCCAGTGCCGAGCAATTTCGTGCTGTGGGAGGATGATCTTCCACAAAGCGCAAAGCCGCGCAATCGCACTTCGCAGCGGGCTTCGCCCCACTGTGGGAACGGGCTCCAGCGCGCCATCGCCGGAAAAGGTTTTTCGTATTTTGCAATGCGTCTCATCCCGGGGGAACCGCGTGCGCCCAAGTGCGTATTCATTTCAGAGCTCTTTCCCGGAGGAGATCCCATGAACCCTGTAACCATCGAACACCGGCGGCAGGAATTGCAGACCCTTCTTGCGCGCATCCAGGCCAGTCCTTCGCAGAACTGGAACCGCGAACGCCAGCGCATCATTGTGCTGCAACAGATGGTCGCCAAGCACGCCAATCGCGTCCACGCCTGATCTGCGGCGCCCCCCTCCCCCGCAATGGGCGTACGCGATCCCGCCGGGGTGACAAGGCATAGCCCTGTCGCCCCGGCGGCACCCGCTTGAAGCGGTTCCCACTGTCCTCCCGACGCGTAGCGCGTGCATCGCCTTCTTCGTGAATCGCTAGGAAACCCCGCGAGTCGACGCTGATGGCTTCCTCTGCGACGAATTGAGTCCTCAGGGACTTGCCTTGGCCGAATCGGAGGAGGATAAGCCCCTGATATGGGAAGAGCCGGCGGAAACCGCGCTGGGAAAGTCGGGAGATGCAAGAAATGGCCATGCGCATGACCGGGACGTCGCGGCGAATGAAGGTCGCACTGGGATTTGCCCTGCCTCTGCTCGCGCTGGCAGGTTGCACGAAAACCGAGGTCGCCGAAGCACCTCTTGAGAACATTCCTACGCCACTGCCGCAGAATGTTCCCCTGATCGAGGTCCCGCCGCCACCGCCGGTGATGATCGGGGAACATAAGGGGCAGGATATGTGGCACCTGCGCTCCGGCCTGAATGTCGCGGTGCTTCTCTGCCAGGGTCCGGAGAACCCGGCGATGGTCGCGGATTATAACCGTATGCTCTCCACCCACAGGGGGTTGCTTGCAGAGGCGGCGCAAATCCAGGTCGATCTCTTCCGCGCCAAGGGCGGCAAGAAATGGCAGGATGCCCATGACGACCACATGACCAGAATCTACAATTCCTACTCCAATACCTCTACGCGCGAGAAGTTCTGCTCCAGCGCCAAAACGATCCTGGCCGAAGTGGTGGGAGCGACACCGCTCGCGTTCAGCGACAAGGCCACGACCTTGCTCTGGGAACTGAACAAGGCAGCCAATCTGCCGGACCCGGATGGATCACTCGCGCGATCGGGCACCAATGCCACCCCTCTGGCGCCGGTCGGAACGCAGACGGTGCAGGCGATCGGCCCTCTCGCCAATCCCCGCTGAGGGTGCGTCCGCATTCAGCGCTGAAATGAAATAAATGGGCACCGGAAGCTCGGAAGAGCGACTGGTCCCATCTACCGAAATGGGGCAGACCCCCGATCTCCCAGTATCAGTGCTCTTGCAACGGCAGGAGCACCCCCTCAGCCCTCCTCCTCGGCAGGGACGGCCAGCGTTTCACCGAAATCGAATGGCCTGGCTTCGGGCATTGAGGCGATCAGTGCCTGAAACCGCTCTTCCACGGCTTCCTTCCAGTTGCCATGGGTGGAGACGTAGAGCCTGTTGTTGCGGATGGCATCGACGATCATGTCCCCCACTTCCGTCGGCTCCATCCATGTGTCCGAGACGGCGCGCCGGGCAAGCTGCTGCTCGGTCTGCTCGAAACCGCTACCCTGCCGGAAGCGGTCGGGCCGGTTCTGACCGGATTCGTGGATGCGGCTCTTGATCGGCCCCGGCATCAGTACGGTCACGCCGATATTATCCTGCGCCATGCTGTCGCGGATCGATTCGGAGAGCGTGATCACGCCTGCCTTGGCCACCGCATAGATCGCCATGAAGCTCGGCATGGGCGTGAGGCCGGCCAGCGAAGCGGTATTGACGATATGGCCGCCCCGGCCCCGCCGACGCATGCCCGGCGCGAATTCCATGATACCGTTGACCGGCCCCATCAGGTTGACGCCAATGCCATAGTCCCAATCCTGATACGTGGCCTGATCGAAAGGCCCGGAGGGATCGATCCCCGCATTGTTGATCAGAATGTCCGGCCCACCCATCACGGCCTCGCATTCCTTCGCCGCTTCGCGCATCTGCTCGCGGTCGGAGACGTCTAGCCGGATGGTATGGACATTGCGGCCCTGCTGTCGCTCCTCGAAGAACTGCTTCGCTTCGTCGAGATGATCCTGGCGGATGTCGGCCAGCACCAGTCTCGCCCCATTGACGAGCAACTGCTGCGCGATGCCGAGGCCGATGCCGCTCGCACCGCCGGTAATGAACGCCGTCGTTCCTGAAATCTCCATGACCATCCTCTCCGTCATCCCTTGTGCGGGGGAAATTCTCTGTCCTAGCTGCCAGACCTAGCCGCAGCGCGGGGCTGGCTGCAACTCCCTCCGATTATTGCAAACGAAGTGAACATCACAGGCGATATGAAGACACCGGCTCATGGTTCCTCCTCACGCGGATGCGCCGCGCGCCATTGCGCCGGCGGCTCGAACGCGCCGCGCCAGATACCCAGCTTCGCCGCGCGTGCTTGCTGCTCCTGCTCGGCATAGACCCGCGCCGCCGGGCATCGCCACTCACCGCCCAGCCCTGCGCCACCAGCGTGGCCGCGACATCCGGCATGCCTTCCACTGCGCACCGGGCAACCGCGCGACCATAGGCATCGCTCGTGCGGGATCGGCACGTAAGCTCCCCGCGCCTGACAAGATTATCCAACGCTGCCCGCGCTTCCAGCCCGCAACTCCACTGCGTCTCATCAGGCGCGCTGCAATATTGGCGCAGCTCCACGGCATCCATATCGGCAAGCCGCACGATGCGCCCGCCGATGCGAAGGCTGTCGCCATCGATCACATGGACGCGTTCGCCATCCGCCGTGACCAGCCGCTCGGGCGAACGAAACAACGCCAGGATTGCGAGGAGCGCGACCAGCAGGAGCAAGCTGCCCAGACGACGACGCCAGCGCCGAACCCACGCAGCCATGGACTTGTCGCCGCCCCGCTTTCCACCGCGAAACCGAAACGAACCGATCAGTTCCTTGCGCTGGACATCGAGCGCACCGCGTCCAGCGTGTTCTTCACGTGATCGCGATAATCGAGCGCGCTATGCACATAGACGATCCGCCCGGCCGGGCTGATGACATAGGATGTGCGGTCGGTCTTACCGGCGAATTTGGGATTATCGCCCTTGAGCGCCACGTCATAACCCGCGATGAGCCGGGGTCCGGCGGACGCCACCGCGAACTTGCCGCCGCACGCTTCCGTCGAGAAGCGCTGGAGGACATCGACCGGATCGGCCGACATGCCGATCACCGTCGCGCCGGCAGCCTTGAATTCGTCCGCCATGTCCGCGAATTCCTTGGTTTCCGCCGTGCAGCCCTTGGTGAAGGCGGCTGGGAAGAAATAGAGCACCACCGGCCCCTTCTTCAGCGTCTCGGAGAGCTTCACCGTAAAGACCTCGCCAGCCAGAGCGCCGCGCGTCTCGAAATCGGGAGCCTTGGCGCCGACCGGCAGCGCAGCCTGCGCGCCTGCCGCGAGCAGGGCGCCGCTCAGCATGGCAGCCAGGCCCGTCATCGTTGCAATGACCTTCATTGTGCAATCCTCTCTCGATGGTCGGCGCCGCGAGGCCTCGTCATTCAGAAGTAGCGAGGCCGCCAGAGCTGAAGGGCGAATTCTTCTGGTGCGCAATCTGCCACAGAAGGCCTTGGCCCGCCAGCCCTCTCCGGTTACGAGCAGCCATGGCGATTGCCCGCCTTGCCCTCACCGACTTCCGCAATCACGCCGACGCGCTGATCGTGCCTGGCGCACCCATGATCGTGCTCACGGGCGAGAATGGCGCGGGCAAGACCAATATCCTGGAGGCAATCTCGCTGCTCGCCCCGGGTCGGGGGCTGCGCGGCGCGGCGTTGCGGGATATGGCGCGGCAAGGCGGCCCCGGCGGCTTCGCCATCGCGGCCCGCATTGGCGATGCACAGATCGGCACCGGCACGGACCCCGCCGCGCCGGACAAGCGCCAGGTGCGGATCGAGGGGCGGTCCGCGCCGGCCAATGCGCTCTCCGGCCAACTGGCGCTCAGTTGGCTCACCCCGGCCATGGACCGGCTGTTCCTGGAGAGCCCCGGCGGACGGCGACGCTTCCTCGACCGGCTCGTGCTCGCGCGCGATCCCGCCCATGCCCATCACAGCCTGCGCTACGAGGCCGCGATGCGCGCCCGCAACGCACTATTGGCGGAAGAGTCCTCGCCCGATCCCGATTGGCTCTCGGCGCTCGAAGGCCGCATGGCAGAGCATGGCGCGGCGGTGGATGCCGCCCGGCGCGCGCTCATCGTCGAGCTGGAGAGCGAGATCGCCGCCAATGCCCAGCACCTCTTCGCCCGACCCGCTCTCGCGCTTTCCAGTGAGCCGGCGAACGAGAGCAATCTGCGCGATGTCCTGCGCGCCATGCGCGCGCGTGACCGGGCCGCGGGGCGTACGCTCGCCGGACCCCATCGCGCTGATCTGCTCACGCGGCACGCCGGCAAGGATCAGGACGCCGCGCTCTGCTCCACCGGCGAGCAGAAGGCATTGCTGCTCAGCATCCTGCTGGCCCACGCCCAGCTTGTCGGCGCGCAGGGCGGGCGGCCGCTGGTCATCCTGCTTGACGAAGTTGCCGCCCATCTTGACCCCGGCCGCCGCAACGCCCTCTTTCATCGCCTGCGCGCCACCGGCGGCCAGGTCTGGATGACCGGCACCGAAGCCGCGCTGTTCGATGGACTGGGAGAGGCCACGCGGCTCCATGTCGAAGCCGGGCGCGTGGACCTGATTCCCTAAAGCTCGGCCGGCTTCAGTCCCACAGCATAACCGTCTTGCCTATGAGCGTGCCGGCTTCCAGCGCCGCATGCGCCTCGCGCAAGGCATCCACGCCGGCCGGCAGTGTCTGCGTGCGGGTCGTGCGAATCCGCCCCTCGTCGACCAGTCCCGCGAGCCGGGCGAGCATGGCGCCCTGCTCCTGCGGGCGGAATCCGTTGACCGGCTTTGCGAACATGAATTCCCAGTGCACCGACAGCGCCTTCTGCTTGAACGGCTTGATGTCCAGCGCGGCGGGATCGTCAATCACCATCATGTGGCCAAAGGGCCGTAGCAGGTCTGGAATGACCGGCAGATAATCGTCCGTATGCGTGGTGCTGAAGATGGCATGGAGATCGCAAAGGCCGAGCGCCTTCAGTTCCTCCGCGAGCCTGCGGCCAACGATCTGGTCCGCGCCCATCCGCTTCGTCCACTCGACCGTCTCGGGGCGCGAGGCAGTTGCGATCACCGTCGCGGGAGTCAGCGCCTTCATGAGCTGGATCGCCATGGAGCCGACGCCGCCCGCGCCGCCGATGATGAGCACGCGGCTGTCGCTATCATAATGAATACCGCGCTCCAGCAGCGCTTCATGTGCGGTAAGCGCGGTCAGCGGCAGCGCAGCAGCATCGGCAAAATCGAGCGAGGCTGGCTTGTGCGCTGCTATGCGATGATCGATGGCCTGCAGCGTCGCATAGCTGCCGGCACGATTGAGGTCGCCGGCATAATAGACTTCGTCGCCGGGCCGGAACCCCGCCACCTCGGCCCCTACAGCCTCGACGACGCCGGCAGCGTCCCAGCCGAGGATCACCGGCGCGTCCGCTGCACCGCTCCGGCGCTGGCGGATCTTGCAGTCGACGGGGTTGAGCGCGAACGCCTTCACACGGACGAGAAGATCGCTGGGCCCCGGCACCGGATCGGGCAGATCGCGCAAGGTCAGCGCGAAATCCTCCAGCGCATGTGCTTCATCATAAGCGAAAGCCTTCATGCCGCCTGCTCCTCCTGGCGAAATATCTCGTCCGAACTCACCTTCAATCGCGCAGCCGCACCCACACCGGCGCATGGTCGCTGGCTCTCTCCCGGCCACGATAGGCCTTGTCCACCTGGGCGTCGACAAGCCGGTCCGCGGCGGCCGGCGAAAGCAGAAGATGATCAATGCGGAAGCCGGCATCCCGCTGCCACGCGCCCGCCTGATAATCCCAGAATGTCCATACGCCGCCCTCGGGATGGCGAGCCGCCAGCGCGTCCGTCCAGCCGTCATGCATCAGCGCCTTGTATGCAGCGCGGCTCTCGGGCTGCATCAGCGCATCGGCCGCCATGGCCTGCGGGGACCAGACATCGCGGTCGAACGGGATGACATTATAGTCGCCGGCCAGCACGGCAGGTACTTCCTCGGCCCAGATCCGCGCGGCGCGCTGGCGCAGCCGGGTCATCCAGCGCAGCTTGTAATCGAACTTGGGGCCGGGCACGGGATTGCCATTGGGGAGATAGATGGACGCGATGCGCACGCCGTTCACATCCGCCTCGATATAGCGGCTGTGCTCGTCCTCGGGCTCGCCTTCAAGACCGCGCGTCACTTCCGTCGGCGTCGCGCCTTTCGCAAGAATCGCAACGCCATTGAAGCCCTTCTGACCATGCCAGATGGCGCCATAGCCGGCATCCTCGATATCCTTGATCGGGAAGCCTTCATCCTGCGTCTTGATTTCCTGAAGGCAGGCGACATCTGGCTGCGTCTCGGTCAGCCATTCCACAAGACGCGGCAGGCGAGCCTTGATACCGTTGATGTTGAAGGTGGCGATACGCATGGGGACTCCCGCTCCGTGCGCTCGCCTGTCGCAGAGCGCTCGCTTCTCTTAGGAACAGGAATGGGGCTTGAGCAATCCCGGATCAGACCGAGAAGCTGGTCCCGCAACCGCAACCTGCGCTCGCATTAGGATTATCCACCCGGAACGCCGCGCCGCCAAGATTGTCCACGAAATCGACAGTGCCGCCGCGCACGAGATCCATGCTCATCGAATCGACGACCAGCTTCACGCCATCCGTCTCGACGATGACGTCATCCTCCTCGGCGGTCTCAGCCAGGCCGAAACGATATTGGAAGCCGGAGCAGCCGCCCCCTTCCACGGCAAGGCGCAGGATAGCCGGCTTGCTCTGCCGTTGCGCGATCCAGGCCACGCGAGCGGCGGCGGTGGGGGAGAGCGAGATATCCATGGCGCCTAGATAAGGTCAGCCGGCCCGTGCGGCAAGGTGGCGATGGAGGATCTGGATATAGCGGCCGGGCGAACCGCGATCGCACTCAGCGGTCGCGGTTGTCTGCCGGGCGGCTGGCTTCGGGGCCACCCATGGCGACCTGACGTTCACTGTGCTCTTTGGCCTCGGCCAGAGCCAGTTCGTAATTGGTGCCTTCCAGATAAGGCATGGGGCTCACGGCGCTACCGGCAATGCGCACTTCGTAGTGCAGATGGCTACCGGTCGAGCGACCCGTGGAGCCCATCAGGCCGATCAGCTGACCACGGCGCACGCGCTCGTTGGGCTGGGCGATCAGCTTGGAAAGATGTGCGTAGCGCGTCTCGAGGCCGTTGCCATGGTTGATCTCGACAAGATTGCCATAACCGCCGGCCCACTGGGCACGGCGCACGACGCCATCGGCGGTGGCATAGACCGGCGTACCGATGGGGCCGGGAATGTCGATGCCCTGATGCATGCGACGGCGGCCGTTGAACGGATCGCTGCGCGTACCGAAGCTGGACGTCAGCCGGACATCGTCGACCGGCTGGCGCGAGGGGATCGACGCCTTGGTCTCGGTGCTCTGCTCGGTGGACTGCTCCATCTTCACCCAGGCGGCGAAAAGCGAGGAGAATTGCGCATCGGGGCCAGCTTCGGCCGCCATCGCGGGAGCGGAGACCATCAGGCCCATGACGGCGATGGCTTTCGCAACAGCTTTGAGAATGCCGCCCCGAATGAGGACGACGGCAGCGGACTCGATCATGCGGACCCCATGACGGGTCCGTGCGATGGACCCTCAATGATTTTTTGTTCCCGGCTCATGCGAACCGGCTGGGGCTTTTCCAGCGAAGATTGAGTTAACCCGCAAGAGGGCCGTAGAAATCGCGCGTCAAACCGGCCTGACTCCGCGCCGAATCGTTGAACGGTGGCTTAACGGTGCCACGAAAGTGCCGCCGCACCAGCTCTTGGTAGGTTTTCTGCGGGTTTACGCCCGCTCTGTTCGTCGACCACAAAAACCATTTCGTCCCTGCGGCGACATGGCGAATCTCATCGTCAACGATTCGTTCGAGCATCCGCGCAGTCCGCTCATCTCCAAAATGTCTGAAACGCCGCACGGTTTCCGGCGTGATGTCGAGCGCACGCGCCTCAAGCACCATGGGCACGATGGCTAACCTTGCCGCGGCGTCGTGCGCCGTCTCCAGCGCCGATTCCCACAGCCCGTCATGCGCGGGCAGCGCGCCATAATGGCTGCCCAGTTCTTCCAAGCGCCGGGCGAGCAAGGCGAAATGCATTGCCTCGTCCGCGCCCACGCGCAGCCAGTCGTCGGCAAAGGCGGGCGGAAAGTCGCCGCCGAACCGCGTCACGAGATCGAAGGCGAGATCGATGGCGACGAATTCGATATGGGCGAGCGAATGGATCATCGCGATCCGCGCCCGCTCCGATCCGCCCTTGCCGCGCCTGGGCATGCGGTTGGGCGGCAGCAGTTCGGGCTGCTCGGGCCGTCCGGGCCGCTCCGGCGGCGCGCTGTCGAAGCGATGGGCAAGCCGCCCCAGCCGCCAGTCGCGCGCCACTTTTCGGGCAGCCATCACCTTGCCGCGCGCATCGCTGCATTGCAACACGGCGATGCAGGCGTCACCCAGCGAGCCTTGTTGGTTCAACTCCATTCCAGCCCTGCCTTCACGAGATAAAGCGCACCGATCGCGGTCACGATCCACGCGGTATAGCGCCTGAAATTACCATCGCTGATCCGGTCCAGCAGATAGCCGCCCAGCACCGTTCCGACCATCGAGAGCGGGATAGCGATGGCGAACACCCACCAGGGCGGCATGGCCGCGCTGTCCGCCATCAGGAGCGGCGTGCCGAACACCGCGATCTTGCCGATATGGCTGAAAACCTGCCCTGCCGCCTTGGTCGCCACGATCTGATGCCGACCAAGCGCGGTCCGCACGAAGAACACGTCCATCATCGGCCCGGCCACGCCGGCGGTGAGATTGAATCCCGCCACGACGAAGCCGGCCAGGAAGGCGTGCGGCGGCCGGGATGCATCGAAAGCGATCCAGCGGCGCGGCAGCCAGACTACAAGCGGCACCAGCCCCAGCAACAGGAAGAGCAGCGGCCGCGAGGGCTGGAACCCGATCAACATCACCAACGCAGCCGCAGCAAAAACGCCCAGCGCGTAAGTCCGCATGATCGGCCAGACGACATAGCGCCGATGCACCACCGCTCGCCAGCCATTGGCAACCAGTTGCAGCACGCCGTGTGTCACGAACGCGGCCGAGACCGGGAGCAGGAACGCCAGCACGCCCATGAGCAGCAGCCCGCCCGCCATGCCGAAGATGCCGGAAAGGAATGCGGTGGCGAAAGCCGCGACGATGATGAGAGCGCCCGTCATGACCGGGCGCCGTTAGACGGTTTCGCGGCAGGCGTCATCCCGGCGGCTGAAGCCGGCATTCCGCCGTTCGCCCTGAGCTTGTCGAAGGGTCGTTCCTTTCTTTCCAGCCTTGCCAAAGAAGGACTGCCCTTCGACAAGCTCAGGGCGAACGGGTTACATCGAAAATCTGCCACCACCTTAAAGCGGCCGCTCATTCATTCCGGGACTCGCCTGCTCACCCCAGCGCCTTCACCGCCTCCAGCACCTCTGCGGCATGGCCTTTCACCTTCACCTTGGGCCAGACCTTCACGATCCTGCCCTCTGCATCGGCAAGAAATGTCGCGCGCGCGATGCCCATATATTTACGGCCATAGAGGCTCTTCTCCACCCATGTGCCGAAGGCCTCGCACACGCTTCCATCGCCATCGGAGGCCAGCGTGACGGCGAGATCGTGCTTGTCGGCAAAGCGCTTGAGCTTGGCGGGCGTATCCTTGGAGACTGCGATCACCGGCACAGCCAGCCCACCGAACTCGTCGATCAGCCCGGTGAAGTCGATCGCCTCGGTCGTGCAGCCGGGCGTATCGGCCTTGGGGTAGAAATAGACCACCAACGGCTTGCCGCGATAATCCGCCAGCCGGATCGGCGCCTCGTCCGCGCCGGTCAGGTTCACATCGGGCAGGCTGTCGCCTTCGCTCAACATCATGTCGCTCCTTGCGATTGCTCCGCCCGCATGGCGAGCGCGTTCCAGTTCGTGGCGATGATCTGCCGGGCGCCTTCAATGCGGGCAAGCAGATCGGCCCAGTCGCACGCGCCACAGGCCCGCGCCACCAGCCAGCGGCTCTCCTCCACGGGCTCGGTCGCCTGCGGCGTCACCAGCCGCGAGACCACCAGATACCGCGTGAGCAGATCGGCCGCCTCGCGCAGCCGCGCATCCACCAGCCCCGCCGCCGTCAGCTTCTCCAGCGCGATATTGAGGCTGGGCGAAAAGCCGGTGTGGTGCGTGAGTTGCGTCACATGGATGAGGAATTCGAGATCCACCAATCCGCCCGGCATCAGCTTCACGTCCAGCGGCCCGGCCGGCGGCTTGTGCGTGGCGATGTCTCCGCGCATCTTCACCGCCTCGCGCAATATGGCGGCGGGATCGCGCTCCACGGTCAGCGTGTCGCGAATGAGGCGTTCCAGCTCCGCACGCGCGGGGGCGGAACCGAAGACCGGCCGCGCCCGCGTGAGCGCCAGATGCTCCCAGGTCCACGCGCTTTCCGCCTGATAGCGCGCGAAGCTGTCGAAGCTCACCGCCAATGGCCCCTGATTGCCGGACGGGCGCAGCCGCGTATCCACTTCGTAAAGCGCGCCGGCGGCGGTGGGCACGGAAAGCGCATTGATGACCCGCTGCGAGAGCCGGTTATAATAGAGCGTCGCGCCTAATGGCCGCCGCCCATCGGATTCCGCCTGGAAGTCGCCAGTGAACAGGAAGACCAGATCGAGGTCCGAGGCGTGGGTGAGCAGCCCGCCGCCGAAGCGGCCGAGCGCGAGGATGACCAGTTCGCTCTCCGGCACGCGGCCATGGGTCTGCTCGAACTCCGCGATCGCGGCCTGCGCCAGCACCTCGACCGCCGCCTCCGCGACCCGCGCATAGCCCCGGCCCACGTCCACGGGATCGACTTCCCGGCTGACGATCTGCGCGCCCAGCGCAAAGCGCCGCTCGCCCACGGCATGGCGCACATGATCGAGCCGCTGCTGGAAATCCTCGCTGGTGTCGCGCGCGCGCATGTCCGCCACCAGCGCCGGCACATCGGGCGGCAGATCGAGCGCGCTCTGGTCGATCAACCCATCGAACAATGCCGCGCGCTGGCCCAGCGCATCGGCCAGCGTGGGCGCGTGGGAAAGGATGAGCACCAGCGTCTCGGCCAGCGCAGGCCGCGCCACGAGCAGGCGCAGCAGATTGACCGCGCTCGGCAGCTTCTCGATGACCGAATCGAGCTTGCTGAGCGCGCGGAGCGGGGCAGGCGCCCGCGCGATCTGGCGCATCAGGCCGGGCAGCAGCTCTTCCAGTGCCTCGCGCGCCGCGACGCTCCGCAGCGGCCGCAGGCTGCCGTCGCGCCAGCGGGCGATGCGCGCCACGAAGGGCGCGGGCTCCTCGATGCCGATGTCCGTGAGACGCCGAGTCAGCGCGCGCTCTTCCACCGGCAGTTCGTCGGCGCCCTCCTCGTCATCGCCCACCAGCCCATCGAAGACGAGGCCGGTCGCATCCACATGCGGCCGCAGCGCCGCCAGCAGCGCCGCGCTGTCCGCGTAGCCGGCGAGGCACGCGACATTGTCGAACGCGGCGGCGGATTCCGGCAGCATATGGGTCTGGCGGTCATCGACCATCTGCAAACGGTGCTCGATGGTCCGCAGCATCACATAGGCCGCGTCCAGCCGCTCGCGCACCTCCGGCGCGATCAACCCGGCCTCGCCCAGCACGCGCAGCGCATCGCGCGTCGCGGGCGCGCGCAGGGAGGGATTGCGTCCGCCCTGAATAAGCTGATGCGCCTGCGCGAAGAACTCCACCTCGCGGATGCCGCCCCGGCCGCGCTTGAGATCGAAGCCGGGGCCGAATTGCTGGCCGCTCGCATAATGGGCGCGGATACGCCGCGAAACATCGCCAATCGCCCGCAGCGCGCCGAAATCGAGGCTGCGCCGCCAGACGAACGGCCGGATGGTATGGAGAAATTCCTCGCCCAGCGCGATATCGCCCGCCGCCGCGCGCGCCCGCACGAAGGCGGCCTGCTCCCAGCCCACCGCCGCGCTCTCATAATAGCTGATCGCCGCGCCCACGGGCAGGATGATCGGCGAGGCTTCCGGCGAAGGACGCAGGCGCAGGTCGACACGGAACACATAGCCATCGCCGGTCCGCTCGGTGAGCAGCGCCACCATGCGCCGCGCGAGCCGCAGCGCCGCTTCCTGCGGTTCTTCGCGCGCGCGGGTGGGAATGGCCTGCGGATCGAAGATCAGGATGGGGTCGATATCCGAGGAATAATTGAGTTCGCGGCTGCCATGCTTGCCCAGCGCGATGACCGCGATGCCGCGCGGTGTCTCGTCCGGATAGCGCTCGGCGAAGGCGGCATTCAGCGCGGCCTCCAGCGCCTCGTCCGCAAAATCGGAAAGGTGGCGCGTGACCTTGTCGAGATCCCACTGCTCCGAAAGGTCCGCGATCGCCGCCACCAGCGCCAGCGCGCTCCGCCGCACCCGCAATCGGCGGTCGACGGGAGCGTCGGCGGCAAGGGCGCGCCCGGTCTCCCAGGCGGCGTCCATCTCTCCGGCCCGCAGCAGCGCAACCAGATCGGGATAGACCTCGATCTGCCGGGCGAGGAACGGCGAATGCTCGCGGGCGCGCTCCAGTGCGTCATCGATGCCGTTCGCCATGATCGCGTCTTCCTCCCGCCGGTTCGCCGCGCTGCCCTAACGATTATCCCGTCCGGGTGGAAGCGTGCCTCCCTTCCCGTTCGCCCTGAGCTTGTCGAAGGGCTGTTCTTTTCTTCAGCGATTTGCAGGAGAAGGACGACCCTTCGACAAGCTCAGGGCGAACGGATGCGCGTCTCCGCCTAGAAATCCCGCGAGGCATAATCCCGCCGGAACCCGTCCGCGAACGCCTTCAGCCGCCCTTCGCCGATCGCCGCGCGCAGGCTCGCCATCAGCGCCTGATAGAAATGCAGATTGTGCTGCGTCATCAGCATGGCGCCCAGCATTTCACCGGCTTTCACCAGATGGTGCAGATAAGCCCGGCTTACGCTGGTGCAGGCGGGGCAGTCGCAGCGCGGATCGAGCGGGCCTGAGTCCTCCGCAAAGCGCGCATTGCGGATGTTGAGCGGGCCAGTCCATGTGAAGGCCTGCCCGTTGCGGCCCGAGCGGGTGGGCAGCACGCAATCGAACATGTCGATCCCGCGTTCCACCGCGCCCACGATATCGTCCGGCTTGCCCACGCCCATCAGATAGCGCGGCCTGTCCGCCGGCAGATGGTCCACGCAATGGTCGAGGCAAGCGAACATCGCCTCCTGCCCCTCGCCCACCGCGAGGCCGCCCACGGCATAGCCATCGAAGCCGATGTCCACGAGCGCCTGCGCGGATTGCTTGCGCAATTCCTCATCCAATGCGCCCTGCTGGATACCGAACAGGGCCGCCCGCGCCGCATGGTCGCCGCCCGCGTCGAATCCGTCCCGCGAGCGGGCTGCCCAGCGCATCGAGCGCTCCATGGCGCTGGCCTGCGCGTCGCGCGTGGTGGTGGTGGGCACAAGCTCATCGAAGGCCATCACGATGTCGCTGCCCAGCAGCCGCTGGATCTCCATCGAGCGCTCCGGGCTGAGCATGTGCCGCGAGCCGTCGATATGGCTGGCGAAGGCCACGCCCTGCTCGCTCACCTTGCTGAGCGCGGCAAGGCTCATCACCTGATAGCCGCCGCTGTCCGTGAGGATCGGCCGTTCCCAGCCGGAGAGCGCATGGAGCCCGCCCAGCTTCGCCACCCGCTCCGCGCCGGGGCGCAGCATCAGGTGATAGGTGTTGCCCAGGATGATGTCCGCGCCGCTCGCGCGCACCTCGGCCGGGCGCATGGCCTTCACCGTCGCGGCCGTGCCCACCGGCATGAAGGCCGGCGTGCGGATCTCGCCGCGCATCATGCGGATCGCCCCGGTGCGGCCCTTCCCGTCCGTTGCGTGCACGGCGAAGGAGAAGCGCGCCGTGCCCGGGTCGGCAGGCACGCGGAAGGGCGGCGGGGAAGAGGGGGCGTTGTCGCTCATCCCTCGCCCCATAGCGCCGCACGGCGGCTTTGGCAGCCCCCGGCGGCCCGCATCAATCTCACTTTCCCAAGCTGAACCGCACGCGCGCCAGACGGAGAAACGGCTTGCGCGTGCGGCCTCGAACGGCGAATGCGCGCATATAGCTCGGAGGAACGGCGCGGGGCGGGAGCCAAGCGGCCGGTGCCGCGTTCCACCTCTGGCTTAATATCGGAGTTTCATCTTGCGCATCTCGATCGGACTGCTTGCCCTCCTCGCCGCGCTTCCCGCCTTCCCAGCCTTCGCTCAGGACGCAGACATGCAGGCGCCTGAACGCGCACGCGCCGGCGACCGGCTGACCGTCGGCCTCGGCCTCGGCATTCTGCCGGAGTATGAAGGCTCGGGCGAGACGAGCCTGATGCCCGTGCCCGGCGCGCTCGGCAAGGTGGGGGGATTCAGCTTCCTCTATGTCGGCAACCGGCTGAGCGTGGATCTCATTCGGGATGGAGCATCGCCCTGGGACTTCCAGCTCGGCCCGGCCGTGTCGGTCGGGTTCAACCGCTCCAGTGTCAAGAACATCGACGATGCCCGCATCCGCGCGCTCGGCAAGATCGACACCTCGGTGGAAGTCGGCGGCTATGCCGGCATCGGCCGCTGGGGCGTCATCACCAGCGATTATGATCGCCTCTCGGCCACGGTGACCTGGCGGCGCGATGTCGCCGGCGGCCATGGCGGCACCATCATCACGCCCTCGCTCAGCTATATGATGCCACTCAGCCGCAAGTCGATCGTCATGCTCGTCGCCGCGGCCAATCATGTCGATGGCGATTATGCCGGCAGCTATTTCACTGTCACGCCCACCCAGAGCGAAGCCAGCGGCCTTCCCGTCTACACCGCCGGCAGCGGCTGGAAGGACTGGATGCTGGGCGCGGGGGGCAATGTCGCTCTCACCGGCGACCTGACCGGCGGCCTCTCGCTGGTGGGCGGCGTCGCCTACACCCGCCTGCTGGGCGACATTGCGGACAGCCCAGTGGTGCGGATCGCCGGATCGCGCGATCAATGGATGGCCGGCCTGGGCCTGGCCTATACTTTCTAGATCGCTGTGCTAGGATAGCTGCATCCCCGGGGAGCCTGCTCCCGCCTAGACATGTCGAAGGCGGGTCCAAATTGGGCTGAGAGGGATGGGTAGCGCCATCCGACCCGTCGAACCTGAACCGGCTCATACCGGCGGAGGGAGCGGAGCGCGCCAGCCCATATCAGCGCCCCGTTTCCCTCTTCCGCGATCCGGCACGTGGAAGAAGGAGAGCAAGGCATGGTCACGGCATCCGTCCTCACGCTTTATCTGGCTCAGGCGATCGGCCTTTATGTGCTGCTCGTCGGCCTCTCCGGCCTCGCCCGGCCGCAACGCTGGGCCGCGCTGATCGACGATCTCGCCACATCGCCCGCGCTGCAATTCATCGCCGGCGTGCTCGTCTTCGCCATCGGCGTGGCGCTCATCCTGGCGCACAGCCATGTCACCGATGCGCTGGCGATCATCGTCACGCTGGTCGGCTGGCTGGCCCTGCTCGAAGGCGCATTGCTCATCGCCGTGCCCGATCCGCTCATCCGGCTCGGCCGGCTGGCGGTGCGCTACACCCGCATTTGGGCGATCCTGTGCATCGTCATCGGCCTGCTGCTGGGTCTGGCCGGCGTCACCGGCCAAGCTGGCGCGGTGGCTCCCGTTTATATCTGAATCTTCCAAGAAAGGCGTCCCGCTCATGGCAGACATTCCCGCCAAGGCCGAAATCGGTGTCACCACCGGGCCGATCCGTGGCTCCCGCAAAGTGCACATCGCGACCAAATCCGGCACCGGCATTCGTGTCGCCATGCGCGAGATCGATCTGGAGCCTTCCAGCGGCGAGGCCCCGATCCGCGTCTATGATACGTCCGGCCCCTATACGGACCCCGATGCGCGCATCGACATCATGGCCGGCCTGCCCGCCCTGCGCCGCGACTGGATCCTCGGCCGGGACGATGTGGAGGCCTATGATGGCCGCGCCGTGAAGCCGGAAGACAATGGCCAGCTCGGCCCAGACCGCTCCGGCGGTGTGCGCCCCTTCCCCAATGTGGTCCAGCGCCCGCTGCGCGCGAAGCCCGGCATGAACGTCAGCCAGATGCATTATGCCCGCCGGGGAATCATCACGGCGGAAATGGAATATGTCGCCGAGCGCGAAAATCTCGGCCGCGAGCGGCTGGCCGAATATGTCCGCGATGGGCAGGATTGGGGTGCTTCCATTCCCGATTATGTGACGCCGGAATTCGTGCGGGACGAGGTCGCGCGCGGCCGCGCCATCATCCCCAACAACATCAATCACCCGGAAAGCGAGCCGATGGCGATCGGCCGCAACTTCCTCGTGAAGATCAATGCCAATATCGGCAACAGCGCCGTCGCCAGCGACGTGGCCAATGAAGTCGACAAGATGGTCTGGTCCATCCGCTGGGGCGCGGACACGGTGATGGACCTCTCCACCGGCCGCAACATCCATGACACGCGCGAGTGGATCATCCGCAACAGCCCCGTGCCGATCGGCACCGTGCCGATCTATCAGGCGCTGGAGAAGGTCGGCGGCATTGCCGAGGAGCTGACCTGGGAGATCTTCCGCGATACGCTCATCGAGCAGGCCGAGCAGGGCGTGGATTATTTCACCATCCATGCCGGCGTGCGCCTGCCCTATATCCCGATGACGGCCAAGCGCGTCACCGGCATCGTCTCGCGCGGCGGATCGATCATGGCAAAATGGTGCCTCGCGCATCACAGGGAGAGCTTCCTCTACGAGCATTTCGACGAGATCACGGAAATCATGAAGGCCTATGACATCGCCTATTCGCTCGGCGATGGCCTGCGCCCCGGCTCCATTGCCGACGCCAACGACGAGGCCCAGTTCGCGGAACTTTACACGCTGGGCGAACTCACCAAGCGCGCCTGGGAGCAGGACGTGCAGGTGATGATCGAAGGGCCGGGCCATGTGCCCATGCACAAGATCAAGGCGAATATGGACAAGCAGCTTGAGGCCTGTGGCGAGGCGCCCTTCTACACGCTGGGGCCGCTCACGACCGACATCGCGCCGGGCTATGACCATATTACCAGCGGCATCGGCGCCGCGATGATCGGCTGGTATGGCACGGCGATGCTCTGCTACGTGACGCCCAAGGAGCATCTGGGCCTGCCCGACCGCGATGACGTGAAGGTCGGCGTCGTCACCTACAAGCTCGCCGCACACGCCGCCGATCTGGCGAAGGGACACCCGGCCGCGAAGGTGCGGGACGATGCGCTCAGCCGCGCACGGTTCGAGTTCCGCTGGCGCGACCAGTTCAACCTCTCGCTCGATCCCGATACCGCCGAGCAATATCACGACCAGACCCTGCCGGCGGAAGGCGCCAAGACCGCACATTTCTGCTCCATGTGCGGGCCGAAATTCTGCTCGATGAAGATCACGCAGGAAGTGCGCGACTTCGCGGCGAAGCAGAATCAGGAAAGCACGGGGTTCATCGCGGCTGAGGAAGCGGAGGCCGGGATGAAGGAGATGAGCGAGGTCTTCAAGCAGACCGGCAGCGAGCTTTATATGGGCGCTGGCGGGCGGGAGCATGATTGATCGGGCGTGAGGGTTTCACGACGCCCGCCTCACGCCGCCGCATCACCCCGCAAGCGCAACCTCTACCGGCTGGGGGCTGGCCTTACGCAGGTCAGCCGCCTTCCACGCCTTCTCGTGGAAAAAGAAGGCTACCGCGTTCACGGCCGGCTCAATCAGCGCGATCCCGCCGGCCAGCACCAGCGATCCGGCGAGCGCATAAGCCACGGCGAAGCCGACCATCAGGTGGAGAACGAGGTAAGTCAGCGTCTTGGTCAGGTCTCTGGACATAGGCTTTCCCCCGGCGACATTGCGCCGGAGTGTCCGGCCACCGGCAGGATTTATTGCAACTCATTATCACTTTCAAGACAAACGGGCCAATCACTGTGATCGACCAGACCCCTGCCCTCCCTCCCGGCTGGCGCTCCTGCCGCGCGGTAGCTAGGCGGCGTGGACAAATTCAAGCTCGGCGTTACCCCGTTTGAAGATCGGCGTTATCCCCTTTGAAAGAGGGGTGTTTGCGGAAATCTCTCCGTTCGCCCTGAGCTTGTCGAAGGGCTGTCTTCTTCCTTCGCCACTGAAGAAAAGAACAGCCCTTCGACAAGCTCAGGGCGAACGGGGGAGTGAGGGGGTAGGTCGGTCCGGACAGGCCGGGGTTCGAACCGTCATTGCGAAGAGTGGCTGTTCGAATTTGTCCACGCCGCCTAGGGTCTGTTGTAGAAGCCCGACACTTGGAAGGACCGTCCCATGCGCCGCCCCCGCCCCTTTTCCACCTTGCTCCTCGCCTCGCTGGTAGCGCTGACCGCCTGCCAATCGCGCGGAGACGAGGCGACCGTGCCGGGCAATACGGACGATGACCGCCCCTATTCCGGCATCGGCGCGGACGAGACGGTGCGCTTCACCGGCACCGAGCCCTTCTGGGGCGGGCGCGTCGCGGGCGAGACATTGACCTATGAGACGCCCGAGGATCCGGATGGCGAGACCATCGCCGTCGATCGCTTCGAGGGGCGCGGCGGCTTGTCATGGAGCGGCACGCTCGATGGCGCCGCGTTCACCATGACGGTGACGCCCGCCGAATGCAGCGACGGCATGTCCGACCGCGTCTACCCCTTCGTCGCCACGCTGCAGATCGGCGATGCGATGCGCAGCGGCTGCGCGTGGACGGAAGCGCAGCCCTTCAGCGGGCCGGAAGCGCCCTGAGCTGCCGGCCACAAAACCGCTAAGCTTCCCCTTGCCGTTGGATTGAACTCCGCTTAGCCAGAGCGAGGGTTAAGGGGAGGGGGATCGCCATGCGCGCAATCATGCTGTCGCTGCTCGCGCTGCTTGTGACGAGCAGCGCGGCGCGGGCGGAATGGATGGAAGCATCCAGCCAGCATTTCGTCATTTACGCCGATGAGAAGCCTGAAGAGCTTCGGGAGTTCTCCGAGCAGCTCGAACGCTTCCATCACGCCATGGCGCTGGTGCTGGCTTCCACGCCGGCGCCGCCCAGCCCGTCAAACCGCGTCACCATCTATGTGGTGCGGAACGACCGGGAAGTGCGCAAGCTGCTCGGTGGCGGCTCGCGGGACACTTATGCCTTCTATCGGGCGAACGCGGGAGATTCCTTCGCTATCGTCCCGCGCGTCGAGACCCGCTACGGCCCTCTGGACATGCCGATGATCGCGCTCCTGCACGAATATGCGCATCACTTCCTCATCTCTGCCAGCAGCTATGCCTGGCCCCGCTGGTTCACGGAGGGATCGGCGGAATTCCTCTCCTCCGCGCAATTCAGGAAGAGTGGCGGCGTCGCGCTCGGACTCCCGGCCGCACACCGCGCCGGAGACCTTCACTATGCGAGGGACGTGACAGCGAGGGAATTGATCGATTCTGATCACAAACGCCGCCGCGGCTGGCATGCGTTCTACGGCAAGAGCTGGCTGCTCTATCATTATCTCACCTTCAATTCCGAGCGAAAGGGTCAGTTCGCCACGTATCTCACGCTGTTGAGACAGGGCAAAAGCTCCGCCGAGGCCGGTGAAGCGGCCTTTGGCGATCTCGATCAACTGGAACGGGATATCGAGATCTATCTGCGCCAGCGAAGGATGACGTCCTTCGAGCTGCCGGCGGAAACCCTGCAACCGGGTCCGGTAGCCATCCGGACACTGAGCGCGGGCGAGGCAGCGGCAATGCCTCTGCGCATCCGCCTCAAGAACCGTCCATCGCCGGAAGAACTGGAGACAGTGCTTGCAGAACTGCGCGCGGTCGCAACGCGCCATACCGGCGATCCCTCGGTGCTGGCCACGCTGGCCGAAGCAGAGTTCGAGGCCGGCAATAACACGGCCGCGATTGCGGCGGCCGACGCGGCTTTGGCGATCGATCCCCGGCATGGAGAAGCCCATCTCAACAAAGGCAAAGCCTTATTTCGGCAGGCAGCCGACGCAAGCGATCCGGCCGCTGCCTATGCCGAGGCGCGGCGGCCCTTCCTCGCCCTCAATGCCTTGGAACACGATCATCCGCTGCCGCTGCTCTATTTCTATCGCAGCTTCACCGATCAGGGCCTGCGCCCCACGGAGAATGCGATCCAGGCACTGGAGCGCGCGGCCAGCCTGGCCCCATTCGATATGGGCGTGCGGATGACGCTCGCTTTCCAGCAGATCCGGGACAAACGGCATGACGATGCCGCTCTCAATCTCGCACCCATCGCATTTCACCCGCACGGCGGCGGTGGCGCGGAAGTGGCACAGCGCCTCCTCGATCGCCTGAACGACCGCGATGCGCGCGACAGCATCGATCTGGATGCGCTGCTGAGCGAATTCCGGACGGAGCTGGCGGCTGAGGGCGCGGCGGAAGGCGAAGAAGGCGCGGAAGACTAGGCGGCGTGGACAAATCGAACAGCCACTCTTCGCATGACGGTTCAAAGCCCGGCCTGTCTGGACCGACCTACCCCTCACCCGTTCACCCTGAGCTTGTCGAAGGGCTGTTCTTTTCTTCAGCGGCATAGAAGGAAGAAGAACAGCCCTTCGACAAGCTCAGGGCGAACGGAGAGATTTCCGCAGACACTCCTCTTCCAAAGGGGATAACGCCAAGCTTGAATTTGTCCACGCCGCCTAAGGCCGACTCGAGTCGGAAAGATTCGGGCGGCCGGCGGCTCGCGTCCCATGATGAACCGGCATGAGGATCCGGAAAGACTTCAGAGCACTCATGTCTTGCTGTGGGACATTAACTATATACTTAAAGGAATCGAGGGAAGTATTTCCCGATTTTTGCGCAAATAGATAGTTAATCTCCCCCAAATGGTGGTTAACATCATTTCCTCGCGTCGATCTCTCCGTCACTTGCAATGGCAGGACTTGTGAAGGGGTGATCGACATGACGAAGACTTTCCTGACTTTTGCCGCGGGCGCCGCGGCCCTCGCCGCCGCTACCAGCGCGAATGCCGCCACATTCAACATTCAGAGCGTCTCCACGGCCTACAACGGTCCGAACGCACGTGTGGAACTGGGTAACAAGGACTACAGCGGCTCACTCTCACCGCAGAACATCTCCGGCATCTGGAATGGCGAACTGGTCAATTTCCTCGCCTATTGCCTCGAACTCACCCAGACCGCCGGCACCGGCAAGTTCGAAGTGGTTCCGCTGTCCAGCTATCTCAGCGGCTCGCGCGGCGACGATGTCGCTGCGCTGGTGAGCAACTATGCCGGCTCGAACAACCAAACCAAGGAAGCGGCCCTGCAACTCGCCTTGTGGGAAGTCCGCTACGAGAAGAGCAACAATTCGCTCAACGTGAACAATGGCCATCTGGATCTGGAGCACGTCTCCGGCGTCAACCAGAACACGCTCACTAATACCGCCAACAGCTATCTGGCCAACATGGGCGATGTGGACGGCAATCTGGAGTTCTGGGTCGCGACCAACGACAAGAAGCAGGACCTGCTTTTCTACACGGTGAAGCCCCCTGTTCCCGAGCCCGCCACGTGGGCGATGATGATCATCGGCTTCGCTTCCATCGGCCGCGCGATGCGTGCCCGCCGGATGACGTCGGCGGTCAGCTTCAGCTAACGCGCCGCCGCAAGGCGATCGACGAAGGCAAAGGGCTTCGCGTCTGTGGACGCGGGGCCCTTTGCCTTTTGGCACGAACCGTCCCGCTGGCGGCGCGATTGGTGGCGACAGGGTAGATATCCGATCGAATAGAACATAAAGCGAACATCGACCCGAATCATTACGCGGTAGAGACCATGGCTTCTTCACCCACCCTCGCGCACCGCTACTTCTTCGCGCTCAAGCCCGACGAAGAAACCGCGCGCCGGACCTATGCGTTCGCCGAGGAGGCGCTGGGCAGCCATGGTCTGCTTCCGCCCGCGCATCATCATGTCACCCTTGGTCTCACCGAGGATTTCGCGCAGGAGCCCGCCGCGCTCGTGGAGCGGCTGCGCCGAGCAGGCGCTTCTGTTGCCGCCGCGCCCTTCGCCCTGCTGCTGGACCGGCTCGTGGGCAGCCACCGCACCGTCGCACTGCGTCCGGGCCATGCCGTTCCCTTGCTGCAAGATCTCCAGAGACAAATCGCCGCCGCCATGGCCGCGCAGGGCATTGCGATGCGGCAAGGCTGGTCGTTCAGCCCTCATGAAACCCTGGCCTATCGCAAGGAAGAGCCCTTCAGCCGTCGCGTGACGGGCTTCCGCTGGGACGTCGTGGATTTCGTGCTGGTGCACAGCCATGTCGGGCTGACGCGGCATGAAACGATCGGCCGCTGGCCCTTGCGGCCAGTCGAGCCCGCCCAGTTTTCCTTGCTATAGCCCTGCCTCTTGACCCCTCGCCCCGCCGGCGTGAGGGTGCCGCTCCGCATGACCGCCTTCTACCGCCTCGACGTTACCGCCGCACAGATCGCGCAGGCCCTGCGTGCCGATCCGGGCGAAGACCCATGGCAGGGCGGCCATATGACGCCCGGCGGATACGGCCCCGTCATCATTCGTGGGCGCGATGGGAGCAGGCGGATCGTTCCGCGCGTCTGGGGTGTGCCGCCGCCACCTGCCGCCGCGCTGACGGGCGGCGCGCCGGTCGCTCATGTCCGCAATCTCGCCAGTCCCTTCTGGATCGGCACGCTGCGCCACACCGAATTCCGCTGCCTGGTGCCGGTGACGGCCTTTCAGCTCTGGTCCCAGACGGCCGATCCCCGCACCGGCAAACGGGCCGCGCATCTCTTCACGCTACCGGCCGCGCCGGTCTTCGCGCTCGCCGGCATCTGGCGGGACAGCGAGGTGCCGAGCTTCGCGCTGCTCACTTGCGATCCCAACCGGCTGGTGGGGTCCATCAATCCGCGCACCATGCCGGTCATCCTGCACAGCGAGGATCATGAGCGCTGGCTGCGCGCGGACTGGAAGGAAGCGCAGCGCCTCGTCGCGCCTTTCCCGTCCCAGCTCATGGCCGTGCGTCCACTCGCGGGCAAGGCCGGGCAGTCAACAGGCTGATCGCCCTCGCCCTCGTTTCGCCAGATGCCCTTCGCGCGAGATCGAGGTGGACAGTTTGTTTGCGTTGCATACAAATGCCGCTCGAATTATGTCGTTGTGGAGGGGACGCGCCTGATCGTCCCGCACTTGAAGGAGAGGTCTCATGGCAAAGATCCTGGGCGGTTTCGCCGTTTCGCACACGCCCACCATCGCGTTCGCCAAGGACGCGAACAAGCAGAACGATCCGGTCTGGGCCCCGATCTTCGAAGGCTTCGAGCCGGTCAAGCAGTGGCTGGCCGACGAGAAGCCCGACGTGATCCTGTATGTCTACAACGATCACATGACGTCCTTCTTCACGCATTATTCGCACTTCGCGCTCGGTATCGGCGAGGAGTATTCGCCGGCGGACGAAGGTGGTGGCCAGCGCGACCTGCCGCCGATCAAGGGCGATCCGGAGCTTGCCCAGCATATCGCCGAGTGCATGGTGGCCGACGAGTTCGACCTTGCCTATTGGCAGGGCATGGGCCTCGACCATGGCGCCTTCTCGCCGCTCTCGGTGCTGTTGCCGCACGAGAATGGCTGGCCCTGCCGCCTCGTGCCGCTCCAGTGCGGCGTGCTCCAGCATCCGATCCCCAAGGCGAAGCGCTTCTGGAATTTCGGCCGCTCGCTGCGTCGCGCGATCCAGAGCTATCCCAAGGACATCAAGGTGGTGATCGCCGGCACCGGCGGCCTCTCGCATCAGGTCCATGGCGAGCGCTGCGGCTTCAACAACACCGCCTGGGACATGGAGTTCATGGAGAAGCTCACCAACGATCCGGAATCGCTGCTCGATGCGACGGTGGTGGAGCTCGCGAAGCTGGGCGGCTGGGAAGGCGCCGAGGTGGTCATGTGGCTGCTGATGCGCGGCGCGCTCTCCGAGGAGGTCGAGAAGCTGCACCAGAGCTATTTTCTGCCTTCCATGACCGCTATCGCGACGATGCTGTTCAAGGACCTGGGCGACGCGACCCCGCCGGCCGAGACCGACGAGGCGTTGCGCGCCCGCGCCACGCGCGAGCTGGCCGGCGTGGAGGACATCGAGGGCACTTACCCCTTCACCATCGACCGCGCGGTGAAGGGCTTCCGCATCAATCACTTCCTTCACCGGCTGATCGAGCCCGAGTTCCGCAAGCGCTTCGTCGAGGATCAGGAGGGCCTGTTCGCGGAGTCCGATCTGAGCGGGGAAGAGAAGGAGCTGATCCGCAGCCGCAACTGGATCGGCATGATCCAATACGGCGTGATCTTCTTCATGCTGGAGAAGATGGCGGCGGTGCTCGGCATCGGCAATATCGACGTCTATGCCGCCTTCAAGGGCCTCTCCGTTCCGGAGTTCCAGAAGACGCGCAATGCCGCGATCACTTATTCGGTGGCGGGCAAGAAGTAGCCGATCGTGACTGACCGGGCCGCCAGGGAAACCGGTGGCCCGGTTGAAGACGATCGCCTCTCAAGACGCTCATCTCACTGCTGCGCCGCGCCGCTGCCCTGCATGTTCCGCGAGTAAAGCACCGGCCATTCCCATGCACCGCGACAGACGGGCATGGAGCGCGCTTCGGTCAGGCGAAAGCGCGCGCCATCCCACCGATAGGTCTCGGCCGTGCCGCAATCGCCCAGCCCCCGCCCCTTGGCGAAGCTGGAGAGCTCTCCCCGCGCCGGATTCCAGCGGGCATTGACGATCAGCGGCGGCGCGCCCGCATCGTGGGTGAAACCCGGCACATGATCGAACGGCGCGAGGTGGAATTGCCAGGCCCCCGCGCCGCCGGCCGCCACCAGCGGCACCGCGCTCACATTATAGGCGCCCGCGTCACAAGGCAGCAGCACCAGCGCATGCCCCGCATCCAAGGCATGGACCTCCAGAGGGTGACTGCTCTCCAGCCCGCTCTCGCACTGGGCGAGGCGACGGGCGGCGGATTGCTCCTCTTCCGTCAGCACCGGGGGCTGCACATCGGCCAGCATGGGAATTTCGGCAGGCAGCACGGGACCGGGCGGCAATGGCCGCGCCATGTCCGCCGGCCCATCGCCGATCGCCGCGAGCGCTCCGCTGCTGCCGATCCGTCCCTGCTGCTCGTCCATATAGCGCAGCGCCGCCGGGAGTCCCCGCAACGACGGCGTGCCGATCACCTGCCGCCGGCGATCCTGCAATTCGAAGATGTAGCTCGATCCGAGGGCGCGAACGAGATCCAGCGCCTCCGCGCCCGTCACCTCGATCATGTCGCCGGTCGCCTTTTGGCGCACTCGCCTCGTGCCATCCACGATGAAGTCGATTCGGTCGCGAAGCTGATCCGCGGTCAGCACGCGCAGCGCCGTCGCACCCGCAGGGCCACCCGAGCGGCGGACCGAGACCAGCACGGAATGCGGCGCCTGCACGCCTTCGGGCGTCAACGATACCGCACTGCAAGACAGGCGATTGTCGCAGGCCACGGCCCAGTCATCGAAAATCTGGAGACGGCCCAGGGCTGGCTCGGCCACAAGAGGTGCATCGGTGAGGTTCGGCACGGCAGCCGGCGGCGGAAGGGCTTGCGCATTTCCCTGCGAATACTGCGCGGACGCCGATACTGCGGCGAGCCCGATCATCGCCGGCAATCCCTTACGCAGGTGCAGCAGAAACCTTGTCATCCGGCGTGTCATAATGCAGTTGAGAGCAATGCGGTAGAGCGAAGCTGACCGGCTGCGACGAGCCGAACCGGGGTGAAAGGGAGCGATTATGCGCAGGATCGGCGTGATTGGAGCGGGTCAGATGGGCGCGGGGATCGCCCAGGTGAGCGCGCAGGCGGGCCATGACGTGCTGCTGCGTGACATGGATTTCGCACGCGCGGAAGCCGGCAAGGCGAGTATCGCCAAGCGTCTCGATCGCGCGGTCGGCAATGGCAAGCTCGCCGCGCAGGACGCGCAGGCGGCGCTCGGCCGGATCGCGCCAGTCGCGGATCTCGACGCCTTCGCCGGTTGCGATCTGGTGATCGAGGCAGCCACAGAACGCGAGGACATCAAGCGCGCCATCTTCGCGGAGGTGGGCGCGCTGCTGGGAGCGGACGCCATCCTCGCCACCAACACCTCGTCCATCCCCATTACTCGGCTCGCTCAGGCGGCGCCGGACCCGGCACGCTTCATCGGCGTGCATTTCTTCAATCCGGTGCCGGTGATGGCGTTGGTCGAGGTCATCCGCGGCCTTGCGACCGCGCCGGAGACGGTCTCGGCCGTGGAGGGCTTCGCGAAATCGCTGGGCAAGGAGGTGGTCCACGCCTTCGATGCGCCCGGCTTCATCGTCAATCGCATCCTGCTGCCGATGCTCAATGAGGCGATCTTTGCGCTCGGCGAGGGCGTGGCAAGCGTGAAGGACATCGACACCGCCATCCAGCTCGGCCTCAATCACCCGATGGGCCCGCTGACGCTCGCGGATTTCGTGGGGCTCGATACGTGCCTTGAAATCTGCAAGGTGCTTCAGGACACGACCGGCGATCCCAAATTCCGCCCAGCGCCTCTGCTCGTCAAATATGTCGAAGCCGGCTGGCTGGGCCGCAAGACCGGCAAGGGCTTCTACGACTATTCGGGCGAGGAGCCGGTTCCGACGCGGTGACGCAGGCGCGCTTTATGGACGGCCTTCAAAGGTTACGAAGGTTACGGGGTAAAGCAAATTTTTAGTGGAAGGTCATCTGGCACCGTTCGTCCTGAGCTTGTCGAAGGGCTGCTCTTCCTTTCCATGCGTTGAAGAAGAAGGGCAGCCCTTCGACAAGCTCAGGGCGAACGGGGTGTAACTGAAATGGATTTGCAAACGATATAATCGCCTAGGAAAGAGCCGGGGCGGTTATGCCACGCCGAAGCGGCTGTAGGACAGACCTATGAGGCTGGGGCGGAGGGGACCTAAGCCCCCATCTCAGCCTTGCGCCACTGCCCCTGCGCAATGCCGTCCAGTGTCCAGTCGCCGATACGCCACCGCACCAGCCGCAAGGTGGGATGCCCCACCGCCGCCGTCATCCGCCGCACTTGCCGGTTGCGTCCTTCGCGGATCGTCAGGCGCAGCCAACAATCCGGCACGGTCTTGCGGAAACGAACCGGAGGATCGCGCGTCCAGAGTGCAGGCTCGTCAATGCGCTCGACCTGCGCGGGCAAGGTGGGGCCATCCTTGAGGCGCACGCCGCGTCGCAATGCCGCAAGCGCCGCCTCGTCGGGCTCGCCCTCGACCTGCGCCAGATAGGTTTTCGGCGTCTTGAAGCGAGGGTCGGCAATCCGCGCCTGCAACCGGCCATCGTCGGTCAGCAGCAACAGCCCTTCGCTATCGAGGTCCAGCCGTCCCGCGGGATAGACGCCGCGCAGATCGACGAACGCCGCCAGCGTCGGCCGCGCCGGGCCAGTGCTTTCATCGGTGAACTGGCACAGGACGCCATAGGGCTTGTTGAACAGGATGAGGGTCATCGTCGCTCAGTCTTCGTCATCGAACGCCAGGCTGCCCTGGTCGATGAGGGACGCGATGAGATTAGCGACGGGATCGGACTCGGCCAGGGCCGGATCGACCGTCAGGGTTGATGCCGCGCAGAGCTGTTCCGCCAGCACGGCCGTATCGCCGTCGCAGTCGAAACGATGGCCGTCCACGAACAGCAGGCTTGCCGATTCCCCTTCACGCACGAAGGAGAAGCGGCTGGCAGGATTGCGGCGTAGCGGCACGCCTTCGCCCAGCAGGGCGCGCGCATCTTGCTGGCTGATCGGCTCTTCCGGCCGCCAGTCCACTTCGGCATTCTTGGGCAGGCTGTTGTAGAGCCCGAACCAGCGCGCGAAGGCATCCCGATCGGAAAGCGCCTCCAGCACCATCCCGTGCAGTCGCTCGATCGCCGGCGCGGTGATTTCGCCGGGGTTGACCTGTCTTTTCAGGTCGGGATCGGCATAGCGATCCTCCTCGTCCATGCCGTCGGCCTGATGCTCGCACCAGCTTTCGATGAGTTCCGCACGTGACGGTGCGCGAAAGCCGATGGAATAGGTCATGCAATCGTCGCTGACCGCTGTGCCCTCATGTGCATAGCGCGGCGGCACATAGAGAATGTCACCGGGTTCGAGCGTCCATTCGCCCGACGCCTCGAAATCCGCGATCAGGCGCAGATCCTCGTGCGGCAGCAATGGCGTTTCCGAATTGCATTGCGGGCCGATACGCCAGCGGCGCTTGCCCAAGCCCTGCACCAGAAAGACATCATATTGATCGAAATGCGGCCCAACGCCGCCGCCGTCCGTGGCGTAGCTCACCATCACATCGTCGATGCGCCAGCGGGGCAGGAACTCGAACGGCTCGATCAATGCGGCGACATCGGGCACATGATGGTCCACGGCTTGCACCAGCAACGTCCAGGGGCCGCTCCCCAGTTCGCCGAAGCGCGTCTCGGCAAAGGGACCGCTTTCCATCGTCAGCCGCTCGCCGTCGCGGACGATGATGCGCGATTCGACGGTCTCCTCGCAGGCCAGACCCGCCAGTTCTCCGGGCTCCAGCGGATTGCGCCAGCTGTTCCACGGATTGCGGATCAGCAGCGGGCGCTTCTGCCAATAATCGCTCAGGAACAGGTCTATGTCGAAATCGGTGAGGTGCATGCCTCGCCCCTGCGCCGAAGGAGGGGCGTTGTCAAAATCGGGCGGGCGCTCTTGCCCTCACAGGCTCAGCATCATCCCCGCCAGCGCCGCGCTCATCAGATTGGCGAGGCTTCCCGCCACCAGCGCCTTGATGCCCAGCTTGGCGATCATCGGGCGCTGGTTGGGGGCGAGGGAACCCGTCACCGCCATCTGGATGGCGATGGAGGAGAAATTCGCGAAGCCGCACAGCGCGAAGGTGGTGATCGCCACGGTCGTGGGGGAGAGGGCGCCCTGCACCTGCCCCAGCTCGATAAAGGCGACGAATTCGTTGAGCACGATCTTGGTGCCGAACAGACCGCCCGCCACCTGCGCCTCGCTCCACGGGATGTTGAGCAGCAGCATCACCGGCGCAAAGAGCTTGCCGATCAGCATCTGGAAGCTCAGGTCCGGATAGCCCAGCCAGCCACCGATGCCGCCGAGCAGCCCGTTCGCCAGCGCCACCAGCGCCACGAAGGAAAGCACCATCGCGCCCACCGCCACCGCCAGCTTGACGCCGGTCTGCGCGCCTTGCGCGGCGGCCATGATGACGTTGGCCGGCCTCTCCTCCTCATGAGACGCATCCGGCAGGATGACGGGCTCCATCTCGCCATCATGGGGTTGATCCGGCATGATGATCTTGGCCATGAGGATGCCGCCCGGCGCCGCCATGAACGCGGCGGCGAGCAGATAATCGATCTGGATGCCCATCGAGGCATAAGCGGCGAGGATCGTGCCCGCCACGCCCGCCATGCCGTTCGACATCACGGTGAAAAGCTGTGCGGGCGTGAGCCCCGCCAGATAGGGGCGGATGACCAGCGGACTCTCGCTCTGCCCCACAAAGATGTTCGCCGCCGCGCACAGGCTCTCCACCCTGGAAATGCCCGTGACCTTCTGTATGCCGCCGCCCACCCAGCGCACGATGAACTGCATGATGCCCAGATAATAAAGGATCGACACGAGGCTGGCGAAGAAGATGATGACCGGCAGCGCCGCGATGGCGAAGCTGGTGCCGCCCACCTCCGGCCGGGCAAGCGGACCGAAGATGAAATCCGTACCCGCCTGTGCATAACCCAGCAGATTGGAGACGCCCTGCGACATCGTGGCGATGATGGCGCGCCCGGCCGGCACGTAAAGCACCAGCATGGCGATGCCCGCCTGCAGCGCGAAAGCCGCGCCGACCACGCGCAGCCGAATGGCGCGGCGGTTGCTGGAGAGCAGGACGGCGATGGCAAGAATGGCGAGGATGCCGCCGAGGCCGATCAGGATAGGCATGAGGTGACGGCTGTTCCCCTGGGCACACGAGCCGGAAGGGCGACGCGGCGGCTCATCTTATACCGGTGCGTCATGCAGCGGCAATCGCGGATGAGCGCGCACGGGGCGCGCACGGCCTCTCTTCCCCCCTCCGCGCAAAGCCGATAAGCCGCCTCCATGATCGCACCCGCGCAGACGTCTTCCTTCGCCCGCTCGCTCTTCGTCCTCTCCGTCTTCTACGGCGGCATGGTGTGCATCGCGGGCGTACTCGGCAACAAGCAGGTCTCGCTAGGCCCCCTCAGTGCGCTAGGCCCGTTGCTCGGCATGGGAGAACTGGCCGTGGAAGCGGGCATCTTCGCCTTCCTGCTGCTGGTGATCGTCTCCAGCGCGGTGGCGGAGCTTCACGGGCGCGCAGTTGCCAACCGGCTGGTCCTGCTCGGTTTCATCCCGCTCATCGCCTCCATCCTGCTGTCCGTCATCGTCCTCGCGCTTCCCGCCGCGCATGAGATGGCCCCCGAGCGGCAGGCGGCCTTCAACATGATCATGGCTGGCACGCCGCGCATCTGGGCGGGCGGCATCATTGCCTATGGCGTCTCGCAATTGCTCAACGTCACCATCTTCGCCGCGCTCAAGGGACGGGAAGGCAGCCGTCTGCTTTGGCTGCGCGCGGCCACAGCCAGCATCCTCTCGCAGATCGTGGATACGCTGTTGTTCGTGACGATCGCCTTTTACGGCGTGTTCCCTATCGGGGAATTGCTGGTCGGTCAGATGCTGGCCAAGGTGCTGCTCTCCGCCATCCTCGTTCCGCCGCTCATCTATCTCTTCGTCGCGCTGGGGCGGCGGCTGGATCGGCGCGACCGGCACTGGGGGGGCTGACATGGATCTGTCAGCCGTTCTTATCCCGGCTGTTGCTGTCGCGGTCCTCGCTCTCATGTCCGCGCGGGCGGACCGGCGGCTGCGCGACAGGGCGCGGCTACCGATGCAATGGTCCCTGCAGGGCAAGGTCAACTGGACCGCGCCTCGGCGGATCGCGCTGGCCTTCACGCCGATGCTGGCCGCGCTGGTCCTGAGCGCGATGGCCCTGGGCTTGGGTGACGATCCCGCAGGGAGAGCCTGGCCTCTGGGGACGGTCGCGCTGGGTTTCGTCGGCGCCCACGCGCTCCACCTCTGGCTGATCGGGAGGGATGGCGTCCGCTAGGCGGCGTGGACAAATTCAAGCTCGGCGTTATCCCCTTTGGAAGAGGAATGTCTGCGGAAATCTCTCCGTTCGCCCTGAGCTTGTCGAAGGGCTATTCTTTTCTTCAGCGGCGTCGAAGGAAGAAGGACAGCCCTTCGACAAGCTCAGGGCGAACGGGTGAGGGGTAGGTCGGTCCAGACAGGCCGGGGGTCGAACCGTCATGCGAAGAGTGGCTGTTCGATTTGTCCACGCCGCCTAGGACGATCGCGCCGTGCCCTCCTTTCTTGCACGCAATCCCGCAAAGCCTTATGCGCGCCAACCATGACCGACCGCTACGCGCCCGACCCCGCCCTTCTCGCCAAGGCTGAAACGCTCACCGAAGCGCTGCCCTATATGCAGCGATATGCCGGCGAGACGTTCGTGGTGAAATATGGCGGCCATGCCATGGGCGACCCGGAAGCCGCGCGCGACTTCGCGGAGGATGTCGTCCTCATGAAGATGGTCGGCATCAACGTCGTGGTCGTGCATGGCGGCGGCCCGCAGATCGGCGCCATGCTCAAGAAGCTGGGCGTGGAAAGCCGGTTCGTGAACGGCCTGCGCGTGACGGACGCCGAGACCGCCGCCATTGCCGAGATGGTCCTCGCCGGCTCCATCAACAAGGAGATCGTCGGCTGGATCACGGGTGCCGGCGGGCGGGCCGTGGGCATCTCCGGCAAGGATGCCGGGCTCGTGCTGTGCGAGAAGGTGGGCGACAAGCGCGCGCCGGACCCCAACAGCGGCATCGAGCGCAATGTCGATCTCGGCTTCGTGGGCGATCCGGTGAAAATCGACCGGCGCATATTGGACACGCTCTCGAGCGACGGCATCATACCGGTTATCGCTCCCGTCGGCATCGGCGCGGACGGGCACACCTACAATGTGAACGCGGACACCATGGCCGGCGCCATCGCCGCCGAACTCAAGGCGCGCCGTTTCTTCCTGCTGACCGACGTGCCCGGCGTGCTCAGCAAGGAGAAGGAACTGCTCAGCGATCTCGACCCCGCGAAGATCGGCGCGCTGGTGGCGGATGGCACGATTTCAGGCGGCATGATCCCCAAGGTGGAGACCTGCGTGAAGGCCGTGGAGGGCGGCGTGGATGCCGCCGTCATCCTCGACGGACGCGTGCCCCATGTGATGCTGCTGGAGGTCTTCACCCGTCAGGGCGCCGGCACGCTGGTGCATCTCTAGAGGCGGGCAAGCAACTTGCCGCCAATGAATCAGCGGGCTAGGACGGCTCCCAACTTCCATCCACAGGACGAACCATGGCCCTTGCCCTTATCCAGACGCTGGCGATCCTGCTCAATGTCGCCTGGTGGATCATCATCGTTCAGGCAATCCTGAGCTGGCTCATCGCCTTCAATGTGATCAACACCAGCAACGACATCATCCGCAGCATCTGGATTGCGCTCGACCGCCTGACCGAGCCGCTCTACCGGCCGATTCGCCGCATCATGCCGGATCTGGGCGCACTGGATCTCTCGCCCATGGTCGTGCTCATCATCATCATCATTCTGCAGGGGCCAGGCCTCCAGCTGCTGGCCTCCATCCTGATGTAAGCCATGCCGGTCCGTCGCGACGGTGCCGATATCCTGCTCGCCGTCCGCCTGACCCCGAAGGCGGCGCGCGAGCGCCTCGGCGGGGTCTTCGCGGACGCCATGGGACAGCGCTGGATGCAGGCCAGCGTCACCGCCCCGCCCGACAAGGGCAAGGCCAACGCCGCGCTGATCGCGCTGCTCTCCAGCCGGTTGCGGCTCGCGCAATCGTCGATTTTGCTGGAGACAGGGGACACCAACCGGCTAAAGCGCCTGCGGATCACGGGCGCTGGCCCGGACATGGAACAGTCCTTGAGAGAGATCGCCGAGAAGGAGCGCAACGAGACATGACTTTGGGCAAGGAAATCGACGGCAAGGCCTTCGCGGCGAAGCTTCGCGCGCGCATCGCGGAGACGGTACCGAACTTCGTGGAGAAGACCGGCCGCAAGCCGGGGCTGGCGGTGGTGCTGGTCGGCGAGGACCCGGCGAGCAGCGTCTATGTCCGCTCCAAGGGCAAGGCCACGCTCGAAGTCGGCATGAACAGCCTGGAGTTCAAGCGCCCCGCCAATATCAGCCAGGAAGAGCTGATCGAGCTGGTCGAGGAACTGAACGCGGACGACAGCGTGGACGGCATCCTCGTCCAGCTTCCGCTGCCGAACCATCTCGACGACAAGGCCGTGATCGCCACGATCGATCCCGCCAAGGACGTCGATGGCTTCCATGTCGTCAATGCCGGCAAGCTGGCGGTGGGCGATCCCACGGCGCTGGTGCCCTGCACGCCGCTCGGCTGCCTCATGCTGCTGAAGGACGAGCTGGGCGACCTCTCCGGCAAGGAAGCCGTGGTGATCGGCCGCTCCAACATCGTCGGCAAGCCGATGGCGCAGCTCCTGCTCGCCGAGAGCTGCACCGTGACCGTGGCCCACAGCCGCACCCATGATCTGCCCGGCGTCGTCCACCGCGCCGACATCGTGGTCGCGGCGGTCGGCCGTCCCGAGATGGTGAAGGGTAGCTGGATCAAGCCCGGCGCGACCGTGATCGACGTGGGCATCAACCGCGTGCCGGCCGACGAGGAAGGCAAGACCAGGATCGTGGGCGATGTCGCCACGGCCGAAGCGATCAACCATGTCGCCGCCATCACGCCGGTGCCCGGCGGCGTCGGCCCCATGACCATCGGCGTGCTGCTGCGCAACACGGTGGTCGCTGCTCATGTCCGCGCCGGATTGCCGGCCCCCAAGGGGCTTTGATCCGCGCACTCTCCTGTCTTTGCGTCGCCGCGCTCGTTCTGGGCGCGGCGGCCGACCCTGCCTCCGCGCAGCGCAGGGGCCCGCCACCCTTACCGAGCATCGGCCTGGGCACGGCCAATCCCAGCGCCATCGTCGCCGCCGAACTCGGCCTTGCGCGCCTTTCCCGCGAGGACGGGCAATGGACTGCCTTCCGGGACATGGCGGAAAAGGACGCCGTCATCTTCGCGCCGGCGCCGGTCAATGCACCGGCCTGGCTGAAGAAGCAGGCAGACCCCACCGAACCGATGAGCTGGTCTCCCCAGCAGGTCTTCATGTCCTGCGATGGCAGCTATGGGGCCGCGACTGGTCCGCTGCGCAAGGCGGACGGCACGCAAGGTCGCTTCGTCACCATCTGGCGGCAGCAGCGCAAAGGCGATTACAAATGGGTAATGACGTTCGCCAGTGGTGAGACGCCGGCCGCGCAGGACGATGATGGCGCGATCAGCGCCAGCGTCGCCACCTGCCGGCGCGGGCCGCCGCTCAGCGAGCGGGAGCGGCGCAAACGCAGGCATTTCGATGTCGTGCGCATTCCCGACCCTCCGCCGGCCAGCGGGAGCGGCCAGTCAGCGGATGGCACCCTGCGCTGGACCTGGAATGCACAAGGCGAAAGCCGCACGATCGAGGTTTTCCTGAACCGGCCCGATGGCGAGGAGCGCGTAATCCACGCGTCCGCGCCGATGGCCGGCCCCTGACCGCATTATGACCGAGCTGTTTCTGGCGGCGTTCATCACGCTCTTCGTGGTTATCGACCCGCTCGGCACGGCGCCCATCTTCCACAGCCTCACGCATGGCGCCAGCAGCGCTCAGCGCCGCGGCATGGCCATTCGCGCCGTGGTGGTGGCGTCCGTCATCCTGCTGGGCTTCGCGTTCGCCGGCGATCCTTTCCTCGGCGCGCTCGGCATCAGCATGGAGGCTTTCCGCATCGCGGGCGGCATCATGCTGTTCTTCATCGCCATGGACATGGTGTTCGAGACGCGCACCCGCCGCCGCGAGGACCGCGCGCAGAAGATCAAGGATACGCCGGAAATCGAGGATGTCGCCATATTCCCCATGGCGATGCCGATGATCGCGGGGCCGGGCTCCATCGCCACCATCATGCTGCTGATGGCGCGCACCGCCGCGCCGGGGGAAAGCATCCTCGTGCTCGTCGCGCTTGTCGTCAATCTGCTGCTGATGCTGGCGGCGCTGCTGGCCGTGGGACCGATCATGCGGCTGTTCGGCGGTCAGGTGGAAGCGGTGATCACGCGTTTGCTCGGCGTGATACTCGCCGCGCTCGCCGTGCAATTCGTGCTGGATGGCCTGCGGGAGAGTATTCTTTAGTTTGGCCCAGGCGATTAGACACCGTTCGCCCTGAGCTTGTCGAAGGGCTGTTCTTTTCTGCATGGCTTGAAGAAGAAGGACGGCCCTTCGACAAGCTCAGGGCGAGCGGGGGCGGAAGAGTCCTCCAAACCAAAGGGCCGGGGAAACACCGCCCCGGCCCTCCATCTGTCCCGCTTGCGGCGGCGGCCCGTATCAGCCGGCAGCGCCTTCCACGGCCGGCACGACCTTGATCTCCACACGGCGGTTCTGCGCCTTGCCGTCCGGTGTCTCGTTGGTCGTGATGGGCCGGGTCTCGCCATAGCCCATGGTCGCTATGCGCACGGGGTCCACACCACGCCGCGCCAGATAGCTCGACACGGATTGCGCGCGCTGCTCGGAAAGCGTCTGGTTATAGGCTTCGGCACCATCGGAATCGGTATGGCCCAGCACATCGATCATCGTCTTGGGATATTCCGCCAATGTCGTGGCCACCTGATCGAGCGTGGTCTGGAACTGCGGCTGGATGCTCGACTGGTTGGTGGCGAATGTGATGCCCGAGGGCATGCGGAGCAGCAGCTCGTCGCCCTGCCGCACCACGTCCACGCCCGTTCCGGCGGTCTGCTCGCGCAGCTTCTTCTCCTGCGCGTCCATATAACTGCCCACACCCGCGCCCGCGAGCGCGCCGATGCCGGCGCCGACGATCCTCTCCGTGCGATCGTTGCGCCCGCCGAGCAAATCGCCGAGCAGATAACCGCCGACCGCGCCGCCTACGCCGCCGATAGCGGCCTTGGATATGCGCCGGTTTCCGGTGTCCGGATCGGTGACACAGCCTGACAGGGCCAGCGCCGCGAGGGCGACGCCCGCCAGGGCAAAAGGCGAATGGCTGCGAAGGATCATCGTCATCTCCTTGATCATGTCACCCGCTGCTGCATGCGGGAACATTGGCCATTAACGGCCGCAAAAGATGATTGTTCCCTGAACGGACGGCACTGCCAAACTTCTCCTCGACAGGATTGTGGCGTTCCGAGTCGAAACACGCTAAGGGCGTTCTCCCGTATCTTTTTGTAGAGATCATGCCTGCCTTTCCCTGGCTCGATGCCGCCATCGTCCTCGCGCTGATCGCGCTCAACGGCGTCTTTGCCATGTCCGAACTGGCCATCGTCTCCGCGCGCCGGCCTCGGCTGGAAGCGATGGCCCGCGCCGGCAAGCACGGCGCGCGGGCAGCGATGAACCTGGGCTCCGAGCCTGGCCGTTTCCTCTCGACAGTTCAGATCGGCATCACGCTCATCGGCATCCTGGCCGGCGCTTACTCGGGCGAGAAGCTGGGTGGACCGCTCGGCGAGATCTTCGCGTCGCTCGGCGTGCGCGCCGATATCGCGGAGAACGCGGGCTTCGCCACCGCCATCGTGGCCACCACCTATTTTTCGCTCATCATAGGCGAGCTGGTTCCCAAGCAACTTGCATTGCGCAATCCGGAACCGCTGGCCATCATCGTAGCGCCTTTCATGGTGATGCTGGCGCGCGTGGCGGCGCCGCTCGTATGGCTGCTCGAGCAATCCAGCGCACTGATCTTCAGGTTGATGCGCCTCAAGCGCGACGCTCCCAATCATGTGACGGCCGAGGAATTGCAGCTCATCGTGGCCGAAGCGAGCCGCCATGGCGTGATCGAGGAAAGCGAGCGGGCGATCATCTCCGGTGTCGTGCGCCTTGCGGATCGTCCGGTGCGCGAGGTGATGACGCCGCGCCGGGACGTGGACTGGCTGGATGCCGATGCCAATCCCGCCGAGTTGCGCGAAAAGCTGCTCGCAACGCCGCACACGCGCTTGCCGGTGGCGCAGGGCAGCGTGGAAGACATCATCGGCGTGGTGCAGGCGCGCGACGTGATGGCAGCGCTGTTCCGCGGCGAACCGCTCGACTTGCGAGCGTTGATGCGTTCCGTCTCCATCGTGCCCGATCAGGTGGACGCCATGGACGCGCTCAATCGCCTGCGCGAGGCTGACGTGCCGATGGTCATGGTGCATGACGAATATGGTCATTTCGAAGGGATCGTAACGCCGGCCGATCTCATGTCCGCCATCGCGGGCGAATTCGCGTCCGACCATGATCTCTACGACCAGCCGATGATCACCGAGCGGGAGGACGGCACGCTGCTGGTCTCCGGCCAGATGTCCATCGACGCGCTGGCCGAGCGCATCGACCTGAATCTTTCCGAGGATCGCGACTACGCGACAGTCGCGGGCTTCGCGCTTGCCGTGCTGCGCCGCTTGCCCGAGGAGGGCGAATATTTCAGCCAACAGGGCTGGCGCTTCGAGATCATGGACATGGACGGCCGCAAGATCGACAAGCTGCTGGTGAGCACCGAGGACTGAGGGCGCGCGAGCACTCGCGTCCGTTCCTCAGCTCTCCTGCGCCAGCGCCTCGCGCGCAACCTCGCGCCAGCCGAGATCGCGCCGGCAAAAACCGCCAGGAAAATCGACCGCATCCACCAGCGCATAGGCTGCATCGCGCGCCTGCGTCACCGATCCCGCCCGCGCCGTCACGTTGAGGACGCGGCCGCCGCTGGCAACGAGTTGCCCATCCTCCATCGCGGTGCCGGCATGGAATATCCTTTCACCTCCGGGAACGGTGGGCAGGCGAATGGCAGCGCCCTTCTCTGGCGTGCCGGGATAACCGCGCGCAGCCAACACCACGGTCAGCGCCGGATCAATCGTGAAAGCCGGCTCCTTCGCGTCTTCCAGGTGTCCCTGCGCCACGGACAGCAGCAACGCGGCCAGATCGCTCTCCAGCCGCATCATCAGCACCTGGCATTCCGGATCACCGAAGCGGCAATTATACTCGATCAGCTTCGGCCCTTCATCGGTGAGCATAAGCCCCGCGAACAGCACGCCGGAATAGGGCGTGCCGCGCGCGGCCAGCGTGGCGACGGTCGGCCGGATGATCCGCGCCATCACTTCTTCTTCCAGCGCGGGCGTCAGCACCGAAGCCGGGCTGTAGGCGCCCATGCCGCCGGTGTTGGGGCCAGTGTCGCCCTCTCCGACGCGCTTGTGGTCTTGCGCCGAGCCGAAGGCCGCGACATGCACCCCGTCCGTCAACGCGAAGAAGCTCGCTTCCTCGCCTTCGAGAAATTCCTCCAGCACCACTTCCGCACCCGACGTGCCGAAGGAACCGCCGAACATATCCTCGATTGCGGCTTCCGCTTCCGCGCGGGTCTGGGCAATGATGACGCCCTTGCCGGCAGCGAGACCATCGGCCTTGACGACGACCGGCAGGGAGAACCCATCCAGCGCCGCGCGTGCCGCCTCAGCACTGGTGCAACGGACATAGCGCGCGGTGGGGATATCCGCTTCCATGCACAGGTCCTTGGTGAACCCCTTGGAGCCCTCGAGCTGTGCGGCCGCCGCGCTCGGGCCGAACACCGGAACGCCCGCCGCGCGCAGGCTGTCGGCTATCCCCTCCACCAATGGCGCTTCCGGCCCGACCACGACCAGTCCCACGTCCCGCGTGCGGCAGAACGCCACCACCGCGCCATGATCGGCAAGGTCGAGGTCGACCAGCGTGGCATGCTCGGCTATGCCCGGATTGCCGGGAGCGGCAAACAACCCGGTGCAAAGCGGCGATTGCGCGAGCTTCCAGGCGAGGGCATGTTCGCGCCCGCCAGCGCCCAGCAGAAGGATATTCATGGAAGAAGGTCCCGTCTCGTTCGATGCGTCCGGCCGGCTGTTAGCGCAGGAACGGCGGGGGGACAATCTGACCGCGCTCAGCATCTCGGAATTGTCCGCACAGCTCAAGCGCACGGTCGAGGAGCGTTTCGGCCATGTGCGCCTGCGCGGCGAGATTTCCGGCTTCAAGCGCGCTGCTTCGGGCCATGTCTATCTCTGTTTGAAGGACGACAATGCCGTCATCGATGGCGTGATGTGGAAAGGCACGGCCGGGCGCCTCGCTTTTCGTCCCGAGGATGGGCTCGACGTGATCGTGACCGGCAAGGTCACGACCTATCCCGGCCGCTCCAAATATCAGATCGTCATCGAGAGCATGGAACTGGCCGGCGAAGGCGCGCTCATGCAGCTCTTCGAGAAGCTGAAGGCGCGGCTGGCCGAAGAAGGCCTGTTCGACCCCGCGAAGCGCCGGCCCATTCCGGTACTGCCGCGTGTGATCGGCGTCGTCACCTCGCCCACCGGGGCGGTCATCCGCGACATTCTCCACCGCCTGGCCGATCGCTTCCCCAGCCATGTGCTGCTCTGGCCGGTGCTGGTGCAGGGCGAGGGCGCGGCGGCGCAGGTCGCCGCGGCGGTGCGCGGCTTTGGCGCGCTGCCGCCGGACGGCCCGATCCCCCGGCCGGACGTTCTCATCGTGGCACGCGGTGGCGGCTCGATCGAGGATTTGTGGACGTTTAACGAGGAAGCGGTGGTGCGCGCCGTCGCCGCCTCGCCCATTCCGGTCATTTCGGCCGTGGGGCATGAGACGGACACGACCCTGTGCGACTTCGCAGCCGATCTGCGCGCGCCCACGCCCACTGCTGCCGCCGAAATGGCCGTGCCGGTGCGCACCGAGTTGATGGCGCAGATCACCGAACTGGACGCGCGCATGCAGCGCTGCCTCTCGCGCGGGGTGGAGCGCGGCCGGGAGCGGCTGGAAGCGCAGCGCCGTCTCCTGCCCCGGCCGGATGCACTGCTCGCGCAGGCGCGCCAACGCGCGGACGATCTGGGCGACCGGCTCCGGCGCGGCCTTTCCCACCGGGTCAGCAAGGCGCGCCATGAATTGGCGGATGCATCCGGCGCGCTGCGCCCTCCCCTCCTCCAGACGCGAATAACGCGGGAGCGGCAGCGGCTGGCGAGCGTGCGCCTGGCGCCGGCATTGCTCGATCGCCGCCTCACCGATGCGCGCCGCCAGTTCGATGGGCTGTGGCGGCTTGCCCAGTCGCTCGATCCCGATGCGCCGCTCCGGCGAGGTTTTGCGCGCGTCGTGGCCGGCGACAGGCTGGTCCGCTCGGCGGCCGAGGCGGTGGCGGCCGGCACGATCACCCTCAAATTCGAGGACGGGGATGTCGCGGCCTATGCGCAGGGAACGCCCGCGCCCGATCCGTCCGCCGCACGATCCGCACCCAAGCCCGCTCGCAAGGCCGACACATCAGCGGCGCGCCAGAGCGACCTGTTCAACGACTGAGCGCCCTTGCATCCAGACGCTGAGGCAGCCATCATCGGGCCCATGACCTTATCGCACCCCGGCTCCCGCTTGTCCCTTGCGGGAGTTCTCCTGTTTCTGCTCGGCGGTTGCGTGACGATGAAAGCGGCGCAGGAACCGATGCCGACCCAGGCCGCGCCTCCTTTTGAGGATGTGATCGGCGCCGATTTCTCAATACCGGAAGGGCCCACTACGCTTCAGATTCGGGGGACACCGCGGCAGGGGACGCTCTTGCGCGGCCTTGTCCCCGCCGGAACGATGAACCTGACGCTGGATGGCGAACCAGTCGACTTCGATGCGGAAGGCAATTTCATCATCGGTCTGGATCGCGACGCGGGGTCCAAGGCTGTTCTGGTGGCCGAGCGAGCGGCAGGCAAAGCGCACACCCGCACACTGGCTGTCGCACGCGGTGCTTGGGACCTCCAGCATGTCGATGCCTCCATCACCGGCAGCACGCCGAGCGAGACATTCCAGCGCGTGCGCGCGGGCGAACTTGCTCGTATCGCCGATGCGCGCGCCGGCCGGCAACTCAGCAACGGCTGGCGGCAGACCTTCATCTGGCCCGTGAAGGCGCGCATCTCCGGCGTTTTCGGGTCGCAGCGCATCTATCGCGGCACCCCGGGCGGCTATCATAGCGGCCTCGATCTCGCCGGTGGCCAGGGGACCCTCTACGTCGCGCCAGCCGATGGTGTGGTGGTCCTCGCCAGCGAGGACCCTTTCACGCTGGAAGGCAAGCTGCTGATCATCGATCATGGCATGGGCCTCAACAGCGCGTTTCTGCACAGCGAACGACTGCTCGTAAAGAAGGGCGATTTCGTGCGGCAGGGCCAGTCCCTGGGTCATATTGGCGCCACAGGGCGCGTGACCGGGCCACATCTCCACTGGAGCATGAAGTGGAACGAAGCACGAATCGATCCGTTGCTTCTTCTGGACCGGAGCGCGGCGCGGTAATTTCCCGTTTACCCGCACATCGGTTCACAGGCTGGTTGCCGTAGCGGCAGATTGCATTCTGCCCACCGTTTGCTGCACCTGCAAGCAGGGTAATTCCGCAACACTTCTGTTTTTGAGCCACCACAAAGTGGTCTGACCGACGCTCTGAAAGACAGAGAAGTCGAGCGCTGCGAGTCCGGTATCGCTTGCCCAGGGCCGATTCGGCACCCGGTATCAAAACACTGAAATGGTAAAAAATGGCTTAATTTCTGAGGGCAACCGTGAGAACGGGGCACAGTAGATGGCGAATGCGCATCCGCCAGCCAGTGTATGCACGCCGACGCGGGCCTGCTGCACATCCAATGTTGCGATAAAGTGACACATTTTTGAAAATGGCCTCACCATGCTGCGCCTGCGCTTTACAGAATGAGTGCCGCCGGACAGGGTTAATTCAGTAACCGGCAAGTGAATGCGTATGCGGTCATCGCAAGCGAGGCAGCGACGCGCGCACTTTGCTGTTGGGCCCAGGCCCGTCGGACATTCGTCTCCTCTCCAGAGCAAGGGACTGGATCGTGAAAAAACTCTCATCGCAAACGTTGCTGAAAATCGCGACAGCGCCGGCTGCCTTAGGCTTCGCCCTGCTATCGACCCCCGCATTGGCGCAGGCACCGCAGACCGCGGATGCCGCAGACGACGGCGAGGTTATCATCGTGACCGGCTCACGCATTGCGCGGCCGGAATTCTCCTTCCCCAATCCTATCCAGACGACGACCGCCGAAGCCATCGAGCAGGCCGGCAACGTCAACCTGACGGATTATCTGGTGGATTCTCCGGCGCTGCTCGGCTCGCGCTCGAACACCCTCGTGGCGGGTTCCAGTCTGCCCAACTCGCGTCTCGTCGGCGTCAACAACCTTAACCTGCGGAACCTGGGCGTGAACCGCACGCTGGTGCTGGTCAACGGTCGCCGTCACGTGGCCGGCTATCCCGGCACGGCCGCCGTCGACATCAACACCATTCCCACCGATCTGGTCGAGAGCGTCGACGTGCTGACCGGCGGCGCCTCGGCCGTTTATGGCGCAGACGGCGTGTCCGGCGTGGTCAACTTCATCCTCAAGGAAGATTTCGAGGGGCTGCGCCTGCGCGGCCAGACCGGCATCTCCCAGCGTGGCGACGCAGGCGATCGCTTCCTCGCTGCCACATTCGGCAAGAACTTCGCTGATGGGCGCGGCAACATCACCGTCGCCTACGAGTTCACCGAGACCGACCGCTTCAGCGAACGTCAGCGGCTGAACTACGGCCGTGCGGGACCAAGCACGATTCTGACCGGCAATCCGGATGACCCCGCGAGCGTGGACGATCCCAATGTCCCGGACCGCATCCTGCTGAGGAACCTGCGCTGGGCGGACAGTTCGCTGGGCGGCGCGGTCGATCTGAACATGGACTGGGCCCCTGATTTCACCGGCGAGGGCGGAATCTATGATCCGGGCATCTATGTACCGCGCTCTGCCTTCACCATCGGAGGCTCCAGCACGCCGGTCGAGACATATTACGGCGACTTTCTGCCGTATAATCGCCGCCACATCGCCAACATCATAGGTCGTTTCGAGATCAGCCCGGCTCTGGAGCTGTATGCCGAGGGCAAATATGTCCGCTCCAAGGCCATGACGATCGCGCAGCCGAACTATGACTTCACCGTGGCGCTTTTCGAGGACAATGCGTACCTCAACGAGCGCTTCGGGGACGCAGTCGTCGGCGATGCGTGGGTGAGCCGCGACAATTTCGATTACGGCATCCGCCAGTATGAGATGGACCGCGAGTTGTTCCGCACCGTGGTCGGCGCGAGGGGCGATCTGAGCCCGAACCTGCGCTATGACGTTTCCTATGTCTTCGGCCAATCCACCCAGCATGCGCGCACGCGCAATGACATCATCCTGGACCGCTATTATGCTGCCCTGGACGCGGTGGATGATGGCACCGGAAACGTCACCTGCCGCATCAATATGCCGGGTGAAACGCAGGTCCAATGGTTCAGCCGCAACAGCCACCGTCCTTACGGTGGTGAATTGCTGACCTTCGAGCCCGGACAATGCATCCCGCTCAATATTCTGGGCCAGAACGCCTTCAGCCAGGAGGCGCTCGACTGGGTTAAGGCGGATCATGAGCTTTGGGCTCGGGTTCGGCAACATGTCGTGACGGCCGCCCTGTCCGGCGATACCGGCAGCTTCTTCGAGCTGCCCGGCGGTCCGGTCGGTTTCGCGATCGGCGCCGAATATCGCAAGGAGAGCAGCCACTTCGTCCCCTCCGACCTCAGCTTGCTGGGCGTCCTGAAGGGCAGCGGCCAGCAGCGGGTCGACAAGGGCGATTTCGACGTCAAGGAAGTATTCGGCGAAATCAATCTGCCGCTGCTGTCCTATGTGCCGGGCGCCTATGAGCTGTCGCTGGGCGGCGCTATTCGCTACTCCGACTATTCGACCATCGGCAGCACGACGACCTGGAACGTGAACGGTTCCTACTCGCCGATCCGTGACGTCACCTTCCGCGGTACTTATTCGCAGGCCGTTCGCGCCCCGAACATCACCGAGCTGTTTGCTGGCGGAAGCGGCACCTATCAGTTCATCGACGATCCTTGCGATATCGAGCATATCGATGAGGGCACGCAGTATCGCGCCGCCAATTGCGCCGCTGCACTGAGCGCCCTGGGTGTGGACTCCGCCACGTTCAATCCGGCGAATGACGCGACATCCCCGGCCAGATCCTCGCTTCTGGGTTTCCAGGGAGGCAATCCGACCCTGCAGGAAGAGACGGCGAAGACCTGGACGGCCGGTGTCGTGCTGCGCCCCAGCTTCCTGCCGGGCTTCACCTTCAGCGCCGACTGGTATGATATCCGTCTGAATGACGCGATCAATTATGCCACGGCCCAGGATGTCGTGGACCTCTGCGTCGATCAGCCCACGCTCGACAATATCTATTGCGACGTGACGGGCCGTTCGGCCACGACCGGCTATATCAACGACTTCACCATCATCCCGGAGAACGTCGCATCCTACCGGACGGCAGGCCTGGACGTTGTGCTGGACTATCGCTTCTCGCCCTCGGACAGCCTCGGCACGTTCAACGTCCGCCTCGTCGGCAACATGCTCGACAGGCTGGAGTTCGTCCCAAGCGCGGGCGCGGCACTTGAGAACGAGATGCACAATTGGGAATATCCCGCGCCCAAATACAGCGCCAATTTCGACCTGACCTGGGCGAAGGGACCGGTGACCTTCAACTATGGCATCAACTGGTGGTCGAAGACTCGCCGCGTGACGCTCGAACAGGAGCAGGCGAACCCGGATTATGCCGACCCCAAATACTTCTGGTACAACCAGCGCTGGGAGCATGACCTCTACCTCAGCGTGAATGTCGACGATCGGTTCGACGTTTATGGTGGCGTCAACAATCTCTGGGACAAGAAGCCTGATGACGGTTCCTCGGTGTTCCCGGTCAGCGCTCTGGGCCGCGCCTTCTATGTGGGCGTGAAGGCAAAGCTCTTCTGAGCACCGCCTGAAGAAACAATGAAAAAGGGCCGGGGAGCACCAAGCTTCCCGGCCCTTTCATTTTGGCTTCTCGACCGGAAGGCGCGGCTCACTCCACCGCGAGCTTCAGCGCGCCCTCGCCTTCGTCGATCCGGATCGTCGCGCCATCGGGCACTTCGCCGCGCAGGATGAGGTCGGCGAGCGGGTCCTGGAGATAGCGCTGCACCGCGCGCTTGAGCGGCCGCGCGCCATAGACCGGATCGTAGCCCACCCGGCCAAGCCACGCGCGGGCGCTCTGCGTGAGATCGAGCGTCACCTTCCGGTCCTTGAGCAGCTTGCCGACCCGCCCGATCTGGATATCGACGATCGGCCCCATATGCTCCGCACCAAGGCGGTGGAACAGGATGATCTCATCCAGCCGGTTCAGGAATTCCGGGCGAAAATGCGCCCGAACGATCTCCATCACCTGATCCTCGACCTTCTCGACCGGTTCGTCGTCAGCCAAGCCGGCGATATACTGACTGCCGAGATTGGACGTCAGCACGATGATGGTGTTGGTGAAATCGACCGTGCGGCCCTGCCCGTCCGTCAGGCGGCCATCGTCGAGCACCTGGAGCAGCACGTTGAACACGTCGCCATGCGCCTTCTCCACCTCGTCGAACAGCACGACCTGATAGGGCCGCCGCCGCACCGCCTCGGTGAGCACCCCGCCTTCCTCATAGCCGACATAGCCCGGAGGCGCGCCGATCAGCCGCGCGACGCTGTGCTTCTCCATGAACTCGCTCATGTCGATGCGGACCATCGCGCTGTCATCGTCGAACAGGAAGTTGGCGAGCGCCTTGGTCAGCTCCGTCTTGCCGACGCCCGTGGGGCCGAGGAACAGGAAGCTGCCCAGCGGCCGATTGGGATCCTGCAAGCCCGCGCGTGAACGGCGCACAGCGGTGGCGACGGCCTTCACCGCATCGGCCTGACCGATGACACGCCGGCCCAGTTCCTCCTCCATGGCGAGCAGCTTCTCGCGCTCGCCTTCCATCATCTTGTCGACGGGGATGCCGGTCCAGCGCGAAACGACACCGGCGATATCCTCGCTGGTCACTTCCTCGCGCAGCATCGCGCCTTTGGAGGCGGACTGCGCGTCCTCAAGCTGCTTCTCCAGCGTGGGGATGGTGCCATATTGCAGCTCGCCCGCCTTGGCATATTCGCCCGCGCGCTGCGCCTGCTCCAGCTGGATACGCGCGGCGTCGAGCTGCTCCTTGAGCTTCGCTTCGCCGGCGATCTTGTCCTTCTCCGCCTGCCAGCGCTGCGTCAGCTCGGCCGACTGCTGCTCCAGATTGGCAAGCTCTTCCTCCAGCGCGTCCAGGCGGTCCTTGCTCGCCTGATCGCTTTCCTTGCGGAGCGCCTCGCGCTCGATCTGGAGCTGCATGATGCGCCGGTCGAGATTCTCGATTTCCTCGGGCTTGCTTTCCACTTCCATGCGGATGCGGCTTGCGGCCTCGTCCATGAGGTCGATGGCCTTGTCCGGCAGGAAGCGGTCCGTGATATAGCGGTTGGAGAGGGTCGCGGCGGAGACGATGGCCCCGTCGGCGATCCGCACGCCATGGTGAGCCTCATATTTCTCCTTGATGCCGCGCAGGATGGAGATGGTGTCCTCCACCGTCGGCTCGCCCACGAACACGGGCTGGAAGCGCCGTTGGAGAGCGGGGTCCTTCTCCACATGCCTGCGATACTCATCAAGCGTGGTCGCGCCGATGCAGTGCAGCTCGCCGCGTGCCAAGGCAGGCTTGAGCAGATTGGAGGCGTCCATCGCGCCCTCCGATTTGCCCGCGCCGATCAACGTGTGCATCTCGTCGATGAAGAGCACGATCTGGCCTTCCGCGCCCTTCACTTCGTCGAGCACACCCTTGAGGCGCTCCTCGAACTCACCGCGATATTTCGCGCCCGCGATGAGACTGCCCATGTCGAGCGCCATCAGCGTGCGATCCTTGAGTGTATCGGGCACGTCGCCATTGGCGATGCGGAGCGCCAGCCCTTCGGCAATGGCGGTCTTGCCCACGCCGGGCTCGCCGATCAGCACCGGATTGTTCTTGGTGCGCCGGGCGAGGATCTGAATGGTGCGGCGGATCTCCTCGTCGCGGCCGATCACCGGATCGAGCTTGCCGTCCCGCGCCGCTTCGGTGAGGTCGCGGGCGAACTTCTTGAGCGCATCATAGCGGTCTTCGGCCGACGCCGTGTCGGCCGAGCGTCCACCACGCAACTGGTTGATCGCGCCGTTGAGGGCTTCGGCTTTTACCCCGGCGTTGGCGAGCGCCTTGCCGGCCGCCGTGGTCGTTGCCAGCACCAGTGCCAGCAAGAGCCGCTCGACGGTGACATAGCTGTCCCCCGCCTTCTGGGCGACCTGCTCGGCGGAATCGAGCGTGCGCACCGCGTCATTGTCCAGCCCCGGCGCCTGCTGCGCGCCCGAGCCACTGACGGCGGGCACCTTGGCGAGCGCCGCATCCGTCTCACGCAGCGCGGTGGCGGCGTCGCCCCCGGCGGCCTTGATGAGGCCGCTGGCCATGCCCTGCTCGTCCTCAAGCAGGGCCTTGAGCAGATGTTCCGGGCTGATGCGCTGATGATTCATGCGGATCGCGACGGTTTGCGCGCTCTGCAGGAAGCCCTTGGCCCGATCGGTGAACTTTTCGAGATTCATAACGTCTCCCTTCGCCGTCACCAGATGGTGTTGCCATTTCGCAACACAAGAGGGCCGGACGATTTTTCAGCGGCCGGGCTGGACTACCCTCACCCGTTCGCCCTGAGCTGGTCGAAGCGCCGTCCTTCTTCCTTCAACGCCGCTGAAGAAAAGAACAGCCCTTCGACAAGCTCAGGGCAAACGGGGAGTCAGGTTCCGCTCAAGGTGCCCATTTCCGCGCCAGCTCGTCGAGCAGGCGAACACCCCAGGCCGTCGCACCCTGCGGAGCGACAGGTCCGGCGCTGTCTCCCCAGGCCACGCCCGCAATATCGAGATGCGCCCAGGGCGTCCCGTCCTTCACGAAATGGCCGACGAAATGGGCCCCGAGGCTCGCGCCCGGCCCCCCGCCCGGCGCGACGTTCCGTACATCGGCAATCGTGGAGCGCATGTCCGTTGCGTAATTCTCGTGCAGCGGCAGCCGCCATACGGCCTCGTCGCTGGGCAGGCTGGCGGCCTCCATGGCGCGGACCAGCGCATCGTCGCGGCTGAACAGGCCGGCATATTCATCGTTGAGCGCGGCAACGACGGCGCCGGTCAGCGTGGCGATTGTCACCACGGCGCTGGGGTTCAGCCGCTCGACGGTATATTCGACAGCGTCGGCCAGCACCAGCCGGCCTTCCGCGTCCGTGTTCAGCACCTCGATGGTCTTGCCGCTCATCGTCCGCACGATGTCTCCGGGACGCTGGGCATCACCGTCCGGCATGTTTTCGGCCAGCGCCGCAACCGCGACGACATGCACCGGCGCACGCGCTTTCGCCAGCGAGAGTGCCGCCCCCGTCACTGCGGCCGCGCCGGACATGTCCTGCTTCATGTCCCACATGCCGTTGCCCGGCTTGATGCTGATGCCGCCGGTATCGAACGTAATGCCCTTGCCCACCAGCGCCAGCGGCCGGGAAGGCGCGCCAGCGCCGCGATAAGTGATGATCATCATGCGGGGCGGGCGCGGCGAGCCCTGCGCCACCCCCAGAATCGCGCCCATGCCAAGCTTGCGCATCGCGGCTTCGTCCAGCACCTCGATCGTCACGCCCTGCACACCGGCAAAGGCAGCGCGCGCGCGCTCGACGAAGCTCTCGGGGTAGAGGACATTGGCGGGTTCGGTCGCCAGACGGCGCGCCAGGGTGCCGGCTTGCGCCTGCCCCGCCAGCCGCGACTGCCAGTAAGCACCCACGGCCTCCGCATCATCGCCCACGAACGTCACCGGATCGGCGGGCGGCGTCTTTCGTTCGCTCTTGTATCGATCGAACCGATATTGGCCGAGTGCATAGCCCAGCGCGACTTCCGCCTTGTCCGCGCTGCTGCCCAGCCCGCCCGGCAATGCGACGGTGATCGGCTGCGGTTCCTTTGCCAGCGCCTGCGCCGCCCGTCCGCCGCCATTCCGCAAGGCAGCGCGGCGCGCCTCGCCCTCGGGCAGCGCGCCCGTGCCGACGAGCAGCACCTGCGACCATGGGCCGATCCCGCGCAGGGCAAGCAGATCCTTCGCGCTACCCTTGAACGCGGCGGCAGCAATGGCGCGCTCGATGGCGTCGCGCGTGGCGGCATCCATGGCGATGCCGGGGAGAGCCGGGAGCGTGCCATCGGCCATCGGCACCACCAAAGCGCCCTGCCCGCCGGCTTGGGTCGCAAAGTGGAAGGAGCGCATCTCGCTATTGGCGGAAGTGCTGGGCGGGACGACAGTGCCCACCGCATTTTGCGCCACCAAAGGCGCCGGAGACAGCAGCGTCAGGAAAATAGCCAGACCGACAGGGCGCACGGACAACTCCTTGATATGGGAGCAACGGGATGCTCCTTGGCCTGCAACAGTAGAAGGGAAATGCGGCCTGTCCATCCATTCATCCCCGCGCCTCCCAGCCTGTCCTACACGCCCCCATCCGTGCCATGCTGCGCGCCTTCGCTCTTTAAACCGTTCATCGCCCGACGCAGCCCCGCCGCGCCGGAGGCTTCGCCGCGTCCGGACTTTTGGGAAATCGCCATGCGCGATATGTGCGAGCTTCCAGAAGTTCCGCGGGCGCAGGCACGCAAACCCACCATTCCACGCGCATCAGCAATGGCAGCCAGCCGGTTTGGACTGACCTAACCCCTAACCCCTAACCCGTTCGCCCTGAGCTTGTCGAAGGGCTGTCCTTCTTCCTTCAACGCCGCCGAAGAAAAGAACAGCCCTTCGACAAGCGCAGGGCGAACGGGGATAGGTCGGTCCAGGCAAACAGTGGCTGTTCGAATTGTCCACGCCGCCTAGGCGCGGCACTCCGCCCCCGCTATGTTCGGCTCTCGTTCAGGCCGCCGCCCATAGGCGGGGCCGCTTCGCAATCCATGACCGGAGATGTCCATGTCACTCAAGTCTCGCCCCCGCTCCGCGAAGATGCTGCTGGGGGTGTGTGCGATCGCGCTGACCGCGTCGACGCCGGGATGGGCACAGGGCACCAATCCGCCGGCTGCCGCAGCCACGGCGCAGCCTGCGCCGCTGGCCGATCTCATCAAGCGCGTGGATATTCCCTATGAGATGTTCACGCTCGACAATGGCCTGCGCGTGATCGTCCATACCGATCGCAAAGCGCCCGTGGTCGGCGTCACCGCTTATTACCGCATCGGCTCCAAGCACGAGCCCAAAGGCAAGACCGGCTTTGCCCACCTCTTCGAGCACCTGATGTTCGGCGGATCGGAAAATGCGCCGGATTTCGATGGACCGCTGAACACCGCCGGATCGACGATGCTCAATGGCTCGACCTGGTTCGACCGCACCAACTATGTCGTGACCGTGCCCACCAGCGCGCTTGACCTTGCCCTGTTCATGGAAGCCGACCGCATGGGCCATCTGCTCGGCGCGGTGACGCAGGCCAAGCTCGATGCGCAGCGCGCCGTCGTCCAGAACGAGAAGCGGCAGGGCGACAACCAGCCCTATGGCCTCGTCGAGTATGTGCAGTTGGAGACATTGCTCCCGGCCGGCCACCCTTATGGCCACTCCACCATCGGTTCCATGACGGATCTCGATTCGGCTTCGCTGGAGGACGTGAAGACCTGGTTCCGCGATAATTACGGGCCGAACAACGCCATTCTTGTCCTGGCCGGCGACGTCGATGTGAAGACGGCGAAGGAGAAGGTGCAGCAATATTTCGGGTCGATTCCCGCCGGCCCACGCGTCGAGCCGGTCGAGGCCCCCATCCCGAGCCTGCCCGCGCGGGTGGACAAGGTGATGAAGGACCGAGTGGCGACCACGCGCCTCTATCGCATGTGGGTGACGCCGGGCCGCAACGACAAGGACTCACCGCTGCTTGCGGTTGGTGGGGCGGTATTGGGCGGGCTGGCGAGTTCGCGGCTCGACAATATTCTGGTTCGTGAGGAACAGATCGCCGTGGGCGTGACCGCCGGCCTCCAGCAAATGGAGCAGCTTGGCTTCTTCATCGCCACGGCGGATGTGAAACCCGGCACGGACACGGACCTGGTCTCACGGCGGCTCGATGAAGTGATGAACGACTTCATCCGCACCGGCCCGACCGCAGACGAAGTGACCCGCGTGGCGACGCGGCAGGTCGCTGGAGAGATCGCGGCGCTCGAAGTCGTCGGCGGTTTCAGCGGCAAGGCTTCGACCCTCGCCGAGGGCCTGCTCTATTCAGGCGACCCGGCGCAGTACAAGAAGGATCTGGCCGCCATCGCCGCCGCGACGCCGCCGGGCGTGGCCGCCGCCATGCAGCGCTGGCTGACGCGGCCGGTGTTCGCGCTCAAGGTCGAGCCGGGCGAGCGCGAGGCCTACGAGGACGCCGCCGTGACAGCGCCGGGCGCCAGCGCCGCCGCGCAAGCCGAGACCCCCAAACCGACGCTGCCGCTGCCCGAAGTGCAGCCCAGTCCGACGCTCGATTTTCCCGATGTCGAGACGACGACGCTGAGCAACGGCGTCAAGCTGCATGTCGCGACACGCGCCACCGTGCCGGCCGTTCGCGTTGCCGTAAGCTTCGACGCTGGCATGGCGAGCGACCGCCGGGATCGGCTTGGCCTGGGTGCGCTCATGCTCAATCTGCTCGAAGCGGGCACCACCAGCCGCGATACGCTGGAAATCGCCGAGGAGCAGGAGCGCCTTGGCGCGAGCATTTCCACCGGACAGAGCATGGACCGCACCTCCATCTCCCTGTTCGCGCTGAAGGCCAATCTCGCGCCCTCGCTCGACCTGTTGCAGGACGTGATCCGCAACCCCGCCTTCGTCCCGAGCGAGATCGAGCGGCTGCGGACCATCCAGCTCACTGGCATCGCCGCCGAGAAGACACAGCCGCAGGGTCTGGCGAACCGCGCCATCTTCCCGCTGCTTTACGGCAGCGAGCATCCCTATGCCGTCGCCAGCGGGCGCGGTGACGAAGCGAGCGTGAAGGCAATTATCCGCGAGGATCTGCTACGCTATCACGGTGACTGGATCGTGCCCTCCAAGGCCGAGATCTTCGTGGCCGGCGATATCACCATGGCCGAGATCCGGCCGCTGATCGACGCGCGCTTCGGCACCTGGCCGCAGAACCGCAAAGCCTC
>Ga0160433_100138_pt1 | contig 64982 bp, 67 predicted proteins | sample HID1972K_E0MG_FD_108235 | JGI IMG/M metagenome (GOLD analysis project Ga0160433, IMG submission 108235) | Enriched pill bug-associated microbial communities from UW Madison campus, WI, USA - HID1972K_E0 MG | ecosystem: Host-associated > Arthropoda: Insects > Digestive system > Unclassified ...
CCTTTTAATATAAAACAAGAAAAATTTTCAGTCGAGTTCAAAAAATCTGAGAGTACCTCAAACGCACTATGTTGGTGTTTAGTGGGATTATTTGGAAAATGTTGTTTAAAAAGTTCTGCTTTAACCACATCCAAAGTTATGAAAAGGTTTGCCAAATCGATTGTAAAACCTATTTTTGTTAAGAATGGAAAGTCAATTAGAATTATTGAAAGCTGAAGAAAAGTTTATTCAGGAAAACAGCTTGAGTTGCAAATTATTTATTCATCCAAAAGCAAATCTTTCACAGATTGCTATTATAGATGAGCATAATACTATCCGACTGATACAAGAAAAGCCTACTGAAGACTTCTTTAGAAGCAAAGCAGGCATTTTAAACTTACGCTTTCTCAAAACCTATTTAGTAGCCATCCCAAACTCAGCATCTTTAATACCTCTGGATCTTTATGAGGAAAATGCAAATATCAACTTGCAGCTACCGGGTGAAGAAAATACATCGAAACAACATAATTCAATAATTGACAAACAAAAATGTGTTATAAGTTTCTCGCCTCAGGAAGATCAAAAGTTTTGGTTGTCCATCTTAAAAGATGTGCAACTAATACCCAGCTCTAAAATAATGATTAATTATTTGACCGATATGAAGGTGAAGTATAAAACAGTCTTAGGCCTGAACTTTTTTACAGATCATTTTGAAGTAGTTCTGATTGAAGATAATAAACTTAAATTTTACAGTCAATTTAACTGCTCTACTGCGGATGAATTTAATTTCTTTCTATTAACTCTATTTGACAAGTTAGATTTAACTCCGGCTTTAACACAATTTTACTTATGGGGAGACATTATTGATGGAGATGAAAACTATCAGCGTTTATCTAAATACAGTCAGAATCTTTCTTTCCCTGGCCATGAGAACTTAAACCTGATTGGCCAAAAGGAATTTTCCAACCTCAACTTTCTAATTGGAGCCATCGAATGCGAATAATTTCTGGAGATTTAAGAGGCAGGAAAATTGATCCTCCGAAAGGATTGCCTGTCAGACCAACAACAGATATGTCTAAAGAGGCATTATTTAATGTGTTAAGCAACAGACTGGATTTTGAGGACATACGAGTATTGGATCTGTTTAGTGGTACAGGTAATATATCGTTAGAGTTTGCATCAAGAGGTGTAACGGACTTGGTTGCGGTAGATCAAAACTTCAAATGCTGTGCTTTTTTGACCTCAATGGCAGAAGAGTTTAAACTGCCTGGTTTGAAAGTAGTAAGAGACCGGGTATTCAAATTCATTGAACGAACACATGAGCCTTTTGATTTAATTTTTGCTGATCCACCGTATGATTTACCTGAACTTCCTGAGATACCAGATAGGATCTTTAATACCAAACTTTTAAAGCCAAACGGATTACTTATTCTAGAACACCCTACCTACCAAAACTTCGCCAATCATAATAACTTTACTGAAAAACGTAAATACGGACAAACCTCTTTTAGTTTTTTCACCCAACCCTGAACAAATGAAAACAGCTGTCTTCCCAGGATCATTTGACCCTATAACAAACGCTCACATAGACATAATTAAACGTGCTTTGCCTCTGTTTGATAAAGTGTATATAGCAATTGGCGTAAATAGTGCAAAAGAGCCTTTTATATCTTATGAAATAAGGCGGCAGATCCTGGAGAAAATATTCATTTCCGAGAAGGAAAAGATCATAATCGATAACTATAAGGGGTTAACCATTGATTACTGTAAAAGAGTAAATGCTCAATTCATTCTGCGCGGCATGAGAAGCGTCAGCGATTTTGAATATGAACAACCAATATCTCAAAACAATCAGCTTATCGATGGGGAAGTACAAACTATATTTTTAATAAGCAGCCCGGGCTTCTCACACATAAGCTCAACAATAGTAAGAGAGATCTATAAGAACAGAGGTGATTTAAGTAAGCTGGTTCCAAAAGAAGTAATTGATCTTTTACCGAAATCTTAGTTTAAATCAGCAATTAAGGCCTTAATTAAAGGATACGTATTAACACGGATTATGTGTAAATCTTTAATAGAGACCCACCTGGCTTCCGTAATATTCTCTTCTGTTTGAGGTATTAATTCCGGAACACTATTAACCTTCATTTTATACCAATTTGTTTTCTTAAGAATAAATTCACCTTTTAAAATATAAATATGGTAGGTCGATTCTATCTTCTTCCCTAAAGAATCGATCTCAATGCTACATTCTTCTGCAACCTCGCGAACAGCTGCTTCTTTCATCTTTTCACCATCCTCAACTTTTCCCTTCGGCAAATCCCACTTTCCCAATCTTTTAATAAACAAATAGTCAGAATTAGCGTTTTTAACTAATCCTCCTGCTGCGTTAATAACCTTAACTGCTTTCTTAATTTCCTTGAAAGTAGCTTTAGGATCATCCGTTCGAAGAATATAGGTCTGTTGTAAATTGTTTTCTACAATTTGTTGAAAAAGCTTTTCTATATCAAAATCTTGTATGTCAAGAATTTGTGTAGAATTAGATGAAATTTCGTTAAAATGAGTTAGAATCAAAGCTGATTCGTTCATATAAATTTTATAGATTTGCGGCATGGATCACATGAGTGAGATTGAACTAAAAATAGCAGAATTTCTATTGCAAATTAAGGCAATAAAACTAGAACCAAAAAATCCTTTTACGTGGGCTTCAGGCTTAAAGTCACCTATCTATTGTGATAATAGGATAACCCTATCCTATCCTACAATAAGAACGTACATTCGACAAAAATTTTCGGAAGTTATCCATGAAGAATTTGGATCTATAGACATGATTTCAGGAGTTGCTACTGCCGGAATTCCACAAGGAGTTTTGGTAGCGCAAGACTTAGGAGTACCTTTTACTTACGTGCGGTCGAATGCAAAGGATCATGGCAGACAGAATCTTATTGAAGGTGAAGTTGTAGATGGACAACGTGTAGTTGTTCTTGAAGACTTAATTTCAACTGGTAAAAGCAGTTTAAAAGCAGTGCAAGCCTTGCGGGATGCTGGCTGTAATGTAGTAGGTTTGGTTTCGATATTTACCTATAATCTACCAATTGCTGAAGAGAACTTTAAAGATGCAAAATGCCGCTTAATTAGCCTTTCTAATTTTGAAGTGTTAATTAAATATGCATTTGAAAATCAATTTATTAATGAATCAGAGTTAGCTCTATTGGAAGAATGGCGTCTGAATCCTGAAGAGTGGAGCAATAACCATCATAAGTAAATTAATTAGGTTATAATTAATTGGAAAGATATGACATCCTTCAAGAGTAAAACAATCCTATCTAAACCCATAGAAGAAGTTTATACATTTCTAGAAGATTGCAACAATCATGAACGGTTGCAGCCAGATAATATTTATAACTGGAACTCTACTAAAGACGAAGCTACTTTTACCATAAAAAACATGTCTACGTTAGCATTGAAGGTAAAAGAACGCAAAGAAAATGCAGAAGTCCGCTTTGTTCCATTGGGTGAGAGCCCCTTCGATATATCTTTGAATTGGCTATTAGAGCCAAAGGGCGGCAAAACTGAAGTTAAATTAGAGCTTAATGCAGAGTTGAATATGATGATGAAAATGATGGCATCAGGTCCGCTGCAAAAACTTATCGATTTCCAGATAAAAAGATTAACTGAGATTTTTTCTTAGTTCTTAAAAGATGTTTTTACTTTGTAATAAAAAAGAGCCAATCTCATGGTATAATCGTGCAGTAGGTAAACCAACCACATTATTATAAGATCCTTCTATTCTGGTAACACCTATCATTCCGATCCATTCCTGGATTCCATATGCACCGGCTTTATCGAAAGGTTTATATTCCTTAATGTAGTATTCTATCTCTGCATCTGTTAATTCTTTGAAATGCACAGTTGTTTTTTCATAAAAAGAATAAATTTTCTGCATGTATAAGAGGGCCACCCCGGTAATCACTTCATGAGGTTTACCTGATAGTTTTCGTAATATCATTTTGGCCTCATCAATATTCTTAGGTTTTCCGAAAATTTCATCTTCTATTGAAACAATAGTATCTGCTGCAATCAATAATTCATCCGTTAGAGTTTCAAGAAATGAATTTGCTTTCTTTTCTGCCACATAAACTGCTACAGCTTCCGGGCGAAAACTTTTAGGATAAGATTCATCGATCTCTTTCGATCTTACTTCAAAAGGAATACCTAGTTGCGTTAAAAGCTCTTTTCTTCGTGGTGAATTTGTAGCTAATATGATCTTCGTATTCTGAATAATTTCAAACACATTCATTCTTTAAATACTTTTAACTTTAGGATCAATATCCCATTTATTCTGTAATCGTAAAACTTTCTCAATAACATCACGTACAGCTCCCTCTCCTCCCCTTAATGGTGATATATAGTGCGAAATTGCTTTAATATCTTCTACAGCATCGGTTGGACAACTAGCAAAACCAACCATAGTCATTGCCTGTATATCAGGTATATCATCACCCATATAAAGCACACTTTCAGGTTGAATGTTATTTTTATGCATCCATTGTTCCAGGATTAGTGTCTTACGAGATATATCAATAAAGACATCTTTTATACCCAACCCTTCAAGTCTTAATTTTACCCCTAAAGACTTTCCACCTGTAATAACAGCAATAGGATAGCCTTGTTTTATAGCCATTTGTAAGGCATAACCATCCTTTATATAAAAAGACCTAAGCTGTTCGCCATTTTCAGTAACCAAAATCTCACCATTGGTAAGAACTCCATCTACGTCAAAAACAAAAGCTTCAACTCTCTTTAATTGATTGAATAATTCCATAATTACAAAATGAGGTCTTTTTAATAAATTTCCAAATACTAGGAATGATTTTTATCGGCAGATGCAGTAATTTGAGCACTCAATAACTTGTAAATACCTGAAAGTTCAGGTTCGCTTTCAAGCTGTTTTAGATGACTGTTTATAATGCTTAAATCATTTCTTGCCGCAGGCCCGGTTTGGGCTTCGCCTGGCATAATTTCCTGGACTTTAAGTGCTGTTTCTACAATTAAAGGACGAATTAAATCAAAGGCTAAGCCATTCTCCTCTAAAAGCTTTTGTGAAATTGTATAAAAGTAATTTGTAAAATTAGAAGCAAAGACTGCTGCTATATGTAGTACCTTACGCTGATCAGAATTGCACTCTTGTACATTATCAGAGATAGATAAAGCCACAGACTTTAATACAGATAAAGATTTTGTTTCAGAGCCTTCTAGTAGAATAGGAACCTTTTTAAAATCAATTTCCTTTCCGATTGAAAAAGTTTGAAAGGGATAAAACACTCCGTAATTGGAAAATTTGCCGTGAAAAACATCGATAGTGGTACTTCCTGAAGTATGTGTTATAATTCCGCTGACAGGCTTCATTTTTGAAACTACAGCCGGAATAGCGTCGTCACTAATAGAAAGTATATATAAGTCGGCTGAATTTACTACCTGATCAATATCATCAGTAAATTGAGTATGAAGTAAGTTAGCTAAAGCCTTTGCATGCTCCAGGTTCCTACTCCATACTTGTATGATATTATAACCCGCTTTCCATAGAGATGTTCCTAATAAGGTTGCTACATTTCCACTTCCAAGGATTACAATATTCATCATAATAATTTATTCTTTTATTTCCTTATTTCTTCTGAATATGGAGAGAATAAAGCCAATCGTCATGATAATTGTACCTGCCCAGAAGAAATTAATAAATGGAAATTCAATGGCTTTCATTACGATCCATTTCTTTTCTGCCGGTGGTTTTTGATACACCATTAACTCCAATTTATTAGCATCAGGAATAATTTTCGTGAACCTGAATTTTAAACCTTCTTCGTCCACATCTTTTTCAAAATCATATACCGAGTTACCCTTTATCAGATAGATCGGTTCTGCTGTATAAGTCTTATCATCCATAGCATGAACTTCTACAGTTAATCCAACAGCAATATCATTCTCTCCAACTGGAATATTTTGAATACTTGCATTACGATTTACCCCTTTAACAATTATAAAGCCACTGCGATAACGAAGTGTATCACCTATATTAACTTCATAAGTCATAGGCTCTTCATAATTTTCATAAGCGGAATGTCCTTCATGATCTTCATGATCTCCACCACCCAGTAATGTTTCAATCTTTGGTGCTGCAGTTACAATGGTATAAATATCTCTATGTAAGTAGTGTCTTGTACTAGGGGTTCCAACTAAACCCATTTTAGGATTCTGTTGAGCACGGGGGGCTAATTGAAAAGTTTCTTTAATATTTCCACTCTTGTCTTTCCTAACATAATTCACTTTATAATACACATCAACACCATCTATGCTATCACCAACATAAGTAATGGTATAATCAACCATTTGTACTGGCTCATTTATATACATAAACAAGTTATCACCCGGTGTTTCAACAGCATCAAAGCCTTCAACTGCAATTACCCCTGTACTATTCTTAGAAACTATATTTTCTGTAGAAGCTGCTACTAAAGCTCCGATTAAAAGTAAAGCGAAACCGATATGTGCAACGGCGGATCCTGCCAACTTCCACTTTCCTTTGAAAGCGTCTCCAAGAACTTTTGCATTGGATACAATGGAGAATACAGCAGCAAAAGTTAGTAGTATATACATAAAGTTTGTGTAAACCTTAGTTATATAAACTACTGCAACAGTTGCAATAATGGCAACGATTAACGAACTTAATATATTTCTGTAGAATTTATGAATATCAGTTCGACGGTATTTAAAGAATTGTGCAGTTGCTGATAAAATTGCGACCACGATAGCAAACGGCACTTGCCATTTATTATAATGAGCAATCGGATCTATTGGAGGTGCTACCTTAGTTCCAAATATAGCATTGAAAACAGGAATAGAAGTACTGGCAACAATTTGAATACAAGCAACCAAAAGCACCATGGATCCAATAAACAACCAAAACTCTCTTGAGTATGTTTCTTCATCCTTTTTTGTTATTGGCAACTCTTTCCAACGGCTGGCAAGCGCCCAAATCATCATTCCTAAAAAGATGAAATTGAATAGAACTAATTGCCAGAACATACCCAAATCTGTAAATGAGTGTACAGACGTTTCGCCCAGAATACCACTCCTTGTTAAGAAAGAAGCATATATTACTAATACGAAGCTGATCATTACCAGAAAGGCAGCTGTAAAGTAGGAATGTCCGGAATTTTTATAGGCTAAAAGAACGTGTACCGCTGCAATTAGCGTAAACCAAGGAAGAATAGAAGCATTTTCTACAGGATCCCATGCCCAGAAACCACCGAAGTTTAATGCTTCATATGCCCAAAAGGATCCCATAATAATTCCGACTCCCAGGATCATTACTGCAAATAAAGACCAAGGCATTGCAACTTTTACCCATTCTGTATAACGTCTCTGCCATAATCCTGCAAATGCATAAGCAAAGGGAACTACCATAGATGCAAAACCTAAAAACAAGGTTGGAGGGTGAATTACCATCCAGTAGTTTTGAAGCAAAGGGTTTAAGCCATTTCCATCGACAATAACCTTAAGATAGTTTCTGTAGTTCTCTGGATCTGCAAAAAACACCGGAGCCATAGCTTTCACGTCTATTGCATCTCTTAAGAGAATAAAAGGAGAGCTACCTACGCGTTCTCCAAAAAACTCTACTCCTATTAACATAGATGCTAATACAGCTTGACAAAGCATGACAGTTGTCATAACTGAGCTCTCCCAGGTCTTTGCGCGAAATACAAGCACTGCACCAAGTAAAGCTTGCCAGAACATCCACAACCAAAAACTTCCTTCCTGTCCTTCCCAGAAACTTGCAATCATATAATGAGTAGGCAGAATAGTCGACGAATGTGCCCACGCGTAATTATATTCAAAAAGATGGTTATAAATGATATAGTACAAACAAGTACCAATACCAACTACAGCAACCAGGTTGATCCAAAAAGCAATTCTCGCAATTTTCATCCATGAAATAGTGGCGGGTTCACCTTTAACTTTGGTAGCGTAAAAATAGCTTATGAACGATAGTAAAGCAGTTCCAAACGTCAATACAATAAAGAACTGACCTAACTGACCAGGCAAAAGGCTTTCACCTTGATAAACGATATCCATTAAATAATATAATTTTTGAAATCTGCAGGTTAGATGCAGATATTAAACCGATAAATTAAACTTGTGAAGTAGCGATTGATTCTGTTACTTCGATTTGCTGATCATTATATTTTGAAGGGCATTTCATCAAAATCTTACTGGCATGAAATTCTTGTCCTACCATTTTTCCTGTAAGAACTATTTGTTCTGAACGTTCAAAATCTTGAGGTTTAGATCCCTGAAAAACGACTTTACATTCTTGACCATCTTCATCAAGCATATAAAATGAGAAGTAATTGGCGTTCTGAGTTGGGTTATATACCAGTTCCTTATCCTTATTCAATTGCCCCACTACGTGCAATTCAACTTCCGTTTTTTGCGCTTCAGAGAATGAGGCGTAGGTACTTGAATCTCCGTAAATACTGATGATTATTGCGATAAAAACAGCAATTACTACTATTCCGAGAATCGAACTTTTTTTCATAGTTATCCGATAAATTGTTTAACTGCAAAAATACAAAACCAAAGTTAAAAGTACGAAGAATACAAAGACAGGACCATATTAAGAATTATTCTAAATAATATTAAACTAATCCCATATTTTCTTCCTATTTATCTTTTTTAATGCTTGATTTCTTTTTTTATCAAGCCTTATTTGAACAGATTTTTTGCTTGGCTTTGTTGATTTTCTTTGTTTTTGAACAACCAGAGCTTGCTTTATAAGAAAGACGAGCTTATCTAATGCTATTTCTTTATTACTTAATTGCGATCTGCTTTCCTGGCAAATTATTTGAATATAATTATCGGATTGAGTTCGCGATTGTAACATTTTTGAAATCAATGCTTTTTCTTCATCAGAAAACAAGGAAGCCTTCGAGAGATCGAACAAAAGTTCAACCTTCGTAGCGACTTTATTTACATTTTGTCCCCCACTACCACCACTTCTGGAAGTTTTAAAAGATATGTAGGGTAATAGATCCTCTTTTGAAAAACTCATGTTGTCAAAGTTAATATACATTTTCTAGTAAAATACTACCTTTGCTATTCAATGGATAAAAGAAATATCATTATCGCCATAGACGGTTATTCTTCTTGTGGTAAAAGTACAGTCGCCAAAGCATTGGCAAATAAGCTAAATTACATATATGTAGATAGCGGAGCAATGTATAGAGCCTTGACTTTATATCTTATAGAACACCATATTCCAATAAATGATATTGAAAAGATTAAATCCCACCTTCCTGATATTGAGATAAAGTTTGATCTGAAAGACGATAAAACCATCGTATTGCTTAATGGCAAAGACGTAACTGCTGAAATCAGGGAGATGAATGTTTCTGAATTAGTAAGTAATGTTAGTTCTATTAAAGAGGTTCGGAATGCCATGGTTGTTCAACAACAAAGAATGGCAGAGAATCAGAATATAGTAATGGATGGACGAGATATCGGTACAGTAGTGTTTCCGGATGCACAAATTAAGATATTTATGATGGCAGATCCTAAAGTAAGAGCTGATCGTCGTTATAAGGAATTAAAACTTGCAGGAAAGAAAGTAACCTTAGAAGAAGTCTTCGAAAATTTAGCACATCGGGATTATCAAGATACCACCAGGAAAGAGAGCCCTTTAATTCGTTCAAAAGATGCTATTGTATTAGATAATACGAATTTAAGCCAGGAAGAACAATTGGACTTTGTCATAAATGAAGTTAAAAAAGTTTTGCCACCTAAAAAATAGTACTTTTCAACCAATTATTCAATAATTATAGTTAAACTTTTACATTTTCAATAATTAATTCCCTACATTTGCAGTCCTGATCAAGGTCGGGAAAAGGAGATAAATTAATTAATGGCAAAAAAACAAGAAGCAGCAAAAGAACTAGAGGCTAAAAAAGCCGAACTTCAAGACACTGATTTAGAATCAGTAAAAGAAAAAGAGAACATCGAATCAGAGGCTGATTCATCGTTCATTGACGAAATCAAATCCAACACATGGATTACCCCAGAAGGTGATTTTGACTGGGATCAAGACACCAAAGGTTTCGGAAACTACAATGACGCGGAACGCGAAAAATTAGAAGAGCAATATTCCGGCACTTTCAATTCAATCAATCAAGGAGAAATTGTTAAAGGAACTGTAGTTTCAATTAATAGTAAAGATGTAGTACTAAACGTTGGTTATAAATCAGATGGTTTTGTATCTTTTACTGAATTCCGCGATTTACCAGATCTTAAAGTAGGCGACACGGTTGACGTATTTGTTGAAACACAAGAAGATGAAAACGGACAATTAATATTGTCTCGTAAACGTGCGAAAACTCAACGTTCATGGGAAGCTATCAATGAAGCTCTTGAGAATGATATTATCATTAAAGGTTTTGTTAAAAGCCGTACTAAAGGAGGTTTAATTGTTGACATTCAAGGTGTAGAAGCATTCTTACCTGGGTCTCAAATTGATATTAAACCAATCCGCGATTATGATATTTATGTAGGTAAAACTATGGAATTCAAGGTTGTTAAAATCAATCATGAATTTAAAAACGTAGTTGTTTCTCATAAAGTCTTAATTGAAGATGATTTAGAAAACCAAAAAACAGAGATTGTTGCTAAACTAGAAAAAGGTCAAGTTCTTGAAGGAACAGTTAAGAATATTACCGACTTCGGTGTGTTTATTGACTTAGGCGGAGTAGATGGTTTACTGCATATTACTGATATTTCTTGGGGACGTATTGAACATCCAAAAGAAGTTTTATCATTAGATGAGAAGGTTAACGTTGTTGTCCTTGATTTTGATGATGAGAAAAAACGTATTGCATTAGGTTTAAAACAATTAACTCCACATCCTTGGGAATCATTAGATACTTCTCTTGAAGTAGGTTCTAAAGTAAAAGGTAGAATTGTTACTGTAGCTGATTACGGTGCTTTCTTAGAAATTACTCCAGGTGTTGAAGGATTAATTCACGTTTCAGAAATGTCTTGGTCACAGAATTTACGTAGTCCACAAGACTTCATAAAAACTGGAGATGAGATTGAAGCACAAATTCTAACTCTAGATCGCGATGAGCGTAAAATGAGTTTAGGTATTAAACAATTAACTCCTGATCCATGGAAAGACATTGCTGAGCGTTACCCTATTGGTAGCAAGCATACAGCAACAGTTAAGAACATGACCAACTTCGGTGTCTTTGTTGAAATTGAAGAGGGAATTGACGGATTAATTCATATTTCTGATCTATCTTGGTCTAAGAAAATCAACCATCCAAACGAATTTACGAAAGCAAATGAAGTAATTGATGTTGTTGTTCTTGAGCTTGATGAGCAGAATCGTAAACTAAGCTTAGGTCATAAGCAATTAGAAGAAAACCCTTGGGACACTTTCGAAACTATCTTCACAGTTGATTCTATCCACGAAGGAACTGTACTAAAGGTTGGTGAAAAAGGTGCTATCGTAGCTTTAGCATATGGAGTTGAAGGATTCAGTCCTAGCAAACACAGTGTTAAACAAGATGGTTCAGCTTTAAAAGCAGATGACACAGAACAATTTAAAATCATTGAATTTAACAAAGATGCAAAACGCATTGTAATCTCTCATTCACGTGTTTGGGAAGATGAACGTGCTGAAGCTCGTGTTGAAGAGTTCAATGCTCGTAAGAAAGAAGCCAAAGCATCCTCAGGTGCTGTTAAAAAAGTAAAAGATTCAGTTGAAAAATCTACTTTAGGTGACTTAGATGTTCTTGCTAAATTGAAAAAACAAATGGAAGGTGATGAAAACGCCAAATAATCTAAGAATAGATTATTAACCATTTAAGATAAGAGAGGCCGTTAGAAATAACGGCCTCTCTCTCTTTTTAGGTAGATTTCAATCTACATTGCTTCAATTAAATAAGTTGTCGTTTCCTCGTTTTTTGGCAACAATTTCTCCTTTATACTACAATGGCCAGTAACACCCCGATAGAGCAAGGCGCTTCCTATTACTACTTCCCAAACAAAGTTTGAAGGTTTTGAAAAGATATCTTTCATTCCTTTCCATATCATAAAACTTCCCGTTGCTGCCGAAACTATTCTTTCAGATGTACTGATATTAACATCTTCTGTTGATTGTATTATAACATCAACTACTGAATCCAATATTTTGTTCACATTATTCTTCATAATAAAACTTTATAGTATTTTCTAATATAACGTATAACATCTGCGATTAGACGTTGTTTTGATTAAAGTGCTTATTTTCATGGACTGATTTTTGTAATGTCTAAACAACAATCTAAAATGCCTGTTTTAAATAAGAATGACATGAAAAATAAAATTATATTAATATTATTTATACTGCCTTTTCTTGGAGCCTGCTTAGGAGAATCAACAAGAAACCACGAAAAGGATGATATTTCTCTTACTAACAATCAAGATTCAATATCCTCATCTACTCCTCACAACAAAACAATGTGTTTCCTAAAGTTAGATGGGACACAAAGTCAAGATTCAACTTATGTTTACATACAATTAAAAGGAGACTCAGTCAGTGGTTTATATAATTGGATACCGGATATGAAAGATTCACGAAGAGGAATAATTAATGGTATAAAACGTGGTGACACGATTAATGTTGTTTGGAGCTATATGCAAGAAGGTATTATAGATACAATATACACTCAATTCCTTTTAGAAGACAATAAACTAAAACAACAACCTTACCTTACCCGTGAGGATGGACGACAGGTACGAGACAGAAATGCATCATTCGAAATTGTATATAATTCTATTGGCTGTCCGATCTTTTAGCTTATATTAATAAAAACTATACAAAATCAATACTTTTGACTCTAGGATTCTCACCAATTCTTCCGGCAATTAGCTTAAGATCTTTACTTCTAGCTGAACTTATTTTCAAAGTAATAGTTCCATCATGCTTTCTGTCTAATGCAAAATGACGAATATCATATTCTTCATTTTGCAAAATGCCATCTATAATTGAACTTGAATCTTCTATAGAATCAAAATGTATTAACAAGTTCTTCCTATTTGTTCTAGAAAACAAAAGTACTTCTACTGGCTGTAATAACCATAAAATAGTAATTGCAATCGCAGTTGTTGCCAATCCGGCCCAAAACATTCCACCACCAATTGCTAAGCCAATTGCAGCTACTGTCCATAAACCAGAAGCAGTTGTAAGACCTCGGATAATACCATGTCTTAAAAAAATAATAGTTCCCGCACCCAAGAATCCAATTCCGCTCACAACCTGAGAAGCAACCCTGGAAGGATCTAATGAGACATTTGGATGTTTCAATATTTCCTCAAAGCCGTATGCAGAAACAATCATATACAAAGCAGATCCAACTGCTACCATCATATGCGTACGCATTCCGGCAGCCCACTCCTTACGCTCTCTTTCAATACCAATTAATGCACCACACAATGCAGCACAGCTTAAACGAATAATAACTTCGTACGTTTCGATCATAAAAATATAATAAAATGAAAAGAGATTAATTATACAAAACACAAATTAGAAATAAAAGTTTTAGTCTTTTTTTCCATTATAATTTTCATTTACTTTGCAAGCCATGAGTCTAAACACCCTCCTAGAAATAATTTCCGTAGTATTTGGTATTTTATATTTACTCCTAATGATTCGGGAAAACATATGGTGTTGGATATTTGGAATCCTTACATCCGCCATCACCGTATATTTATATGTACATGTTACTCTTTACTTAGAAGCAGGATTAAATATTTATTATATCCTTGCGGGTTTTTATGGATGGAACTATTGGTATCGACATCAAAATAAAGAAGCACTCAATGGAAAAAAGAATGTCCCAATCCGTACCTGGAAACCAAATCAACACATCATAGCTATTGTAGTGAGTGGAATATTAAGTATTGTATTAGGCATTATAATGCATCGATATACGGATTCAGAAAGACCCTATATTGACGCTACAATCACTCTTTTTAGTTTTGTAGCAACTTATATGGAAGCAAAAAAGGTACTGTCTACCTGGTACTATTGGTTTATATTAAATGGAGCATCTATATTTTTACAGATAGACCGGGGCTTATACTTTTTTGCAATCCTATCTGTATTCTATACGGTTATGAGTATTTACGGATTTAAACAGTGGAAGAAAACACTTATATCGCAAAATATATTAGCAGACAAAAAAAGATCCCTGATATAATGAATATACCAGGGATCTAAATCAAAGCTATTATACTATAGTTTTAACAATCAAATAAGAATATAGTTTATTCAACAGATAACTTTGTATAGCTCTCTTGATGAACAGAACCAACGGCTCTTCCCGAAGGATCATTTTGGTTAAGGAAAGATGCATCCCATGCTAATGCTTCAGGTGTACTACAAGCTACCGAAGGAACCGAAGGTACTGTACGAGCGGCAGAATCTGAAGGGAAATGTTCTTGGAAAATACTTCTATATAAATATTCTTCTTTATTTCTTGGAGGGTTGATTGGGAATTTCTTATCCGCATCAGCCAACTCCTGATCACTTACTTTTGTTTCGGCTTGTTCTTTTAATGTGTCAATCCAGCTATACCCTACTCCATCTGAGAACTGTTCTTTTTGACGCCAAACAATACTTTCAGGAAGATAATCCTCAAATGCTTTCCGAAGAATCCATTTCTCAATGCGACCTCCACCAATCATTTTATCTTTTGGATTTAACCGCATTGCGATATCCATAAACTCCTTATCTAAGAAGGGAACCCTGCCTTCAATACCCCAGGCTGCTAACGACTTATTCGCTCTTAAGCAATCATATAAATGCAGCTTGCCTATCTTCCTTACAGTCTCTTCATGAAATCTTTCAGCATCAGGTGCTTTATGAAAATATAAATACCCGCCAAATAGCTCATCAGATCCCTCTCCGGATAAAACCATCTTTATACCCATTGACTTTATAACGCGTGCCAATAAGTACATTGGAGTAGATGCTCTAATGGTGGTAACATCGTATGTTTCTAAATGATAAATAACATCACGGATTGCATCTAAACCTTCTTGAATGCTGAAGTTTATTTCATGATGCACTGTACCAATATGGTCTGCTGCCTTTCTTGCTGCAATTAAATCTGGCGATCCCTGTAAACCAACTGCAAAAGAATGCAATTGAGGATACCATGCACTTTCCTGATCATTTGATTCGATACGCTTAGATGCAAACAATTTAGTAACTGCTGCTATAACTGAAGAATCTAATCCACCCGATAATAAAACACCATAAGGAACATCAGACATCAGCTGACGATGAACTGCTGCCTCTAATCCTAATCTTAAGGTTTCGATGTCAGATTCATTGTCTTTTATGTTTTCGTAAGATTCCCAATCTCTTTTATACCATGGTTGAAACTGTTGTCCATCTTTACTATAAATATAATGTCCGGGCTTAAAGGTTTCAATAGTTGTACAAACACCTTCTAATGCTTTAAGTTCTGATGCAACATAAAAAGTTCCTTGGTCGTCCCACCCGATATAAAGTGGTACAATACCGATATGATCTCTTGCAATGAAGTAAGTATCCTTTTCAATATCATAAATTGTAAAAGCAAAAATACCGTTCAGTTCATCCAAAAAGGTTGGGCCTTTTTCCTGGTAAAGAGCCAAAAGAATTTCACTATCAGTTTCTGTTTTAAAATTATATTCAGGAAACTGTGCACGAAGCTCTTGGTGATTGTATATTTCGCCATTAACAGCTAAAACAAGCTTTCCATCTGTACTATATAAAGGTTGATTACCTGATTTAGGATCAACAATTGCCAAACGTTCATGAGAAAGAATCGCATTATCGTTGCTAAATACTCCAGACCAGTCCGGTCCGCGATGACGAATCTTTTTTGACATTTTAAGAACGCGAGTTCTCAGCTCAGCCGAACGACCTTTTAAATCAAAAGCTCCAATGATACCACACATATAACTATCTTTTAATGTTCTTTACCTAATATTTATAAATTCCAAAACAAAGATACCATATTATTATTGAAATTATCAAACAAAAGATAAATTAAATATGGAATTAACAACAAATAAATACTTTCTTTAAAAAAGTGATTAATTATTAACCCAATATTTATGAATTTAATTTTCAAACCCATACACCTTCAGCTTCTTTATAAGATGCTAAAGGTGTATGAAACAATTTTTATTAAAAAAGCCTTGTATTTATTATTGTGTTACGGTAATTACACCTTTCATAATAATATAATGCCCGGGAAAAGAGCATATAAAAGGATAGCTCCCTGGTTTGCTAGGAGCATTGAAATAGATAGTCTCTGATTTCTGAGGATCTATAATGGAAGTATACTCCAAAACTTTAGGCGTACTAGGAACGTAATCCATTTCTGCACCTTTAGCTCCTAATTTCAAAGCTAATTGACCCACTTCTGTTCCAGCATCAACATCAGTCAGAACAAAATTATGTGGCATTACATCCGTATTTTTAAAAGTTAACTTAACCTTACTTCCAGCTTTAACCGTAATCGCAGAGGCATCAAACTTCAATCCGGGTAAGGTACCAAGTGCAATTGTTTTATCAACCACACCTTTCCAGCTCGCAGGCATTGTGGTCACATGCTTGGCTGCATCTTCTGCACTTCTTACAGCTTTTACAACAGGAATATCTGTGGCAGAATGGTTCATTGCCGTATGATCATGACTCATAGGCTTTTCAATATTCCTTGCAATTACATCCGAATTGGCAAGCGAAATAGAGTTTTGAGAAAAAGCATATTGTGCACACAATGTTCCGCACAACAATAGCATAATGTTCTTTGTCATAAAATTTAGTTGTTTATAAATCTTACGCAAATTAATAATTTCATTCAACAAATAAATAACTTTTTATAAAAGTTAAATGTTAAATTACTTTCGTAATCCGCCTCCGGGCCTTTCGTTTTCTTCCCCTTTCTGTTTTGTCGGATTAGGGTTCTCTAGGGCATCTTCATCAATAGTTAGGATATCATCATCCATTTGATTACCTAAAGCGGCATCGTCTAAATCACTTATAGCATCTTGCAATAGATCCTGATCTTCGTTTTCCTCATTATTCTTCTCGATTCTATCTTTCATATATTCCATTTTTAAGTCGTTAAAATCAGAACACCTGTTTAAGAGTTATTGTTTAGAGGAACACTAACTAAAACACAATTCATAGTTAAGAAGAAAATTAAATTTGTGTTGGAGTTCTTTCACATTTCAATTTTCGTTTTATGTTCTAATTGACAGATATGGAATTACTTAAATACTTAAAAGTAGGTATTGATTCATGAACCAAGCGGTTTTATCTTCGTTAAATTTCAAACCTTAAAAAATAATTGCATGAAACTAAAATTCAGAATCATCGTATTATTTCTAATTGTTACCTGCTTTTCTTGTGAAAAAAGCATTGCTCCAAACGAAGAAATACAAAAGTTAAGTTGCGACAGTATGCCTAGTGGATTCCAATGCCTATCGGCAGCTGGACAAACTACAACTACTACATACAAAGTTCCTGAAATTATCGGTTATTGGAATTCAGACGATTTTGATTTTTGTGTGCAATACAAAAGCGATGGAACAGGTAAAATTACTTATAAAGCCAGTGGATTTAGTCCGGGAAGCACCATACCTATTAAATGGGGCGCTATGGTTACATCAACCGGTGATTTTTACAGCAGTAATGGTGAATTAAGAATTCTTCATGAAAGCACAAATGGAACTCCTGTAGACATTCAAATTGCTCTTTTAACTTTTCTTCCCAATCAAGAACAATTTTATGGATATGATCTAGTCCCTGTAAGCTCTTGCGGTACTGCTAATCCGGGAACCGGTAATAATAATGGAAGCGGTAATGGAAATGGAAATGGAAACGAGGGAACGGGAAATTACACATTTTGGACTTCAGCAGATTATGGCTGCGGACCTGTAACAGTAACTATTAACGGAGTTTCAAAAGTAATTAATAGTTATTTTAGTGAATCGCCAAATTGTAATGAAGAAGGTGCTGCAACATTCTCACTACCTCAAGGAAGTTATACTTTCACTGCAGAATGTAACAATATTAAATGGGGTCCCTCTGCTATAACTGTAATCAATGGCACTTGTTTTAAAATGGAATTAACTTATTCTGGCAAATAAGAATTAAATTAAAAAATTAAACAACTATTGTATTTGAGAAAAACTATTCAAATACAATAGTTTTATTTCCCGTAATAAATACCCGATCTTCAAGAACCAAACTTATCGCTTTACTAAGGACTGCCATTTCAACTTCCTTTCCAGCAATTCTCATTTGTGAAACATCATAGTTATGATTTATATGGATAATCTGCTGTTTAATAATAGGGCCTTCATCCAAATCGCCCGTTACGAAATGTGCAGTAGCTCCAATTATCTTAACACCTCGTTCAAAAGCCTTTCGATAAGGATTAGCACCTATAAAAGCAGGTAAAAATGAATGATGGATATTAATTATCTTACCTTCATAATGAGTTATAAATTCCGGCGATAAGATTCGCATAAACTTGGCTAGAATCAAATAATCAGGCTGATAGTTTGAGAGAGTATATAGTATCTCCCCTTCAAATTCTTCTTTAGTCTTGCCTTCATGGGAGATATAGTAAAATGGGAGCGAAAAACGCTCTGTGATTGATCTTAAGAACTCGTGGTTTCCAATAACACATTGTATTTCTGCACCCAGCGTATCAAAGAAATTCCGCATTAATATATCACCTAAACAATGATATTCTTTTGTAACGAATATAGCTATCTTTTTTCGCTTGCTGGGGTTTATCGTAATATTAGCTTGATCTGGAAGAGCATCCCTTAGTTCATTGTAAAGATGTTCACTATCTTTAGGTGAGCCGTTGCATTCAATCCTGGCAAAAAACCGTGAAGAAAGTTCATCTACAAACTCTCTCATACTAATAATATTCAGATGTTGTGAAGCAAGGATTTGGGTAACCGAAGTAACCAATCCAATACTATCTTTACATTGGATCAGAATTAAAGTACTTTCCATTCTATTTAATAAAAAAACAAAGTGTTTATGCTTTTAGCTATTATATTGAGGTTTGAAAAACAAATACTATATGTTCTATTTTTCATTCGCAATATTACATTAATATTTTTATTTTTAAGTTCTAAGTATAAAACTTATTTGCCCCTCATCTGTTATAGTGAGTCAAAAGTTTAAAGACTTAATTTGAAAACTATGAAATCAAATATTGGTATTACTCAGGAAAACCTAGCAAAGGTTGCCCATTCTCTTAACGTACTTTTAGCAGATGAAACAGTACTGTATATCAAAACAAGGAATGCACATTGGAATGTAGAAGACCCTAATTTCCATGCATTACATTTATTTCTAGAAGAGCAATATGGTATATTAGCACAAACAATTGACGATGTAGCTGAACGTATACGTTCACTCGGTCACTATGCTGAGGCTACTTTGAAGGGATATTTAGAGTTAACCCACCTATCTGAGAAAAAAAGCAAAAAAAATGATGGAGCTGGCTATCTGAAAGAACTATTAGACGACCATGAAGCTATTATTAAAGAAATACGCGGAAACATCACTGTTTACGAGGAAGAGTGGAACGACGTCGGTACAAGTGATTTTATAACAGGAATACTTCAAACCCACGAAAAAATAGCCTGGATGTTAAGATCGCATCTTTAATTACTATCCATTATGATACTGTAGATTCTAAAATTACGATCCCAAGATTCTGCAGTATCATATCTTTGCTTTTGTAGATAATACGATTATAAAAGAACCCATAAGAGCAATAAAAACAAATGCTACCCGTAATGTAAATGCTCCGGAAAGAAAGCCGATTAACGGAGGACCAATTAAAAAACCTACAAATCCAATTGTTGAAACTGCTGCAATAGCAACACCAGACGACATCGTTGTCGATTTTCCTGCTATACTATATACCATGGGTACAACAGAAGATACTCCCGCGCCAACAAGTAAGAATCCTACTATAGCTGTATACAATGTTGGAAAAATAACAGCTACGAGCAATCCTATAACTGTGAGAGTACCACTAACTTGTAAGGTCCTCTTTAAACCAAAACGTGTGGCAAAACTATCGGCAACAAAACGACCTAAAGCCATTGTACACATAAAAGCCGTATAACCAGCTGCTATCCATGCTTTTTCTGCTAAGACTATCTTCTTAAAATAAATTACACTCCAATCAAACATAGCTCCTTCACAAACCATTGAACAGAAAGCTATCAATCCCAACACAATCAAAGACTTGTCTGGCATAACAAAAGCAGGACTAGCACTTGCCGAGTTATGGTCGTCATTTAAATAACGCCAACAAAGAACAACTGAAATTATAGTTATAAATGCTATGAGCATAAAATGTGGTGCCGGTAATATCTCCTTACCGATCATAAAAGTACCTATAATCGCTCCTATAAACCCTGCTAAGCTCCATAAACCATGAAACGATGCCATAATAGGTCTGCCATATAAAGCTTCTGTTACTACCGCTTGTGTATTAACAGAAATATTTGTTGCGTTACTTGCAAAACCAAAAATAACCAAACAAATAACGAGTTGATAGGTCTGATCCACCGCCCCCAGACTAACGAGCGACAAACCATATACTATAAGCGCAATAGTTAATAATTTACGACTTCCTATTCTGGATACAGCCCAACCAGATAAAGGCAAAGACAGCATTAGACCTACGGGCAAAGCAAATAATACACCTCCGAGTTCAACATCAGAAAGCGAAAGTTTCTGCTGTATAGTTGCAATACGCGATGCCCAACTAGAGAAGCAAAGACCCGCCATAAAAAACATAGCGGCTACGGCAGTTCGTATAATGATATTTGAATATTTTGTAGTTTTTTGCTGTAATGAGTTTATATTCATTTTGTAGAAATCTTCTACAAAAATAGATTTATTTCTAATACATCAAGAGTTATGCTTTATATATTAAAAAAACAAAGGGTTGTTAAACAACGAAGGGTTCTACAGCCATAGATGACAGTAAAACCCTATCCTAAATAATCCATTAACATTGCTATCCCTACATTGGCGAACCAGTAGTAGGCGTTGTTGGAGAATTTGGAGATGTATTAGGCCGAGGGGCATTTGGTATATCAGATTGCGGTCTTGGATTTGTGCTTGTACCAGGAGCAGTATTAGGTGTATTTGGAGTTGGTGGTGTGTCAGTTCTTGATCCTGGAGTCATATCATTTCCATTGCCTATACCGTTTCCATTGTCGTTACCAATACCGTTTCCATTACCATTGCCATTTGGCATATTTCTGTCTGAAGGAACAGTTATCCCATTGTTTCTGTTTGTTGTGTCACTGGTTGTTGGGTTATTTGGCGCAGGTGTTACATTATCTACAGAATCCCGTTTGTTGCTATCAGCCGGCCATGTCTGTTGTTCAATATTACCATTGTTCTGTCTATCCATAGTATCTCGTACCTGTGCATCTGCACTGCTTGCAGCGAAACAAAGTATAAATGATGTCGCTAAACCTAAAAATAACTTTTTCATAATGTTGATATTTAATTAATATTAATATTTATCTATATCATCTCAACACTCTTTTAGCTTTTTTAGTTAGTAACTAAAAAAAAATCACGTATTTACCCTTATATATCCGTATTAATTCTATTTCAATGTGGTTTATAACCTTGCCTTCTTAAAACGTATTTTCTTTAAATAAATCAAAATACTTATGCTAATTTCTTTTTAAACAGATCAATAGTTCGTTGCCAAGCTAGTTTCGCTGCAGCTTCATTGTATCTTGTTGGCGAAGTGTCATTATTAAAGGCATGGTTCACACCTTCATATATAAATAACTTATAATCAATATTATTCTTTTTCAATGCTTCTTCATAAGCAGGGATTCCAGCATTGATACGCTCATCTAAACCACCATAATGCAACATCACACTTGCTTTAATATTCGCAACAGCTTCTGCCTTCGGTTGTGAACCATAATAGGCTACAGCTGCCTGTAATTTAGGATCGCTCACAGCTAAATTATTTACTAATCCCCCACCCCAACAAAAACCTATACAGCCAACCTTACCATTTCCATCCTTATGCGACCGCAAATATTCAAGGCCCTTTAGAAAGTTCTGAAGATTCTTAGCTGCATCCAATTTACCAAACATCTCCCTTGCTTCATCTTCATTAGCTGGAGTGCCCCCAAATGGCGATAAAGCGTCTACACCCATAGCAATAAACCCTTCTGATGCAACTCGTTTAGTAACATCTATTATATGCGGGTTCAATCCTCTATTTTCATGGATAACAAGTATAGATCCTAAATTCTTTTTGTCCTTTGGCTTCGCTAAAAATGCTTTCATATCACTATCCACACCCGGATAGGTTATATTTTCCATCGTAAGTCCCTCGTCAACAATATGAGCAGCAGCAGCATAATTATTTTCCAATAAAGGCAGCATTGTTAATGCTACAGCTGTACTACCAGTAAGGATAGTTAATTTCCTCATGAACTCTTTTCTGTCCAATTGGCTGTGTGTATACTGATCGTATAAATTAATAATCTTCTGATCCATTGGGTTTTAGTTTAGTAAGAATCTTTACATCTAATATAACAGTTGTCTCACAAACAACAGTAATGTAACAATTAAAATACAGATATATAAAAATAAAATAACTGTTTATCAATTAGTTAATCTCAGCTCAATAAACTTTTTTATAATTCACTAAAAAATTAATCAAACGATTGATTAATTTTGCATCCTCAAAAAAATATCACAATGGATAAAGAGAAAATTGATAAAAAAGAACGTATTCTCGACGTTGCTGAAAGGATGTTCTCCGATCTGGGATATGACGGGGCTTCTACCCGCATAATTTCCAAAGAAGCAGGCGTTAATATGGCTATGCTAAACTATTATTTCGGATCAAAGGATGGATTGTTTACGGCTGTCTTTGAACGCCGCGTATCAACCTTCCGAGTTACCTTACAGAATATTAATAACGAAAACATCAATTCTTGGGAAAAGCTCCAACGATGCATAGATTATTATATAGATCGTATCATTTCTAATAGCTGTTTCCATAAATTAATACACCGCGAGCTATCCTTATCACAGCGATCTGAACTCACAAAAACCATTATAGATATTCTTTCTAAAAACGTAATAGAAGTAAAGAAGATTATCAATGACGGCATTGATAACGGCAGCTTCAGGGCCGATATTGATGTAGAAATGGTGATTGCTACCCTATTTGGGACAAAGTACTACATCTTAAATACTCCACAAATGTCATCTGCTATTTTAGAAAAAGACGTGGAGAACGAAAAAGTGATGGAAGAAGAGCTTAAACCCCGAATGAAAAATCACTTAAAAAATTTATTTAAAGCTTACATACTCAATGAAGATTATAAATATAGCTAATAAGCAGATCAATAGCTTTTTGTTGAAAAGAATAATACAATTACTACAAAGAATTGGGATCACAATGGTTCTCCTGAGCTTCTTTACCTACGCACAAGCCCAAGAGAAAATATTAACACTTAATGAAGCCATTCAATTAGGTTTAGAAAACAGCAAACAACTCAAACTTTCCCAATCACGTGTTGACGAAGCAATTTCACAATATAATCAGGTAAAAGATAAAGCTTTACCCACTGCTAACACTAGTTTTGCATACAACCATTCTGAAATATTAAATGATAAATTTCAGATTGGTAACGAAGATCCTTTTGATTTACCTGCTCGTACCGATGCATATATAGGCACAGCCTCTGTTCAGCAACTTATCTTCCAGGGCAATAAATTAAAGTTTGCCAAAGAATCTACTAATCTGTTAACTCAGGTGGCCCGTCTTGATATCGACAAAAACAAACAAGATATAACCTACAACATTGTCAACGCATATTACAATTTGTACAAAGTCTTACAAAGCGAAAAGGTAGTTGAACAGAATCTTCAGGTTATTGACCGTCAAATCAAACAATCGCAACGCTTTTTTGAACAAGGCATTGTTACCAAAAATGATGTATTACGCTTTCAACTTGAAAAATCAAATATTCAGTTAACCGGCCTTGATCTAGAAAATAATCGTAAAGTAGTAAACTACAACCTAAATATATTATTAGGCTTACCGGAAAGCACTGTATTAAAAATAAATGAAATAGTTGATAATCAAACCATCACAATGGGATTGCCAAACTATATTGATAATGCTTTAGCCAACCGCGAAGAACTCAAGCAAATAAGTTTACAAACACAAGTTGCCGACTATAATATAAAATCAGTTAAGGCCGACCTCTCACCAACCTTTGGAGTAGGTGCCAATATGTATTATATCAATCCAAGCGGCAAGTTTATCCCTCCTGCTAACCAACTTTTAGCTCCTGTATCGGTAGCTGCTACCCTATCCTGGAATTTAGGAAATCTATGGACAAACAAAAATAAAGTTGCAGAGGCGCGTATCCAAAAAGAAGAAATACAGATCAATGAAGGCATCCTTCAAGATCAAATAAAAACTGAAGTCAATCAAGACTATCAGAACTATTTAAAATCGCTTGAAAGAATAACAATCTTACAAACTTCTATTGTACAAGCTCAGGAAAACGATAGGATATTAGAATCAAAATATGAAAATACGATAGCTTCTGTAACAGATCGTATCGATGCTAATAATCAATTATTTCAATCTCAGATAAATCTGGAACTGGCTAAAGCCGATGCAATGCTTGCTTATTATACCCTATTAAAATCAACCGGAACATTGAAATAAAAATTGAATCCAAATGGAAAAGACACAAAAGAAATCAATAAAAGTAATTCCAATTATACTAGGCTTTGTAATTATCGCCGGTGCCGCTCTCGGAGTAAAAGAATATATCTACTATAGCAAGCACGTAGACACAGACGATGCGCAGATTGATGGAGACATCAGCCCAGTTGTAGCACGTGTTGGTGGCTATGTTGACTCTATCTTATTTGAAGAAAATGAAAAAGTCACTCAAGGAGAAATTCTATTAAAACTTGATGAACGTGATTACGAAATCAAACTTGAACAAGCATTAGCAGCACAGCGTGGCGCAAGTGCAGGAATTGGTGTATCTCAATCACAGATCAGCTCTACTTTCGCTAATTCATCAAGCGCAAAAGCACAAGCTGAATCAGCAAAGGCTAAGTTATGGCAAGCCGATAAAGATTACGAACGTTATGCCAATCTAATTAAAGACGGTTCTATAACACAACAACAGTTTGATCAGGCCAAAGTACAAAGAGATGTGGCACAAGCTACTTATCAGGCTGCTCAAGATCAATACAAAGCTGCGGTTGAACAAATACAAACTACCAGATCACAGCTAGAAGTTACTAATACTGGTGTAGATCAGCGTCAAGCAGATGTAGATTTCGCCAAATTACAACTATCCTATACTAGCATCACTGCTCCTGCTACCGGCATTGTTTCTAAAAAGAATGTTCAGAAAGGACAGTTAGTGCAAGCAGGCCAAACATTGTTCTCTATTGTTAATGAAAACAGCATTTATGTAACTGCTAATTTCAAAGAAACTCAATTAGAAGACATTAAAGTTGGTGCTCCTGTTAACATAGAAGTTGATGCTTACCCTGATGTCAAAATTGAGGGAACAGTTTATAACTTCTCTCCTGCTACAGGTGCCAAATTTTCTCTATTACCTCCTGATAACGCAACCGGAAACTTCGTAAAAGTAGTTCAGAGGATTCCTGTAAAGATTAAAATTAACACTACAAAAGAGATCATGGAAAAGTTGCGCCCTGGAATGAGTGTTAAAGTTTCAGTAATTACCGAATAATTCAATGGTAGAAACAGGATTTAGAAAATGGATCATCACGTTTACGGTAATCACAGCTTCCTTACTAGAACTGATTGATACCACCATCGTAAACGTGGCATTGCCCCAAATACAAGGTAATCTTGGGGCTTCCCTAGAAGATATTGCCTGGTTATCTACAGGTTATGCAGTAGCAAATGTAATCATCCTGCCTATGTCAGGGTGGTTAGGAAACCGCTTTGGCCGAAAGAATTACTTTTTAGCTTCGATCGTTTTATTTACAATAGCATCCTTTCTATGTGGAAATGCAACCATGCTGGAAGAATTGATCGGCTTCCGAATATTACAAGGTATTGCAGGTGGTGGACTTATAGCTACTGCCCAAGCCATTTTATTAGAAACCTGGCCGAGAGAAGATGTAGGTATTGCAACTGCCCTATTTGGTTTGGGTGCCGTTGTTGGCCCTACCGTTGGTCCTACTATCGGTGGCTACATTATAGAAATTAGCTCATGGCCTTGGATTTTCTATGTCAACATTCCAGTTGGTATCCTGGCAGCGTATTGTACTTTTACCTTTGTGAGAAGCACACCGCGAGAGGGAAAAGGCATGCCTATCGACTGGTGGGGTATTGGATTACTGGCAGTCGCTGTCGGTAGTTTACAAACCTTGCTAGAGAAAGGTGAAAGTGAAGATTGGTTTGCCACTCCTTACATCGTTGTATTAGCCATTCTATCCATATTCGGTGTTTTACTATTTATATGGCGGGAACTTAGTACAGACCACCCCATCGTTAACTTCAAGATTATGCGGCATCGAAGCTTCTCTGTAGGTATGTTTACATCCTTTGTATTAGGTTTCGGTTTATATGGCTCTGTGTTTGTATTTCCGATTTTTTGTCAGAATTTGCTTGGCTTTACACCATTACAAACTGGAGAAATTCTTTTTCCCGGTGGTGTATGTACCATTATTATGATGCCATTCATTGGAATTATGCTTAAAAGAGGAGTTCCTGCGCAATTTATGGCTAGTGTAGGAATGTTATTGTTCTTCGTTTTTTGTTGGATGTTAAGCAACTCGACCCTTTCTTCCGGAACCGGCGATTTCTTCTGGCCATTAGTAATTCGGGGAGTTGGTATGGCATTGCTATTTGTACCTTTAACCACTCTAGCCATACAAGACTTAAAAGGGCCTGAAATAGGTCAAGGATCTGGCTTGAATAACATGATGCGCCAATTGGGTGGTTCATTCGGAATTGCTGCCTTAACTACCTTAATCCATATCCGTCAAGGTTTTCACCGCAGTAATCTATTAGCGAACATTAATGATTACAATCCGGCCTTTGTCGAACGATTTAAGATGCTTATCCAGAACTTTATGGGTAAAGGATATTCCGGATTGGACGCACAACATATGGCTACTAAAGCTATAGAAGGTACTGTTATTAAACAAACATTATTATTAACTTACAATGATGCATACTGGATTGCCGGCTTAATTATGCTCTTCTCAATTCCTCTATTATACCTTCAAAAGTTTAAAAAGAATGTCGATATTCCAACAGATGTACATTAAGCGATTGTTATATGAAAACCATACTTGTACCCACTGACTTTTCTAAAGATGCCACCGAGGCGGCAAAATACGCAGCCCAACTTGGCAAATACGTTGGAGCTTCACGTATTGTGCTGTTAAATTCTTTCTATGTTTCTATTTATGAAAGTATTTTACCTTCAGTAAACTTTATACAGCTCAGCAACGAAGAAATATGTCAAAAGCAAGAAAGTTTATTAAGACGGTTAAGAGCCTTAAAAGCGCGCTTAGAGTTATTAGTTGATGAAGACAATATTGCAATCGATTATCACTTAAGTAATTTACCACTACTCAGAGCTATTCAACAAACAATTGAAGAGCAGGAAGTTGACTTGGTAATTATTGGCAGTACAGGAGAAAACGCAAAAGAAGATAGCGTATTAGGAAGAAATACAATCGGCATCGCTAAAACAAGTACGGTTCCTGTTATTGTTTGCCCTGCGCAAACTAAATTTACTCCTATTAAAAAAGTAATCCTCGCTTGCGATTTCAAAAAAGTAACAGATACCATTCCATTAAATGAACTTGAAAAAGTATTGAATCGAACAAAGGCAGAACTTCTGGTTTTAAATGTTGATCCACATGGTCGTCATTTAAAACCAGAAGCTGTTTCTGACGTTTCCGCTTTACAACAGATGCTGAAAGATTTTGATCCTCAATATCACTATACAGATGATACAGATACCATTGATGGTATCATCCAATTTGCAGATAACAAGGATGCGCAGCTCATTATTGCCCTTCCAAAAAGATATAGTTTCTTACAAGGATTAGTACATAATAGTATCTCACAAAGGCTAGCCTTGAATTCAAAAACGCCTGTTTTAATCCTTAAATAATCAATTAAGTAAGGCTCACTATTCAACAATCGTTCTAAAAGTCAAATTTACACGTGGCTTTGTAATGAGCTTTGAAGGTGGCAAGCGATGCAACCAATGAGTCTGCGTAGCATCTTTCATCACTAACAAACTACCATGCTCCAAGCGTAAAGAAATTGTTTCTTTGGTTTCTTTATGCTTGAATGCAAACTTCCGTTCCGCTCCAAAACTCAAGGAACCAATGGCTCCATTCTTTTTTAAATCCTTTTCAGCATCGCTATGCCAGGCCATTCCCTCATCACCGCTATGGTATAAATTAAGCAAGCATGAATTAAATTTTTCTCCTACCCACTCTTCTACTCTTGCCTTTAATTCAAGAAGTTCTTTAGTCCAGGGCAAAGCTAATTTAGTTATATTAGAATAGGTATATTCGAAAGGTTTATCACCGTACCAGGCGACTTTTCGTTTGGTTATAATGCGTTTACCAAAGATGACAGCCTCATCATTCTTCCACTCAATCCTGTTTAATAAAGCTTCCAAATAATAATTAGCTTCTTTTAAGGGAATCAATTTTCCATAATAATTTACCGTTCCATCTTTAGGCAAAAGATTACGATTAACGTCTATTTCATTATTAAATAAATCCATTCTTAAAGATCAACATTTGCTTTTACCTATCATTGCGATTTTTCTTGTATTACCCCACATATATCCACCAATAATTCCTGTAGATTGAATTACCCGATGGCAAGGAATTAAAAAGCAACAGGATTACTTCCAATGGCTGTACCAACTGCTCTTGATGCTGTTGGCTTACCAATTTCCCCTGTAATTGTACCATAGGTTGACAAGCTTCCCATCGGAATTTTTAGAAGAGCCTCCCATGTTTTTAGAAAAAACCCTTTAAGGAATATTGCTTTTGAAACCGATTAAATTGGATTCATTTGAGGTGAGGCACTGTGTGCAAGGTGCTTTTGCTTTTTGCGTATTTTCTTTTTTCGTTTACCCCACCAAATATAGAATCCGGTAATTGGCAAACTTGCGCAGATTAAGCTTACAAGGAAGAAAATAATTTTTGTAGTGATACCACCAATAGCACCAACATGCAATGAAAAATTATTTCTTCTTAACCAATTAGCCAATTGTTCATCTTTCAATTTGGACTGAGACGATGGTAATTCTTTTAAAGTATGTTGATCTAAATTAACATATCTCCAGGATCCATTGATCATATCTGTACATAATTCAATAACATCCGAAGCTTTTTTAGGGAAAGAAACGATAATCTGATCTTTATTATATTCTGCAATTTCGTCTGTTCCTTTTTTCCAAGCTTTATCAATCTGTTGCAAAGAAACAACCTGTTGATTTATTGTGGTATCTGATTTAGAGATGATGTTTTCTATTTTATCACCTCCGCTTAACCAATAAACTCCAGTATTAAACCACGTAAAACTCATAATTAATGCCGTAATAGCAATAATTGCAGCAATAGTTAATGAATAAAACCCTAATACATTATGCAAGTCATAGTTTAAGCGTTTGAAACGAGCTTTCCATTTTACTTTAAAACTATTGTTCATTTCCTTTTTATTCCATCTTTTTGGCCACCACATAATGAGCCCACTAAGCAATATGAAGAAAAAAATGAAAGTACCCCAACCCACAATAATTTCCCCTATCGCTTCAGGAAACCAGAGGTAAAAATGACCTTCCTCAATAAAGTGAAAAAAATCTTCATGGTCAACCATAGCAACCACCTCTGCAGTATATGGATTTACATATACCATCGAATCGGAATTCAAACTGAAATGAGCTGTTTTTCCTTCACCGTGATACCAGATGGAGTAAATTTCTTTGTTCGGTAAAGCATCAGCTACAGCTTTGTACAAAACCGAAGGAGGTAATTGTTCTCCTTGCTTTTCAGCATGTAACCAAGGATTCGTAACCTGTCGAATTTCTTGCTCAAAGACTAAAATGCACCCAGTAATGCTCAGAATTATCACTATAATCCCAGATACAATTCCAAGCCATAGGTGTAGCCATGCATTAATTTTCAGGAATATTTTTTTAACCATTTTAATCTTTAATAAAGAGTGGCACAACTACCGAAATATCGAAGTCAGAATTAAAGAGACCAAGCACATTAAATCCCTGGTCTCTTTATTATTTTATAAAAAATTAAAGTACATCAATTCTTAAAATATAATCGAAGTCTCCTTTAATATTTATTCCTTTGGTTACTTCATATGTTGTGGTGTTTAAATTCCAAACATAATCGTTTGTACCTTCACCATTAATTGCGAGATAAACTTTTCCATCCTCTACAATAACAGTTTGTATATAATCGCTGTTATCTCTCGGCAAGTCTGTAAGCTTTTTAATTAATTTTTTATTATATAAATCTATTATAGCATACTCATAAGTATGGTTTGTTCCGGTAATACTTAAATTATTGTACTTTACAATAGCTTTACCGTCTCCTATAAACCATAAACCTACAGCGTCACTTCCAGTGATATTACTTACATTAAATTTATAAGACTGATCTAAGGTTGTTGTTCCATTTTTGTATCTATACACCACATTTGGTAAAGTTTTATTAACCATTTGCGGCGTAGTTAACATATATACATCTCCATTGGCATCAACGTTTGAAGAAGCTGTCCATAAGCGGCTGCTTCCTGGTCCTGCAGATGCTGCGTCTTCTTCTGTTCCTATCATTACTAAGCCTGTGCTGCTGTATTTCGCCACTCCAAACAAAGCTTTATCATAGCTAGGATCTGGCCAATCTTTGGTAAAATTGAATCCGAAATAAACATTGCCATTAGCGTATTCCAAGTTCCCTATACTGTAACCGCTATAACCCGTTGGAAGTGCCGGAAGAGCCAATTCGCCGTTCACAAATTTAAAAGTTTCTACATCTACAATAGAATAAAGTATTTTAGTGTAGTCACCATTTGGACCAGCGATAATTAAAGTGTTATCATTAGCCCAGGTATAAGTTGCAGAAGCGAAGTTTACATGCACATAAGGCTCTTCTTTTACAGGTATCCAATTGTTATTTTTCAATTCAAACTTTACAAATGAACCTTCTTCTTCATTTATGTAATAATAATATCCTTTGTGAGGAATTATTCCATAATCTGCACTTCCTGTAACTTCTCTTCCATTGCCTGATAAAGAAACGCTACCTTCATCAACAGAGTTTACACCAACAACATACTGACTGGTATTTGGCCAACTTCCAACTTGTAGCCACAAAACGTAATTTCCATCTGTTTGTGTTTCATTGTCGGGTGATATTTTATCCTTTGAACAGGAAACTAAAACTGTTAATAAGAGTAAAAAGGAAATCGATTTTAATATAATTTTCATGAGTTTTTGGATTTAATTTTTGCTAATAAAATATCTTAATTTTACGTAATATGCTCTGCCTTCTTTCTGGAGCTTGAAATTATCATATGCTAATTGATTTGTTAAGTTGTTACACTCAAGAGAAATATTGTACTTCGATTTTTGGAAAGAATAGGTAAGACTTGCATTGTGTATAGTTTGTGTAGGAATTTCATCAATAACAGCACCTAAACCTTCCCAAGTTCTATAATACCAGTGAATATAACTTACTCCCCAATTAAATTGTATTCTGGAATCCTTTCCAATCAAATCGTTTTTGCCAATTCCAAAATCTGCGTTGCCAAATAACCAAGGCTGGTTAGGTAATTTCTTGTTATAGGTGTTTTCGTTACTGCTGGTATTTGCCGAACTGAAACTGATTGATTTTTGATAGCTCGCGTTTATAGTTGCATTTAAAAGATCCTTATAATTATATCTTACTTCTGCTTCTGCCCCGCTAATATTAATTTTATCCAGATTCTCGTAGATCGTCCTTGGTGTATTAGATTGATATACTTTGGCGTAAATAAAGTCCTTAGCATAACGTAAAAAGCCATTTGCTTCTATAAATAACTGATGGTTCCTATTTAATATTTTGGAATAAAATGTACCCAAATTAAAGTTATAGCTATGCTCGGGCTTTAAATCTAGATTAGCTACAGTATTGACGCCATCTCCAAACATTTCTCCTGCTTCTTGTAGTCTGTACGCTTTTTCAAAAGAGAATTTTAAACCCAAATCTTTAACTAAATAATAACGACTAGACAAACCGTACCCTATAGAATTATCTGAGCTGCTAATGTTTTCATAAACAGCAGTTGCCGAACTATATTTGTTGAGTTTTAAACCCAAACCATAATACTTTGAGAATAATACGTTGCTCAATTTGTTGCTGAATAAATCTTGTTGATATGCAAGACCCACGATATTTTTCCTCACAACTCCAGGATTATCGTCCGAACTGGCGATGAGTTCATTAAAGCTGTTATTTTCTACTCTATCGAATACATAATTCAGATTTAATGAATGCTCGTGGTTTATATTATATGAAATATTGGTTCGGCCAATAATGTGAGGTCTAATTAAATTATTAATAGAGAAAAGAGAACTTATTTCTGCCGACTCATTATATGCGTAAATGTTGTTCCAATAGTACTTTCTTCTTGCTGTATCGGTAACTATAGAGATATCTTTTGAGTAGCCCCAATAGGTGTTTGCATCTAAGCCCTCAACAAACAAATTATTTTTAGAATATCTAATACCTGTGTTTATACTGTGCCCATCTCTTGTTGCCATACCATAAACATTTCTCTGGTCGGTTCCAGTTTGCAATTGCTGGTCAAAACCGGTATACGAGAAATTAACAAACAATGCATCAGCATAAGGCTTATTGCTGATACCAACTTCTGCCTGTCCGAATGCTGATTTATACCTATTATGGAAACGTTTGGCGTCAAGCGTGATAAACTTACTGGTTTCATCTATTGTAATTTTATTGCCAACTATATTATCCCCGGTAATTCCTCTGACACCTATCATTCTGTAGTTATTATCTGAATAGTTAGTGAATCCATTCAATCTAAATGTTAATCCGGTTTTCTTATCTACCAATTGAGTGCTTAAAGCGTTTTTATTAGTGTTAAAAGAACCATAGCTGGTGCTGAAATCAACGTAATTTTTAGTGCTTCTATTGGTAATAATATTTACCGCCCCACCTAATGCATCAGAGCCTAAAGAAACTGGAACCACACCTTTATAAACCTCTATGCTTTCTGCAAGATTTACCGGGATATTATTAAAGCTCATTGCTGTTCCTAATATCTCCAGAGGGATGCCATCAATAAAAAACTTAATTTGCTTACCTGATAAGCCATTTACTGAGAACTCAAAATCACCGCCAACCCCTCCTTTTTCTCGTACTTTTACACCTGTAGATTTGTTTAAGACCTGGCTTAGGTTTGTATTTGTATTTGCAAACTGTTTAGTCTCTATGGCATTTACTGCAAAACCGGATTCTTTTAATTCCTGTGTTTTGGTTTTGCCGATAACCGTAACCATTTCCATCTCGGTAGTACTTTCCTCAAGCAATAATGTAAGATTTAACACTTCACCGGTTTTTAAACTTACTTTTTGCTCCAAAGGTTGATAGCCGATATAAGAAATAAGCAGCGTATAATCTCCTGCTTTTATATTACTGAACGCGAACTTCCCGTCTTTATCTGTTGGCGTTGATTGGGCTAATTCTTTCAATTGTACAGAAACTTGTACCATAACCCCCTGACGGTCTCTTATCTGTCCCGAAATTTTAGCAGTGTTTTGTGCAGTGACCACAAAAGAGAAAAAAGATAGCGCAGCTATAAGTAGAAGTTTAATATACATGTTATTAATTAATCTAAATTACCGCAAACGTACACTTATTTAGATTAAATCCAAATAAAAAAAATAATTTATTTTGGAGCTTCTATGAATTTCTTTTCTATCAGCAGAACGCTTATCCTTTAGGGGATAAAAAAAGCCCTTTAAATTGCTTTAAAGGGCTTCCAGGATATTTGGGTGGATGATGGGGCTCGAACCCACGACCCTCGGTACCACAAACCGATGCTCTAACCAACTGAGCTACAACCACCGTTTGATTGGATTGCAAAAATACGTAATAAAACTACATCTACAAATTATTTTCACCCAATATTAAAACAATTTATTTGGCAATAATTCTTTTAAAGTTTATCCGTTAATTTGTAGACGATTATGGACTGGAAAGCTTCGATAAATAATTTCAAACAATATTTACAGCTTGAAAGATCACTTGCTGCCAACTCAATAATTGCTTATATTATGGATATAGAGAAGCTGTTTTCTTTCAGCTTAACACAAGATATCCACAATCCTGTAAAACTTGAAACCAAACACATTCAGCTGTTCCTAGTATGGTTAAATAACTTAGAAGTTTCTCCAGCTTCACAAGCAAGGATTCTATCTGGCGTCAAAGCATTCTATACTTATTTGGCAATAGAAGGTGAGATTAAACACAATCCGGCAGAACTAATTGAAGCACCCAGATTAAGCAGAAAGCTTCCCGACTTTTTACATCTCTATGAGATAGAAGAAATCATAACCGCAATAGACCTCTCCCAGCCAGAAGGTTTAAGAAACAAAGCTATTATAGAAACCCTGTATGGTTGTGGCCTCAGGGTAAGCGAATTAATCAATTTGAAGATATCAAACCTGTTTTTTGAAATAGACTTTGTAAAAGTTGTCGGGAAAGGCAGCAAAGAGCGCTTAATTCCAATTGGGGGTGCTGCAAAAAAAATGATTAATCTCTACCTTCAGGAAATCCGCAATCATACAGCTATTAAAGCCGGATTTGAAGATTTTGTCTTCCTAAACCGCAGAGGCAGGGCTTTATCCAGAGTAATGATCTTCTTGATTGTCAAAGATCTTGTAAGTAAAGCAAACATCAAAAAGAATATTAGTCCACACACTTTTCGTCACTCATTTGCCACCCACTTAATTGAAGGGGGCGCAGATTTACGCGCTGTACAAGAGATGCTTGGTCATGAAAGCATCACCACAACAGAAATATATACCCACCTAGATAAGGCTTATTTACAATCAGTTATAACTTCTTTTCATCCAAGACCATAATCTTAAAACAAAAAAACTTGCAAGTTCATTTAATTTAACCAATCTTTGTTCGTTAAAATTAAGCAAACCATTGGGCAGAAAATTAATACATAAGTCTATTGCGTTTCTACTTGTCTTTACCCTGGCATATGTGCAAACTGTGCTGGTCGGACACCAAGCGCATCGTACTGTCCAACATTCCCATCATTCATCAAATAGCGATCAAGTAAGTACCTACACAGTAAAATGTTTAATCTGTGATTATGTATCTACCAGAAGATCTGAACCTGCTTTATTAAGTTCCGCTATTCAAATTACTGTCTTCGAAAAAACTATCCATGTTTTTAAAGACAAAAGTAAAACAGATATCCTATACTGTTTTCAAGAAGAGCATTCCAATAAGGGTCCCCCTACAGCATAATTTTATATCTACATAATCTAAAAAAGATTATGATCCTTTATTTTCCATACCTATATCACATAAACAGATACAGGTATGCTCAGATATAATATATATTCCTTTAATACCATATTCATGTTATATATAAAAAGATTCATATTACTTGCAATCTTACTAGTTCCGTTTTATTCACAAGCGCAAAACAATTGCAATTTGTCCATAAAGGGTCGGATTTTAGATGCTGACACCAATCTCCCTTTATCAAATTCAAGCGTCCATCTTCAACAAGGTGACAGGGAAACACAGACTGATGGACATGGTTTCTTTAACTTCGATAAACTTTGTCCGGGGAATTACACATTGCATATAACCACCTTAGGTTTTAAAACCCAGGAATATAAGGTCAAGCTTCCTCAAAACAGTTCAACAATAGATATCCTCTTAGAGCATGAAGGCATCGTTTTGCATGATGTAGAGGTTGTTGGGCATCAAGCTGCTGTACGCAGTACGGCAACCGCAACCACGATCAAAAACAGCGATCTGGTTGAATCAAAAGGTTCCGTACTTGCAGAAATACTTCAAAACGTTGCTGGCGTAACCATGATGCAAACAGGTGCAACCATAGCAAAACCAGTAATTAATGGTATGCATAGCAACCGCGTTTTGATGGTCAATAATGGGATAAAACAAGAAGGGCAGCAATGGGGATCAGAGCATGCTCCAGAAATTGATCCCTTCGTCGCATCACAAATTACAGTGATTAAGGGTGCTGAATCTGTGCGTTACGGCGCTGAAGCTATTGGTGGTGTAATCCTGGTAGAACCGGCTCCCTTGCCCATCAATAAAGACCTTAATGGTAATATAGATTTGGTAGGCAGCAGCAATGGACGAACTGGTACCGCTTCTGCGATGCTTGAAGGCAGCATAAAAAGCATACCTGGTTTATCATGGCGAGCACAGGGTACTGTAAAACAGGGTGGTAATTTACAAACTGCCGACTACTATTTAGATAACACAGGAGTTAAAGAAAAGAATTACTCTGCTGCATTATCATATAGTGCCCGTATTGCGCATATTGACGTTTACTACAGTCATTTCAACACAGATCTTGGCATTTTTGAAGGAGCACATATTGGTTCTCTGCAAGATCTTGAAGCGGCAATTAAAAACGGAAGGCCTTTTGATGATGGCGAGTTTACATACAAAATTGGAGTTCCAAGACAAGCCGTTACCCATGATTTGGGAAAGCTAAAGATACATAAAGACCTAAACAACGGTGCCCAGCTCGATTTACAATATGGTTTTCAACGCAATGCACGGCAGGAATTTGATATTCGTCGTGGAGATCGGAGCGCTATTCCCGCGTTGGATTTAATACTAGATTCTCATAGCCTTGACTTTACCTATGATAAAATAAACGCAAAAAGTTTAAGAACGGTTCTGGGTCTGAATGCTACCGCAATAGTAAATAATAGTGTACCCGGAACTGAAGCAACGCCTCTTATACCAAACTACGATAGCTATGGCTTAGGAGGATTTGTTATCGAACGCCTGGTACGCGACAATTATGAACTGGAAGCAGGTATACGTTATGACTATAAGAATTTAGATGCCGCCGGTTACAGGAATCAAGTTTTATACGGTGGAAGCCACCAGTATCACAACGTTTCAGGTTCTTTAGGGGCTGTGTGGAAACCAAAACAAAACTGGGATCTGCGTAGTAATATCGGTCTTTCATGGCGTCCGCCTACTGTAAACGAGTTATACAGCAGCGGATTGCATCACGGTTCTGCTTCTATTGAAATCGGTAATGATCAACTTGAAAGCGAACAGGGCTATAAATGGATCAATACCTTTCACCTTCAGGAAGAAAACTTAAGTATTGAAATCAGCGCTTATGCACATTACCTGAACAATTACATCTATTTAAACCCAACAGGTGAAATACAGGAAAGTCTGAGAGGTGCATTCCCGGTTTTCGATTATGAACAAACCAATGCACTCTTTTTAGGTACAGATGTTTCGGCGTCCTACCGTTTCCCATATGGTTTCGAATACTTCCTCAAAGGCTCATTGTTAAGAGCCGATGATACTAAAAGCGATCAGAACTTACCTATGATCCCTTCTGATCGTTTAGAGAACCGCATTCGATACTCAATGCCCATAAACAATGATAAAATTTCAGATTCCTTCCTTCAAGTAGAGTATGCTACGGTATTTAAACAAACCAGGTATAATCAGGAAACTGACTTTGCACCAGCCCCTCCTACCTATAGTTTATTAAACGTTAGTGCAGGAACTAAATTATTAATGGGCTCACAATCAATTGGATTAAACGTTTCAGCTAATAATTTACTGAACGTTTCCTATAAAGAATATATGAACCGTTTTCGTTACTATGCTCACGACATAGGACGGAACATAACACTTAGATTATCTTATAATTTCTAACACTAAAAAGTTTACAATCATGAAAAAGAATCAATTATTATCAATAGCAGCAATCGCAATCTTACTTATAGTTAGCATCACATCTTGTTCTAAAAATGATCCGGTTCCTGAACTGGATCAAGAAGAATATAATGCAGTTCAAATTGTGTTACAGCATGGAGAACTGGTAAATGATGAATTTGTAGCTTCCCAGGAAGAAACTATAATTAATTTTACAAAAGAAGGTGTTCCTACGCCAAAGCATGTTCACATTACTGAAGGAGAATCTTACCGAATGAAAATTAATTTGCTTTATAACGGTGAGAATATTAATCAAGAAGTTATTGATGAAGCAGATGCTCACCAATTCTTCTTTTTAGGCGCTCCTGACGGTGTATTTGATTATAAATATGAAGATGACAATATTGGTTTGCAGGGTATTCTAAGCGTATTGGATCATGCTGATTCAGCATTCGATTTTAATATTATACTACGTCACGGCTTAAATAAAAATCATGCTGCAGCTCAGACATGGAATAGTAAAACCTATGTTCAGGCAGGTGGTGCAGACGATTTAAATATAAAAGTAGAACTCCACGTTACTGCAACTGACGGAGAACACGATCACTAATTTTTTTACGGAACCTATTCAAAGAGTTCGGAAAAATAACAATAAAGGGCATCAACACATATGTTGATGCCCTTTATATTAGCAATTAGTATTTAATTTATTACTTCTATTAGAAAGCGCCTAAATAGACTTACAATTTCTTATAAAGTATATTCTTATACTGCACTTTAAACGGAGGGCCAACATGCATTTGAAATCCAATTAATCCTTCAGGGGTGAAATTCTTCTTGTCTTCATCTAATAAAACACTCATTAATTGCCCATTAACAATATGAATAAGTATATTCCCACGAGCAATAATATGAAATGTATTCCATCCATTGATATTTAAGACGCCCCTTAACAAAGTTGGATCTCCGATCTTTGCTACACTTTTAAACAAAGACATTTCGGGACCATCAACCACACGTGTTACTTCACCACGCTTTGATAAGACAAGAGCACTTCCTCCCTGCCATTTTCTTTCAGTTCTTTCATCATGAATATTCCCAGAATAGCTATTATTGAAATCAATATCAGCCTGATACCCCCTAAGAATCCATTTGCCAACTTCAGGCATCTCCTCACTTCTATATTGGATGCCGCTATTAACACCATTAATCCTAAAATCTACTTTTAGCTCAAAGTCTTTAACTATATCTCCTTTCCATATTAAAAAATTATTAACCTTCACCGGATTATCTATAGTCGATTGACCAACTATCTCACCGTTCTCTACACTCCAGAAAGCTGAATCTCCATCCCAGCCTGCTAAAGACTTACCATTAAAAATAGGCACAAAACCCAGACTATCATCTTGTACAGTTGGCGGATAAACACCTCTGAAAGGGGTGCGAACTGATGAAGATCCATCTTGAGCATCCGCTCTTTTAATAACCATCAATAAAACCAATACTACAACCGTTTTTGCCAATGCCAGATAATTTTTTGTACCTTCTTTCATATATTTAATAGTTGAATAATAAATAAATATATCAATTAATTAAATATATCAATTAATAAGATTCCCAATATCCTGTTTACCGCTTTCTTTTTTATTGCTCCCCCCACCGGTAGCTATTGAGTGTAAAACCAGCCAATTGCAAAACGCGATCAACCACCGTAGCAGCAAGTTCTTCAAAATTCTTAGGCAAACTATAAAAGGATGGACTGGCAGGACAAATAATTCCACCCGCTTCAGTGATCAGTTTCATATTCTGCAGGTGAATCAAATTATAGGGAGTTTCACGAGCTACTAAAATCAATTTCCTCCGTTCTTTTAGAATCACATCGGCTGCCCTGCTAACAAGATCATTTGACATACCATTTGCAATTCTACCGATGGTGCCCATTGAGCAAGGACAAACAATTAAACATTCATAACCTGCAGAGCCCGAAGCAAAAGGAGCAAAGAAATCATTGGTTTTATAAAACGTAAAAGGATAATCTTTATAACTTGTACTGCCAAGCTCTAATTCCCAGACAGTTTCAGCATTATCCGACATAACAACTCCAATATCAGATACCTGATCTGCCAACTGGATCAATCTATCAAACAATACCTTGGCATAAACAGAACCACTGGCACCCGTAACGGCAACTACTATCTTCTTCTTTCTCTCCTGCATATCATATCAAATAAACTCAAAGCTAAAACAAATAAATACTGATTACAATATAATCACATTTAAACGCTTTCTAACACTCATAGAAAACATCGTTGGTATTGTACTGTTTAATCTTTAATTTTGACGACATATGACAGCCCTCTTATTAATATTTCTGGGATTAATGGTTGGGACCTTTGGAACAATGGTAGGAGCTGGCGGGGGATTTATTCTTGTACCCATACTTCTACTGCTTTATCCGGAAAAAGATCCGGAAATTATTACCAGTATTTCATTGGCAGTAGTATTTCTAAACGCAACATCCGGCTCTCTAGCATATGGACTTAAAAAACGTATCGACTATAAATCAGCCTGGTTATTTTGTATTACCACCTTGCCCGGCTCTATTTTAGGAGCTTTATCAACTTCCTATATCTCAAGAAAGACTTTCGATTTAATATTTGGAGTTGTTTTGCTAATATTAGCAATCATATTAATCATTAAACCAACAAAAGCTGCTCCGGAGAAAGATGGAAAGGAAAAAAAATCTTTCTGGCAAATGGCCAGGTACCTCATGGATATTGATGGTGTTCGGTATATATATCGATATAATCTATTGTTAGGAATCGTATTAAGCTTTTTTGTAGGCTTTGCATCTAGCTTATTAGGTATTGGCGGAGGCATTATTCATGTTCCGGCAATGGTTAACCTGCTAAACTTTCCGGTTCATATTGCAACCGCAACATCTCATTTTGTATTAAGTTTAATGGGCTTAAGCGGAAGTATGGTCCATTACTTTAAAGGGGATCTGCAAGAAGGATACTATCAAATTTTATGGTTGGGTATAGGTGTCATAGTGGGCGCGCAAATAGGGGCAATATTCTCAACACGTATTAAAGGTAAAATAATTATACAATGCCTGGCATTTGCACTATTAATTGTTTCTATCCGAATTTTGTGGACAGCCTTTGGCTAATTTGTTTTAAAGTTTTATAATTTTGTCGTTCTAATTTTTAACAAAAATCATTAGTCTTCTAAAAGGAGATGAATTGAAAACAACGATATGAGTTTAAGCTTACTGGAAGAATACATAGAGTCTGGCGATTCATTCGCAATGGATAATTTATTGCATAATAATCCGAGCTTAGCCAAACAACAAACAAGCCACGACATTTCCCCGCTCTTGCTTGGCTGTTATTACAATAAACTTCAGATTATTAAAGTTCTCTTAAAACATATTGATAAGGTTGATATCTACGAAGCTGCTGCTGTCGGATTATTAAACGAAGCTTCAGAAATTATTGATGCTGATCCTTCTCAACTATCTTCCTATTCTAATCATGGTTTTACAGCTTTAGGCATGGCTTGCCACTTTGGAAATGAAGAAATTGTACGCTATCTGTTATTAAAAGGTGCAGATCCTAACCAAACATCCGACAACGGGTATCATGTTAACCCTTTGTACACAGCTATTAGTGCTAATTTTGAGGCTATCGCCAAACTATTGGTTGAGGCTGGTGCAGAAGTAAACATTATACAAGCCGGAAACTTAACACCTCTGCATGCTGCGGCTGCAAACGGGAATATAGAAATGTTAATTTTGCTACTGGAGAACGGTGCAAATGTGCTTATGAAAGATGATAACGGACAAACTCCTGCAAATTTTGCAGAAGCAAAAGGACATCATGAAATAGCAAAGATTTTAAGCTTTTAGAAATCGCACAGGCGATTATGAGTGCGCTTCACATAGTTCCTTACATCCAAAACAATGCCTGCTAAAAGATAGAAAATAACGGGAAAGCCAACCGCAAGAAATGAGCTATAAATAAAAAACAAGCGAATCCTTGATACGGAAACACCAAAGCGTTCACCCAAATAGGTGCATACACCAAACGAACGTTGTTCTAAAAATACCATTAAGCCTTTCATCGTATTTATCTTTTTATAATTTGTGAGCCGATCTCACAGTTTAAACAACGCTTTTTATCGCAATAACTTGTTTTTAATTGCTTTAAAGCCTGCGTATCTGCTGCAGATTGAACTCGTACTTGCAATTCGGTATATTTTTGAATAATACGATTGTTCTCTGGCTTTATACCTTCAAGAAATGAAACACTCCGGTCCATAAAGCTGCTATCATTCACATACTTTCCATAGGAAAATAAAAGCAAAGCAATCGTATTTATCAGAATAAGATCAATAGCCCCATTACCTAATGCGGTATTATGTCTCGCTGTTTCCTTTTTAAAATGATAATGTGTAGACCAATACTCATTAACTATCAAGGCATTAAATCGAATTCGCCACAAATTTAAGTTTTCTATTTCAATAATAAGAGCAAAAAAGTGATTAATTGAAGAACACAAGGCAGCAAACTGCGCTAAACGAATGGTTGGAAAATTTAAAGGCCGCATTCTGAGGAATTTCCAGTTCACACTTTCCATCGGTTTCAGCTGGTGTATCTTACGCAGATAACTAAATTCCTTCTTAAGTTTTTGTGGGTATTCTTCCTGGAAATCAACGTCTAACATCCCTGCTTGTCCAAATACCAAAGCTTCAATAGCTATGCGGTCATGACTGTATTTTCTTATCAAGCCGGATGGCAATATTTTCGCTAATTGTTCAAAGGCATCCGAATTTACACCAAAGCCAAAACTCCTGGCAAGCATAATATAAGCTACCTCTTCCCAATCTCCACGGTGTTCATCCAACAAATTAAGAACGTATACCGATTTTGAAATGAACCGTTCGAACAATAAACTACCAAACCACTGCTGAATATAAAATGGCTCAACCGTATGTATCAATTTCTCACATGGAATCCAATACATGCCGCTCATTATCGAATCATATCTTTTCAATACCTTCGGCTCAATCAGCGATCCCAATACCAACGTTTCAGGGATAGTACCATCTTCCCGTTTTATTTCTACATCGTATTGATTTACAACATGCAGGATTACATTGTTATAAGCAGGATTATGCTGATGCTTATGATTAATCCACTCCGAAGAAACTGTATGGATTTCGATGTTCCCTACCCAGCCAATTCCGTCAATTGTAAGGAAAGCGTTTTCAAAATCTGGTCCCTCATTCAAGTTATGAAATCCGACACGCTCTACTTGCAATTCTTTTCCTGATACCGTACGAAGTTCCACCTTCCTAAAAAGCTGATACTTCCATATAAACTGAAGAATATTCTCTGAAAGCTTCATTTGCTATCAAGATAAATATTATTCAATCGCACCAAATTACCCCGCAAGTAAAACTATAATTATTAGAATAATGTCTATAAACCAGTGCTAAATTTATTTATAATTCAAGGAACATTCTTCAGATATTTAGGACCTTCTAGGGAATTAATTCATAGGGGCAAACACTAACAACGTCCTATATATCCCTAGATGGTCACAAGAATGTCTTTATTAACCTCTTATTATACTTAACCCAAAACAGAACCGTTTCCTATTAATGGTAAAAACCACATTCTAAACCTGACATCAAATAAAACAGTATATTTACATATGGAAGCATTAAAAGTAACCACATTCCAGGCTTATCTGTTTTGGGAGAACACTGAAAAAAACCTAAGTAATCTTTCTTTAAGGCTATCTTCTTTACGTACTTCTACTGATATAATTATTCTGCCCGAAATGTTCAATACCGGGTATACCATGAATGTTGAAAAATGTGCTGAGGAAATGCAAGGCATAACCATGCAATGGATGCAAAAGCATGCAAAAAAATATGATTGTGTTGTTGTTGGAAGTTTAATTATAAAGGAAGACTCTAATTATTATAACCGTTTAATATGGATGCGCCCCGATGGTACTTTCGAGAAATATGATAAACGTCATCTTTTCACTTTAACCGAAGAGAAAACGCTGTTCACTGCAGGAAGCCAGCAAATTACCATAGAGCTCAAAGGTTGGAAAATACGTCCGATGATATGCTATGATCTACGATTCCCCGTGTGGTCAAGGAATGTTAATGCGGAATATGATATCCTATTATATATAGCAAGCTGGCCTGATTCAAGAATTGAACACTGGCAAAAACTGATTCCTGCAAGGGCGATTGAAAACCAAGCTTTTGTAATTGCGGTGAACCGTGTTGGTTACGATGGAAATGAAATTTATCATTCTGGTGGCTCTATGTGTATATCGCCTGGCGGTGAAGTAATTTATTATAAACCTGAAAATGAAGATTTGTATACGTTTACAATATATCCGAAGGACTTAATAGCCAACAGGGAGGAATTTGCTTTCTTAGCGGATGCCGAAAAATTCAAGATAAGTAAATAAAATAACCTGGAATAAAGAATAAATAATCTTAAGTGTAAGGACGTTCAAGTATCGCCTTAATGATAATTGCCTCCTCCAGGTTAAAATGAATGGTGTTTCTTTCCGTCTCCAGATCACGAACCTCAAGAGCCAATGTTTCAAGCCGCTTAGTTTCTTTCCTTCTATCTGTTCTTATTTTTTTTGCCCTTTTTATCTCTCCATCTTCATCGTAAGTAGATAGTCTTCTATATTCATCTAATAAACTTACCGGCCTTTCGGTAGGAACGTATTTTTCTGGCTTATAAAAGGTCTCATAACGAGGTTCAGTATACGCCTGTTCATACCTTTCCTTTGGGGTTTCAACAGTGGGGCTATCAACTGTGACAGGTTGTGGATGTGGCATTTGAGGATTCAACAGCTCTTCTAGCCAATCTCTTTTTTGAGGAGCAACTTCCCTTTGAGGAGCGGCTTTTTTAGCAGGTGCAGGATAAGAAGCTACCGGAGGTGAACCAGGTTTTCCTAAATTGCGCTTCGCTGCCTTTTCTTGTTCTTTCTTAACGCCTAAATAGGCTTGAAAAATAAAGAAAGCAATAGCCAAAATAACGGGAATGAAAGTTTCCATATTTAAAGATACAATTTTATAATCACATCAATAAAATAAAAGCTTTCGTATTTATAGACCATGTGCAATATTAAAAGAATTATTAAATTCGCATTCCACCATTTTTTACCTTAATACATAATTATTAATGCAATTAACACGGCTTGACATAAAGGGCTTCAAAAGTTTTGGTGATAAAACCACCATCCATTTTAACAATGGAGTAACCGCAATTGTCGGTCCGAATGGCTGTGGAAAATCAAATGTGGTAGATGCAATAAGATGGGTATTGGGTGAACAAAGTACCCGAAATCTTCGTTCAGAGAAGATGGAGAACGTTATCTTCAATGGAACAAAATCCAGAAAGGCAGCACAACTTGCAGAGGTATCGCTATCTTTCAATAATACAAATAACATTCTCCCTACCTCATTCTCTCAGGTTACTATTACCCGTAAATTATACCGAAGTGGCGAAAGTGAATACCGGATCAATGATGTTCAATGCCGGCTGAAAGATATAACAGATCTGTTTTTGGATACGGGTGTAGGTTCCGATTCGTATACAATCATTGAGCTGAAAATGGTGGATGAGATCATCAATAACAAAGAAAACTCACGACGTACCCTGTTTGAAGAAGCATCAGGCATATCGAAATATAAGATCCGAAAAAAGCAGACTTTTAACCGCCTAAAAGAAACCGAATTAGATTTAAGCAGGATAGATGACCTCTTACTTGAGATTGAAAAGAACTTAAAGAGTTTAGAATACCAGGCTAAGAAAACAGAACGCTATTACCACTTAAAAGAACAATACAAAACGAATGGCATTGCTTTGGCTTCCCTAAGAATCGCCGGATTTAAAAAGGACTTGGAAAGTATTAAGGAAAAAGAGCTTATCCAACAAGAACGGAATAATGAGGTTAGCCGTGAAATATTAAACGTAGAAGAAGCTGTTAAAAAGTTAAAGACAGATCTCCTAACAAAAGAAAGTAACCTAAGTACACAACAAAAAGCGCTCAATAAACAAAGTTCTGAAATCCAACAATACGAAACTGAAAGAAAGGTAAAGAATGAACAGCTTCGTAATTTAAATGAAAAGAATGAGAGCCTGAATAAGGATTTACTGCAAGATAAACAGCAATATAATCACATTCAATATAACCTGACACGCATAAAAGAAGAGTTATTTATTGAGAGGGAAAAGCTATCAGTTTCTGATCAGGACCTGGAAGGGAAATCTAAAGAAGTATCAACTTTAAACAATCAGCAAAAGACGGTAAAAGCAGAGCTGGACGAGTTGCTGAACCAAAAAGGCATTGCGCAAAACAAACGCTATGAATTAGAGAAATCAACTGCGGTATTATTAATTCAAATCGATGCATTAAAACAAGAAAGTCAAAAAAGCTCATCTGATAATGAAAGTCATGAAATTGAATTAAGTTCATTTGATAAGGCTGTTTCTGAAATAAAGATCAGGCTTGAAACGCTTCAGAATGATTATGATTTCTTTCTTAAAGAAGAAGAAACACTGGAGAAACAATTAAAAGAAACTACGCAAAGAATTGATGAACTCAACACACAGAATAATCAGGAAATAAGGTTGTTAGATGCCAGGCAGAATGAATATAACTTAACAAAATCATTAGTTGATAATCTTGAAGGATTTCCTGAATCCATTCGCTTCCTTAAAAAGAACCCGAAATGGAAAGCCAATGTTCCTCTCTTTTCAGACATTCTATATTGTCAGGAAAACTACCGGGTAGCCATCGAGAACTACCTGGAGCCCTATATGAATTATTATGTGGTTGATGAAACGATAGACGCTTTAACAGCCATCCAACTATTGAATGATTCAGCAAAGGGGAAAGCCGGCTTCTTTATTTTAAACGCCGTTAAATCTGTAGATAAAGCGGAGTCTTTAACTGCTGATAATCTGATTCCAGCTTTAACGATCATTGATGTCGACAAGAAATACTTAAATCTTTGTCAGCAGCTGCTAAGGAACGTTTATTTTGAACGAGAAAGTACGATAGCCCTGCAAGACCATCAATTATCAGACGCTGATTTGGTTATATTAGATAAGCATGGGTCATTTATAAAGAAGAGCTATAGCATTTCAGGAGGGTCTGTTGGCTTGTTTGAAGGAAAAAGAATAGGAAGAGCAAAGAACCTTGCTAACTTACAAACGGAAATTAATAAGCTAACTAAAAACCAGAAATCACTGGAGTCTTATCTTCATCTTGAACAAAACAAATTAGTTTCTTTAAGAGACAGTTCTCGTAAAGATCAGCTTCAGGAAATAAAGCTTCAGATTAATCAGCTTAGCAATGAGTTAATTTCAGTACAAACCAAACAAGAGCAATACCAACATTTTATCGCGCATAATCAAAGTCAAAAAGAGAGTATCGATCAAAAGATAAAGGAATTTGAATTTGAATTGCAGGAAAAAAAGGTTGATCTGGAGAGTAAAAAGAATGCCGTAGAGTTGTTTAATGACCGAATCGACTACCTTCAAAAAGAATATACAAATTATTCACAACTATATGCGGATGAGTCTGCTCGCTACAATCAGCAAAACATCAGCTTCCATCAACAAAAGAACAAGGTTTCAGGCTTAGAAAAAGATTTAGAATACCGTGAGATTCAGCTTGAGAATATAGAAAACAGGGTCAGCAAGCATGAGGAAGAAATTGAGAAAATAAAGCTTTTACTTCAAGATACCGTTCAGTTTGTCGATCTGTCTGATGTTGACTTACAAGCCATGTACGAGCAAAAGGATTTGCTTACAAAAGGTCTGAGCGAAATTGAAAAAGAATATTATACTATCCGAAAGAGTATCAATGATCTTGAAGATAAACTGGTTATTTCACGTCGGAATAAAGAACAAACAGATATCCTTTTAAATGATTTAAAGGATAAATCTAATGAAATAAGGTTGGGATTAAATGCTCTTTCTGAACGAATCTCAGTGGAGTTTAATCTGGAATTAGAAGATATAAATACAGAACAAACCATTGAAGGAGACGAGGAAGCGCTAAGAGACAAAACAACCCGATTAAAGAAGCAGCTGGATGAATTTGGAGCTATCAACCCGATAGCCATGGAATCTTTTAAAGAAATGGATGAACGCTATCAGTTCATTAAACAAGAAAAGAAAGATTTGCTGGAAGCGAAGGAGACTTTATTGAAAACTATCAGAGAAATTGATAACACGGCACAAGAGAAGTTTATGTTTGCCTTTAACAACGTTCGGAAGAACTTTGTTCAGGTATTCAGATCTCTGTTCAGCGAAGAAGATACCTGCGATATTTTATTAACCGACCCTGAAAATCCACTGGAATCAGACATACAAATTATTGCCAGGCCGAAAGGAAAGAAGCCTCTATCAATCAATCAGCTCTCCGGTGGTGAAAAAACTTTGACTGCTACCGCATTGCTTTTTTCTTTATATTTGTCGAAACCTGCACCCTTCTGTATATTCGATGAGGTAGACGCGCCGCTTGACGACACCAATATTGATAAGTTCAACAACATAATCAGAACTTTCTCAAAGAGGTCCCAATTTATTGTCATCTCTCATAATAAAAGGACGATTGCCAACACGGATATTATTTATGGAGTAACCATGATAGAGCAAGGTATTTCCAGGCTAGTTGCTGTAGATATGCAGGATTTAGTAGTCGATAGCAATTAAACTATTCAAAGGCAATAGAATACCCCCTTTAATTTGCAAATACTTATCAGTTAAAGACCAGACAGTAGTTTCAATTCGTTTCGGACCATCTTGGGTCATAAACGTGATGCTTGATTTTGATTTAAACTCATTTCCTAAACGAAGCGCATTCTGAAGTTTTGCCTTCAAATCTTTACTATGATCAACAGGAGCGTTAATAATCTTGTATTGATAGATATCCTCTTTTTCTATTAATTCTGTTATCATTGCATTTTCCATAATCCAACCGGTTAAGTTCCCTTTATTTAACTTGTGAATTTAATGAAAAAAATAGATTTTATTTTATTAAAGGATTTTTTTCTTTTGCAAATAATTTAAATACTTGCTTATCAACCCATCCGGAAAAGAATTTATTCATAAAAACGGCCATTTTACCTTGTGAAGTCATAATTAAAGACCTTTTTCTCTTAAATACACCATCTACTATTCGTCTGGCAACCTCTTCTGACGACATCATTTTACCTTCATCCATACTAGTTTCACCCTGTTGTTTTCCACTGGTATCTAAAGCTGTATTACGTATATTGGAAGCTGTAAAACCTGGGCAGGCAAGCATTACATGTAAGCCTGTTTTAAGGTTTTCTACCCGCAAAGATTCCATGAATCCGTTCATTGCAAATTTAGATGCCGAATAACCTGTTCTACCCGGTAAACCTTTATATCCTGCAATGGAAGAAACTCCTACAAGGGAGCCTTTTGAAGCCAGCAGAGCTGGCATTGCATACTTACTGCAGTACACAGTGCCCCAGAAATTAACGTCCATTAAAGTTTTAAGAACAAGCAAATCCAAATCCTTAAACAAAGCACGCATACTAATGCCTGCATTATTGATAAGCACATCGATCTCTGAAAACTCAAGAAGGGTTTGCTCAATCAGATTCTTACAATCTTCTTCTTTGCTAACATTACATTGAACGGACTTTGTTTTGATCTGATACTTTTCTTCGAGCTCAATCCCGAATTTACATAAAGATGCGTACTGCCTTGCAGCCAATACCACATTTGCTCCTCTTGATGCAAACTCTGCCGCACAGGCTCGACCAATTCCTGAAGAGGCGCCGGTGATAATTACCGTTTTATTTTTAAAATCTTTCAATGCAGAAGGGATTAAAGAACTAAGCAATATTGCGTTCGTAAGGAATTCTGGTTACAATAGATCGTCCCAGGGTTACTTCATCAACATATTCCAGCTCTCCACCAAAGGCGATTCCACGAGCAATGGTACTGATTTTCAAGTTAAAATCCTTTATTTTCTTATAGAGATAGAAAATAGTAGTATCTCCTTCCATTGTTGCGCTCAAAGCCAGAATTATTTCTTCCACCTCCCCTGTTCTTAAACGATCAAGAAGCTGATCGATCCTTAAATCTGCTGGTCCTACCCCATCCATCGGCGATATCAATCCACCTAAAACATGGTATACACCTTGAAACTGATTGGTGTTTTCAATCGCCATTACATCGCGCGTATCCTCTACCACACATATGATACTTTTATCTCTTTTACGAGAAGTGCAGATCTCACAAATCTGATTATCAGCTATATTATAACATTCTGAGCAGTATTTTATCTTGCTCTTTAGTTGGTTCATTGCATCACTAAAACGATTTACGTCTTGCTCAGACTGGTTTAAAAGATGTAACACCAATCGCAGTGCACTCTTTTGTCCAATACCTGGTAAACGGCTAAATTCATTTACCGCATTTTCAAGTAATTTAGATGAAAAATTCATCTAACAAAGATAGAAATTCTACCTAAAATTGTAGTGTCGAAATGTAGCATATACCCAAACCCGAACTAATTTATTAAATTAGCCATTCTATATAAAATTATGGTAGAACAAGGAGAAGACAGAATCAGACAAGCATTCGAAAATAAAACCTGGCAGGAAATCAAGGTAACTGATTCATGGCAGATATTTAAAATCATGGCAGAATTTGTAGAGGGATTTGAAAAAATGGCCAAAATTGGTCCATGTGTTTCAATATTCGGCTCTGCCCGTACTCCACGAGATCATGCCTCTTATAAGCTCGCGGAAGATTGTGCCCGACTGCTAACTGAAAAAGGTTATGGTGTTATATCGGGTGGTGGACCAGGAATTATGGAAGCTGCTAACAAAGGAGCTTATGAAGCTGGAGGGAAGTCGGTTGGGTTAAATATCGATCTGCCTTTTGAACAGTTTCACAATCAATATATTGACCGCGATAAACTCCTCGAATTCAATTATTTCTTTGTTAGAAAAGTGATCTTTACAAAGTACTCACAAGGATATATTGTATTACCGGGAGGTTTTGGGACAATGGATGAGCTGTTTGAAGCCATTACGCTAGTGCAGACAGGTAAAATAGCTCGATTCCCGATAGTTCTGGTTGGAAAAGAATATTATAGCGGGATCTTTGACTGGATAAAGAACCAAATGCTTGGCGCAGGGAATATTAGTGAAGGAGATCTTAGCCTTTACAGACTGGTTGATACGGCAGAAGAAGCAGTTGAACATATCTTTAGATTCTATGATAAGTACTTGCTCAAACCAAACTTCTAGCTGTTATATCTAGCTGATTAATAAGTTTATTTCTATTGTATGTCTGTTGCTTCAACGTATAGTGCATTAATAAAGAAGGAAGCAGAACGGCTGGGCTTCCTGTCTTGCGGTATATCCAAAGCTGAATTTCTTGAAGATGAGGCTCCCAGATTAGAGAATTGGCTTAAAAACAATTATCAGGGCGAACTCTACTATATGGAGAACAACTTTGATAAGCGTTTAGATCCTCGCTTGTTGGTTGATGATGCAAAATCAGTTATTTCCTTAGCCTACAATTATTTCACGGAAGAAAAACAGCAGGACCCATTAGCTCCAAAACTATCAAAATATGCTTACGGAACGGACTATCATTTTGTAATCAAAGATAAGCTCAAGGAACTATTATTATTTATTCAAGAACATATTGGAGAAGTTTCAGGAAGAGCTTTCGTAGATTCTGCACCGGTATTGGATAAGGCTTGGGCAGAAAGGGCTGGATTAGGTTGGATAGGTAAACATAGTTTACTGCTATCCAAACAGAAAGGGTCTTTCTTTTTCCTGTCGGAATTAATCGTTGATCTTGAATTAGAGTACGATTCAAGAATACAGACAGACCACTGCGGAACCTGCACTAAATGCATTGACGCTTGTCCTACAGATGCTTTAATGGACAATAAAACAGTAGATGCCAGCAAATGTATCTCCTACCTCACCATTGAGTTAAAAGAAAGCATTCCTGATTCTTTCTCAGGAAAGACGGATAACTGGGTGTTTGGATGTGATATTTGTCAGGACGTATGTCCCTGGAATCGCTTTTCTATACAACATCAGGAACCTTTATTCAATCCACACCCTGATCTGTTAAGTATGACTAAGCAAGATTGGGAAGAAATAACAGAGGATACCTTTAAGAAGATATTTAAGAAATCGGCAGTCAAGAGAGCAAAATATGCTGGTTTAAAACGCAATATCACGTTCTTAAACCATCATACATAATTCTACCTACCGAATTTCTTTTCTATTTACCGAATTTATCTTGCAGACTTTTTAACATGTCTAAGGATATAGGACGAGGAGCCTCTGAAGATTCTTTTGGCCTTTCTGCTCTATCGGCTTTAACCGGAGGCTTCACCTGAGCGTTGCGTTCGCCGACTTGCGGACTTTTCTTTTGAGCTTCAGGAGCTTTCACCTGACTCTGACGAAAACGATTCCAGATCTTATCCAAACATGTCTTTGTGTACATTGGAAAATCGCCTTTCATCATCCAGGCATAATAACTAGGTTCAATCCTAAAAACTTCTTCTACAGCCTTACCTTTATGTTTACCAAAGCTAAATATCTCTATACCATCATTATCATAAACCATTCTTCCGGCAAAGTCAACAGTTTTATTCAGATTAGTGAATTTGTGTAATGCTTCAATATCGTTTTGAACCGGGATTGATACTTTACCTGATTTGTCTTCCCACTCTTTATTCTCATATTTAATAACCTGAGCTTTCAACACTTCAAATGTTGCTCTAACATCAGCTTCTGCTGAGTGTGCATTTATTAAATCCCCCTCACAATAAAACTTATAAGCAGCTTTCAATGTACGCTGCTCCATTTGGTGAAATATATTCTGAACATCAACAAAGAAGCGATTTTCGATATCAAAAGGAACATTAACCCGTAAGAACTCTTCCATCAATACTGGGATGTCGAACCTGTTTGAATTAAAACCACCCAGATCAGCATCGCCAATAAAATCTGCCAACTCCTGGGCCACTTCTTTAAAAGTTGGAGCATCAGCAATGTCCTCCTGATAAATACCATGAATTAGCGAAGATTCCAATGGAATGGGTCTTTCAGGATTAATCCGAAAGGTTTTTGTTTCTTCTGTACCATCAGGATTGGCTTTCAGAGCACAGATTTCTACTATTCTGTCAGATGCTACATTAACACCCGTAGTTTCAAGGTCAAAAATAACAAGGGGGCGTTTTAAAATTAAAGTCATGATTATATTATAAGGAGGGAAAAAATTAACTGAACACAATGATTCCTATCACAATTCCAACGACCATCACTACATAAAGAGAAATCTCAGAACTTGCATAATGTGTAAAATGACTCCACATATTTTCTTTATGCTTAGGTTTCATAAAACAAATTTAAAAAATCAAATGATATATTTAACAATTATAATGATTATAAAACTGACCCGGCGCGAGAAAAGTATCTCCAATACCAGGGATCTTTCAAATCACTGATTATTACACCCTTACTTGTCGAAACATGTACAAATTTATTATTTCCCAAATAAACTCCAACATGATCAAAAGCCTTTCCGTCAAAATTAAAAAACACCAGATCTCCTTCCTTTAATTGATTCTCATACTTCCGTTTAACAACTTCAGCCATGTCCCTGGCAGTACGGGGAAGGTTTTTACCGTACACATCCAATATCAAATGATTTGCAAAAGCAGAACAGTCGATCCCCTTTTTATCTTGCCCGCCCAATCGATGAGGTATTCCCATCCATTCATCAATGTATCTATATAGTTCATAATTATTGAGGTCATTAGCATCTACGCCAATAATATCTGCATACTTGTTGAAAATATTCCCGGAAGATCGGTTATGTTTTGCAGGAGCATGAGATGATGATGAAGGCAATGTTGTGCGAAGACGTTCGGGACGGGATAAACAACTCGTTAAAAAACTTGCAATAAATACAAGGATTAGCCAGGTATTAAATCTCTTCCCCATCATTATCAATGAAAGCTAATGAATAAAGGTTTCAGTAAGCTGTTGAATTTTAACATGGTTCTCTTCACTAATAGATAAAAGTTTCGCTTCAATAACTTCATTGATCAAAAGAGGATCATAAGGAGTTTCAACCTTCACATAGTTTGGTGAAAATCCATGCATCAAGCCATTCTTCTGATCACTTTCAAACAATATTTCAGCCTGTTTGCCAAGCTGCTGTTCATAAAACAAACGACGCTTCTTCTCAGATAGTATATGCAGCATTTTGCTTCTCTCAGATCTGCTGGCACCGGGTACCGAACCTTCCATTTGTGCAGCTATGGTGTTTTCTCTCTCTGAATAGGTAAAAACATGCAGGTAAGAAATCGGCAATTCATTTAAAAACTGGTAAGTCTCCAGGAAGTCTTCTCTGGTTTCTCCAGGAAAACCCACGATAACATCAACACCTATGCAACAGTCTGGCATTAAAGATTTTATAGTATTTACACGTTCTACGTATAGTTCACGTCTGTACCTGCGTCTCATTAAGCCCAATATTTTATTAGAACCCGATTGAAGGGGCATATGGAAATGAGGAACAAAACGCTTAGATCCAGCTACAAAACGGATTACTTCATCCGACAATAAATTAGGCTCAATGGAGGATATTCGAAATCTATTTATCCCTTCTATATGATCTAAAGCCTTTATTAGATTCAAGAAGCTTTCTTTACGCTCACCGTTTTGCAATCCAAAATCTCCGATATTTACGCCAGTCAATACGATTTCCTTGATCCCTGATGCAGCAATTTCTTCAGCTTGTTTAACAATATCAGAGATCTTACCGCTCCTGCTTGCTCCTCTGGCCAGAGGTATAGTGCAAAAAGTACAAGAATAATCGCAACCATCCTGAACCTTCAAGAAAGTACGAGTACGGTCACCAATTGAAAATGCCGGAACAAAAATATTCGTTTCAGAAATAGGTTGATTATGAATAATTGCCTTCGGTTGCTTAGTTAGCTCGTTGATATGCTCAATAATGTTAAACTTTTCAGCAGCACCCAATACCATGTCAACACCTTCAATTTCAGAAATCTCTTTCGGCTTTAATTGAGCGTAACAACCAACGATGGTTATATAAGCACCTGGTGAATGCTTTAAGGCCTCCTTTACAACTTTTTTACACTTTTTATCAGCATGATCTGTAACTGAGCAGGTGTTAATTACATATACATCAGCTTTCTCGTTAAAAGCAACAGGCTCATAACCGGCATTCTGAAATAACCTGCCAATGGATGATGTTTCTGAAAAATTAAGTTTACAACCTAATGTATAAAAAGCTACTTTCCTATTCATAATTGCTTGCAAAAATAAGAATTTTATTTATGTTAATTCTCTAACTCTCTGTTTCAGCATTGGGCTTAGCTACAGATTTGGAATCAAGCGAACCTTTTTACTAGAATTACCAAATCCTTATAAATTAAAATTTTAATACCATAGCCAACAAAACTAATTAAATTAGTAAATTGCGTACATGAGGAGTGGACAAGCAGACTTGCCTTTACATTATGGTAAAGTACCGATATGGCTGGCAGAAAGGATGAGCAAATTGGGCGGTGCTATTGCAGAAGCGATTGTGTTAGAATATGGCAAGAATAGCTTATTGCAAAAATTAAGCGATCCATGCTGGTTCCAGTCTCTCGGTTGCGTTATGGGCATGGACTGGCATTCATCTGGAATCACGACCTCGGTGATGGGTGCACTCAAAAAATCCATCAATATACGCTCACAGGAACTTGGTATCTATATCTGTGGAGGAAGGGGAAAACATTCGCTAAAAACTCCAATGGAAATAACTGCTATTGCAAATAGAACCGGATTGGCAGGCGAAGAACTTATCCGTGCAAGCCGGCTCTCTGCAAGAGTTGATAATAATGCGATACAAGATGGATTCCAGCTTTATCTACACTCTTTTATTTTAAGTGATGAAGGGGAATGGGCTGTTATTCAACAAGGGATGAATACCAATAACAAAATGGCCAGAAGATACCATTGGCATTCTCCAAGTATAAAGTTCTTTACTGAAGAACCGCATCAGTTTATTTATGGAAAGAATCAAGGAAAGATCTTAAACCTTACAGATAAAGCGGCAACACCCTTAAAATCAGAGATGATTCAATTGTTAAAAGAAGAGCCATCTCACTTGTTAAAAGAAATAAAAACACTGTGTATGCCTGCACACCACGATGTTAGAGAAAAAGATATTAATCTGAAACGTTTGGGGTCAATTTTAGCGCTTGCACAAAACCTGGAAGTAAATGATATGGAGTCTTTGTTATTATTAGACGGAGCAGGACCACGAACCATTCAATCATTGGCATTAGTTAGTGAAATTATCCATGGAACAACTTCTCGGTTCGATGATCCGGCGCGGTTCTCTTTTGCTCACGGAGGGAAAGATGGCCACCCCTTCCCTGTTCCTTTAAAAATTTATGATGAAACAATACAGCACTTGGAAACAGCACTGCAAAAATCAAAATTAGGCTTCAATGATAAGAATCAAGCATTAAAAAATCTGTCAAAAGTTGCTATCCAAATGGAAAAAGACTTTATACCTAATGATAGGTTTGAAGATCTGATTCAAAAAGAACGGGATGACTCCTGGAAATATAATGGAATGACTGTTATGGGTCCTGCGGTACCAAATAAAAACTCTACGGTACCAAATAAAGCTGATACAAGTAAAAGAAAACACATTCAATTAAAGCTTGACCTTTAGATAACAGACTAAGAAACATTTTTACTTTGCCTTTCATTTTAAGCTATGTATATTTGTAATGATGGATATAAAACAACTTTTAGAGAGAGCTCTGCGATTTGAATTCTTAACACAAGAAGAGGGAGTTTATCTATATAATAATGCATCTACCGCTGAATTAACCTTTACTGCAAATGAGCTTCGTAAAATTCAGGTACCTCATGGAAAAGTAACCTGGCAGATTGATAGAAACGTTAACACAACCAACGTCTGCATTGCCAATTGCAAGTTTTGCAATTTCTTCCGCCGCCCTGGTCACCCCGACAGCTATATCACCGACATAGAAACTTATAAGCAAAAAATAGAAGAAACATTTCGCTATGGTGGCGATCAGTTATTGCTTCAAGGAGGCCACCACCCGGACCTAGGACTATCATTTTATACTACGCTATTTAAACAGTTAAAGGAACTTTATCCTACATTAAAGCTGCATGCATTAGGGCCTCCGGAAGTAGCTCATGTTTGTAAATTAGAAGGATTAAGTCATACTGAAGTATTAAAGGCTCTTAAAGAATCGGGCCTTGATTCTCTGCCTGGGGCCGGTGCTGAAATATTAAATGATCGGGTAAGAAGACTGATCTCTAAGGGTAAATGTGGCGGACAAGAATGGCTGAAGATTATGGAAGCGGCCCATCAGCTCAATATATCTTCTTCTGCTACCATGATGTTCGGACACATAGAAACCATTGAAGAGCGTTTCGAACACCTTGTTTGGATCCGTGAGGTTCAGGAAAAGAAACCAGTAGAAAGCGATGGCTTTATTGCCTTTATACCGTGGCCATTTCAAGATGACGGAACTTTGCTTAAGAAAGTACGCGGCATAAGTAATACAACCACAAGCGAGGAATATATCCGGATGATTGCATTAAGCAGGATCATGTTGCCTAACATCAAAAACATACAGGCATCCTGGTTAACTGTTGGTAAAAAGACGGCACAGGTCTGCTTGCATGCCGGTGCAAATGACTTCGGTTCAATTATGATTGAAGAAAACGTGGTATCTGCAGCCGGTGCACCGCATCGTTTTACCTCACAAAGCATTCAGAAGGCCATACAGGAAGCAGGATTCGAAGCCCAATTGAGAAATCAAAAATACCAATGGCGGGAAGCTCCTATCCATATGGAAGAACAGGTTATTGATTATTAATCTTTAAATGATCGATCAATTAGAACAGCATATCGAAGCCTTAATCTTTGCCTCCGAGCAAAGTATTTCTTCTTCAGAGATACAAACCATCCTTCAAAATACATTTAACGAGGAGCTGACTATTGAAGAAATCGATCAACTTATTGATAACATTGAAAGTAAATACAGTCAGGAACAACTTGCGATTGGTTTATTTCGTCTAAATGGTGGTTTTCAATTTTTAAGCAAAGCCAAATATTATTCAGTTATCAATCAATTGCAGATACACCGCTCCAAAAAGAAATTGAGCCAGGCAGCTTTAGAAACCCTGGCTATTATCGCCTACAGAGAGCCAATTACTAAACTGGAAGTTGAACAGATCAGAGGGGTCAACTGCGATTATTCCATCCGGATGCTCTTAGAAAAAGAACTGATCACAATCCTCGGAAAGTCGGATGCTCTTGGTAAACCCATCCTTTACGGGACAAGCCCTTTGTTTTTAGATCACTTTGGTATTAACTCAAAAGCTGATTTACCAAAGCTAAAAGAGATCGTTTCAGAAGAGAATTTCATTGGAAATTCTGAAGAATAAAAATCAATAATATTTTAGGAAAATATTTTAAATACTTTGTACTTTTATAATCGAAACAGGTAACAATAAAACTTGACTAATTTATGAAAACGCCGGGAAAGACTGTACAAGCTGATAGAAAATCAGAAGTGTTCAAAAAGAAAGGTTCGAACAACGATTCATTTAATGAATTTGACGACGAAATGGAGTTAGAAGATTTTAGTGAATTCGAAGACTTAGATGCCTTCGATGACGAGGATGACGATTACTAATCCACCCCGAATCTTTAAAAAGAACCTAGAATAATGGCACAATTATATCCTAGGTTCTTTTAGAATTTTAGTTTCCTTTAACCTTACGTAACTCTTCGTAAAGGTCAATTACCTTTTTTTGTAAGCCTATAATCTGATCCTCACAGGCTTTAATCTTTTCGTTTGCCTGTTCAAGTTCCGTATTATACTTCTTCTGGTCATCCGCATCATTATAAGTAAGAAGCTGTACAATACTCAAATCAAACAATTGAGAAATTTGATCTAAACGTGATAAATTCACGTCAGTTATACCGGTTTCTATTTTAGAAAATGCAGGAATAGAGATATCCAAGCGCTTCGCAACATCTTCCTGGCTCCAGCCACGTTGATGCCTTAACAGCCTTATTTTTTTTCCTAGATTTTTCATATACTACCTTTTATGTGTTTTTAAGTGTATTCATAATTCACATAACACCCTTACAAAGATACCATTTAAGTAATTAAGAAATAAACTCTTCAGCGAAATTGACTAAGCTGATCCCTCCAAAGTTACCTGAACTCATAAAGAGTAAATTCTTACCCTTCGAGTCCATCCCTTGCAAATATCTCTTCAAACTTTGAATGGTACTGAAGCAAACTATATTCTCATTATTAAACGCTGTTCTCAACAAACTGTCGCTCAAAGGAACGAGATTCTTTTGCTTAAATGTTTCTTGATTGATAAATATCAATGGGATATCCGCCTTATTCATGGTATCCTTATATTCTGACAGAAAACCTTCATTCAAACTTACGTTAGAAGGCAACTCCATAATTGCTACCAAGGTTTTATCCGGGTATTGTTCTTTTACAGCTTGAATAGAAGCTTTTACCTTCGAAGGCGTATGCGCAAAGTCTTTATAAACCACGCTCTCGCTATTGCTGGTAACAAATTCCAGTCTCCTGGATGCACCCTTAAAAGATTGGATTATTCTAAAAAATTCTTTTCGGCTAATCCCCAGCCATTCACAAACAGTATAAGCTGCCGCTAAATTTGAAAGATTATGACGGCCGAATACCTGAAGAGGAATTTCACCTTCTGGTGTACTTACCGATGTTTGTCCCTTATTGATCGTAAACTCGGGTGTACGATAGCCGTGCTTATTGATTCGTGAATTATTTTCAGAAACCAGTTCCTGAACACGCTTATCTTCCTTGTTATAAATTAAAGTCCCTTTCGGTGCAATGCTCTCAATAAAGAGTTTAAACTGTTGCAGGTAACTTTCAAAAGTCGGATAAATATCAACGTGGTCCCAAGCGATACCACTTATTAAAGCAATATTAGCTTTATACAATAAGAATTTAGGACGTTTATCTTCAATAGAGGCAAAATTGTCATCCCCCTCTATAATAATTATTGGAGCGTCCTTAGATATCCGCACCATATTTTCGAAATCATTAAGTTTCGCTCCCACCACATAATCAAACTCACGACCCAATTCCTTCAAAACATGCATGATCATCGAGGTAATGGTAGTTTTTCCATAACTACCTCCTATCACAACACGCAACTTATTAACCGATTGCTCATAAATAAATTCAGGATAAGAGTAAACTGTTATCCCCAGCTCCTTTGCTTTAATTAATTCAGGATTATCTGCCTTGGCATGCATTCCCAAAATAACCGCATCTACCTCACTCGTAATTTTATCAGGATACCACCCGTTTTCTCTGGGCAATAAACCATGTTCAAATAAATTAGAATGCGCCGGCTCATAGATGTAGTCGTCAGAACCGCTAACTATATAGCCCTTATTACTCAAAGCTATTGCCAGGTTATGCATAATACTTCCGCCAATAGCAATAAAATGAATGCGCATAGCTATGAATTTTCTTTATTAAATTTAAATTTTGCAGCAACCCAACTGTCACGTGTATTATAGCCTATAAATTCAAACCCGCATTTTGCAGCCTCTTTCTTTAATAGCTCAAGATCCTCTCCCTGGTAAAACCCGCTTAAAAACAAGTTACCTCCTTGCACAATGGCCTGCGAATAATAATAAAGATGTTCTAATAATATATTCCTGTTAATATTAGCCAATATAATATCAAAGCCCTGATGAGGGATTGCAGAAGCAGAACCTTCCAGAACTTTCATATTGCTAATATTATTTAGATGTTTGTTTTCCTTTGAACTTTCCACACAAATTGGATCATTATCAATGGCAACAATATTCTTCGCCAAAAGTTTGGATGCAAGAATACCAAGTATTCCCGTTCCGCAACCAATATCCAATACTGTTTTACCCTCCAGGTCTTCTTCCAGAATATATTCCATCATCAAACTTGTTGTTTGATGATGGCCTGTGCCAAAAGCCATTTTTGGATCTATCAAGATCTGAATCGGATAATCCGGACGATCAGCATGAAAGGTTGCGCGAACACATACCTGATCCCTGATGAAGATCGGTTGGAAGTTACTCTCCCATAATGCGTTCCAGTTCTGAGGAGCTATTGAGGAAATTGAATAGCTTACATTAAAATCGCTATCTAAATTCAATAAAACTGTTTCCAGATCTATCGGATTAAAGTTAGGTTCCGGTATATAAGCTTTAAAACCATCTTCAGTTTGCTCAAACGTATCAAAACCTGTATCACCAAGTTTATCTATCAATAGATCTTGTTGCCATCCCTGCGAAGGATTACAATTGAAATTGAACTCTAGATATTTCATCTTCGGGACCGTATTAACGTCCGTTAAACACATTTATAATATCAAGAAAATCTCTTGACTTTAAAGAAGCTCCACCAATTAATCCACCATCAATATCTGGTTGCGAGAAAAGTTCCGCAGCATTTTTCGGATTACAGCTTCCTCCGTATAGTATACTTGTATTATCTGCAACTTCCTGATCAAAACTTTTAGCAATCTCTTCACGAATAAAAGCATGAACTTCCTGTGCCTGCTCAGGGGTAGCAGTTAAGCCGGTGCCAATAGCCCAAACAGGCTCATAAGCAAGTACTACGTTTGCAAAGTCTTCTTTTGAAAGAAGTAATACAGTTTCTTTTAATTGTTTAGCAAGGATATTCCAGAATTCACCAGATTCTCTTTCAGCTTTCGTTTCACCGATACAGAAAATAGGTCTCAATCCATTCTTCAAAGCCTGGCTCAATTTTACCTCAAGTAATTTCTCATCTTCACCAAAGTATGCACGACGTTCTGAATGACCTAATATAACATAGGAAGCACCTGTAGATTTAACCTGACTTGCAGAAGTTTCTCCTGTATAAGCACCTCCATCATTCTGATGAATATTTTGTGCACCTACAAAAACGTTCTTGGCATATTTTGATTGTTGGGCGATGTGGTGTAAATGGATAAAAGGACTACAAACAACTACTTGTTGATTGCCTCTTGCTTCATCGGCTACCATATTAAGAATCTCTGAAAACAAACTAATTCCTTCTTGATAATCAAGATTCATTTTCCAATTACCAGCAACGATTTTATTTCTCATGTTTTTAAATAATTTAATAATTTCTATAGTTTTTCGTTAAATCGAAAACCGATTTAAGCAATTTTTTTTCAATTTCGTCAAATTTACAACTACGCCTTTGAAAAAGCAATTCACTGGTCTGAAACATTTTCTCCAGCTCATAGCTGGTAAAACCATCTTTGCTTCCCCATGAAAAGTCAGGAATAAAAGAAGGTGGCACACCTATGCCAAACACGCTTACACTAACACCTATAACTGTACCTGTATTAAATGCAGTATTAATGGCACAACGGACATAATCGCCCATAATGACACCGCAGAATTGCAAGCCAGTCTCCCGATAGTCCTTCTTTTCGTAATCATACAAGCGAACCTCCTTGAAGTTGTTTTTCATATTGGAATTATTGGTATCTGCCCCCCAATTACACCACTCACCCACAACCGCATTTCCCATATAACCATCGTGTCCTTTATTTGAGTTTCCCCAAATAACACTGGTATTCAACTCACCTCCAACCGTGCAATAAGGCCCTACAGTAACATTACTATAAATACGTGTTCCCATCTTTACGATTGAGTTATCACATAAAGCAAAGGGACCACGTATGCGGCTTCCTTCCCAGACCTCACTTGATTTGCCCAAATAGACAGGACCTTTACTGGTATTAAAACTTGCAAATTCAGCATTTACCCCCTCTTCCAAAAAGATGGGATAATCTCCTAAAACCTGGTTTGTTGTACTTAAAGGAGCAGAAGCGCGCCCTTTTGTTAAAAGCTCAAAATCTTTCTTGATCTCTTCTCCGTTATTTTTAAAAATATCTTCCGGATAATCAATCCGGATTAATGATCCCTGATAATGAACAAGTTTGATATTCTCTATATCCAAATCTCTAAAATGAAAAGAAGAAACAGCATGAACATCTGCCACTTCCATTTTAAAAGCAATAATTTCATTCTGTAAAACCAATGCTTCACCTGATTTTAAACTACGAAGACTTTCACACAAATGTTCATCGGGAAGGATACTACCACGGACAATCAGAACCGTGCCGGATATATCATTTAAAGGATATTTTTCTGCCAGGTAATCTTCTGTAATAAAAGATACAGGCACATTGAAGTATTTACTCCATTTTTCATCAATGGTCAATATCCCTACACGCAAATTCGAAACAGGGCGTGTTAGTGTTAAAGGGAAAAGCTTTACACGCCATAAATCGCTATCATAAAGAACTATCTGCATGACCTGTTTGTTGGGTAATAACCGATTGAAATTCAATAAAATTAAAAAAGTCCCGGCAACATTAACCGGGACTTTCTTTTTAATTTAAAATGCGTTTACTTCTTATTGTAACGAGTACGGAATTTATCAATACGTCCCGCAGTATCAATTAACTTCATTTTTCCAGTATAAAATGGATGTGAAGTATGAGAAATTTCTAATTTAACCAATGGATATTCATTCCCGTCTTCCCACTGAATAGTCTCTTTGGTATCAATGCAAGACTTCGTTAAAAAGGCATATTCATTAGACATGTCCTTGAAAACAACTGGTCTATAACTTGATGGATGCAAATCTTTTTTCATTGTATTTTTTATATGATTGTATACTTGTTCTCTGCTAATTAGGGCGCAAATATACTCAAACGAAATGCATTAACAAAATATTTTAATGCATTTTTATATTATCTTATTTCTATTAAAATGCCTTTTAAACCAGCCTTGACAAATATTTAATAAAAAACCTTTAAAGCCTGTTTAAACGTATTACAATGTGCATCTACAATCGCCCGAAGTTGAACGGAATACCCTCCTCCCATGCTTACCTGCACAGGAACTTTATACTCTTTACAATATTGAAATACGAGTAAATCACGCTCCTGACAACCATTTTCAGAAACAGATAACTTACCCAATTTATCAGAAGCAAGAATATCTACTCCCGACAAATAAAAAACAAAATCAGGTTGCTCTCTTGAAAACAGCATCTTTAAATTGGCAGCCAATAGCTCCAGGTACTCATCATCACCTGTATAATCAGGGAGAGCGACATCCAAATCCGAAACTTCCTTTTTAAAAGGGAAATTATTTTGGCAATGCATAGAAAATGTAAAGACCCGGTTATTATTCTTGAAGATCTCAGCCGTACCATTTCCCTGGTGAACATCCAGATCAATGATCAAAATCTTCTTACAATACTTTTTATTCAATAAATAGGCTGCAGCAATTGCCTGATCATTTAACAAACAAAAGCCCTCTCCCCAATCGCTTCCCGAATGATGCGTACCACCGGCAATATTAAAAGATACACCTTCATTCAAAGCTGATAAACTACTTAATATCGTGCCCTCAACAATCCTGAGTTCACGTTCAATAAGCTGTTCGGATAAAGGGAAACCAATACGCCTGATTTCGTGGTAGCTTAGCTGCATTGTTTTCAAACGCTGCCAATAGTCTGCTGAATGTGCTAATATAATATGCTCTTCATCTACCTTTTCCGGCTCAAAGAAATTATCC
>Ga0160433_100142_pt1 | contig 62955 bp, 51 predicted proteins | sample HID1972K_E0MG_FD_108235 | JGI IMG/M metagenome (GOLD analysis project Ga0160433, IMG submission 108235) | Enriched pill bug-associated microbial communities from UW Madison campus, WI, USA - HID1972K_E0 MG | ecosystem: Host-associated > Arthropoda: Insects > Digestive system > Unclassified ...
AAGCACCCCCACCTTCCGCACCAGGGAAAGCAGCAATCTCTGCCTGTGGCAGATCAATAGGCCTGCCGGCCCAGGGAATATAAGGCTTACCCTCCTTAGCTTCTTTTTCAATAACCGGAAGTGCCTTCTGCCAGGCCTCGTCAGACTGCTTGCGGGCAGCCTCCATCATATCGTTGGTAGCTTTCTGTACGTCCTGTGGAATCTGAGGATACTGGGCGAAACCCGGCGTGTTAACGCTGAAAGCGGCTGCAATGGTCAATGCCAAGACCGCTTTTAATTTTGTGTGTTGTTTAGTCCTTTTCATTCAATAACAAGGTGTAATTTCCATAAAAAGACGATTTGGAAACCACAATACAAACAGATTACGGACATAGCTGGATATTTTCATGCCCGAACTGGAAAATACAGGGATGAAAAGGAACTACTGATCCAGCCAGATCTTAAACAGCGGTGTGCGCTGGCTGCTTACAATAACCTCGTCTTCTAAGGGTGGGTGGAGGATAAGCTTCATCCTTCCTTTGAAGTAAGGGTGGATTTCCCGGGCAGCATCAATATGGATAATGAGCTTCCGGTTAACATGAAAAAATATTGCCGGATCGAGAAAACTAATCAGCTCGTCCAAAGCATAGTCGATAGGAAAGCTGCTTCCTTCTTTATTAACTAATAGCGTTAGTTTGTTATGGGAATGAAAATACGCTATATCCTCGGTCTTGATAGCTTTGATCCGGTTGCCTATCTTCACCATAAAGCGCGATTTGTAGGACGTTTCACGTTTTTTTATAAGTCCCATCAAGTCATGCACCTGAGCACTGATTTCCGTGCCTGTTCCCTGAGACCGGCTTAGTTCTTTCATTTTCTCCAGACTCTTCTCGAGTTTCGCTTGCTGCACAGGCTTAAGCAGGTAGTCAATACTGTTCAGTTCAAAGGCTTTGAGGGCATACTCGTCGTACGCCGTGCAAAAGATAACCGGGCATTTAACCGGTACCTGCTCAAAGATCTCAAAGCAGAGGCCATCTGCTAAATGGATATCAAGCAGTATCAGGTCAGGCAGCTTATTCGATCTCAACCATTCCACCGTACCTTCAACTGAACTCATCACACCGAGGATCCTGATTTCGTTGTCGTACTCCTGTAAAAGGCTGATCAGTCTTTCTGCTGCGGGGCTCTCGTCTTCTATAATTAAAACGTCCATGTATCTTACTCTTCTATTTCCAGCAGGGGTAAACTTACTACAAAAAAAGAATCATCCTGATGGATTTTTAAATTCAAAGCAGACAAATATGCGTATCTCTTCCGGATATTTTCCAGGCCCATTTTACCTCGCTTAACGCTTGCCTCTGAGCGGGGAGCATAAGAATTACGCACGGTCAGCCAGGTTTCGTTCTCAATAAAAACCTCTATATGCAAGGGGTTTTCGGTGGAAAGTTTGTTGTGCTTTAATGCATTTTCAATCAGCAACTGAACAGAGAGTGGAGGGATGAAAAATGAATCAGCAAGCCCGGCAGGTACGTTGATCTCGATCCGTAACTGGTCCTCAAACCGCTTCTTCAACAGATATACATAAGCATCTACAAAGCCTAGTTCTTCACTAACCGGAACGAGCTCTTCCTTCTTAAATTCCAGTACGTACCGGTATACGTCGGCAAACTTATCCAGAAAATGTTGTGCGGTACGCGGATCCTTCTCTATCAGCGATGAAAGCACATTCAGATTATTGAACAAAAAGTGAGGATCCAGCTGCATTCTAAGCGAATTCAGTTGAGTCCGGAGATTTTCTTCCTGCAGTTTGTTCGACTGAAGATGAGCTATTTTCCATTGCTGCATGAAGTACACGCTGAAGTTAACGAGCAACACCGGAATCAGAAAGAGCAGACCGTATACATTCAAAACCACAAATTGAGACAAGTCAGGCGGAGTCAATGTGGTTTGTATCTTAAAAAGGTAGTAAGACCCGTTGATGCATAATAGTGAATATACGCAGCTGATCAGAAGTTGTAAAAAGAAGCGCTTAGATGGGTGGGAAAGCCACGAAACCCGCAAGTTTAGAAAATCGAAGATCCACTTGTTCCCATACCAAAGCAGGACCACAACGGTGAAGATCCACATGAACGCAGCGAGATAGATCATCTGGACGTCCGATTGGTACAGGTTATAGCCGCTCCAAACGAGCAGTAACACCACCGTTGCTAACAAACAAAGTACTATATTGCTTTTCTGCCTGGACGCCTTCTTCATTACCTGAATTGTACTTTGTTTACCTCTTCCCATGGAAGATACTGATACTTTGAGTTCTTTAACCATATAATGAGTCCCCAGTTCAGAGCGGAAACGTCATTTTCGTTACTTAAGGTCAAAGATCGCTGATCTTTCAGAATAACGTTTGATTGTTTTTCATTCTGCGGCGTAATAGCAGAAATATTGCTGAAAGGTATTTTATAATGTATACGGTTGCTTGTTCCTTCAAGCATCTCGAAATTCCATTCTTCATCCATGTCAAAGGTGCAGTTACCCTTCAGAATACGATTTTCTGAGCCAAACGCCTGCGCATAGATTCTTCTTGGTTTGACAAAAGAATTATAGTTTACGGGCTCGCCCTGGCGCTGATGAAAAACAACAGATTTGAACGCTGCCCATTGCACCACTACCTGACCGTTTTCAGGATCGGCAATAATGATTCCGCGATTTGAGGCGCTCACATCCCGACTGTTTTTCAGAAATACCTGTCTGCCTGAATGAAGCGTTATAATGGCTCCCTGATCCTTTTTGGAAATTTTTTTTATCTGGTTAAAGTTAATTCCGATAGTTCGGTCAGAACTCTTTCCATATATGGCAGCTGATGTAGCAAACGTCGACTTATCCCATTTGATCAAACCGCTTACAGGGCCATTTACTGTATTTACTGTGCCGTATAAGGGTTCTCCTTTCCAGGGAAGAGTACTTTTACCCGTTTCCCTGAAGTTGATTCTGCTTATCTCTTTCCATGAGATTTTCTGGGTCTTTGTACTGTAGACCACAATGTCCTTACCCAGATCGTTAATCCCCGGCCCCCCGTTTACCCGAATTTTCGATCCGCTCTTAAAGAAGATCTGTGCGTCCTGGGCACCCGTAATATGAATGGAAACAATATCTCCAAAGCGGCAGAGTGCCTCCTGACGCCTTTCCGGCAGTTTGTCTTTCCATAGGTTCATAAACTCCCAGTCTATTCCCTCAGTGTTGTCCCTGCTGCCGGGAAGCTTGTCCAGCTGATACTTCTTTAAATATTTAAGTGCGAGAGGACTACTTTTCGAAACCTGTAAAACGTCTGTCCATAAGATCTGACCGCTGCTCCATCTGATCACTCCTGTAACTGTGGTCTTGTTCTTCAGTACTACATCAGCATAAATATAGCTTTGATCCTGTGCATAAACAGGAAACGAGCAGACATACCATGTGATTAGAAAGACTAACAGCTTGAAGTGAATATTCATTTGCCTCACTTAATTGGAAAGTTGAAATGTATCACTTTGTTCGTTGTCAGTCAACCAATATAGAATGAAAAGAGATATTGTGATCCTCAACCGGGATATAATTAAGCTGAGATCTTAGGCTCTGCCATCGGTTTGACAACTCCCGAGGCTTATTTTATTTCAAAATGGTCAATCAATTACTGTGTGCAGCTTTTTCAAAGACAAGATTTGTCTTAGGAATGTAGAGCCTAAGTGTTAAGCAACCTCTGAATGCTGCGCTATTGCTCAGGTGAAGACTGCGTTATGAGTCCGACTTAGAATAGTGAAAGTCGGACTCATAGTGGCCTTATACCTGACGGAATATGCCATGATATAATACATGTTCTCTCTTCTTACACTGCATCTGCGTAACAGATCCTTGCTATAAGTTGTCCGCGATATAAAGATGTGAAAAGCAATTCGCGGCCGTAGAATTAATACAGGCTTTAAAATTACAAAACATTGGCTCGCTACGTTTGCTCGAAATATACAGAGACTATGAAAAACAGTTTACTTAGAAACAGAAGAGTAGCTTCTGCGGTTGCGGTTTTCGCTGCATCAGCAATTTTGATTACCGCGTGTAAAAAAGATAATGGCGGTAAGGGTGAAGAAGTTGTTGTTACGGAATTAGAAGACTTTTCCGTCAACCCTTCACTGGTTAAAGCGTTATCTGGCTTTGAAGCCCTAAAAATTACTACGCTGATCAGCAGTGATGACGTTCTGCCTGAATCTCCTGGATTTATTTTCGGCGCACAACCTGATGGTGCCGGTATTATCAGAAATCCCTCTGGAGAAGGATTTGTCATGATTAACAATCATGAGATCTTACAATCTGTATCGAGGGTCTATCTTGACAAGAACTTCAAGCCTGTTAAAGGTGAATATATTGTGGATTCGGATGGCGGCATGACGCGCTTGTGCTCAGCCACTATGGCTACTTCAGAGGAGCATGGTTTCTCAAAACCAGTTTTTCTTACTGCTGGAGAAAGTGGAGAAGAGTCGATGATTCATGCTATCGACCCACTTGCTCCTGCAGATAAAAAGAATAACCAACGTACACTTGCGGCTTTAGGAAGATGGTCTGCAGAGAACGCAGTGCCTTTACCGAAGGGGTCTTTTCCGAATAAAACGGTAATACTGATAGGCGAAGATGAGACAGACGGTCAGCTGGCCATGTATGTTTCAGAAAAACAAGGCAACCTGGCAAGTGGTAAGCTTTATGTGCTGAAGCGTACCAATAACGATCCCGTAGAAACGAATATGTCGAAGGGGCAATCTTACGACGTGGAATTCGTAGAACTTGACAATGTGAATAAAACAGGTGCACAGCTTCAGCAGCAGACGATAGATAAAAAAGCACTGATGCTTGCCCGCGTTGAAGATATAGATTACAGAAAGGGGAGTGCAGCTAACGGACGTGAGGTATATTTTACTGCCACTGGAGTTAGTCAGGCAGACAAACTTACTCCTGTAAGTGGCAAGACCATGTGGGGACGCGTATATAAGCTGGTTCTTGACGCAGCAAATCCTCTAAAAGGCAAGTTGGAAGTTGCCGTTGATGGCCATGATGATCCGGGAAATAGTATTGTTAATCCTGATAATCTATGCGTAACAGAAAACTACGTATACATCCAGGAAGACGGTGATTCTTTTTACAAGAATAATAATCATGACGGTACCATCTGGCAGTTTGCAATGAGTTCGAAAGCTCTTAAGCCCATGATACAGATGGATCACAGAAGGATGGATGGTACATTCAATGCAAAATACAATCCAGGCAACGATGTTCGCACCAGCACCTGGGAGTACGGAGCTATGTATGATGTATCAGATCTTACAGGAGTTCCTGATACCTTCGTTATCAATCTGCATCCGCATACATGGAAGGATAATAAATACAAGAATGCTGACGGAGGGCTTACTCGCCTAACTGATAATAATGAAGGCGGACAGGTGGTAGTTGTTCGAGGGATAGCGAGATAGTCATCTTTTCTTATTAATTCATCCCTCAGTGCTCCTAAGCACTGAGGGATGCTTTGTATAACATACTCCATAATGCTTTCAAACTCCAGATTTTTTTATTTTACAACGATCATGGTGATGGTCGGATTGATGTCTATGTTTTGCTCTACGTCCAAGCGGACTACTGCAGATGATGTCAGAGCTTCGTTTAACGATGGGATGGCTCAGTTACAATCTACTGTTGAAAACAATTTGTTAAAAGCAGCTGGGGGCAATAATATTGAGGAGATTAAGAAAGCTTTCCTTCTTGCACGCTCCGAATATAAAAGCATTGAATACTATATGGAGTATTTCTTTCCTTCCACATCAGTGTTGTTAAACGGGGCGCCTATAGATGAAATTGAACTTGGAGAAAATCTGGTAACCCCTCCCAGTGGCTTTCAAGTGATGGAAGAAATAATCTTTGCGACTGAGCTTTCAGACGAAGACAGAGAGGAGCTTGTAAACGAGGTGCGTAAAATGATCTTAAATCTCAAAAGGGTAACACGTTACCATGAGCAGATCGTTATAACAGACGCTCAGGTCTTTGACGCAATGCGTTTAGAAATATTCAGGATTATAGCACTGGGAATTACGGGATTCGATACGCCCGCAGCACTTCAGTCACTACCTGAAACTGTTTCAGCATTATCTGGAATTCAAGCAGTCCTAGAATGCTATGATAAAAATGACGAGTCAAGTGCCTCTGTGAAAAAGGCGATTGAATTTGTTCAACAATCCTCAGATTATGACGCTTTTGACCGATTAACTTTCATCACGCGATACTTACATCCCGTTAGTAAGAATATCGACGAATTACGACGCAGACAAAATATTAGTACTGTGGCAGGAAGTTCCGCACTTGCAGAAAATGCAATCAACCTTTTCCAGGATAACGCTTTTGACGCTAATAATTTCGTTCGCAATCATACTGAGTATATAACCAACGAGAAAGTTGCTCTGGGTAAAGCTCTTTTCAACAGTACAGTGCTTTCAAACAGCGCCAATATCAGCTGTGCGAGTTGCCATCATGAGTCGAAAGCATTTACAGACGGAGAAGTTACCGCAGCGGGCATCGCTACAGAGAAGGGAGTCCATAAGACAATTTCTCTACTTCGAAACACGCCCACACTTTCTTACGCAGGTTTGCAGCGAGGGTTTTTTTATGACATGAAAGCCGGAACGCTTGAAGATCAGGTGCTCGACGTCGTTCATAATAAGAATGAAATGGATGGCTCGCTCGATGAGGCTGCCATACGTCTTAATAAACAAGGAAATTACGCAGATATGTTTAGTAAGGCCTATAGTGGAGATAAGACAGCAGATTCATGGAAGATACAACATGCGCTGGCTTCATATATTCGATCCCTTTCTCCCTTTTCATCGAGGCTGGATAAGTATATGCGCGGCGATACAAGCCAGCTGAATGCAAAAGAGAAACGTGGTTTTAACTTGTTTATGGGAAAGGCGAAGTGCGGAAGTTGTCATTTTGCACCCTTATTTAACGGCACGCAGGCTCCATTATTTGTAAAAAGTGAAGCAGAAGTATTAGGGGTTCCATCAAGACCTGACACTGTCAATGCCAAAATCGACGGAGATGCAGGTCGTTTTGCATTAAGCCCTTATCCACAGTATCAATATGCGTTCAAGACTACTACGGTAAGGAATATTGCAAAGACTGCACCGTATATGCACAACGGGGTCTATAAAACGCTTGAAGAGGTACTTGACTTTTATAACAGAGGAGGAGGTGCGGGAATTGGTATCGATTTGGAGAATCAGACGTTGTCGCCTGATCCACTCAATTTAACGAAGGCAGAGGTGAACTCTATTATCGCGTTTTTGCACACGTTAACCGACGCGGAACAGATCAGATAAGCTACAGCAGCGAATTGATGAGGCCATCCTTCACAAGTCTGATCTTGCCTACACCTGCAACGCCGGTTTCAGAACCTTCAAGTGCGTATATTCTATACCGCAGTCGACAATTGACGTGACGAATAATTTTGAGAAAAATAGGGGCTATAACTAATTTGCTATCTTTGCGGCTTTGCAATTTACTATGAAGAGATTCTTGATGCTAGCTCTGCTTTTGAGCTCGCCACCACTATTACATATACAGAGTTCTGCAGAAGCCAGGACGGTCATTACCGACAGTCCGGTTGAGAAGATCTCAGATGCAGGTCTTTTGCAGGCAAAAATCATTGAATTCGCCCGTTCGCTGACTGGCATTAGATATAAATACGCATCGGCTAATCCAAAGACCGGCTTTGATTGCTCTGGTTTTATACATTATGTTTTTAAGAATTTTCAAATTGCTGTACCACGCAGTTCAGCTGCATTTGCAAAAGCGGGCAGAACGATTGATCTTAAAAACGCTGGCCCGGGAGACTTGATCTTGTTCACTGGTACTAATTCTCAAATCAGAAATATCGGACATATTGGAATGATCGTGTCGAAACCCGGCGAACCGGTTCGTTTCATCCATTCCACTTCAGGTAAAGCGTATGGGGTCACAGAGACAGTGCTGAACGAAAAATATCATAAGAGGTACATGAAGGCTGTCAGGATAATTGCTCCTGCTGCGTCCTGACCTTCTTCCATTTGCGGATTCTTGTAGTTGCGCTAGCGTAGGGAGAAGATGTGTTAAATTGAATCATTCTTCCTAGAGACCATTGGTTGTACCAGCATTCGCCATACAATTGGTCATTAGTTTTGCTTTCGATTAGCAAGAGGAGCCGCTCTATGGTTGCATCAAGTTTGCTGCATAATGCGAGATAGTCATCTGCCTGGTAATCTGAGTAGAATTTTTGGGCGAGAAGACCTAGTTGATTCCATTTATATCCGGTTTCAGGAAGATCCGGAGTTTCTCCCTTATCTCTTTTATCGACCCATTTTAGCGCTAGCTGCCCCCAGCCGTGAAGATACGCTAATAGGTTGACAAGGCTCATCGTTGTCCCTTTGACATGTCCGTTAAGTTCTTTCAAGTCACTGATTACGTTAAGATCAGGGCTAAGTTCAGCTCTGAGTTTTGCATAATTGCTTCGAACTGCATCCTGCAGGGAATGTTTGTCTTGTGGAATTGCCATGTTATCAGGAAACGCTATTTGCGTTCTAAGGGTTTTCGTGGATTTTCAAAAAAATGTTGCAAAACGATAAAAATGTTTGCTCGGAAATAATATTTTTGAATAATACAAAATACACCTATGAAATTTAAGATCATCGCGGGCTGTGCTGTCCTGCTTCTCAGCAATGTTACGACACAGGCACAGGTATGGAAGAAAATGCAGCGAACGCTGGAAGATAAGGCGAATAAAAAGATAGAAGATGTCCTTGATGGAAAAACTTCCAAGGCAGTCAACCAGACCACTGATGAGGTCTCGGCGAATAGTGCTCCGAAGATAGATGAAGTTTATGCTTTCACGTCCGGTGGTACGGTGATTTTTGAGTCTGATTTCAAAACTGATGCTGCCGGCAGAATGGCAAAGAAGTGGAAATCAAGTGGATCCGGAAGCATTGTATCCATTCCGGATATTCCGGGCAAATGGCTCTCTCTGACAGAGAAATCTACTTATAAGATCGACAGTTTATTCAATACTCCCGGTGCGTTTACGATAGAATTTGACCTGATGACAAGAAGTGCCGAAGCGGCGGATATCGGAAGCATGTCTTTCGGATTCGCCAGGGACAACTCTGTCAAAAATCATCTGACCGATGCTTATAACGGAAATGCCATTACAAATACCCAGCTGCATTTTCACAACCGGGAAATAACCAGTTCGAGCAGTGATTCTAAGGTGTATAACAGTTTGAAGTATCCCTTTGCCAATTATGCGAATGGCTTGATACATGTGGCAATAGAAGTAGAGGGAGAAAGTATGAGTGTATACGTTAATAAGTCGAAAGTGCTGGATACGAAGATGTTCAAGGCGAATGTGCCGAAATTCTTCTACTTAACTGCTCCATACTCTTATGATCAGGAGTCGAAAGTATATTTCGGAAATTTTGTTATGGCAAAAAAATAATTGTACCGCAATTGGCTGGGTTTATTAAAGATGATATTTCGTTAACATTAGGCCGGACTTATTTGCATTTCTGAGAAGTATCTTTGCCGCTCGAAAAAGATTTGAGTGGCAAAGACATTATGAAAAGAAAATTACTTCCCCTCGCATTAGGCGGGCTTGGCATAGGAACCACAGAGTTTGTGATGATGGGCTTATTGCCTGATGTTGCGAGGGAATTCAGCATTTCCATACCCGAGGCGGGACATATGATCTCCGCCTACGCCTTAGGTGTGATGATCGGTGCGCCTCTGCTTGTTGCTGGTACCAGCAGAATGGCCCCAAAAACAATTCTCGTCGGCCTCATGCTGCTGTTTACAATATTTAACACGCTTTCTGCGTTCGCTCCCAACGATACCATACTTCTCATTTCGCGTTTCATGTCCGGATTACCTCACGGTGCATTTTTCGGAGTAGGGTCTGTGGTGGCCAGCCGGCTTGCAGATAAGGGAAAGCAGGCGCAGGCCATCTCGCTTATGTTTAGCGGACTTACGATTGCCAATTTACTTACTGTTCCTTTGGGCACTTATATTGGGCATACTTATTCCTGGAGATATACATTTGGTGGAATAGGGTTGATCGGGTTGATCACCATGCTTGCTGTTTATTTCGCCCTACCGGCGCTGGCGGCATCTAAGACCAGTAATATCAGGTCAGAGCTCAAAGTCTTTTCGCGCCTCGACCCCTGGCTGATCTTTCTGATTACTGCTATCGGAACGGGCGGTTTGTTCTGTTGGATCAGTTATATCGCGCCTCTTATGACGGAGGTTTCCGGCTTTTCAGAGTCAACAGTTCCCTATATTCTGATGGTTGCGGGTCTTGGCATGTTCGTAGGGAATCTGGTCGGAGGTAAGCTGGCAGACAAGTTAAAGCCTTTGACGGCATGCATTGTTTTATTATTGGCTATGTCTGTTACCCTTGTATTGATCTTCTTCTTTTCGCAGAGTCAGGTCATGTCTCTTGTTTTAACGTTTATTGCAGGAAGCTTCTCATTGGCTATCGCTTCGCCAATCCAGATGCTGATGATCCAATCATCGAAAGGTGCGGAGATGCTAGGTGCATCAATGACGCAGGCGGCCTTTAATATGGGTAATGCCTTGGGTGCCTTTCTTGGCGGTTTGCCGATCGCTGCTGGTTTCGGTTATACCTCACCAGGTGCGGTAGGGGTCGGTATGGCACTTACTGGTGCATTATTTGCCTGGATATTAATTGTTCGTCGTAAACGAGAGGTATCGGTTCGCGCTCTATAACCCAGATTATTCTGCCGAGAAACTAGTTGAAAAGTTTCACTTTTACCACTGTTACCTTGTTTCTTTCGACTTTTATGTCGTTTAGGGTCTTCTTCGCAATAATATTGTCAAGCTTATCATAAGCAACTACGCTTGCATTCAACATAGTGACATTTGAAGAGTTGGTAAAGACAAAGTTCTCGTAACTACAATCTACGTAGGTCTGTTTGGGCACGTTGACGCCGTTGACAAGTTCAAAAGAGGATGCATAGTTCTTAAAGATGGGTAGGGTAATGTCTTTTCTTTGAGTAAGATTATCGCTTTTAGGATAGAACAGTGTATAGCCGTTAATAAGCATTGCAATTCTTTCCACATTAACTGTCCATTCATCTTCGATTATAATTTTGCACTTTCCTCCCGGACGTTTCATGGCTACATTGATGGATGCTTCATCGCTTTTCACTTCGAACTCCTGCGAGGCGTAGAATAGATCTGTCACTTCCCTATGTATAGAATGCGCAAGGTATGGAGAAGCCTGATCATCTCCGAAATAAATTGCAGAGGAGTTTCCGGTGCTCTTTTCTTTTCTGCCAAGAAATACCACCGTGTACTTTCCTGGTTTAATGCTGGCAGCAGGGATGCTGAATCCTGTTGCTGAATGGTCTGCGTCCAAACTCAGCTGCGCAACCTTCACTCCTTTGGAATTGTACAGGTAATACTCCAGTTTATGAAAATAATCAGAAAGTTTTCCTCCAGGTTTGGAGTATGAATTCGGCATAATGCTCGTGCCGGGAAGTTCGAGGATGTTCTGGTCAGAAAGGGTGACGTTAAATTTTACCTCAAGAGGCTCATCACGCACCGGACTTATTTTGGGCAGGTCCTTCTTGCAGGATGCCAATAGCAAAAACACGATAGAAATTGAGAGTAGAAGTTTCTTCATATCCAGGATTCTTTAATTTAATACGCAAGCTTTGAGGTCGTTTATTTTCGAACTCCTGATCTCATAAGGAAGAACGAGGCTACCAAAATCGTCCAGATGATCTTAAAAGAGGAAATGTTTGCTGGTATGCGCTCATTTCCTAAGTGCTTTTCTTTTACAACGTCAAGGTTTCTGAGAGGAAGCTGATCGAAATGCAGCTTTGGTCGAAGCAAAAGTTCTGACTTTTTTAATTCTAGAGGCATCATACGAATTATAGGCTTAATGGTTAATTGCTACTATAAATTTACTAAGCCTCCGCGGCATCTTTGCTACACAATTGGCGCCTCAGATTTATACACTCCCGCCGGGAAGAGAGATTGTTATTTTGAGAGAGGAAGAGAATCTGGCTCTCTTCCTCTTTACTATACGAACCAATAATGAATTTGCATTCTTACATTCCAGAGGTATCGACACCTGCTCCATCATCTGGAATGGTATCAGCTTGCGATGTCAGGTCAAGAGCGCCTGTATCATTTTGGATAGAGTCATTTACCGAGTCTATAGAATCGCTTGTTCTATTCTCTGATTTATTAGAGCTACAGGCAGACGTTGCCAGTATAAATGCGAACGCGAGGAAGGTGTACTTTAGCTTGTTTTTCATAGTCTGATTTGTTTTCCGTTTAACACTTACACTGCTTAAAATGTTTAGCACCTGGCTCTACTGAAAGCTCACTTTTGCGCTAGTTGTGGTGTCTCTAGTAACCCTAACTTAACATTTACTTTATAAACGAAGCTGACATTTGCGGCATCAAGCCGGAAGCAAATATTGACGTCTCCGGCCAAAATAAGGTTTCTAAAGAAGTATAATGAAGAGCACTTTTTCCCGTAAGAATCGAGTTAACAAGGCAGTCAGACTGATTGCTTTTTCAGTGTGCTGTTGGAACGGAGATTTATGAAATCTTAATTACTTATGCGGAGGTCAAATATATTAAAGCAGAAGTTGCTTTGATTACATGAGATCAGATGGCGGCGAAAGTTGCTTATGAGAAAGCTGTCACAGCGGCAGTCCCACAATGGAAAAATGGGGTGATGCCGACACGCTTTATGTACCATAGCGACGTTCGTCAGTACAATCCTGAAAATCATAAGATTGCTGCGGATCGTATTGGTGGAGATGATATCCACACGAAGGTTTGGTGGGAGAAATAATTATAATTTAGAACGCAAGAGCGGCCGGTCATACTGCATGACCGGCCGCTCTTGCGTTGAGAAAAAGAAATTGTTATTTGATGTCGATCTGCCTGCGCACAGACTTTGCTTCTTCTCTTTTAGCAATGTCGATCTTCAGCACACCGTCTGCATACTCTGCTTCGATACTGCTATCGTCTGCGCTTTCAGGTAGTGTAAAGGATCTCACAAATGAGTTATAGCTGTACTCACGTTTGCTATAGTTTTTTTTATTGTCGCTATGTTCTGAACGTTGCTCAGACGAGATGCTCAGAACATTTCTGTCGAGATTAATGTTGAAATCTCCTTTCTTCAGACCTGGTGCCGCCAGTTCTATATGAAATTTGTCTTCTGTTTCGCTGATGTTAGCAGCGGGAACGCGCATTACGGTACGGTCGGAGAAAAATGTGTCGTTTAAAATAGAATCGAAAACATCACTAAAGCCTGGCATTAGTGGGTTGTTTTTCTTGTCAGAATTAAATTTTACAAGTGTCATCTTGATAATCCTCCTTAAATAAATTTAATGATTCAACTAGAGTTAACTTAAATTTTAATACACAAGACTAATTACAAGAGGCATGCCATGTTGAGCTTTGAGACTTCCGACTGAAAAAAAATCAGTTTGGTAGAAAATATTTCAGTGAAAGTGTCAAAATTTCATTGTGATTATTGGGAATATGTACAGGCTTCTTACATTACCGGAATTTAGTATCATTTCGAAGAGCGTATTGTTTTTCCTGCCTGCTCAATTCAATATGGAGAGACTCGCCTCTTTTATTCTGCCCTTTCAATACAATCACTGAATTTCCTGAAAATTCGTAATGGAATGTATAATCAGCTTTTTGTTCTGGTGGATTTGTGGTTTTCTTCGACTTACCCTCTTTCTTCGATCGGTGCTTGTTATATAGCTTAATCACTCTTTGCACGGTATCAGCTTCGTAATGGTAGAACAGGCGACCTCCGGATATTCCTGTCAATTCCCAGGTTCTGTCGATATCCTTAGGTGCCGGTACCCCGTTTGAAAGATCGAGCTTTACGGGCTTGTTCACTTTAAAGGTGATCGTGGAGAACTTTTCGAAAGTTACATCCTGCCACCTCAGGGTATCCAGGGGAGAGTAAGGAATAACTCGACCATTAACAGAGAATGAGCTCACTTCATAGTATCCTCTAGTACCTGGAATGCCTAAAGTTATAGGTTCTTTTATTAAGGGCTTATGCAAGCGGTTCTGAACGTGCAGGTAGGCTAGGACTCCCAGGAAAAGGAACATGATACCATACTTCAGAATATATCTGCTGAAGCGTGCCAAAGATGTTTTGAAAACAGGATAAAACCTAATGGGAACAACGGTCTCGCCTTTTACCAGCAGGCGGTAGTAGTCGGGAACGTATGGAATTAGGAGAAATATGCACAGTATGACAAAGTAGGAGCTATACACATGAACACCGCCATCATAAGCGAAGTTGATGTACACAATGTTGGCTGAAGCCGCCGCTGTTAGGAAGGCTCCCGGGACAATAGTTTTTCTAAAGAAGAGCAGGAAGCCAGCCAGAACTTCGACAAGACCGAGAACAATTTCATACCAGGGCACAACGCCGACAGATAGCCAATATAGCTTTTGTGCTGTTATGTCGCCAAAGTTGGTGTGTAAGGTTCCGAGTGGAGCTTCCGGCATCTGTATTAAAAAAACCTTGACGAAACCAAATTCAATCATTCCAATCGCCACACGGTAGCGCACAAGGACGCGCAGCCAATAATAGAGCAAGGAATAATTTCTTCTTTTTGTATCCAGCAAGCTCCAAATAGCTGCGCATACGATTGCGATGAGCAACAGAACGCCATAGTCGGCATAGCTGGCTATTCCCCATCTTCCGCTTTCGGTAGGAATGTTAAGAAAGTTCGGACTGAAGCGACCGAGATTGGTCAGATCGCGGTACCCAAGGTCAAGCCAGTTGATGGAAAAAAGCATTGCATAGTATTTTCCACTGAGCGGAATGCTTATCAGGGTAAAGAATACGAAGGCAATACGAAACAGAATGAGCTCGTATGTTTTCCAGTCTCTGTTGGTTATATCCTTGTTAAGTGTTTCTGTTGTCATTTCGATTATATGAGGTAACAAACAATAGAGAAAGGTTAAAGCTCGATTGGCTTACGTCTCCCCTGAATCAGAAGATATTTTTTGTTTAGTTTCTTTAGCACAGCGTAGATGGAATCACTGGATGATGTACGCCCGGATAAGATAATGGTCGACGTATCAGGCCTGCTATACTTCAGGGTCATTTCTATGTTCGCCCGGTTAGCTGGGGTCTTTTGAACGTAGAGCATTTCAGATGTTGAGTCGATCCTGAAGGAATAAGATATTCTACCATTCACCGCGGGATTGTACTGCTGGATACTCAGGGCAGGCCAGTTCTCAAATACTACATTCTGCCATCTGTGGGGATTAGTCCTCGAATATGGAATTGATGTACCATTTAACTTGAATTCAGCCACATCATAGAGCCCAGCAGCGTCAGGTAATCCATGTAAACGTAGGGGAGATTGTTTTTTTTCAAGATAGGCCACTGTCCCGGTAGTCAGGAGAAGGAGGATAAAGATTCCTTTTAATATTGGTCGCGCTTTGATCTGCCATGGACGAGTTAACTCAAGCTTCGTCATATTTGGTACAGCCGGCTTTTCCAGCGTGAGACGGTACATTTCCGGAATGTTGTGTGCCAGCAGAAACAGGGAAATCGCCATGAGATATAGACTGAAGTACTGGTCGCCTGTGTTGTAGGCGAAGTCGGCAAGTACAACGTTCAGGATTATTCCAACAGCCATCAGGGCGCCCAGAGCCGCTGTGCGCCTGAATAACAGGAGCGCAGCGGCCAGAAGTTCGACGAGACCGATAGTGAGTTTGTAGTCTGCTTTTGCCACTCCCAAGGTCAGCTGGAATATTTTAGCCGGTGTGAAATCTCCGTAGTTTGTATTCAGTTCACTTAACGTGGGAAATAGAAACTTCAGGTCGAAGATCATCAAGAATGAGTAGACAACTAATACTGCTGCCAACTTGTATCTTAGGATCACTCTCAACAACTGGTAAGAGAAAGCGGTCACTCCTTGTGTATTACTCATCTTAGGTTGCATTAGTTATATCCTGCGTTTTGTTCCAGTGCCGGATCTATTTTAATCTCGTTAACGGGGATAGGCAGCACATAACGGTTTTTATCTGAGAAGCCGAATAAGGTAGCTGCTCTGTCTGTTCTAACAAGGTCAAACCATCTATGGGGTTCGAATGCGAATTCGATACGTCGTTCATTCTCTATGGCAAGCAAAACGTTACCTTTATTATTTGAAGCGTATCCCAATAGACCTGCTCTATCTCTTACCTTGTTTAAGTCTTCGAGGGCACCTGTTAGATTTTCAAGGTTTGCACTCGCTTCTGCTCTGATCAGGCGGATCTCCGCTATGCGAATTATATAGGCCGGATCTGTCGCGGGACTTCTGTAGTACATGTTCCCATACCATCTGCCATCAGACGTTGATTTAACCATGGCGCTCCTGTTTCCACCAATAAGAGGATTATTTACCAAGGTAAGGAAGGCTGTGTTAGGTGCCCACTGTCTGGTGCCTCCGTTTTGTGGCGGTTGCCAGTTACCCCGGTGATAGCTGGTATTGGTTGCACTGTATGCCAGTTCAAGAATGGACTCGGGGGTTGAAACAGCATTATTCTCATAAAATGAAGAGAATGGCTTGATTAGGTTATAGTTCTGATCCTCAATAATTTTGCTTGCAAAGGATTCTGCAAGCTCCCAGTTCTTCTGATACAGATAGTAGCGTGAGAGGAGGGCCCAGGCTGTCTTTTTGGTGGCTCTCAATCTGTTGGTAGTCTGAGGCAACAGCTCCTCTGCCTTTGTAAGGTCTGCCAGCACCTGTGCATAAACTTCCTGTGTCGTATTCCTCTTCTTTCCACGATTGTCGATTGCAGACAATGTGGGCTCGAGGTAGATCGGAACACCGGCCCATATTCTGTTCAGGTCGAAATATGCAAGTGCCCGGATAAAATAGGCTTCTCCCAGAAGCTGATTTTTCTTCTCCTGATTAAAAGTTGGCTCGAGCGGGAGAGTACTTACCTTTTGGATAACATGGTTGCTCCGGTTGATGGTACTGTAGATCGCTGTCCAAACTGCAGCGATAGAACCATTGTCTGCTCTTACGTCGTGGTTGACAAACTGCCCTGCAATTGCCTGTGAACCTGTCCACTCGATGTTATCGCCTGACAAGTAGCCTATTGCCTGGAACGTTGTTCCGTAGTAATCGTTTGCTGCCAGTGACCGGTAGATTCCGCGTACGGCAGTTTCAGCAGAGGATCCGTTTGTGATTGTTTCTTCATCTGAAATGGACAGTTCGGGTTCAACTTCCAGAAAGTCTTTGCAGGAAACTGAAAGAAGCGTGATAAGAAGGAATAGTATATTTTTGATCGATTTCATGTGGATGGAATTACAGCGTTAAATTGATACCGAACTGATAAGTGCTTGGTTGAGGTGGTGTTCCGAAGTCAAGACCTTGAACGTTCTGACTGCTGGCGACGTTAGACTCGGGATCCAGTCCGGAATATTTTGTAAATAGCAGGAGATTCGTGCCTGAAACATATAATCTCAAGTTTTTGATCTTTAGTCTGGAAAGTGCTTTTTCAGGTACGGTGTAACCGATAGACAGCATTTTTAATCGTATAAATGAACCATCTTCAAGCAGACGGCTGTTTTGCTCGAGCCTGTAGTTGTTGCCAACGGTTGTAAATCTGGGCACATCTGTGATGTCGCCCGGCTGCTGCCAACGCTTAGCAGAGTTTGAGAACAATACCCGATCGGCACGTGTACCACCCGCCATATCGAAAAACTCGTTCATGTTATATACGTCGTTGCCATACTGGAAGGTGAATAAGACACTTGCGTCCCATGATTTGTAAGATATGTTGTTGCTTAATCCTCCAAAGAAGTCAGGCATTGCGTTTCCGATCAGCTGTCTGTCGGCAACTGTGATCTGGCCGTCCTGATTTACATCTTCGAAAACTGCATTACCATTTGCCGGATCAACGTACAGTTGCTTATATAGCCAGAACGAGTATAAAGGATTTCCTTCTTCCATTCTCAGCCAATCTCTGCTGTACACATTGATAGGAGTGGCGAGCTTTTCGATCTTGTTTTTGTTTCCTGATATATTGAAATTCGTTCTCCACTGAAAATTATCGCTCTTGATGTTTAGCGTGTTGATGCTGAATTCGTAGCCCTTGTTACTTACTTCTCCTTCGTTGCTGTAATAGGAGCTGAATCCGGTTGTGGAGGCAAGGGGCAGTTGAACCAATAAGTCGGAAGTGTATTTGCTGTATACGTTTGCCTCAAGGGAAATACGGTTATTAAAAAGGCCAAGTTCGACTCCGGCATTTATTTGTCGTGTCTTTTCCCATTTCAAGTCGGGGTTGGCAAGCTGTCCGGGTGCAATGCCCGGTCTGTCGCCACTTGTCTCGTTATCCGGATAGCTTTGGCCGCCATTCCAGAGCCCGCGGGCTGCAAAGTCGTTGATTCCGTTCTGATTACCAGTTAAGCCGTAACTTGCTTTTAATTTCAGGTCGCTGACAGCATCTGCATCCTTTAGGAAGCTTTCTTCTTTCAGTCTCCATGCGGCGCCAATGGATGGAAAATATCCGAACCTATTTTTCGTGCCGAAGCGCGAGGAGCCATCAGCTCTTATGCTGGCTTCAATATAGTATTTGCTGTTGTAGTTATAGTCCACTCTGGAGAAGAAGGAAGTGAGCTTGCTCTTTGTCCAGTTCTCAGAACCCACGCGGGTAGCGGCTGAAGCAATGTTTTTAAAGTTGTCGTTAGGAAAGTTGGTGCCTTGAGCGGAGGTCAGATTGGTCACGTCGCCCTGGAACGAGTTACCGATTAAAACTCCAAAGGTATGCTGGTTGCTTATCGTCTTTCTGAAGCTCAGGGTTTGTTCATTCAGCCATGTACTGTTATTCGTCACCGCAGAGGTGGCGAGGCCATTGGTAGGCGAGGCACCGATCAGGGTGAGGGAGTTCCAGTATTCGGATTCCTTATAATCGTTGTAGTCGATACCGAAACTACTTCTGAATTTCAGACCCGGAAGAATGTCGGCGTCGAGATACAAGTTTCCGATATAACGTACGTTGGCTGTGTTTACATCGTAATTATTTAACAGGACATCCAGATTATCCCATGGCCCCCATTTAGCAGGTGTGCCGTCTGCGTTTACCTTTGGTAAATAGGTCGCTACAAGAAGACCTGTTTGGAACATGCCTCCCTGAGGGCCGTCGCCTGCCCTTGCCTGGTTTCTGAACGATCTGGATATACTGTTGTTTACACCGACCCGTATGCTATTGTTAACCTTTTGTTCGAGGTTCAGTTTCAGGCTGGCTCTTTCAAAATAAACGGGACGCATGCTTGCTTCCTGGCGGGTATATCCCCCACCGATATAGTACCGTGTGCCCTCTGAGCCTCCTTGTAGGGAAAGGTCATAATTCTGAAGAGGAGCTGTCTGGAAGATGTCACTCATCCTGTCATAGGTTTGCTGCTCTTCCGGAAGTCCGGGTCCGCCTTCAGAAACGGGTCTGAATGGACGGTTCGCATAGGTTTGATTTAAGCGTGGATTGTCGACCCCGCTATTGATCCAGGATTCATTATGAAGTTCGGCATTCAACGGACCTGAAGCAATATCCCAGGTGTTGTGTGTCTTGGAAACTCCCCAGTAAGAGTTAAAGTTGACCTTGGGCTTACTGTTATAATTTCCTTTTTTTGTCGTGATAATAACAACACCATTTGCTCCTCTGGCGCCATAAATAGCCGTGGCACTTGCGTCTTTCAGAACCTCGATGCTTTCTATGTCGGAAGGGTTCAGGTCGGCTATTGGAGATGTGGCTTTGCCTCCGGTGCTTACCGTTTGGAGACTGTTGTTGTTCATGAACACGCCGTCGACAATATAAAGAGGGTCATTGCTCGCATTAATAGAGGTTGTACCACGGACCCTTATAAATATTCCTTCGCCCGGAATTCCGGTATTTGTATTGATTTGGAGTCCCGGAGCTTTACCCTGGAGTTGTGCATCAAAGCTACCCGCAGGTATCTGCTTAACTTCCTCTGCGTTCACTTTCGTTACGGAGCCGATCAGATCTTTTCTGTTTTGAGTTCCGTATCCGACGATAACTACATCGTTTAAGGTTACCCGGGATTCTTTAAGTTTTATCACAACGGGGCTACGTTCAACCACCTGAATTGTCTTTTCAAAACCGATATAGGTTAATTCAAGCGTATAAGGAAGTTTTTGGCCTGTCAGGAATTCAAACCGGCCATCCTGATCGGTTTGTACCCTATGAGTTGTGCCTTTGATATGTACCGTAACGCCGGGAAGGCTGCTGTTCGTAAGTTCGTCAACGACCTGACCTTTTAGCGTAGTGTTGAGGGTTGTCGAGCTTTGAGCTTTAAGCACAAATGGGAACAGTATAAATAGTAGCCATGTTATGTAAAGTGCTGTGCTTTTAGATAAGACTTGAAAGGACATAGCGTGCCCAGCCTTGTCAAAATTTTGCATGATTTTGAAGGGTTTGTGATGTAAATAATTAAGACGTTGTCTGTAAAATGACAGGTGTAATAACTGCCGGCTACTTGATTACTGCCAGGCGGATTCGCAAGTGTATTTAACTGCTTGACTAGAAATACCGAATGTGGATCCGGTGATAGCAGACGATTGATTTACTAAGATTGATTTGCCGATTTGGGCAATAATATAAATGATTGTGCATACCCCAACGATTAATAGACTAAGTGTGGGGCAAATTTAAGATGATTTTTTAGATATTAAAATAAATCTATAGGATTAGTAGAGTTTTATTCTGTATGAGTTCTTTTTATGCCTATTCTGTGGAGTATTTATTAATTGACGTATATTTAAGCAGCTAATCACTTAACAGTATTTTTGCAAATTCCGTTAAGAAGCTTCGGCTGATCTGGGTTTGTGATATTGATGATCAGTCTTCGGATGATACTAACCACATTACGATTATAACTGACATAATGAAGTCTCTTTGTTTATTCTTTCTTTTGTTGCTTACAACGACTATCACAGCACTTTCAGCCAGCCCGCAAGCGCCTTTCAATTTAAGAAGCTGTGACAAGGTTAAACCTGCGGGAACGCAGCAGGCTCCATTTTTTGGTTGGTATGTGAACGATCCAGATGACAACGAGGTTCAAATAGCTTATCAGGTCATTGTTGCTTCTTCTCAGCAGTTGCTGGCTAAAGGAAAGTCGGACGTCTGGGATAGTGGAAGAGTAAGATCTGGCCAGCAAAATTATGTTGATTATGCTGGTAAGATGCTTGCTCCGGCAACTCGTTATTACTGGAGAGTAAGGACCTGGGATAAGGATGGGAATGTCAGTCCGTATTCAGAGGTAACTTATTTTGATACTGGGTTATTTGGGACTGAGGATTGGCAGGGCGCAGTCTGGATAAAACGCGATAGTGAAGATATTAACGATTATACATACTTCAGAAAGACCGTTCTGGTCGGAGAGAAAGCTGTAAAACGGGCTATTGTTTATTTATCAGGTGTTCATTCTTATGAACTATTTCTGAATGGAAGTTTTATAGGGAAAGGATCAAGTCATCACTATCCTCAATATGCATACTATAACGCGTATGACGTGACTGGCTCGCTAATGCCAAGTACCACTATTGCAACAATGACTCATTGGTACGGTGGTGGACAGGGCAGGGCCAAAGCGGAGAGAGGTTTATTAATGAAACTTGTTGTAGAGTATACAGATGGAACAAAGGCGACATTTGGTACAGACCGTACCTGGAAGCAAATAGCCGTACCTGCCTTTGTTGCAGAACCAAAAAGAAGGAATGGTGAGGGTATTGGCTTTATTGACGTGATCGACAGCAGGAAGGTTATTTCAGACTGGAATAAACCTGGTTATAATGATCATTCATGGCTGCCAGCTACCGAATTGGGTGTTCATCCAGCAGGTTCTTTTACCGGAGAGCTGAGGACAGATCTGACGCGATTGAAGGAGAAAGAAATTAAACCATCGTCAGTAAAGAGTTTAGGTAATGGATCTTATCTCATCGATCTTGGAAAAGTATATGCAGGAATGCCGGAGATCAGCTTTCATGGAGGACGGTCAGGAGATACGGTAAATATGCGAGGTGGCTTTGTTCTTAAAGAAGATGGTACGGTGTCTGAAAAGATGAATCAAAGTACGGATTTGACCTATTTTTTCATACTGAATGGTGGTAAAGCGATTTTTAAGCCTTCTGTATATTTAGGTTACCGATACCTTCAGGTGAACAAATCACCTACGGTCTTAAACACGGAAAATGTTAAATTTATTACTCGGTTTTACGAACTGGAGCCGGAGCGGTCCCGTTTTAGTTCGTCTGATACTATGCTGAATCAAGTGTGGGCGTTGATGACCCATTCTTTAACGCTGGGAGCTCAGGAAGGTTTTGTGGATACTCCTACCCGTGAAAAAGGCGAATTTCTGGGTGATGCCTGGAGCCAGGGTGTACCCGCGATGTCGACCATGGGAGAAAGGGCCTTGAGTCATAGGATTTTGCTTCAGTTTTTAGACTCACAGGATCAATACTGGCCGGACGGGCGATTAAATGCTGTTTATCCTAATTCAGACGGAAAGAGAGATATCCCAGACTATACCCAGCAATATCTTTTATGGGTTTGGGATTATTATATGCAAACGGGGAACAGGGAGTTTTTGATTACTAATTACGAGAAACTGAAGAAGGTGGCGACCTATGTGGATACTTATAAAAATTCTTCTACCGGTCTGATTCACGAGCTTGCGGGCGGAAGCGGTCCCTATAAGTATGGTATTATAGACTGGCCGGCTACCATGCGTTATGGATACGACATGAACACGGAAGCGCGTACTGTAATTAATGCGTATGCCTACGCTGATTTCAAAATCATGTCTCAGGTTGCAGAAGTAGCCGGCAAGACTGATGATGCAAATGCTTTCAAACAAAAGGCTGCACGCTTAAAGGACGCTTTTAATAAATTACTTGTCAACTCAAATGGAATTTACATTGATGGCTTATTGCCTGGAGGGGCACAGAGCAAGCACGTTTCTCAGCATGCGAATATGTTTCCTCTGGCTCTTGGGATGGTGCCGGAGGCGAATCACGAGGTGGTGACAGAGGCGGTAAAACAGAGGCAAATGAATGTGGGGATGGTGACAGTTCGCCTTCTACCACAAGCTTTAGGAGAAGCTCAGGAAGGTGAGCATCTATACGAGCTATATACCAATCCTAAATGGGACGGATGGGCGCAGACCATATCGCGTGGAGGAACGGCTACCTGGGAATCCTGGGATGCTCCTGAGCACAATCATAGCTTATCTCATCCGTGGGGTGCGGCAGGCTTAATCGGTATACAGCAGTATATTCTTGGTGTAAAACCGTTGAAGCCTCAACATGAGCTTATACAAGTAAAACCTCTGGACTTTGGTGGAAAGTTATTGAATGTTTCAGGGGTATTGCCTACAGACAAAGGTGATATTAAAGTTGAATGGATGCGTGATTCTAAAGTGTTCCGGTTGATATTAGAGATACCGGATAATGTAAGGGCTGAGGTTCACATCCCAAAGTATCGCTCTGCTACTGACAAGGTTGAAGTTGATGGTAGGTCTGTGCTGGCGAAGTTGATGGGTGAATTTCTTTTGGTAGAGGATGTAGGTTCAGGCAGGCATGTTTTTGAGCTGGAGCTCTAAGTTGTTAGACTTTTTTCCCTGTTTAAGAAGCAGTTCGGGAGATCCAAGGTGGAGGTTATAAATTTAGAAGGGGTCAAATTAATGACCCCTTCTAAATTTATATGTTCTAAGAGTGATTACGTCTTTAAATAGCTTTGAATACGACAATTCCGTTGTGTCCACCAAAACCAAATGTATTGCTCATTGCCACTTTTACCGGAGCATCGATGGTTTCTCCAAGCACTACGCTAAGGCTGTCAGGAACCGCCGGGTCAAGCTGTGTTGTATTAATTGTAGGAGGAATAACCTGATCGCGGATTCCTAACAGGCAGACTACTGCCTCGACTGCACCAGCTGCGCCGAGCAGGTGTCCGGTCATAGACTTGGTAGCGCTCATTTTAAACTTTAGCTTTTCTCCCTGAGTGAGTTTAAGTAATGCGTTAATCTCTGAAAGGTCACCTACCGGGGTAGATGTAGCATGCAGATTGATATAATCGACGTCTTTGATTGACATCGAGGCCTGTTCGAGTGCTCTTTCCATAGCTTTTGCCGCACCTATACCTTCGGGATGCGTAGCGGTCATGTGGTAGGCATCGGCTGTCATGGAAGCTCCAACGATTTCGCCGTAGATGTGGGCACCACGTTTAACTGCATGTTCATAATCTTCCAATACAAGAGCACCTGCTCCTTCGCCCATTACGAAACCGTCGCGCTCCACGTCAAATGGACGAGAGGCTGTCTGTGGATCATTATTTCGTGCAGACATAGCCTTCATGGAGCTAAAACCCCCGAAAGAGGCTGGTGTAATCGGAGCTTCAGAGCCACCAGTAACGATCACCTTGGCCTGGCCTAAACGGATATAATTGTAGGCATCCATGATCGCTGTATTAGATGTTGCACATGCTGACACGGTAGTGTAATTGATACCCATGTAGCCGTTGCGGATTGAAATCATCCCGGACGCCATGTTGGCAATAAGTTTCGGTACAAAGAAGGGACTGAATCTAGGTTTTCCATCACCTGTTACATACTCCGTTACCTGATCTTCGAAGGTCTGCATTCCTCCCTGGCCTGATCCCCAGATCACTCCGGCATCGAAAGGGTCCATATCCTTCAGGTCAATCCCTGAATCTTTTATAGCTTCGTCAGACGCAATAAGTGCATACTGAGTAAATAAATCAGTTCGCTTTATGTCGCCTCTGTCCAGATATGCTGAAGCGTTAAAATCCTTTACTTCGCATGCAAAACGTGTGCGGAATTCTGAAGCATCGAAATGAGTGATCGGAGCTGCTGAACTTTCGCCCGCAACTATCGCCCGCCAGAACGCTGAGGTGGTTGCACCTAAGGGGCTAATGACGCCCATTCCTGTAACTACTACTCTATTGAGCATAAAATTAAGATTTAAACTTTCTGCGAAAGTAGACAAAAATGCACATATATGAGGGTGATGCATGGTTTTCAGTATATTTGGTTTAACCAATACAATAATAAAATGAGCGAAACCCTAAATCTGGAATCCATCTTTGTGGAAGAAGGCCAGGTTCCTCCTGAGTTCCTGATTAATGAAATTCATCAGCGGGAATATCTGAGCGATGGAGAGATGAAACAATGGGCCGGAGACGTCCATGCCGTTTATTCTCCCGTATGTGTAAGAACAGCAGAAGGTTTAAAGCGGAAGCTGATCGGTACCTATCCAATATGTACGCCCGTCGAGGCGCAGGCATCACTCGATGCAGCTGTAGCGGCTTATAACAACGGTCGTGGCGAATGGCCTACTATGAGTGTGCAGGACCGGATCAAACATGTAGAAGACTTTACTCATAAGATGCTTGAGAAAAAGGATCTGGTTGTAAAGCTGATCATGTGGGAAATAGGTAAATCTTTTGCTGATTCTGTCAAGGAGTTTGATCGGACAGTGGAATATATTTACGCTACAATCGACGCTTTGAAGGATATTGACCGGCAGTCGTCCCGCTTTGAAATCGAGCAAGGTATTGTGGCGCAGGTGCGTCGGTCTCCATTGGGAGTGGTGCTTTGTATGGGGCCGTTTAATTATCCCCTAAACGAGACATTCACTACGCTGATTCCGGCACTTATAATGGGGAATACTCTATTGTTCAAACCACCTAAGCATGGTACCCTGCTGCATTATCCATTGTTGGAAGCATTTCGCGATAGCTTTCCGAAAGGTGTAGTGAATACCATTTACGGACGCGGAAACTCTATTGTGCCCGATTTGATGAAGTCCGGTAAGATTAATGTGCTGACATTGATTGGTTCAAGTAAGGTAGCGAATGAGCTGAAGAAGCTGCATCCGAAGGTAAACAGACTAAGGGCGATTCTGGGGCTTGATGCTAAAAATGCCGCTATTATTACTGCTGCCGCAGATCTGGACCTGGCCGTGAGTGAAACGGTTCTTGGCTCGTTGTCATTCAACGGCCAGCGTTGTACCGCGTTAAAAATTATTTATGTCCATGAGACGTTGGCGGAGCAGTTTCTGGAAAAGCTGTCAGCGGAAGTATCAAAGCTCAAATATGGAATGCCCTGGGAGAAAGGTGTTGCACTTACTCCGCTTCCAGAGCCGGGTAAGCCTGCTTATTTAAAGGAGTGTATAGATGATGCCATCGCACATGGTGCCAGGGTGGTTAACCCCAATGGGGGAGAAGCTCATGAATCTTTTGTATATCCTGCTATCGTGTATCCGGTAAATAACGAAATGAAGTTATACCGCGAAGAGCAATTCGGACCTGTAATTCCGGTTGTCCCTTTTTCAGATGTTGAAGAACCGATACAATATTTGATAGAGTCTACGCACGGCCAGCAGGTGAGTCTTTTTAGTAATGATCCGCACGAACTGTCTACCCTGATCGATCCTTTGGTTAATCAGGTAAGTCGGGTTAATGTTAACTGCCAGTGCCAGAGAGGTCCGGATGTCTTTCCTTTCACCGGGCGAAAGGATAGCGCAGAAGGTACACTTTCAGTAGTTGATGCGTTACGCTCGTTCTCCATCCGGTCTTTAGTTGCGACTAAGTTGAATGATAACAACAAGCATCTTATAAACGAGATTGTAGGAGATGAGACCTCTAATTTTTTAAGTACAAAGTATATATTCTAGTTAATAGTTTCCGGTATCCAAAAAGAGGGTATATCGTAAGTCGTGAAGTGAACCCCAAAAGTTAGACAAAAACTTTTGGGGTTTATCATTTATGACAAGACACACGTTTGAGGAGAAACTGGATATCGCTTCTCAGTAAAGACGGGGAAGCCGATACTGTGGACATCCCGAATACAGCCAGTGGTCTGCCAGTGGTCTGCTTGAGGTCTGCTGGTGGGTAGAGCCAGGGTGAAGGCACGGTGATGCCACAGTGCGGCCACCTTTTTCCTATAAAACGTGGCAACACCGTGGCTGCAAGGTGGCTAAGGTGTGGCTACACCCACTGGCTGGCTACCAGCTAGCATCAAGCTGATTAAAAACAAGTATCCGGGAATAAAGATCTGATCACAGAAGCAATCTGGTTCGGTAGTGAAGAAGGCTCCATTTGTTATATTCAACTTCCCAAATAGAAGTTCCACTAATTTCTGTATTAAATTAAATTGCCTGATTTATAGGTGTTTGTTGTTTGATGTCCCGCATTAACAGCTCTGACTTGCAAAACTTGACGAAGATCATATTTTTAGAATATATTAAAAGATATTTTTGTCTTTAACTCATGCAAGTCACTTCTTCGTTCAATTTCTCGTTTGAAATGAAAAGGTGGCATTTATCAAAACCTGATTATGAAACGAACGCCAGGCTTAAGAAAATTGGACAGTTCCTGACGTCACTTAATGACGGATAACCAACAATTAAAAGCACTATAATTAAAGAAAAATGAAAAGTTTGAAAGTATCAATATTAGGAGTTCTTCTCGCCATCATCGCAGTAATGTACGGGTGCGGAGGGAATAATTCAGAGAATTCGTCTTCGACCAGTACTTCAGAAAGCACCGCCCCTGCCGCCCAACAGAATGTTTCAGTGGATCCGGATCTTAAAAGCGACAGTAAGGGAGTTGGTCGTTTTACCTCTGTGGAAATGGGACCGATCGATAAGAGTGTTGCAGAGAAAGGTGAGGCAATTTTTGTTTCTAAATGCGCAGCCTGCCATAAAACATCTGACGAGAAAGTAGTAGGCCCCGGCTTAAAGAATGTTACACAAAGGCGTGAACCTGAGTGGATCATGAATATGATTACTAATCCGGAAGAAATGACCAAAAGCGATCCGGTAGCGAAAGCGCTATTCGAGAAACACCTTATTCAAATGACCTTCCAGAATGTGTCGGATGATGAGTCAAGGGCAATTCTTGAGTTCCTTAGAGCAAATGATTCCAAATAGATAAACCTAAAACCATGAAATCAATTACTAATTTGAGCAAGGTCCTCTTACCGGTCATTGTGGCTTCGGTTGCTTTTACAGGCTGTAAGCCGGGAAAGGCAGTCGATTCTGTTGATGGCGATGCATCCAAAAAGGTGTATGTTGCTCCAGGGAAATACGATGAACTGTATATGTTCGCCTCTGGAGGATTCAGCGGACAAGTTGCCGCGTACGGACTTCCGTCCGGACGTCTGCTGAAAGTCATTCCTGTTTTCTCCCAGAACGCAGAAAACGGATATGGTTATTCGGAAGAAACGAAGCCTATGCTGAATACCTCGCATGGCTTTGTGCCATGGGATGATGCACACCACACGCAGTTGTCAAAAACCAATGGTCAGGATGACGGCCGCTGGCTGTTCATCAACGGCAATAACACCCCGCGTATCGCCAGACTCAACCTCGCTACCTTTAAGACCGAGGAAATTATTGAGCTGCCTAATGTAGGCGGGAACCACGCATCTCCATATTGTACTGAAAATACGGAGTATATAGTAGGGAATACTCGTTTTAGTATTCCTATGGACGCTGATCAGGATGTTCCTATCGACTCATATAAAGAGAACTTTAAAGGCGCCGCAACCTTTATCAAGGTTGACAAAGATAAGGGTACCATGAACATCGCCTTTCAATTGATCGTTCCAGGCTACAATTATGACCTGGCAAGAGCGGGAAAAGGTGTGTCCAAAGACTGGATGTTCTTCTCTACCTATAATAGCGAACAGGCAAACACCCTTCTGGAGGTTAATGCCAGTCAGCGCGACAAGGATTTTATCATGGCTGTAAACTGGAAAAAAGCTGAAGCCTTAGTAGCACAGGGGAAAGGCAAGCGGGTTCCGGCAAGATATGCACACAATGTATGGGACGAGAAAACGCACTCTGCTACCTCTACCATCAAGAAAGATGTGTTGATGCTTGACGTGAAAGACTACCCTGGACTGGTTTATTATATCCCATGCCCTAAGTCTCCTCATGGTGCAGATGTGAGCCCCGACGGCGAATTTTTTGTTGCCAGTGGAAAGTTAGCAGCAGTTATTCCGGTATTCTCCTTCAAAAAGATGCTTGCTGCAATAGAAAAGCAGGACTTTGAAGATCAGCGTGCGGATATGGGTATCCCTGTGTTAAAGTACGCTTCGGTACTTGAGGGTGAAGTGGAAAAGCCAGGATTAGGGCCTTTGCATACTGAGTTTGATGACCAGGGTTACGCCTATACTTCCATGTTTGTTTCTTCTGAAATTGTGAAATGGAAAGTCTCTACACGTGAAATCATCGATCGTATCCCGACATACTATTCCATCGGGCACCTTTCTGTTCCCGGGGGAGATAATAAGAAACCTTATGGTAAATATGTGGTGGCTTTAAATAAAATCACCAAAGACAGATATCTGCCGACAGGTCCTGAGCTTACTCAGTCTGCACAGCTGATTGATATAACCGGTAATAAAATGAAGCTGTTGCTTGACTTTCCGACAATTGGTGAGCCACATTATGCACAGTCGATAGCGGCGGATTTGATCACAAAGAACCAGGTGAAGTTCTTTAAACTTGAAGAGAACCATCATCCTTACGCCGTTAAGTCAGAAAAGGAAACCCGTGTTGTGAGAAAAGGAAACCGTGTAGATATTTATATGACTGCTATCCGTTCACACCTTGCTCCTGACAATATTGAGGGAATTAAGTTAGGTGACGAGGTTTACTTCCATCTAACTAACCTGGAACAAGACTGGGATGTACCACACGGATTTGCCGTTAAAGGGGCGAACACTGCAGAGCTTCTGGTGATGCCAGGTGAAACAGCAACCTTGAAATGGACACCTGACCGCACTGCGATCTTCCCGTTCTATTGTACGGATTTCTGTTCTGCTCTGCACCAGGAAATGGCTGGATATATTCGTGTGTCACCGGCAAATTCAAATGTTCCCATCTCATATAAAATCGGCAACAATCCGTTAGCTAAAAAATAAACAATGCCCGGGACATTGTCCCGGGCATTAATCTTCTAAAGTATGCAAGTCAGATCCAGAATCATAGTAGCGATAAGTGCTTTGCTAATGATCAGCGCTTATTTTCTACCCTTATGGCAGATAATTCTTGAAGCGCCTCAATATCCGGAGGGCCTTGGTATGAAAATTTGGCTAAATAATATTACGGGAAATATTGATCAGATCAATGGACTGAACCACTATATCGGTATGAAGCATATCATTGTAGAGGACTTTGTCGAGTTCAAAGTACTTCCGTATGTTTTTGCTTTCATTATAGTGTTAGGCTTGTATTCAGCTTTAAGCGGGCGGTTAACCTGGTTGAAAATCTGGTTTTCCCTACTGGTCCTTTTTGCAATAGTAGGTTTAACAGACTTCTATTTATGGGAATACGACTATGGACATAACCTGGATCCGATGGCTGCTATAAAGGTGCCGGGCATGAACTATCAGCCGCCTCTTATAGGATATAAACAGCTTCTGAATTTTTTGGCCGGCTCGCTGCCTGATATAGGAGGTATAATAGTCGTGATAGCTGCTTTAATGGCAGGCGGGGTTATGGTTTACGAAATGAGATTAAAAAGAAGAATATATGAAAAAGCTATATAGCCTGTTTCTGACTACGTCGATTTTGATAGCTTCCTGCAATCAGGACCCGGAGCCCATCGTTTACGGCCGGGATGCTTGTGACCATTGCAAGATGACTATAATGGATCAAAAGTATGGCGCTGAGATAGTAACAAAGAAGGGGAAAATATTGAAGTTTGATGCAGCTGAGTGTATGGTTGACTTTATCAAAAGCTCTGAGGGTAAGGTCAATGCTGATGAAGACAGGTTTTTGACTGTAGACTTTGCTCATCCGGGAACGTTGATCGAGGCTAACAAATCCTTTTTTTTGAAGGACAAGGCTTATCAATCTCCTATGGGAGGTAACCTGGCGTCTTTTACGTCAGGGCAGTTAGCTGAAAACAATCTTCAAAGTGCTGATGGTAAGATTCTTACATGGGAAGAGCTTTTACAGCAGACGCCCCAAAGATAACAACATGAAAGTTTTCGTTTCCTCCTTTTGCTTTCTATTGGCTCTGCAGCTTTCGGCTAACGCTAAAACTCTTGTTGTGGGGCCTGACAGAACTTATTCGTCACTCAAGACAGCAGTGGCGCGAGCGAACAGGGGAGATACTGTTGTTGTTTTAAAAGGGACGTACACATCTCTAAACACCGTGATTGATAAAGAAATTACGGTTCTCGGAAAGGACTATCCTATCCTTGACGCACATTTTAAGGAGGAGGTAGTGACGATAACAGCAAATAATGTAAAGTTTGATGGTTTCATTATCAGAAACTCCAAATCGGGCGATATGCGTGACTTTGCCGGTATTCGTCTGCATAAAGTGCACAACGTAACTGTATCAAACAACAAGCTCATTGACAACTTTTTCGGTATCTACCTGTCAGATTCCAGAAATGTCAGGGTAAGTAGTAACACTATTAAGGGAAGCAGGGAATCGATAAACTCAGGTAATGGCATTCATTCCTGGAAATGCAACGCAGTGACCATTAGCGACAACTCCGTATCCGGGCACCGGGATGGTATATATTTCGAGTTCGTGAAGAACAGTTTGATCCAGGGAAATATAAGTGCCAATAATCATCGTTATGGTTTGCATTTTATGTTTTCTGATGATGATACGTACAAGAAGAACACTTTTAAAAATAATGGATCGGGAGTGGCAGTGATGTATTCCAAGCGAATTGCTATGTTGCAAAATGTTTTTCAGGAGAACTGGGGTAGTTCAATATACGGACTTCTGCTAAAGGATATCACCTCCAGCCGAATAACCGGTAATCGGTTTATCCGAAATACTACAGGTGTATACATGGAGGGTTGCGAGAATATCTCCGTACATCAGAACGACTTTAGCAACAATGGCTGGGGATTACGAGTTCTGGCAAACTGTGTAAACAGCACCTTTGAGAAAAATAACTTTAAGTCAAATTCATTTGACGTGACAACCAATGGCTCGTTGAATATGAATCATTTCAAGAGTAACTACTGGGATAAATACGAAGGCTATGATCTTAATAAAGATGGCAAAGGGGATATTCCATATCGCCCGGTTAGCTTATATGCCCAGATCATTGAACAGATACCTCAGAGCGTGATGCTCATGCGGAGCTTTATAGTAGGCCTGTTAGACAAAGTAGAAAGAGCGATTCCGTCTCTTACGCCAGAGTCAGTGAAAGATGAATTTCCAAGTATGAAACAATGGACGAGATAATAGAAATAAGAGATCTGAAGAAATCATTTGGTAAGCTGGAGGTGTTGAAGGGTATTGACTGTAAGTTCAGGAAAGGGGAGGTAGTGTCTGTCCTTGGGCCAAATGCATCAGGTAAGACAACACTGATTAAATCTATTCTGGGAATGGTTTTGCCCGATGGGGGAGAGCTTCTTTTTAAAGGTCAGCCAGTTACCAATACCTTTGAATACAAGAGACATATAGGATACATGCCGCAAATTGGTCGTTATCCGGAGAATATGAAAATGGGTCAGATTTTCGATATGATGAGAGATCTGCGCCAGGAGCGGTCTCAAGACGACGACCTTTTAAAGATATTCAAGCTTGAAGGTATGTTTCATAAGGCGATGCACACCTTATCGGGAGGGACGAGGCAGAAGGTGAGTGCGGCACTGGCCTTCATGTTCAATCCAGAGGTGCTGATTCTGGATGAGCCTAGTGCGGGCTTAGACCCGCTCGCTGCTGAACATCTTAAAGAGAAGATAAAAGAGCAGAGTTCAAAGGGGAAATTAGTTCTGTTTACGTCTCATATCATGAGCGAGGTGGACGAAATTGCTGGGTCCATATTGTATCTGTTCGAAGGGAAAGTGAGATTTTTCAGGGAATTGGACAAAATCAAATCTGAAGCCGGAGAAGAAAGACTTGGAAAAGCATTGATAAAAACATTAATCTGAAAGTTATGTGGAAGATTGCGAAATATATCATTCTGGATATAATAAAGAGTAAGGTATTAATTGCTTATACCGTTTTACTTGCCTTAATAACGGTCAGTATCTTCATGATGGATGCAGATATAACGAAAGGGTTGGTCAGTATATCGACGGTAGTTATGATCATCGTACCCCTTGTCAGCATCGTTTTTGCCACTACTTACATCTTCAACGCAAGTGAATTTACAGAGCTTCTCGTTTCGCAACCAATCAGCAGAAAAGATATCCTTCTTGGTAAATACATAGGAATAGGTGCCTCAATTTTAGCAGCTTTCATCTTAGGAGTGTGTGTGCCTGTTAGCTTGTTTGCGTTCTCTGTGACCGCAGTAGTTCTGATGTTGGTTGGTTGTTTGCTTACACTGGCCTTCGTCTCGCTGGCCTTTTTAGCGTCTACTTTGACGACTGATAAAGCAAAAGGAATTGGATTGTGCCTGATGATTTGGTTTTACTGTGCAATCATTTTTGATGGGCTGGTTCTTCTGTTCCTATTCAGCTTTAGCGATTATCCTCTGGAGAAAGCTATGATTATCCTTACATCACTGAATCCGGTAGATCTGGGCCGGGTAATGATCTTACTCCAGCTGGACATTTCGGCTTTGATGGGGTACACTGGGGCGCTCTATCAGAAGTTCTTTGGTAGTGGATATGGAATGCTGTTTGCTACTGCTTTCCAAATGGTATGGATCACTGTTCCTCTATTGCTTGCATTAAAGATCTTCAAAAAGAAGGATCTTTAATAATGTAATTTTAAAAGTGCGTCTCTATATATGGTCCTCTACAATCTGTAGAAGCTCATCTATATCGAATGGTTTCTTCATTACTTCGTCAGCGCAAGTTTCCTTTATAAGCTGTGGTTTCAAATGGGTAGAAAGTGCAACAATAGGAATGTTTCCGAGCTTGGGGTTATTTTTAATCGCCTTACATAACGCTGTTCCTTCTTCCGATATGTTGATAACGTCGAGGAGAATAAGATTCGGTTTTTCTCTTATGATATGTTCGAGGGTCACCTGTTCTGTACCGAAGGGGCTAACGGAATATCCAGCATCGATTAATATATAGGATACGACTTCAAGAATATCCCTGTCCTTCTCAATTATCACGACCTTTTTTGCCATTGACAAATATAATCAAAAGGGTAAATTTAAAATTTCAAAACAAATGGAATTGCAAATTGTATTTGTTTTTCTTTAATGTGCGTCTTTTGGCAGCGAGAAGCTAAATTTACTTCCTTCCCCAATGGCACTTTCTACCCAGATCTTTCCCCCTTCAGCTTCAATAAAGTCCTTGGATATTGCCAGGCCAAGACCTGATCCTGATTTATTATTTCCGTCGGTAGGAACCTGAAAGTATCTGTCAAACAAACGCTTCTGGTACTGCTCATCTATTCCTTTTCCGAAGTCACGGACAGAGAATTCGATATTATCGCCTATCTCAAGGATCTGGATCACTACCGTTGATTTGCCGGGGCTATAACGCAAAGCGTTCGACAAAAAGTTCACTAGCACCCATGCTGTCTTTTCGGTATCCACGTTAATCGCCGGTAAGTCATTCCTGCTAACGAGTTCGAGTTCGATTAATTTCTGTTCTGCCTGAAAAGATACAGCATCCATGGCATACAAGGCTATTTTTCGAGGATCGGCTTTTACAAAATTCAGCTGTAAGTTGCCGGTCTCAACCTGTGCAAGGTCCAATAGCTCACCTGTGATTTTCAGCAATCGGCCGCAATCTTCTTTAATATGCTGAACTAACTCCTGTTGCTCAATGTTCAGACTTCCGATTCGTTCATCAGCCATAAGTTTGAGACTCATTTTGATAGAAGAGATCGGAGTTTTTAACTCATGCGAAACTGTCGCTATAAAGTTGGTCTTCGCTTCGTCAAGCTCTTTATACTGGGTAATGTTCTTTAAGATGTACACTTCTCCCGCTGTTTTGCCGGTTGCGCTTATTGCTTCCCCCGGTTGGTCTCCATACACCGGCACTATGATTTCGCGACGTTCAAGCTGGAAATAAGACTCCTTGCCATCGGCATATATCTTCATCGGCTTATCACTACGCTGAACCTGTAAAATCCTGCTTAACAAATCACTCGATTTCATCAGCTCACCAGCGTTTGTTCCGATGACTTCTTTCTCATTCATATTCAGGAGCTGTGCCGCCACCTGATTTAAGAAAAGGATTTCTTTCTGCTCGTTCAACCCGATAATGGCGTCTTGCATCTGCCCGATGATGGCTTCTATACGAAGTTTTTCAGATTGTAATTTCGCCAGATTACTGCTTTCCCATTTGTTGAGTAGGGAGGCCATCACGTTAAATTCTTTTGCAAGCTCAGAGAATTCATCATTCCCACGGAAGTTCAGATGCTGGCGGTAATTTTTGCGGCTGATCTCTTTTAGGGCGTCAGAAAATTCTCTTAAAGGGTTGGCTACAAATCCGGGGAAATTTACACTAAAGGAAAGAAGGATGAGAAAGCACATCGAGGCGATGATGATCAGGTTGGTTGCTGCCCGTTCAACGTCTGTCCTGGTCGTGTCGTCTTTCATGACGATGGCATTCATGTTGAGTTCGTCAACAATTCTAAGCTGACGGTAAACTTTTTTCACTGCCAGCCTTTGTGCTAAGGGGTCACTGCCCGACGCTGTTAACTGCCGGAATGCATCTTCCAGAGCGGTGGCGGCTTCTCCTTCCCCAGTCTCGGTAATATTGCTTTTTACTAAAGACAAATGGTGCGAAACTGCCCGGTTGGACGACTCAGGCAGAGGAAGTTCCGCCTCATCCAGAATTGTCCGGATCTCGCGGGTATATCTTAAACTTTCATAATTGTCTTTCAATATTATCTTGGAACTCTTCGAAATGTCGTTGATATAAAAGAGAGAGACGGCACCAAAAAATATGACGACGACAAACAGGAAGCCGAAGCCGAGGCGTAGTTTAGTTTTTATCTTCATTGTTCTGGAGCTAAGATCTATGAAAGAATGACAAGATCAGTTTCCGTTGCTGATATTTTTTTCAAAAGTTTACTAAGTATAGCGGTCTGCGAGATTAGTTGAAAGAGACTAAGGTGCGGTTTGCCGATGCAAATGGTTGTTATTTCCCTTTCTACTGCAATCCGCAATATGGTTTCAGTAATATCTTCAGCCTTGACCTTGAGAACTTCGCCGCCAAGTTCAGTTGCCATCTTGAAATTATTGATGAGGTGTCGTTGCAGATCTAGCCTGATTTTATCCCCACCCTCGTGGCTTCTTTGAACGTACAACAGGAGCCATGGAGAATGATAATATGATGCCATCCTGGCGGTTTTGCGAATGATGATCTTAGCGGTTTTATAATTAGTTGATATGCAGGCCAGAAATTTTTCTGGCCTGAGTTTAATTTGCGCAGGTACTTCTGCGTTGATTTTCTTCTGCAAATGATGGGCAACTTCTCTCAACGCCAGTTCACGTAACTGAAGGATTCGTTCTCGTTTGAAGAAGTTGTCCAGTGCGCTCCTGATCTTAGCAGGGTCGTAGATCTTGCCTGCCTCCAGGCGTTCAATCAGCTCATCAGCCGTCAGGTCAATGTTAACAATTTCATCAGCAGTCTCAAGGATCTTGTCGGGTATCCTCTCCGTTATTGCGATCCCGGTAATGGTCTCAATTTCCTCGTTCATGCTTTCCAGGTGCTGAATGTTCACGGCGGAAATCACGCTGATACCTGCATCGAGAATATCTGCAACATCTTGCCAGCGTTTACCATTCTTGCTACCCTCCGCATTCGTGTGAGCCAGCTCATCGACGATCACTACCTCAGGGTGGATGTTGATAATACCCTGGACATCCATCTCTTCGAGTTCTTTTCCCTTATAGAAGATCTTCCGTCTTGGGATAAGAGGTATGCCGTGTAAAAGGGCATGGGTCTCTTCACGATTGTGTGTTTCGATATAACCTATCTGCAGATCGATTCCGTTCTTGAGAAGGGCATGCGCCTCCTGCAGCATCCTGTAGGTCTTACCGACACCTGCACTCATACCGATATACACCTTGAATTTCCCCCTTCGCGACTTCTTAACGAGATCGAGAAATTTCTTAACGGATTCTGCTTTGTCTGATTCTTCCATGACGACGGTTTGGGCAGCTTAGAAGGAGACAGCGATGCCGGCTGTTATTGTTCCATTGGTGTTTTCCATCTTCTGTTCTTTTGCAAAAATTTCATCCTTGCTGTTGTATAGTTTACCCTCTAGCCTTAATACAGCATTGCTGATAGGGGCATAATCGAAATTTAATGAATATCCGGTGGTTTTAAAGCCGTTAGGCGTTTGAGTAGCAATGAAAATTCCATTCTTGTCCTGATAATATTCGACCCGTCCCGCCATGGCTATTTGGTTGCTGAACTTATATTGGGCAATCATCACAGGCGACAACACCTCGTTTTGACTATCGCTTCCTTTCGCTTGTTCCTGGGTGCCGTAATCAAACCCTGCGATCAGCCCCAGCCTTTCGGTGATCTGGAAGATACCATAGACGTTGTGGTAAAAGCGTTTTACGCGGACTGAATCGGTTCCTTCAGTGCCAAGATAGTTACTGTAGTTAAGCGTGATACCCTGCACAGGTTTCCATGTTAGCTGCAAGCCACCTGCCGGCTGACTGTTACCGGCTTGGCGGGTTATTCTTTGCCATCCGTTCAGGTACAGCAGCGAGGCGGTAAGTTTACCGTCCTCTGTGCCATAGGTCAGCTTTGCACCTGCTTCGTAGTAGGGGGTATTTTCAGACGATATGTTTCTTGTCAATACCCAGCAGTCTTTTGAAATTGCGCTTTCAAAACCAATGTGAGAAGAAAAGATCCCTGCATCCAGCCAGAGGTTTGATGTATTGGAAAGTCTGATCCCGGCATTCGCTTCAAAAATATTTTTTAATACTCCTGTTTCTGCGGTGAGGTTGGTGTTTGTGTAAGTGCCCGCCATCAGGGCAAGATTAGCCCTGATGTTGCTGCTTTCGTAGCTTCCCTTGATGAAGCCAAGATTTAGATTGACCTCGTTGTGGCGATTATGAGAGTAAACAAAGCCTGGGCGGTTATTATCTGCCGGTTTATTAAAGTCGTAACCGTAATAAGTCTCCAGGTAGCCGCTTACTTTTAAAGTTGATTCGTTCTGTGCGTAAGTTACTGATGCTGTAGTTAAGGCTGTAACTAATATTAAAAGTCTTTTCATAAATTCTGTAGGGTTAAAAGCGTTGTTTTTTCAGTTGGTCGAGGGCAAGATTTAATTTCAGTACGTTTACAGATGATGGGCCGAATAGCCCCAATATGGGTCCCCGGGTATTTTGGGCTACCATATCAGTCACTATCTTTTCATCCAGCCTACGATAGGCAGCGATTCTTTTGACCTGAATCATTGCGCCCTGTACCGATATATCAGGATCTAGTCCACTTCCCGAAGCAGTGACCAGATCTGCCGGGATGTCTACTTTCTTTATAGATGGATGATACTTAAGGAGCGTATCTATCCTGTCTGACACCTGCTGCAGGTAGTCAGCATTAGATGGTCCCTTGTTAGAGCCGGCGGACCCAGCAGCGTTATAGCCGACAGCAGATGGTCTTCCCCAGAAGTATTCCGGATTGGTAAACGACTGTCCGAGTAGGGCATAGCCCACTACTTTTCCGTCTTTAGTGATCTTTTCACCGCCACCTTTTCCTTTAGAAAAGCTTCCGGCAAACGCAACGATAAGAGGATATACCACGCATAGCAATACCATTAATACTGCGGTCAGGCGTATGGATTGTACAATATATTTTTTCATGACTGTTTGAATGTTAGATAAATAGGGCGACAAAAATGTCAATGAGCTTAATACCGACGAAAGGAGCGATTACTCCGCCAAGGCCATAGACCAGGAGGTTCCTGCGAAGCAAGGCGCTGGCGCCTATAGGTTTATAAGACACACCCGTTAGGGCAAGGGGGATCAGGATAGGGATAATGATAGCATTAAAGATAACGGCGGAAAGGATTGCGCTCTCAGGACTATGCAGACCCATAATGTTGAGGCTCTGCAGAGCCGGAATGGAAGCAATGAACAGGGCTGGTACGATGGCGAAGTATTTTGCCACGTCGTTGGCGATTGAGAAGGTAGTAAGGGTACCCCTGGTGATCAGCAACTGTTTTCCTATCTCCACAATTTCAATGAGCTTTGTTGGATCATTGTCAAGATCTACCATATTACCGGCCTCTTTCGCCGCCTGAGTACCGCTATTCATGGCTACACCCACATCTGCCTGGGCCAGGGCAGGAGCGTCATTAGTACCATCGCCCATCATAGCGACTAATTTGCCCTGGTTTTGTTCTGCCTTGATGTAGTTCATCTTGTCCTCAGGCTTCGCTTCTGCGATAAAGTCATCTACACCTGCTTTCTGCGCGATAAACTTTGCTGTTAAAGGGTTGTCACCCGTCACCATCACGGTTTTAACACCCATTTTACGCAAGCGCTCAAAGCGCTCACTGATGCCTGGTTTGATGATGTCCTGAAGCTCAATAACGCCCATTGCCTTCTCGTTGACGGCTACTACAAGCGGCGTTCCCCCGTTGCTGGAGATTGTTTTCACCTGAGTCTCTGTCTCCGCAGGAAAAGTGTTGCCGGCAGCTAGTACCATATTTTGTATAGCATCAAAGGCACCTTTACGGATGCGCTTGCCCTCGGCAGTATCCAGTCCGCTTGAGCGTGTTTCAGCGGTGAACTTGATGAACGTTGACCCTTCCGGCGCAGGTGTTAATTTGTGCTTTTGTGCGAGCGCCAGCTCCAGTATCGACTTACCTTCAGGGGTTTCATCCGCCAATGAGCTCAGTACGCAGGCCTTGATAAATTCAGGAGTGTCTGCACCGGGGGCGGGATAGAAACTGGTTGCCTTACGGTTACCTATGGTAATGGTACCTGTTTTATCTAATAACAAAACATCGATATCACCGGCTGTTTCCACCGCTTTGCCTGACTTGGTAATCACGTTAGCTCTCAACGCGCGATCCATGCCTGCAATGCCGATTGCTGAAAGCAGACCGCCAATGGTTGTAGGAATCAAACAGACAAAGAGTGAGATCAGTGCTGCTATAGTAACGGGCGTGTTTGCGTAGTTGGCAAACGGCTTCAAGGTAACACAGATGATGATAAACACAAGCGTAAAGCTTGCCAGCAAGATTGTTAATGCGATCTCATTGGGTGTCTTCTGACGTGAGGCACCTTCTACAAGTGCGATCATTTTGTCGAGGAAGCTCTCTCCCGGCTGGGTGTTAACCTGTACCTTGATCTTGTCTGACAATACCTTTGTTCCCCCGGTTACGGACGACTTATCACCGCCTGATTCCCTGATTACAGGAGCTGACTCGCCCGTGATAGCCGATTCATCAATGGTGGCGATGCCTTCGATGATCTCGCCGTCTGCGGGGATAGTGTCGCCTGCCTCACAAATAAAAACATCGTTTTTTTTCAAAAGACTTGACGAACGGACTTCTATCTTTCCGTCTGGCAGAAATACTTTCGCCGGTGTTTCTTCTCTCGTTTTCCTGAGTGAATCGGCCTGAGCCTTCCCTCTGGCCTCTGCGATAGCTTCGGCAAAGTTAGCAAACAGTACAGTCAGGAGCAGGATCAGAAAAGTAAGAAAGTTGTAAGCAAAGGATCCCTGCCCAGGTCCGTTCATAGAGTATACCGTCACGCAAGCCATGATGACTGTTCCGATTTCTACGGTGAACATGACGGGATTCTTGATCATTATCCTGGGATCAAGCTTAACAAATGACTGCCTGATAGCAGTTTGCACGAGCGCAGGTTCAAATAAATTATTAGAGGTTTTCATTAAATTCTATTTAAGCATCGAGAAATATTCAGCCAACGGACCCAGGGTCAGGGCAGGAAAATAGGATAGTACGTTAAATACAATGATTACAGCGAAGGTCATCAGACCAAATGTGACTGTATCTGTTTTGAGTGTACCAGCAGATTCGGGAATGAACTTCTTGGACCCCAGCAATCCGGCGATGGCGATAGGTCCGATGATTGGCAGGAAACGTCCGAGGAACAATACAAAGCCTGTGAGGACGTTCCAGAATACATTGTTGTCCCCCAGCCCCTCGAAGCCTGAACCGTTGTTTGCGTTAGCTGACGTTACCTCATATAACATCTCCGAAAGGCCGTGAAATCCGGGGTTATTAAGCCAGCTTTGTGGCTGTACGGCCCAGGCAGCCTCTCCATGATCGGTAAAAACATAGCTGGCAGCAGCTGTACCCGCCAAAATTAACAAAGGACTTAACAAAGTAATAAGAGCTGCTATTTTTACCTCCCTGGCTTCAACCTTATGGCCGAGGAATTCAGGGGTCCTGCCTACCATCAGGCCTGATATAAAGACAGCGATGATCAGGTAGATAAAATAATTAAGCATACCCACTCCGCAACCTCCGTAAAACGAGTTGATCATCATGCCTAATAGCTGCCATAGGCCTGTTAGTGGCATTGTACTGTCGTGCATACTATTTACTGATCCGGTTGAGATGATTGTAGTTACGGTGCTCCAGTATGCAGAGATAGCCGGACCAAAACGCATCTCCTTTCCTTCCATCGAGCCAGTGGTCTGCGAAATTCCCATATCTGCAAGAGCGGGATTTCCCCCGAGTTCGGATATCACCGTGGGAACCAGCAAGAGGAGCATTCCAATCGTCATCACTCCAAAGATTATCCAGGCGAGTTTTTTTCTCCTGATGAAAATGCCGAAGGCTACTATCATGGCAATGGGAATAATCACCTGGGCAACGAGTTCTACCATATTGGTGATGTAACTGGGATTCTCAAGCGGATGTGCAGAGTTTGTGCCAAACCATCCGCCACCGTTTGTTCCAAGATGTTTGATAGCGATCATACCAGCGGCAGGGCCTCTGGATACATCTACTGTGTCGCCCTGAAGTGAGACATACTGGTCTTTTCCCTCGTAGCTGGTAGGTGTACCGTTAAAGGCCAGGATAACTGCGATAAGAAGTGAGAGGGGCAAGAGGAGTCTCGTAACAGACCTAACGAAGAAGAACCAGAAGTTGCCAAGTGAGGCTGCGGATTTCTCTCTGAACGCTTTGAAGAATACCACCGCGGCAGCGATACCAGTAGCAGCACTTACAAATTGAAGAAACATGACTACAATATGCTGGGTCAGGTAAGTGACCCCACTTTCGCCAGAGTAATGCTGCAAGTTGCAGTTCACTACAAAACTGATGATTGTGTTGAAAGACAGATCTGCTGTCATACCCGGGTTACCGTCGGGATTGAGGGGAAGTTTGTCCTGGAACATCAGGACGAAAAATCCATAGACCAACCAGACCAGGTTAATGGTAAGCAGGGCTTTCATATGCTGCTTCCAATTCATCTCTTCCTTAGGGTTGATCCCTGAAAGTTTGTAAATTCCGGCTTCAAGGGGTTTTAGAAAGTCTGTCCCGACTCGCTCTCCGGCAAATACCTTTGCAAGGTACTTACCCAGTGGAATGGCAATCACCAGCGTCAGTACATAGGTGGCAATAATTCCAGGTAGTTCTGTGTTCATGTTGTTCAATTAAAATTTTTCCGGTCTGATCAGCACGTAGATCATGTAAATAAATACGGCGATAGCGATGATGAATAATGCGGTCATATTACTTTAGATTTTTTCGAACCAGTCGATGGATTTGTACGCAATCCAACAAAGGATGAGCAGGGTGATAAATAATAAGAATGTTAGCATGACTATATGTTTTCCCGGCTATTCCAATAGGGATGCCATAATGTGTATGTGTATTACAAGTTGCTGATTGGTAGTTGTTTGTAGTTGTAAGAGGGAATCCGGGTCTGTTTTAAACAAAAAATACCCTTCCAAAATGGAAGGGTATTTGCAGAAATGGAGTAGGTGCGTTTTAGATATCGATCTTGTATTCCTCGATTTTTCTGTATAATGTAGTCAGGCCGATACCCAGCAGTCGTGCGGTCTCGGTTTTGTTGCCTTTTGTATATCGGAGCACTTTGATGATATGCTGCTTTTCCATGTCCTGCATGTTGAGCGGATCTGCGCCTGGTGATTCATTGTGAAATTCGGAAGGGAGCAAGGCTGCGGAAATGATGTCCCCATCTGCAAGGATCACCGCCCGTTCAATTACGTTTTTCAGTTCCCTGATGTTACCCTTCCACTTGTGTTTAGTTAGCAGTCGCTCAAAATTTTTATCCAAGCTCAGGGTTGAGCGGTTTACTTTAGCGGTAAATTCAACCAGATAATGCATGGCGATAGGAAGGATGTCTTCGCGCCTGTGAGAAAGGGGAGGGAGTTCGATAGTAAAAACAGAAAGCCTATAAAATAGATCCAGACGGAACCTTCCTGCTTCTGCTTCATTCTTTAGATCACGGTTAGTGGCTGCAATGATCCTTACATCAACTCTGGTGGTTTGGGTGTCACCCACTTTGATGTAAGTTTGATTCTCCAGCACACGAAGCAGTTTTGCTTGGAGGTCGAGATTCATCTCACCGATCTCATCCAGAAAGATGGTGCCTTCATGAGCTTCTTCAAGCAAACCTTTCTTATCCTTTAATGCCCCTGTAAAAGCGCCTGCTTTATAGCCAAATAATTCACTCTCCAGAAGTTCGGGATTAAAGCCGCTGCAGTTTACCGCGACGAATGACTTTAATCTTCTGGCACTTTCAGAATGAATAGATTGCGCAAATACCTCTTTTCCGGTGCCTGTTTCGCCAAGCAGCAGCACTGTGGTATTCGTTCCAGCTACCCGTTGTGCAAGCGTGATCGCCTCCTTGATCGCTCTTGATTTTCCGAGAATAGAATCAAAACTATACTTTCGTGCAAGTTTGGTCTCCAGTTCAACGACACGGGCATTTAATTTTGCTTTTTCAACAGCCTTGTACACAAGGGGAATGATTTTATCGTTATCGTCGCCTTTGGTTATGTAGTCGAAAGCACCGTTGCGCATGGCCATAACACCGTCGGCTATGGTCCCGAAAGCAGTCAGATTAATTACTTCGGCCGCAGGCCTGATCTTTTTGATCTCCTTTACAAGATCCACGCCGTTAAAGTCAGGTAGTTTAACATCGCTTATTACAACCTGAACATCTTCGGCTTTCAGGGTCTTGAGACCTTCTTTACCTGTAAAGGCTTGAAGGACGGTAAATCCTTCCAGGCCAATTATGCGTGCCAGTAGGTTGCATAATTTCTCTTCATCATCAATAATTAGGACGGTATTTTGCATAGTCAGGTTAAGGAATGGCAAACTCATGCTCGCAATCAAAGCAATGATAGGTCTTTCTGGCGTAAAAAGGATGCACCATTAATAAAAACGAGACGATGATTACCGGTATGCTAAACCTTTTTTTTGTAGCCTGCACATATGCTACATGAGAAGAGCCACAGTTCGGGCAGACGCTAAGGCTTGGTTGTGGCTCTTCTACAGGTAATTGAACATTTTCATCTGCCAATATCTTATTCACCAGTTCAATATCCTTTTCGAAGATATGCAGTTTAACACCTCCGAGTGCCTGCGAATAGAGAGGGTTTATTGTAATTGTATTTTCGTCTGTCAAAAAGCACTGAACGCCGCTATCCAGTAATCTTGCTTTAATAATGTTTGCCTCTATAGGATTGTAAAAAGACGTGAAAACGATAATTTTATCCATCTGTTGGTATTTGAGTTTATACATTACAATTTGAAATTCCCTTAACTGAGAGAGCAGCAATAGTTAAAGAAGCGTTACCAATATACAGTTTATTTTTTCATACATTTGCTCCGCATTTGGTTTCTGATCCCTCGTTGGGATCAGAATTAAAAGGGAATCCTGTGTAATTCAGGAACTGTCCCGCAGCTGTAAGCTCCATAACCAAAGCCCATTCATCAAGCCACTGTTCATACGGGAAGGCCGGGCCAAGGGGAGTAAGTCAGAAGACCTGCCACTGCATGATAGTATTCATAGCTTTCGGGGATTGAAGCTGGAATGAAGATACCTTTCTGTGTATTTCCGTTTTTGATATTCCTATTCCCGTAGCTTTTGTAGAACATTATGTGCTCAGGAGCAGTCAGACTTAAATTCATTACATCAGAAATTATCCAGCGAACCATTGTTATCATGATATGGTTTCCGTCGATTCTGCTTGCGCAGGATGTTCGTACTCCGGTGATTCGGGATACGCTCAAGAGTATCGCCCTTGAAGAGGTCGCCATTAGTCGCGCCGAGCTTTCAAAACGATATACATCTCCGGTACCGCTTCAGATCCTTACCGCAGCAGAACTCCAGAAAACCGGAAGTCTCTCCGTAGCTGACGCAATGCGCTACTTATCAGGTGTTCAGCTAAAAGACTATGGAGGAGTGGGCGGCTTAAAGACAGTTAACGTGCGTAGTTTGGGAAGCAATCATACTGCAGTTTTTTATGATGGTATCCAGCTTGGCAATGCGCAAAACGGACAAGTCGATCTCGGTAAGCTTTCGCTCGATAATATTGAAGAAATAGCACTTTATAACGGACAAAGGCCTGAGCTTCTTCAGCCCGCGAGAGCTTACTCTGCTGCAAATGCCATCTATCTCAAACCCAGGGAGCCGAAATTCCACAACCAAAAGCCTTACAATGCTGCGATAAACTTTCGAAGCGGATCTTTTGGTCTTATCAATCCTGCTGCGTCCGTAGACCTCAGGCTGACATCTGATCTTTCAGCACGGATCAGCTCGGAGTACATCAATTCGCATGGCCGTTACAAATTCCGTTATAGCAACGGCGTGTTCGACACCACAGCCATTCGCAATAATGGTGATATCTCGGCATTCAGGACTGAAGCATCCCTGCATGGAAAGATCGACTCCGGTCAATGGAGCGTCCGATTCTATCATTACAGTTCGTCCAAAGGCTTGCCAAGAGCCATCGTGTCAAACCGGTTTAATTCCAGCCAGCGGCAATGGGACGAAAACAGCTTTGTACAAGTCTCCTTCCAGAAAAACATCGGGCCACGCTACGCGCTGCTGCTCAATGGCAAGCTCGTCTCAGATTATACCCGCTACCTTGACCCGGAACATATCACCACAACGGGATTTCTTGACAACCGCTATAAACACAAAGAGCTTTACCTATCGATAGCCAACCGTTACCGGTTAATGCCTTTCTGGGACGTTGCTCTGACCGCCGATTATCAACATAATTCCTTAGACGCTAACATATATCGATTTGCGTATCCTGTACGAAACACCGTTCTTACAGCATTTGCTACCAGCTTAAACTTTCCGCGCTTTAATCTGCAGGGAAGTATGCTCGCTACGTTTGTAAACGAAACAGTCGAAGAATATCAGGCTGCAGGCGATAAGATGGAATATACCCCATCCCTGATGGCTAGCTGGCAGCCATTCTCCGGCAGTAATCTGCGTGTGAGAGGTTTTTATAAATCCATCTTCAGGATGCCCACCTTCAATGACCTGTATTACACCTTCGTTGGTAACACGTTTCTGAAGCCTGAATATACACGGCAATATAATCTGGGCATTTCCTTCGCCAGGGCCCATGATCAAACAACAGTCGATTTTCAAACGGACGTCTACTACAACACCGTAAAGGATAAGATTGTAGCAGTGCCAAGTGCAAATCTTTTTCGCTGGACGATGATGAACCTCGACGAAGTAGAGATCAGAGGTCTGGATGCAAGTCTTCGCAGCTCAAGGAGACTCACTGCGCTTCTTAGTGTAACCGCCGGACTCACCTACACTTATCAAAAGGCGGTTGATACGACACCCGGCGGATTCACTCAGGCGCAGCAGATTCCTTATACACCTCTGCATAGCGGCTCTTTCATTGCCGCCACCGAGTACAAACGCTACACTCTTAACTACAGTTTTATATACGCAGGGGAGCGTTATAGCCAGAAAGCAAACATTCCTGCAAACTATGTCCAGCCCTGGTATACCCATGACGTCTCGTTTCAATATAAACTGCCGGTACTGAGGCATCAAATGACGACACGTTTAGAAGTCAATAACATACTTAACCAGCACTATGATGTCATTCTGAACTTCCCCATGCCTGGGCGCTCTTACCGCATCTCCTTAAAATACGAAATATGAGAAATACAGTTAAATTATCGTTATATCTGGTTGTAACCTTATTCAGCCTGACGGGCCTTCAATCCTGTCGAAAAGAGGAGCAACCGTTGGCCGAAGAAACATTGGATATTGCTCCGCCCGATCCCGCCGCCTCGCCAAAAGGCTTTTATCTTCTGAACGAAGGGAACATGAACGCCAACAAAGCATCGCTGGATTATATCGATCTTCGCACCGGTAAATACAGGAGGAACATCTACAATACCATCAATCCGGAAGTTACTAAAGGTTTGGGTGACGTAGGCAACGACATAGCGGTTTATGGTTCTAAACTTTATGTGGTAGTAAATGTCTCGAATAAAGTTGAAGTACTGGATGTTAAAACGGCCCGTCGTGTTGGACAAATAGATATTCTGAATTGCCGGTATATCACCTTTCATGATGGTAAAGCATACGTAAGCGCCTATCTTGGTTCAGTAGGCGACGCAGGTGCACCCAATGGCATCGTCGCGGAGATCGATACGGCGAAGCTGAACATCATCCGTAAAGTAGAAGTTGGGCGACAGCCGGAAGAGATGGCGGTGATGAACGGCAAACTGTATGTGGCAAATTCCGGAGGCTATAGTCCCCCTGACTATGAGCGAACGGTATCAGTTATTGACCTTCTTAGCTTCAGGGAAGTTAAAAAGATCGATGTTGCCATTAACCTTCATCACATACAAGCTGATAAATATGGCGACCTGTACGTCACATCCCGTGGAGACTATTATGGAATTCCCTCCAGATTATTTGTGATCGACACAAAAACCGACCAGATAAAAAAGAGCTTCGATGTCCCGGTTAGCACAATTGCCATACACGATGATCTTGCCTATCTCTATAGCACTGAGTGGAGCTATGTTCAGGGTGGAAATGCGATCAGCTACAATATGTTGAACGTGAAAGACGAAGTTATACTCAACCGCTCTTTCATCACTGACGGTACGGAAAAGCAGATTGCCATTCCCTATGGTATTAAAATCAACCCATCAACCGCCGATATATATGTGACAGATGCGCGGGATTACTTAAGTCCCGGATTTCTGCACTGCTATAGCAGCACTGGCCGGTTGAAATGGTCTGCCGAAACGGGAGATATTCCCGCGCACATTGCATTTGCTCACTAAATCTAAAATTAAAACAACTTACAATATGAAAAGTAACACCATGCGACTCCTGGCCCTGTTCTTCGCATTTTCTGTTCTATCCTGCAAAAAGGACAAAGATCCGGAAGCCCCGGTAAATCCGGAACCTCAGCCAACAGAAGAAATTCGTATTTCCACGGGATCAGAAGCAAGCATGCTGCTCGGTGACTCCCTTATCATCAGGGCAACGGTACCCTGCGACTCAGTTTATACAAGCGAATGGAGCATTGGCGAAACAGTTTTATCCACGACTGATAGCCTCGTTCTGCGTAAATATAAAGCTGGCACATATACTGTGCTCTATCGTGCAATCAAGGGCAGCAATACTCGTAGCAAGGAAGTAAAAGTAGATGTTCAACCTGTCTCAGTTGTTTCTACAGAGGCAAACAAAATGTATGTTACCAGGCTATTGGAGTTCATGCCGGCACCTGGTCAGTTCATCAACAAGAGCCCCGGCAATCTGGAAAGTGCTGTCGGTATACTAGGTAAGAAAGGTATGGTTAGCCTGGGCGCTTGGGGCGGATATGTCGTACTGGGATTCGACCACAAGGTGATCAATGAGTCAGGTAAGCACGACATCATTATTTACAACAATGCTATGGCTACTTTCGCAGAGCCTGGTGTTGTTTGGGTGATGGAAGATAAGAATGGCAATGGCATAGCAGATGATACCTGGTATGAGATAAAGGGTAGCGCCAGTGCGTCGCCAGGATATATCCGGAACTATGCAGTTACTTACACCCGGCCCAATCCGCTTACCGGAGATGTCGCCTGGAAGGATAACAAAGGTAATACCGGCGTTGTAAAAACCAATACCTTTCACAAACAGTCCTATTTTCCTTTATGGGTAGAAGGATCAGAGTACACCCTTACCGGAACCTGCTTGCCTTCAGACAATATCAATATGTCTAACCCATCATACATAACCAGCGCCCCGTTTGAGTATGGATATGCTGATAATACCAGCGGTGGAGATGAGATAGACATTGCTGATGCCGTAGATGAAAACGGAAACAGCGTTTCTTTACAAGGTATCCACTTCATCAAGGTCCAAACCGGAATACAAGCCAATATGGGTTGGCTAGGAGAACTTTCAACGGAGGTTCTGGGCATTGCAGACGCCAGTTTAATTAAATAGCACACTATACTCAATATAAATATGAAACAATTTAACTTTCTGAAAAAGCCATTTTTTACAGCAGTTGTAATCTCATTTTCTATTCTCTCTGCTTGTAAAAAGGACAGTGACAACCTCATTAAGCCGGAAATAGCCGATGCAGCAGCTGAAGTTCAGGACACCATCATCACGGGCAGCAGTACTCTGCTGCACCCCAAGCTGAAAATACATGATAATCTGATTTACAGCTGGACTGTAAACGGTAAAGAAGAGGGTACAGATTCAACATACACCTTTAATCCAATCGCCAGAGGTGATTACCAAGTCGAGTTTAAAGCTATAAACTCTGCAGGCGAAACCACCAAGACATACCGGATCCACGTTAGGGGAAAATACGAAAATGGTTTTTACATTGTTAACGAAGGTTGGTTTGGTCGTGGCACGGGAACGGTCAGCTTCTATCGTTATGATACCAATCAGCTTGAAGACAGTGTCTTTGTGAAAGAAAATCCGGATAAGAATCTGGAACCCGCTTCAGCTACTCTTGATTTCGGTACTATTTACAAGGAGAAACTTTACCTGGTAACCAAGGCAGGCGGTCCTGTAGTTGTGGCTGACGCCTATTCAATGAAAGAATTGAAGAGGATTCCTGCACAGGGAGGAAACGATTGGAGAGCCTTTGTGGGTATTGACGACACTCGCGGACTTTTAAGCTCACAAAAAGGATTATATGTTGTTGATTTAAATTCACTGGAAGTGGGAACACAAATCAGTGGCATCAGCGGACAGGTGGGGGATATGATTAAGGCTGGGAACTATATATTTGTTCTGTCCCAAACTCAAGGCCTCGTCATCTTAAGTGCTTCAACCTATGCAGTAATCAAGAAGATCGCAGGTATGCAGGTCGGTTTTGCGCGGACGAAAGACGGAGCAGTCTGGGTTGCCGGCGGAACAAAACTGAACAGAATTGATCCGGCAACTCTGGAAGTCACTCCTATAGACGTACCATTCACTGTATACGGTTCATGGGGCGCATGGCACCCTGGCTCAATCACCGCATCTTCAAATGATAACACCGTATATCTTGCTAAAAATGGCTCGTGGAGCGGAGGTAAGGAAATCTATCGCTATAACGGAACCGCCACTTCCCTCCAGTCTCCCTTCATAACGCTTCCAGAAGGAAGAGCTCTTTATGGAGCCGGACTGGGTTTTGATGCCCGCCTGGACCGTGTGGTTGTAACGACGGTTAAATCTGGTTATAACTTCAATGACCTCTATTTCTATGACCCACAGACCGGAGCAGAAAAGAAGAATATAAGTTATACCGGTTATTATTTTCCGGCCGTTCCTGTATTCCATTAAGACAAATTAAAAGTCGAACGTCTGCAACGTAGACGTTCGACTTTCCGTTAATGCCTTAAACCTCATTAGCTCAGCAATTATCTTCATTCTAAGAGCTGAAGTACAGGTTTGCCATTGACGCAATCCACACCTTTTACCCTTGGAACATCTGAAGTAAGCTCCCGCGAACCCTCCGCATCGATGATTCTCATCATTAATCGATTATAAAGGGACACCTTTTGTTTGAACTCCTTCGAATCGTCATTTACCGAGTATGGAATGAACTCTATCCCCATTGTTTTGTCCTTAATCAATGCTGTATAAACCCAGCTGGCTGCACTCGTGCAGGTTTGCATATTTAAATAGTCTGTTACTTGCTTGTATGTGATCTCTGCGAGAGATTTTGCTTCTTCAATGTTAATATCTTCGGTAGTGATCAGCTTGACCCTATTGTTCTTACATTCTAGTCGCAATGGTTGTTCACTCATCCATGACCCCATCCAACAGGGAGCAGTATCGACAACCCAGCCCTCTTTAGCCCATGCCTGAGCCTGTGCGTCGGAATACTTTTGATATTCACTTTTTAACCTGTTGAATTTGTCGATGTCTGAAGACAGCACGGGGAAATACTGCGCATTACATCCCATAGGAACATCCTGAATGGACACATTCGATTGCTTGTCACAGGGAATGCCTTCGCCCAGTTTCCGCATTTCTTTAAGTTTTGCTTCCGCAAGCCCTCCCCATTCCTCCGCTGTTCGTTCATCCTTTTTACAGGCAGAAAATACCATGATAAAGCAGAGAAGAGAGGTTAACGTTTTGAGAGTATGGCACATAATTTAAGTTAGCTGGTTTAGTATCAGAACGTAAGTCCGGACTCAAACGCTACAGTTTGGGACGTTTAACAATACATCATTCCCGGTTATCGAAAAATATACCAGGGTCATATGTAAAAAGAACGATTGGCTCGGACAAAAACCACTCACTCTGTGGTCTTTCTCAACAATAAGATTTTTATTATCCATCTAGTTACTGTGAGTCTTAAGCCATGTAAATACGTTAGAAATATGCAGAAAACCAGTTGGTTGCGGTCTTTCTAAAGACTTAGGAAGTGGATGACCAAGCCGGTTTGGTCTGTTTATTGAACAATGTAACCGAACTATAAAGGGAAGAATTATGATGAACACCGCGAAAACTGCACAATTGAAAGTCGGATTACAACTGCTCATTCTACTGCATTTCATAGTCTTTATATTACCGCTACTTATAACAACCCAGGATATGTCGCGTTACGTTTTGTCCTCCAATCTAGAGGGAGTGATTTCTCAGTGGTGGAGTGTCGTCACGCACCAATTTGTACATACAGGAATTGACGAACTGATTCTCAGTATGGGAGCACTATGGTTGTTTGGTAGCATGCTTCAGAAGCGTATTGGTGGCAGACGGGTTCTTAAGCTTTATTTTATCAGTGCGATAATCAGTTCAGCTGTCTTCATCCTCGCACACCTGATCTTTCCGACATTTGCCGGGCGAAACCATTTAATGGAAGGAGCATTTATAAGCGTCCTTGCCATCATGACGGCTACGGTGGCAATCTGTGGGTCGAAGCAAATACACATTGTGGGCAGCTTTTCTGTTTCACTGTGGCAATTATATTTTGCCGTTCTCGCAATCAGCTTCATTTCTATATATCAACACAATATCGCTTGTGTACTCACCTATTCTTCGAGTATTTTTATTGGGATAATGTACGGTGACAGGGTTAGAAATAAGTTTAGTTCAATACAATCGCCGCTAACTACCTGAATTCGTGGTTTGCTTTAAAAAGAATGCATGATGGTACGAAAATCAGCCCGTCTAAGTGAAAGAAGGAGACAGGCTGATACGGCAGAACTTTCGAATATTAAGGCTGTCCACCACCACCGGCAGCTCCATAAATCTGACCGTTAGCATAGCTTGCATCAGCTGCAGCCAGCTGTACGTAGATAGAAGCCAGCTCCGCCGGCTGTCCGGGTCTCCCCATTGGAGTATCTCCTCCAAACTTGGTAAGTTTCTCCATCGTCGCCCCTCCACTCACCTGTAAAGGCGTCCATATCGGACCGGGAGCGACGCCATTTACTCTGATGCCCTTTGGTCCTAGCTGTTTGGCCAGTGATCTTACAAAGGCGGTATTCGCAGCTTTAGTCTGTGAATAGTCGAATAGTTCTGCTGATGGATCAGTAGCCTGCACGGAAGTCGTAGTTATTATAGCTGCCCCCGGCTTCAAATGTGGCAAAGCTGCTTTGGTGATCCAAAATGGTGCGTAGACGTTCGTTTTCATGGTAGCATCAAAGTCTGCTGATGTTATATCCAAAATCGACTCCTTTGTTTGCTGCCGTGCAGCATTATTGACGAGAATATCCAGACCGCCCAGTTCTTTTACTGCACGTTCTACGAGCTGCCCGCAAAACGATTCATCTCTGAGGTCGCCCGGAATCGCTACTGCTTTTCGCCCTGCCTTCTTGATCAGTGCCACGACTTCCTGAGCATCGGGCTCTTCAGCAGGCAGGTAGTTAATGGCAACATCGGCTCCCTCACGTGCGAAAGCGATGGCAGCGGCCCTGCCCATTCCTGAATCACCACCCGTGATCAGTGCGCGACGGCCTGTAAGTCGCCCGGAGCCTTTATAACTTTGCTCTCCATGATCCGGACGCGGCTCCATCTTGCTTGCCAAGCCAGGCCATGGTTGTTTTTGTTCCTTAAAGGGAGGCTTCGGATACATACTTAGCGGGTCTTGTAATGGCTGACCTGGCTGATAGCCTTCCGCGATTTCGCCTGCGGCGAGTGCCGGACTAATACTAAGTGCAGCAAGGCCGGCTCCGAGGCCACTTATGGCGGTACGCCTGCTGATTTTGTTATCTGTGTTCATAGGTAGATGTTGTTTGTTTAGAGATTCCTCTAGTCCCTGCTGATTCTGTAAATGACCCCATTGGTATCATCACCCACCAGCAAAGATCCGTCGGAATGCACAGCCAATCCCACCGGCCGGCCGAAATGAGCCCGGCTAGTATTGACCAGAAAGCCTGTTAGAAAATCTTCAAAGCGCACAGGTTTGCCATTTTCAAAATGAAGCCTTACGACGCTGTAACCAACCGGGTTGCTTCTGTTCCATGAACCCCTCATCGTGATGAATGCATCGTTCCTGAACTCTTCTGGGAACATGTTCCCAGAATAAAAGGCCAGCTGCATAGGCGCGGCGTGAGCAGTGTAGGTCAATGTCGGGAGTTTTGTCATTTTTAGATACTCCTGGTATGTTGTGTCGCCCTTAGGACGGTCCCCCGGATTATATTTACCCTCTCCATATATGTAAGGCCATCCATAGTTCCCATTCTGCTCTATCAGGTTCAGCTCCTCCATTTGTTCATTGTCACCCAGCCAGTCAATCCCATGATCCATTCCCCAAAATTCGCCGGTTTGTGGGTGCCAGCCAAAGCCAATTGTGTTTCTGAGCCCTTTAGCGTAGATCACCATATTAGTTCCGTCTGCATTTGATCTCAGGATGGTCGCGTTCTGCGGATTGGGTTCCGGACATGAGTTACACGTACTGCCAACCGTAATATACATTAAACCATCAGGTCCGAATGCGATTGTACGGTTAGGATGTTGTCCACCATCAGGGAGGTTATCAATGATCATTGAAGGTTGTCCAAGCGTTCCGTCTGCATTAATCGTCGCCGAATAGACCTCCCTTACTGCTACGATATATAATTTGCCATTGTGAATGGTCAGACCGTGCGCTTGTTTGATATTAGCAACGATCTGTTTCACCTCAGCTACCTTGTCGTTATCGTTATCTCGAAGCATCATTATTACTCCGGCTTCACGGTCAGATGTGTAGACCGTACCGGAACTGCTCACTGTTATTATTCTTGGTTTCCCGAGTTTGTCGGCGAATTTTCTGATATTGAATCCTGCAGGCACCTTCAGCTGACCAATGTTCTGATCTGTAGCAGGAACAAGCGCAGGTCTGAAAATATAGCCATTTATCTGTGCCGATGTAGGGCTTTCATCGGTTTCAGGGACTTCTGTATCCCAAAGTTTGTCTCCTTTTTTGCAGCCTGAAGCGACGACGGTAAGGAATAGCGCCACAGAAAGTGTGCGGATCAAAGATGTTTTCATAGACAATGTTTTAGACGGTAGAATGAAGTAGATTTGTATTTAACAATCACATCGTTAGGTGGTTTTAGCAATTTTACATTGTTGTAAATGAGAATAATCCAATGAAAACTCACTTAGTCGTTTGCGCTTAAAGGATAAATTGGAAGTTCTACTGTAATCGTTGTTCCGCCCTCAAGGGGAGAACTAATTGAAAAACTTCCTTTGAGTAGCTTTACCCTGCTTCGTATGGAAGCAAGGCCAATCCCTCCTTCTCCGCGCTTCTTTGCGTCTAAACCAATCCCGTTATCTCGTACTATTATAAACAAATTGTTGCCGTCGCATTTAACCTCAACATAGGCATCTGTTGCCTCAGCATGTTTAGCGGTATTTACCATAAGCTCCTGAACAGTTCGAAATACAGCCAGTTCCAGAGATTTATCTACGAAACTGTTTCCCAGAGCAACTTTGCAGCGAAATTTAGTTGAGCTCTCTAACTGATCACAGATTGCTTCTAATGCCGTCTTCAACCCGAAGTCTTCCAATATAATGGGGGATAACGTATGAGAGATACGGCGAGTGCTTTTGATCGCATCTGCCAGTAAATCTTCTGTATATTTCTTTGCGTTGTAGAATTCGGTCTGCTTTTCTGTAGCGGAATTGAATGTAAGATTGTTCATACTTATCTTGATAGCGTAAAGTACTTGACCCAGGCCGTTGTGCAGACTCTCCGAAATTCGCCGTCGCTCCTCTTCTTGTGTAGCTAATGTTACCTTGAAGATCTCCAGCTGCTGCCCGGCCTCCATTTGTCGTATCTTTTCTTCCGCTGTACGCGTTGAGGTTATGTCCATAGTTACGCCGAGAACGCGGGGTGGATGATCCGCTGTGCCTTTCACGACCACCGCTTTGAAATGCAAGATCTTCACCTGACCGTCGACCTTGAACTCCAGTGTTTCCTCAAAGTTGTTTTCTCCGGCGTAAAGAAGCTGAAGCATGTTATTAACGGCAACAAGTCTGCTTTTTGTTACATATCTGAGATAGAGGTTAGCGGTAACCGGAGAGCCTTTCTCGAGATTGAAAAGCCTGTACATTCCATCCGACCAATTCAGGGTATTGGTTTGCAGACTATAGTCCCAGCTACCCATTTCCGCGAGATCTTCAGATTGCTGCAGCAGCATATAATTTTTTAAGCGTTCTTCTTCTGCGTATTTGCGTTCGCTGATGTCCAGGTTAGTAGCGACTATTCCGTCATCGATCTTAACGAACATACAAGAGAACCATCTGTCAAGACCTTCATAGGGATAAAAATATTCCATTCCCTTAGGTTCGCCGGTCTCCATCACCTGAAGCATGATATCAAAAATGCCTGCAATCTTAATTCCAGGATATTCGGCTGCATAGCACTTGCCGATCAGATCCTGACGCCCTGTTTGTTTTTCCAATTGTTTGTTCACAACGCGCAGCCTAAAGTCGAGGATATTCCCCTCCTCATCGCGAACCGCCTCCATAAGTGACATTGCAATTAAGCTCGTATTCAAAATGGAAGTCAGCAGGTCTTTGCTATCGTTTAATTCGGCAGTACGTAACCTTACTTCCTGCTCCAGCCTTACCTTGTAAGCTTCTTCTGATTTCCTGATTTCACTCACATCATTGAAAAGCAGAGCAACACGACGCTTTTCGGGTTCGTCTATTCTAAAAGCGTAAACGTCATACCACCGGTCCAGAGCGTTTGCTCTTTCATCAAAATGCCTTGATACTCCAGTCATGGCCACCTCCCCGAATATCCGGAACCACTTCTCTTCTACATTTGGAACAAGTTCCCGTATAGTCCTGCCCGCAGCGTTGCGTAAGCCAGTTTCCGCTTCGAATGCAGGATTTACCTCAAGGAATAGGTAATCAGTAGCGTTGTTTTCTTCGTCAAACAAAACTTCGATGGTGCAGAATCCCTGATCAATGGAATTAAACAGCGTAAGGTATTTATCGATTACCTTGGTTGTGATCTGACGGTGCCGTTTTACTGAGTCTTCAAATATCACCGCCACCTGATACTCGTCCGGCCCGCCTGCTTTGAAAGCAGTATAATCATAGCAGCCATCCGTCGAGACTGCAGACAGCTCATGGCGCTCTGATTCACCCGTGCGCGCAACTCTGCCCATAACATCCAGCAGGTGCCTTGCGTAATGGTCATTAAGTTTAGAAGGAAGCTCTCCTGCAAGTTGTGTTCCAAGCATTTGAACAGCTGCTGCATTTGCTTCCAGACAATGGAGTTCTATCGGCTGTTGCCGTTCGTCGAAAATTACTTGAAGACGAACGTAACCCTGATGCATGGTATGGATAAGATTTCTGTAGTATTGTTCCGGCTGGTTAAGAATTGCGGGGTTTTCCATTGAGGATGGGTATGTATCTTCAGCTTTTTTGCTTTTATATAATAAGCTTTTAATTTCATTAATGTTTACTCATATCAGATATTTGAATATATACAAAATTAGAAACTAATCAAGACCGACATGCGGATACAAATAATTTCTCTACTCTTATTTTGTTTTTCAGTTTGCGCTCAGGCACAGGAATTTATCCCACTCTGGCCTGAAGGCCGCATGCCCAATTCAAAAGGCCTTCAACTGAAAGATAGTATAGCTAATGAAAGGATCTTCCAAGTAGGCATCCCGGGTATGTATGCGTTCTTTCCTTCCCACAGCGAAAATAAAGGCACCGCTGTTGTGATATGTCCTGGTGGGGGATACGAAAGGTTAGCCTATGTGATCAGTGGCACTCAGCTTGCCAAATGGTTTAACACTATCGGCGTTAACGCATTTGTCCTCAACTACCGCCTTCCCAATTCTCCCGATTTACGGGTGCGAGAAATAGGCCCCTTGCAGGATGCACAGCGAGCCATCAAATTAATCAGGGCAAATGCCTCGAAATGGGGGATAGATGCTCAAAAAGTAGGTATACAAGGATCATCTGCCGGCGGGCACCTGGCTGCCTTAGCCAGCGTTAGTGAGAAAGATGTCTCTGTAGTGGGCGACGCTTTGGATAATGTATCACCCAAACCTGACTTTAGTATTCTCGTGTCTCCTGTTATTGACTTAGACGTGTATGCTCACTCCGGAAGCAAGAAGAACCTTTTGGGAGAAAGTCCTTCAAAAGCCCTGATCGAACACTATTCTCCTCATTTGAATGTCAGGCCCTCCACGCCGCCCTCTTTTATTGTTCACGCTTTTAACGATAATTCAGTTAGCGTTAATAATTCCCTTCTTTTTTACAAAGCTTTGGTAGACAATAAAGTGCAATCAAGCCTGCATGTCTTCCCCCAGGGAGGGCACGCCATCGCCTTACGAAATAATCCGGGCTCCACAGAAAAGTGGACGCATTTGTGTGAAGCCTGGATGATAGAAATGGGGTTTAGAAAAGAACAGTCATCCGGCAAGTAAGGTTTCGTCCCGGCCGGGAGACTTTCATAATGTCAAGATGTTGGAAATAATTCTCATCGAAAATGTTCTCTACGCTCACATTTAATTTAAGCTTGGTCTGCCTTGAAAGATCAAGCTGCCTTCCAATATGGCAGTTTAGAATGGTCGATGCGGAAGTTGCAGTTTCACCATATCTCTGAGCACTCACATGTTTCTGTGCTGCATTGGTAACCCCCTCAAGCCTGAAGAACGTTTTTCGCAGATTATAGTCAATAGCATTAATGGTTTTAAAAGGAGCGATCAGTGGCAAAGCAGAGCCTCCCTTGTCAGATCCCCGGGTAAAAGTGTTCAAGGTGGTTAAAACGAGTCGTTCCATCGGTTCCCACTTAAGAGCAACTTCTCCTCCATACAGGCGCGCCGACGGAATGTTTATATATTGCTTCACGCCGCTTGCACCAATAGTCATCGTGCTATAACCATCAAGTATCATTCCAGCGATATAATCCTGAATGAAGTATCCGAACATATTCGCTGAAACCTCGACTGTCGTGTTCCGGTAAGAAGAACCGATAGAAAGATTGAGGGAAGATTCCTGACTTAGATCAGGGTTGCCCAGGTAGTCATAGGCGTCCAGCCTGTTATAAATATAAAAAGCATAGGCCTCCTGAAGCGAAGCAGCCCTGCCGCCCCGCGCTATTGAAGTTTTCAGCAACCAATGCGCATCTGGCTGAAAACTTGCAGCAACACTAAGATTAGTAATCAATCTGTTCCGTGAAAGGTCGCCTGTAAACATGCCTGATAACTGCTCTTTCGCTTCACTACCGGAAATGTCATCATGCATGTATTCTAAACGGGCAGAGGGTGTAAGGGTAAGCTTATCACTGAGTGAAATGACGTCCGATATATGTAGTCCCACGTCGCTTCGTACAGGGTTTGCTAATGTGTACATAAACATAGGAGAACCATCGGATGGATACATCGTCATGGTTGCCCAAAGCTTGTTGTGGTAGCCGTCTACCTGCACTTTCATGTGGTGGTTGTCGCTCAGGTGCAGATCAAGCGCTGAAAACGCACCAAAGGTAGTCGAAGTACCGGGCATGTCCATATGCATCGGTACAGTCTCCGGTGGCCTTCGGGTGTCGTCCATAGCATGATCGATATAGTTGTAGTATCCCTTGGTTTCCCAGCGTACCGTTCCTTGTTTACTATTTCGCACATACGAGAGAGCGGCGATTTTGGCCTTTGCAAACGCGACATCCATAGTTAGCGCCGGATAGCCTATGTCATAACCCTCATCCTGCAGGTAGTCAGCTTTCAAATAGTCTGATTCTCCTGTCCTGACCATCAACGATGCACTTCCGTTCCATTTACGATACTGAGAAAATGGAATCTCCCGCCCGCCGGAAGCATTGTAGTTACCGCTCCTACGGAAAATTCCATTTATCTGAAAAGCAACATCAGCACTACTGTATTCGACGCCCGCTAATGTCTGCACCGCTGCACCGTTTGTTTCAAAGCCTGAACCTAATCGACCAGACCATCTCTGGGTTTCTGTAAATGACGGTTGCTTTAACCTGAAATCAATGCCGCCGCCGATCCCGCTTCCGCCGGTATTTGCCCCGGGGTCGTATGATACGGAAAAGCTCTCCAAGTTATTTGGCTCAACATAAGAACTGATAGGATCCATCTTGTCGGTGCAGGCACCGAAGATGCGCATGCCATCTATACTCATGGTTATCTGCCCGCCACTTAGACTCCGCAGGCTGGGCTCCATGGCGAAATTGCCCCGACGGATCATATTGATCCCCGGAGTATACTCCAGGATCTTGTCGGTAAGCTCCTGTAAATTATTCTGCCTGATGTCTCTCGCAGCCTCCGAAATGTCCTTCGATGGACTTACAGGTACTTCGTGTAAGAGCAGTGTCCTGACGGGGAGCTGCCGGTCGAGGGAGTCTGCATGCTGCGCTTGTAATTTAGATGAAAAGGCGGACAGCCCACAAACGGCCGTCCAGATTACCATTTGCCTTTTCATACTAGAACAACAAGTCTAACTCTACATCTTCAACAATAACGGTGTTCCCTCTCTTCAGTTTGAAGTTTAGCCGCCAGTCGCCGGTCATTGTAAAATTGACCTTGCCGCTGTAATGTCCCTTGCCTATGTGAACGGGGTTTACATTATTAGGCGATCCATGCCCCATGGAGGGCATCTCGGGAGTTAGCTCAACGCTAAGATCTTCAACCGCCGGGAAGCTCATCATACTCTGACGCTTGTTGATCAGAATCTGCAGATCATTCATTCCCGTCTTAGGAGTCAAGGGCTGAACAAGAGACACCGAGTAGCTAATACCATCAGTCCCGACAACTGTTGCTGTGTGCTTTGTATTGGCCGCAGCTGGCTTTACTTCAATATCAAAAACAACCGGTTCATTATTGACAGCTACAGTCAATTTCCAGCTGCCCATCGTACCTGAGGGCATAGAAAATACAACTGCTCCCTCATACAAGGCTTGTTCCGGGTTGTATACAGGTTGTTCCACCGGGCTGGCGTGCTCCATTGTCATCATGTCCATGACAGGTGCATAGGTTATAGCAGCGTTGTTGATATTTGCACCAGCCGTAGTCTTCAAGGATACATACAGCCTGTTCCATGCAACCGTAAGATCTTCATTGTCTGCCCATAATGTTACGGTCACACCGTTTGCGGTCTTCTTTTCGTCGATCCGAACCTTTTCCGGCTCTTGTTCAGGGCTTATATCATTATCCTTGCTGCATGAGGCAAACGAAAACATCGCTACCAGCAACATCATTAATTTAAATGTATGATTCATTGAAGTAATATCTAAAAGTGGTTAACGGCAATAAAACTGCCATATGCAGAAATACCTAAGGCATCTCCGCATTATTAAGAAACTAGTAAGGAAAGGGTTTGTCTCAGACTCGGGGAGGCTGAAAAAAGATGGTCTCGTATCCGGACGGGACAGCATGACGGTAGGGGGTATTTATCGTAGTGGTCACTTCGTTTCCAAAAAAAACGATGAAGTTCTCAGGCATAAATGAATCCTGCATAAGCTGCTTCTGTATTTCGCGCTCCTGCTTACTTTCCTTTTCTTCCACTTGCTTCAACTTCTTCGACAGGTAACACTTACCTTCACAATTCATCCAGGCTTTATCCCTGTTCTCGCAAAGTTTAGAAGCGATGTAATCACGATTCAACTCAAAACCGGCAAATACAGCCATCCTCGTCAGGCTTACGCCCAGAAGAAGCGGTATCATAAGAAAGGCCGTGATACGATAAAACATCGCATCAAAGGTAAAAAAATCTGAGGGTAACTACCATTATTAGCCGCGGGATTTGATGGATAAAAATAATACTCTATTAAAAGTGATGCCGTGGAGGACCTACGGGTACTACGGCTTCGTGCGAATGCCGGCGTAGATGATCTGAACAGCCTTACGAACAAGGGCCACTCCTTAGCTAACAGAAAATAGGTCGGGGAATACTTTCCTCAAATCAATATTTAAATTTCACAGATAGGGTAACACGAAATGGCTGAGCTTCTTGCAGAGGTGAAAGAATGCGCAATATCTCCTGTGGCGCTATTTTTGATCTTTTTAAAATGCTACGGTTTCCCTATTGAACAACATAGCTCTAATTGATTGGTTAAAATAAAACGCCTTGGCTTTCTACAATGTCAGAATCACACGTGTCCCGCTCCGCCTCAGCTACCATAGGCGCTAATCCTGTTAACCGTTCCTTTAAAAAATGCCCCCGGTGTGGAACGATGACAGACCATCGAATTAAACGAGGATTTTTTGCTCGCTTAGTCGAACCGATTGTTCAGCTTAAACGATATTCCTGTCTCAAATGCTTTAGGCGATTTTACGTAAGAACTTAAAAATTTGCGTAATTAACGTGAGTTCGGGATAAAAGTTGGTTCAAAAACATGGTAAAAGCCGGAGTAGGTGCAAATTCATCAAATAAATTATTGATTATCAGTTTATTAAATCATAAATAAAGCTCATCCTTAGAGGTAAAGCATATAAATCTTCGTTGATGCGGATGACTTTCGTGAAAATAATTAAAGGGATATCCCTTAGCTCTGATGAAGACAGTAACTATATGCAGCCGATAAAAGACGGCTATTATTCCGTGATAAGTCCGCCTGTACTAGCTAAAAGTCGGACTTTTCGCTGCCTTTCATCTGAACCTATATGCTGCCATATAAAGGATATCCAGCTTAAGCACCTAGTCTCTTATATCCATCAAATTTTCAAAAATCCATAAAATTTTGTCGAAAAACGGATAAAAATCGTCATGTGCCGCGAGCCGCTCTATCTTGTTCCCAGGAAAAGAAACAGAGCTGTATAAAGATATTCTAGCTGAGCATCGCATCCGTTTTTGTGAAAATCACGCTGTATTCGGGAAGATTCGGGAAAAAAACGTTTACAATTCGGCACCTAAATTCCTTCGCTCTATCTTGTTCCTAAAACAAAACAAGGTTATGGCAAAAGTAGACAACAAAGGTATGGTCCGCGGAGCGGCCGGTCCCGTAGTATATCGCGGGTACCGCAATATGAACATCATTCAGGGGAAACCCCGTAAATTCAAGCAAACCAGCGAAAGCATCCGTGCCTCCACGGAGT
>Ga0160433_100144_pt1 | contig 62485 bp, 64 predicted proteins | sample HID1972K_E0MG_FD_108235 | JGI IMG/M metagenome (GOLD analysis project Ga0160433, IMG submission 108235) | Enriched pill bug-associated microbial communities from UW Madison campus, WI, USA - HID1972K_E0 MG | ecosystem: Host-associated > Arthropoda: Insects > Digestive system > Unclassified ...
CTTAAAACTGTCTTCATAGATATTCTCATATCCCGGCTTCTTGAATTTTCCTAACTCTTCCATGGTCTTTCTAATTTAATCATTAGTCCGATTTTTGTAAGGTGTTTTTAGGAATGGACAAAGTTGTCCTTACTTCTTCTCTCATTTATAACTGGCAAGCCGAGTTTATTATTGCGGCAAAAATAAAGGCCTGATTCATAAAAGAATCAAGCCTTCAAATCAATACTATTAGCAATAGCTGTTAACTCTTTCCGCAAAATGCTCTCAACATCCAGGTATTCTTTTCCTTAAACTGCATAAAACGATTGATCATATCATTCGTACCGTCGTCACCACTCGCGGCAGTTGCTTCCATGAGGGTACGCTCCATTTCAATCAAGGCACTAAAGTCATCAAGAATAGCTTCTACCAGCTTTATGTCTTCCATTCCGATGGTATCTATTTCCTTAATTGTCGCGGTATTGATGTAATCCTGATAGGTACTTAAAGGAGCCTTTCCTAATGTCAGAATTCGTTCAGCAAGTTCGTCGATCGTTGCGACTGCGTTGGTATATAACTCTTCAAACTTAACATGAAGCGTAAAGAAACTCTTTCCTTTCACATTCCAGTGGGCTCCCCTTAGTTTCTGATAGTGGATATGATAATTAGCAAGATAATCGTTTAGCTCGTCAACTATTGGTCGTACATCTGTGTCTTTTAATCCGATTTGTTCAGCGTTCATAATGCATTGTTTTCTTATAATAACCGAAGTCATCAGTATAAGGTTTCTACTAAATCATCTTTCTTACAAACACATTATAATTCTCCTGCTTTTCCACATAAATGGCTGTACCTTTTTCCAGGTATCCGTCGAGAGCAATAGCATCGTACCAAACCCCTTCAATCTCAATCTTTCCGGACGGACGCATGTCCGTTTTAGTAAACCCTTCTTTTCCGAGGATCCCGGCAGACTGCTTTCCGCTGACATATCCCATGTCAGATCGCTGTTCGTCTTCCAAAACCAATCTTCTGAAAACAGGAGTTTTCATAATCGATTTTCCGAGTATAACGGATATTACGATAGAAGCAACCATAGAGAACAGAACTATAATTACCGCTGTGGTAAGCTGTTCAGAGCCTGTTACATTAAAGTCAAAAAAGTCATTTAAAACCATACTCAAAGCCAAGCCTCCTACTATACAAATAATACCTAATATCCCTGCTACGCCAAAACCAGGAATGACAAATACTTCCAGTAGCAGCAAAACAATTCCAATAAGAAACAGGCCAATTTCCCAATGGGCAGCCAACCCCTCTAAATATAACGGTGCAAAAAACAATGCGGCAGCTACGACTGAAACCAGTAGGGCAAACCCGATACCGGGTGTTTGCATTTCAAAATAAATTCCGCCTATTATCAAAAGAATCAAAAAACCACTGATTACCGGAGATATCAGAAACGCAATGATACGGTCAATCGTAGTAACCTGATGATCTACGCGGCTTTTAAGGTCCAGTCCTTCGGCTGCGAATATTTGTTCAACATTTCCGGCCTCGGCTTCACAATAGCCTATCTTAATTGCCTCCTTGCTCGTTAATGTAAGGACTTTCCCTTTAGGATTAACGCCTTTTATTTCCACATCAGGGTCAACAAACGCCTCAGCAATCCGGGGATCACGGCCCTTAGCCTCGGCTGTTGCGCGCATGAGTCCGCGCATGTATGACTGGTACTTCTCTGGCAGTACAGTTCCCTTCGTATCGACTACGCTGGCTGCGCCAATACTGGCACCGGGCTTCATGTAGATCTTATCACAGGCGATGGATATCAAGGCTCCCGCAGACGCGGCATTGTTATCTATAAAAACAATAGTTTTCATGCGCGAATTCAGAATAGTGGATCTGATAGAATCAGCATACTCTACCATCCCCCCGAATGTGTTCATGCGGATGATGACAGTGGAAGCACCCAACTGACTGGCTTGATCAAAAGCCTTCTTAGTTTGTCTCCATGATGGGGGACCAATTTCATCATGCAGATCAAATACATAGACTTTTGCTGACTGACTCCAGAGACAGACCGGGAAAAATAATGTGAAAGTCAATAATATAATTCCAACGACAGCAGAACGATTCATATTTGCTAATTTTGAAAATGTCTTCGACCACTAAATATACACTAAAACCAGCCCTTCAGGCAAACTTTAAAGGAATAATTTGGAAGGTTGAAACAGATCCCGTAAACCGCATTATTGCCGTCGAAACGCGGAATCCTGAAAGTCGGACAGCCAGCTACTCGGCTTTTAACTTTGAAACCGGAGCCTCACTTTTCGAGGACGTAACCGTTCAGGATAGTTGGCATTGGGGACTTGACAGGGCGTGCCACAACTTCGTCTATCTGCATAGCTATGTAAATGAAAAAACTCCTGAGCACAAGGCAATAATTGCACTTGATACTTCCGGAAATATCGCCTGGCAGATCTACAACCGCACATTAGACAGTGCAATTGCTGATGGCCTGGTTGTATATAATCCGTCAGTGCAGCAAAAACAGTATGAGTTGCTTAATCCGGCTTCGGGAAAAACCGAGGCAAGCAATATCAGCGGTTTCGTATCAGTGGAAAGAAACATTTATTTTCCCGAAACAACATCTGACTCATCCCTTTTGGGAAGGATTGAAGAGATAGGGACATTGGTCGGACCAGTTTCCTACCTTGTTCACAATGGCAAAGAATGCGTTTCATTTCATGCTGCAAAAGATTCAATTCTTTCGCAATACCTGCTTATACTAAGTAACGGCAATGTGATTCACGAAGAAATCCTTGAACATAATATACAAAAACTCAACCCCGAGCCGTTCTATATCGAGCAAGACCATTTATTCTGCATTAGGAATAACAAAGCAGAAATTGTCGCATATTTAGTATAATTGTAACCTTTTAATTTTAACATACAGAAAAAATAAATGCGTTTTATTTTAACAAGTGTTTGCATATTTGTTTCAGGCGGGGTATTTGCAAACAGCCGGCTAGATTCAGTCGGCAGTGAAAACAACAATGGAAAATTAGTTATTATCCACTCTGTAAATCCAAAAGAATCGTATTACTCCATAGGCCGCTTATACAATGTGGCGGCGAAAGATATTCAATCCTTTAACAAGGTTCAGATCTTACAACCGGGCTCCCTTGTCAAAGTTCCAACCGAGCGTCCGTTTGTCAGCCCACGGCCAGCAGTGAGCAAAGTAGCCACCCCTCAACAGCAGGATGATGGGCTGGTAGATTATAAGGTTGGCCCTAAAGAAACTTTGTTTGCAATAGCAAAGCGATTCAACACACATGTGGAGTCTATAAAACAACTGAATAATCTGAAAGGAAATAGTCTCGCCGTAGGACAAGTGATAAAGGTGAAGCCAGGAGCAGGTGCCCCTTTGCCGCCAGTTGAATCCATTCTTGAAGCTGCGAAATCCGATTCTGACAGAGTTATTCCGCAAATGCCGGTGAACCGATACGGATTGAAAGAAAAAACAGAGAAAGGAATTGCGACATGGATCTCCGACGAAAACCTGGATTCTTCGAAGATGCTTGCTCTTCACAAAACCGCTCCAGTAGGTACTGTCGTCCGCATCACCAACCCCATGACGGGCAAGACTACGTTCGCTAAGGTAGTGGGCAAATACACAGAAAACGCAACGACCAAAGACGTTATAATTGTCATCACACAAGCTACGGCTGATCTTCTCGGTGTATTGGATAAACGTTTCCAGGTAACTATAGATTACGGCGTTCCCAATGAATAGACCTTTCGTAATCGGGATTGCCGGAGGAAGTGGGTCTGGCAAAACATTTTTTCTTAATTGTTTTCTGCATCATTTTACAGGAGATCAAGTTAGTTTAATATCTCAGGACGACTACTACAGACCAATGGAAGTACAGCCGCGGGATGAAAATGGCTGGGTGAATTTTGATCTCCCCGAATGCATTGAGCATGATAAGCTGCTAAATGATCTTTCCGTTTTGCTTCTAGGTCAGTCTATTCAGAAAAAAGAATACACTTTCAACGTCGACAATGAGAAGGCAAAAATGCTCACCATAAAATCCGCGCCTATTATTATCGTTGAAGGTCTGTTTGTATTTCATTTCGCGGAACTTGCTTCCTTATTTGATATGAAGATATTTATGGATGCGGACGAGGAAATCACCTTGAATCGGAGGCTCAAACGGGATATAAAAGAGCGAGGGTATGATCACGACATGATCATGTATCAATGGATCAATCATGTACTGCCCGCTTACAATTCATATCTGCTTCCCTATAAAGATAGTGCTGATAAGGTCATCATTAATAATTCTCATGTTGCTGACGATATTATTGAGGTAACAAAACAGCTCGCGACGGAGTTGAAAGGCTCAGTTCTAATTGATTATTAGCATCTTTGCATAAATACATCTGCAAATGGAGAATTTGATTAGTGAGAAAAGTGAGATTCCAACAGATCCTGAATTATTTAAGGGAATAGGAAGATGTCTCTCCTGCTGCGTAAGCAAAAAATGCTGCAAGAAATACAAAAAAGGAAAACGGTGTAAAGATTGTCCGGGCAAAAAGAAGTGATCAGGCCTTTTTATGTCAGATTGTCATTTATTCATAATTGGAACAGGCCTTGATCTAGAGTCTTCGAAACATTTAACATATTTCAAAGACTATGCAAGAGAAAGGAACTATTTCGATCCACACCGAGAACATCTTCCCAATTATTAAGAAGTTCTTATATTCTGACAATGAAATTTTCTTACGCGAGCTTGTATCTAATGCCGTAGATGCGACCCAAAAGATCAAGCGCCTATCATCCCTTGGCCAGTTCACAGGCGAACTTGGCGATTTACAAGTTGAAGTTGCCTTCGATGCAGAGAAGAAAACCCTTACCATCTCTGATCCTGGTATCGGGATGACTGCGGAAGAGATAAAAAAATATATCAACCAGATTGCTTTTTCCGGTGCCACAGAATTTGTGGAAAAATTTAAAGATGCGAAGGATGCGAATGAACTAATTGGAAAATTCGGTTTAGGTTTCTATTCTGCCTTCATGGTAGCAGACAATGTTGAAATCCAAACGCTTTCTTATCAGGAGGGTGCACAGCCCGCACGCTGGATATGCGACGGCAGTACCGAGTTTGAAATAACGGAAGGCTCCCGCACAACCAGAGGAACAGACATTATTCTCCATATCAATTCAGAATCTGAGGAGTTCCTGGATAAGGCCAAGCTTCAGCAGATCCTTGATAAATACTGTCGTTTCTTACCTGTACCTATCAAATTCGGAACAACCACCGAGACCGAACCTGATGGCGAGGATGAGGAAGGCAAACCGAAGTATACTTCAGTTGAAGTTGATAATATCATCAACAACCCTAATCCGATTTGGACGAAAGCTCCTGCCGATCTTAAAGACGAAGATTATCTGGCATTCTACAAAGAACTGTATCCTTTTTCTGAGGATCCTCTTTTCTGGATTCACCTCAATGTCGACTATCCTTTCAACCTCACAGGAGTTTTATATTTCCCGAAGGTGAAAAACGACTTCGATGTTCAGCGCAATAAAATCAAGTTATTTTCACGCCAGGTTTTCATTACTGATGAGGTAAAGGATATCGTTCCTGAGTTCCTTATGTTGTTGCATGGAGTAATTGACTCTCCGGATATTCCGCTGAATGTATCAAGAAGTTTCTTGCAGGCAGATAGCAATGTAAAGAAAATCAACAATTATATCACCCGTAAAGTAGCGGATAAATTGGGTGACCTTTACAAAAAAGACCGTAAAGCTTATGAAGAGAAATGGCAGGACATTGGCCTCTTTATCAAATACGGTATGGTGAGTGAGGAAAAGTTTTATGAAAAAGCAAAGGATTTCGCTTTACTCGTAAATACTAAGGATGAGTATTATACCCTTGAAGAGTACAAAGCGAAAGTTCAGCCTCTTCAGACAGATAAAGACGGTAGCCTTGTATACCTTTATACAAATGATGCCTCTAAGCAAGATTCTTATATCCAATCCGCGAACAGGAAAGATTATGACGTCCTGGTTATGAACTCTCCTATCGACAACCACTTCATCAATCAGCTGGAACAGAAACTGGAAAAAACCTCGCTTAAGCGTGTCGATGCGGATGTTGCGGATAAATTAATCGCTAAAGACGATAGTCCGGCACACATTCTGACTGAAGATCAGGTGAAAATAGTAAAAGACATCTTCGATAAAGCTATCCAGAAGCCAACATATAAGGTAGAAGTGGAAAGCATCAGTCCCGAAGAACTACCGGTTCACGTTTCAATGGATGAGTTTATGAGACGTATGAAAGACATGGCCCAGATGGGCGGTGGAATGGGCTTTTACGGTTCCTTCCCGGACAGCTATAAAGTTGCGGTAAATGGTAACCATCCTCTTATCGGACGCATCATTGCAAGCGAAAGCGAAGAAGAAAAAATAAACCTCGCTAAACAAGCTGTTGATTTGGCTATGCTATCTCAAGGTCTGTTAACGGGAGCAGATCTTACCGAATTTGTTAAAAGAAGCGTTAGTTTAATATAACCGGCGCACAGTCTAAAGAGCCCCTGACCATTCCCGGTCGGGGGCTCTTTCTTAAAAGCGAACCTGCATCTGTGCTACAGCGATGTTATATTTGTTTTTCGGGATTGTAGTGGTACTGTGATCGAATATTTCCATCGTATATCCCACCTGCAACCGTGCAAAATAATCATCAGTAAACTCAAGGCTGAGCATAGGAGTAAGTGTTTGTCTTTGATTTCTACTTATCCGGTAATTTTCGTCAAGATATTCATAGCGGGATGATAGCTCAAGGGATCTAAGCCGTGGGTGCTTATATTCATATCTCAGATTTGGAAACAAATAAAACCCACGGTTTTGATAATGGTTGAGGGGATGTCTTGCGGAGATATCGGCAAGACGAAAGGCTGTTATATTAGCACCCTGTTTATACTCACCTGAAAGGTCAAGTTTAAGGCGCTCGGAAACCGGAACCAACACTGCCGCATCTATTCCCACAGCAGAAGCGCTTTCTCCTTCAAGCGCGGCTACTGCTCCATTTATACCCACAGTAAAATGCTTGAAACACTCACTTTCTAACCTAGCATAAAAATTCTTTCCGTTATCATTGTCCATAGCTTGGTTTCTGTTGTTGCCATTGTAAACACCGACATAATAACGTAGAGGAACTTTCGCTGGCTTAAGATCACCATAAATCGTAATTCCTAATTGAAATCCCTGCCATCCACTTGTACTGAACAGGTAATATTGATTAGAGTAATCAAGGGATTTGATAACGTCAACAGGATATATATCCTCTGCTCCAAAAAACGGCCGGAACTGTCCCATCTGAACATTAAGGGCATGGCTGAAACGATAACGAATAAATGCATTTTCCAGAACTTTGGCTTGCGGATTACCGGAGAAGTCTGCCAGATTGATCATAACGTTAGCATCTAAATGATCATTAATATCCGTTCGAAGCATAACCCTCACGCGCTTAAGTGAAAAACTATTGCTTACTCCTTTATCCGAACATGCGTTTCCACCCACATCGACGCTGTCTGTCGTCGAATAGGTGTATCTGAACTGTACCAGACCCGAAAGTTTCGTATTACGCCTGAAATTTGAAAAATTAACTTGTGTGGAATCTTCCTGAGCTTTGCTGTGATAGGGAATCGAGACAAGAACAAGAAAAACAATTGCAAAATAAATACGCATAGTTAACCGGTATAAACTATGCAATATTAATTCTTTGCCAAGGATATAAATATGCGCCAAATCACCACCTCATGTGAGAGCCGCCAACCATCAATGATATTATCCGGTGTAAATCACTCCTGATGTAGGAGTTTCGCTGATTTCAATTTTGGAAAGCAAAGGCATTAAGGGCTTTATTTTGATCCAGAACCATTCGGCAAGGCGTTCACTAGTTGGATTCTCAAGACCTGGAATTTCATTCAGTAGGCGGTGATCCAAGCTTTTGACCAGCGGATCCACTGCATCTTTCAAATCCGTAAAGTCCACCAGCCATCCAGTAGTTTGATCAACTTCACCCTCCAGGAATACAGTCAATGTATAAGTGTGACCATGCATTCTTCCGCATTTGTGGTTTTCACTTACGTTTGGAAGGAAATGTGCGGAATCAAAGGAGAATTGTTTGTAAATAACCATGTAGGGAAACGAATAGGGTCAAAGATAAGACAAAACCTACATTTGACCCTAAAAATCTTATTATTGCAGTAGTCTGCGAACGTCCTCGTATGCCAAAGCATGTGAATCTGCTACAGCTTTATAGGTAACAAATCCATCCAAAGTATTTACCCCCTTAAGCAAGGCTTCGTTCTCGAGGCAGGCTCTCTTATATCCTTTGTTGGCAATTTGAATAGCATAGGGCACGGTAACATTCGTCAAAGCAAGCGTTGATGTATGAGGTACTGCACCTGGCATATTAGCCACTGAATAATGCACAACACCATGCTTCATGAACACTGGATTGTCATGCGTGGTGATACGGTCGGACGTTTCGAAACTGCCTCCCTGATCTATTGCGATATCAACCACAACGGAGCCAGGTTCCATCGACATAACCATTTCCTCCGATACGAGGGTAGGTGCCTTAGCACCAGGAATTAACACCGCGCCTATGACAAGGTCAGACTCTTTCACCGCTTCAGCAATGTTGTGAGGATTTGACATGAGCGTGTTAATATTGCTGCCAAATATATCATCCAACTGACGCAGACGATCAGGATTAAGGTCGATAATGGTAACATCTGCACCAAGTCCTACCGCAATTTTCGCTGCGTTCGTTCCTGCTACTCCCCCTCCTATCACCGTTACCCTGGCACGTCTGACCCCGGGAACACCGCCCAGAAGTACTCCTTTACCACCTTCCGGCTTTTCGAGGAATCTCGCACCAACCTGAGCCGCCATTCTACCGGCTACCTCGCTCATCGGGGTTAATAATGGCAAAGATCCGTTCTCCAGCTGCACAGTTTCATAGGCAATGCCAACAACCTGATTGTCGATCAGCGCCTTTGTCAACTCAGGTTCCGCTGCAAGATGGAGGTATGTAAACAAAATTAAGCCCGCACGAAAGTATCGGTATTCTGAAGGGATAGGCTCTTTAACCTTCATAATCATATCCATCGCCCAAATCTCGGCAGGGCTATCTAAGATCACTGCCCCTGCGTCCTGATATTGCTTATCAGAAAAACCTGAACCCAATCCAGCACCTTTTTCTATGAAAACCTCATGACCGAAACGGACTAAATAAATAACTCCGGCAGGGGTCATGGCGACCCTGTTTTCATTATTTTTAATTTCTGCAGGAACTGCAATACGCATAAATTAAAGTTTAATATTTTTTAAAATAAAGACGCTTCCTTTTAAGAGATAAGGCAGGAAAAGCATGGTAAATATACGAATATGACAAATTACATGGGCAGAAAACGCTTTTATTTTACAACAAATTGTTACATAGGTAAGACAACCAAAAACCTAAAACTTTAGATGTCAGCACGCACTCGCCTGAAAGATAATTTGCCCATGAAACCCTATAGCTTAATCATGCCAGGGAAACCGAAATATCAAAATGGTTCAATCCATCAACTTCCCTGAAAAGATATCGCACAGAATCCGATGATTTAAGCAGTATTAACAGGCCGTAATGCTCCTCCATTTCCATGATCTGATCAGCAGAATGTATCGGATACTCTACGACCTCAAATAAAAGTGAATAGGGAGAATCGACAATGGCATAAATACAATAAAGCTCATCTTTATGTATTTCAATCTGCTCACCAACAAATGACTCGTGTAGTGGAAAATGCCCGTATTTCTTTAGATAAAAAGGCCTTCCATTATCAGTCTTTCTTATATTGATCAGGTCGTCTCCGATATCTACATTCAGCACGCTGTTTTCTACACCAGAATGCTTAACAGCATTTGTCAACAGTTCCACAATAACGTGCCGACAATTGTTTACCTTAACTGCATACCGCTCGGGAGAGACATTCTCCCTGATAAAGTTTATAACTTCATACATCAGGGGTTGAATGCTCTGTACTTTATTATCAAAAAGAAACTGCTTGTTTAAAAACATATGATCTTAAACTATCCGGCAACCCAACCATCTTCATACGAAGCGGGTAGCGTTTTAAACACCTTAAACACCTTATCCATTCTAATCATCTCAAACAAATTAAGGATGTTTTCATTAAGACCATATACCGCCAAATCTCCCCCTTTTGCCAAAGCATGCTTAAGTGAAGCAACCAACGCACCCAGAAACGAACTGTCTATATACTGAACGTTTTCAAATGAGATGACAATTTGCTTCCGCCCCGAATCCATCTCCGTAATAAGTTCGTGCTTGAAAACATCAGCCTGCTCCATATTGGCTTCAGCAATCTTTATCGTTGCTATGTGGTAATTACTATGTGCTTTTATTTCGACCATAATTAATGCTACTATTATTCTTTTTCGATTATAACCAGACTTCTGTCGTCCACTACGCTCTCATCCTCATTATCAGAGAACATCTCGTTCTTAATCTCTTTATAGGTATCCGTTTGACCTAAAAGCCGTCCGAGCTTTTGAACAAACAATGTATAATCTGAAGTCTTTCCATTTTCACCCATGAAATCAATCATTCCGTCAGTTATTGCTATTACCTGGTCACCCGGATGCATATCCAGAACATCTTCCTTATACAAACCATTTTCAAGTACGCCAAGCAATAAGCCTTCAGATTGTACACAGGTAATCTCCCCGCCAGTCTTTTTGAAGTGGATGACCGGTAAATCGCCCGCTCCGGCGTAATACACCTTAGACGCCGATTTATCAATCATCATCAGAGACAGGGTGGAAAGTACATCTCCCAAAACGGGGTCCAGACAAACTATCCGGTTTATCTTGTTGAGGATACTGGCAGGTGACGAAATACCGTCAAAAACACAAAGGCGAATCGCTGAACGGATATAGCTTAAAAAATTAAAAGAAAAGAACCAGGCCCCCCATTTCTTTCCCATCACATCACCAAGAATTACAAAAGTGGTATTCTCATCCGTCTTAATAAAGTCGATAAAGTCACCGCCCGGATAATGATCATAAGTCTGATAAAGGAACTGGAGCTTAAATCCTTCGACCTTTGGTGCCGCGAGAGGTACAGAACGTAAGTTCAGCGCCTCAGCAGCTGCACCTATTTCAAACAGCGATTTTTCATGCTGCTTCCTTATAGTGTCAAGTATATTGTTCAGCTTTGACACAACCAGATGGACGGGTGTGTTCTTATCAATATAGTCAACCGCCTGCATCTCAAGCCCCTTTTGCATAGTGCTTTCATCAGCAAAAGAGGTGTAAAAAACAAAAGGAATGTTTTTGTAACGCTTGTCTCTCAGTAGTACCTTTCGAAACTCGAATCCATCAATTTCAGGCATAGAATAGTCTGACAAAACGATGTCCGGAATTTCTTCATATAAGAGATCAAGAGCTTCGCGCACCGATTTCGCCGTCCTGCAATTGAACCCCTTCGCCCCCAATGCGCGACATATCAGCTGAAGCATAAATCGGTCGTCGTCTACCAACAATATTTTCTTAGCCATGCTGATTGGTTCTTTTCAGGTTATTCAGTGAGTTAAAAAACAAATATACGCCAGTGAAAATAATTACCAACGCTATCAGATCCATCAAAGTTACCCCGTCATTCTGACTAAAGTAAAAAATGGTAAACATTTCAAAATAAGGTGGTGCGGGCATAATGACCATCGCAAATCCAAGCAAGATCAGTAGTATAGCAACGATCATCAGCGATATACCCGATCCTTTGTCCGTAGATATAATTTTGGTGGAATCGTTACTGTCCAGCTTATATTTAGACAGAAGTTTCTCCAGATCATCTGCCTTCTCGAGTCGTGATAAAGAATTATCATCCAGCTTCTTAAACTCATCCAAATCCTGAACGGATAAGGACTTACGCTCCATAGCTTCGTTAAACTTAATGTGTAGCTTCTCAATGCTGTCACTATCCAACTTACTATTGTCAAGCAGATGTATCAGCTCATCGAGCTTCTTCTCTGCCGAAACCTTTGCCTCATCAAGCTCCTGAAATTTCTTTATCTCATTCTTTATACTCTTCTCGCTTCCCAATGTTCAAATATTAATATATTTTTACCTTAGATCCCTTTGATGAAACAGGAAATTCTTCCAATAGTAAAAAATAATTGCCCGAATGAAAAAAGTTTCTGTGATTACAGTCAATTACAATCAGCCTCAAGTTACAGAAACGCTTTTAAAATCCATAGCCGAACACAACAAATATCAGTTGGTTCAAATCGTCGTTGTAGATAATGGCAGCCACGTAGACCCCGTTCCCGACTGGCGCCAGAAATACCCGCAACATACCTTTCTGCGCTCTGAAATAAACCGGGGATTTGCAGGAGGCAATAACGAAGGCATCAGGCTAGCCGACGGCGAATATCTTTTCTTCGTCAACAATGATACAGAATTTACAGAAGGCCTTATTGAATCTCTCGTCGCCTTATTGGATCAGCATCCCCAAATAGGGATGATATCGCCGAAGATCAGATACTTCGACCAGCCGCAAATCATTCAATACGCCGGGTTTACGCCGATGGAATACAATACAGCCAGAAACAAGTGCATTGGCGAATTTGAACCGGATAATGGACAGTATGATCATACTACAGGAAAAACCGGATTCATTCACGGCGCTGCCATGATGGTCAGACGGTCGGCGATGGAAAAAGCAGGACTGATGTTTGAAAGCTTCTTTCTCTATTATGAAGAGATGGATTGGTGCGAGCGGATCAGGAACAGTGGATTTGAAATATGGCTGGAACCGAGAGCCCTTATATATCACAAAGAATCGGTCTCGGTCGGGAAAAAAAGTGCCCTGAAAGAATATTTCATGAACAGGAACAGGATACTGTTCATACGCAGAAACGCACCGTCTTTCAGCAAATACATCTTTTATTCGTATTTTGCGGCCGTGGTTTTCCCCAGAAACATGTTCAGATACATTCTCGAAAAGCGATACGACCTGGCCAGGCAGCTTATTCGCGCAGTGAAATGGAACCTTAGCCATGACAAGAACAGCACAGAACTTGGTTATCCGGTACATAAAATCACCTAAGATATGGAAATTACATTCTGGCTGTCCGTCTTTATCGTATTCTATACCTTCATCGGATACGGCATTCTGCTGTACCTTATTATCCGACTGAAACGATTAATCTCAGGAAACAAACCGCTAAAGCCACTTGATATCAATTCCCTTCCAAGCTGTACGCTTATTATTGCTGCATACAACGAACAGGAGTATATGCACGACAAAATCAAGAACACGCTGAAACTGAAGTACCCTGAACACAAACTGGAAATCATTTTTGTAACCGATGGTTCTACAGACCAAACTCCGGACATTGTAGCGGAGTATTCGCAAATCAAACTTCTTCACTCGCCCTCCAGACACGGAAAGATCCATGCGGTTCACCGCGCAATAGAACAGGTTAGCTCTGATGTGATTGTTTTCACCGATGCCAATACATTCCTGAACGAAGATGCACTTCAGACCATCTGCCGGCACTATGAAGACCCTCAGGTCGGTGCTGTTGCCGGTGAAAAACGTGTCTTTTCAGGAGAAGAAGCAGACGCCAGCTCCGCAGGTGAAGGCTTTTACTGGAAATATGAATCCGCACTAAAGAAATGGGATTCCGAGGCTCACTCCGTTGTTGGTGCGGCAGGAGAGCTGTTCAGCATCAGACGCAGTCTCTACCAACCGGTAGGTAGTGATATCATCCTCGATGATTTCATGATTTCTATGCTCATAGCCATGCGGAATTACCGGATAGTGTATGAGCCGGATGCCTATGCTATTGAAAATGCATCTGCTGACGTAAAAGAAGAACTGAAAAGAAAGATCCGCATTGCAGCGGGAGGAATTCAATCAATCGTTAAGCTGCGTCCCTTACTTAATATCTTTAAATATAAAATTTTAAGCTTTCAATATATCAGCCACCGTGTGCTCCGGTGGACCATTACCCCCTTCTTGCTTATATTGATCCTCATATTGAACCTGCTCCTGGTCGCCCGCGACGCCCCGCCGCTGTATACGATAATACTGATACTGCAATTTATTTTCTATATTTCCGCAATTGCGGGATTTATACTTGAAAAAAAGCAGATAAAAATTAAAGTGCTTTTTGTTCCGTACTATTTTTGTATAATGAATTACGCTGTCTTTCGAGGGATAATCAGATATTGCAACAGGAAACAGAGTGCGACATGGGAAAAATCAAAACGAAAAGACAGTAAAAAAAACTAAAACACTTTTTCGTCTTCAGATGTTACTAAATGTTATTTGTATCTAAATGAGACGTCTTAGTTAGACATTTGACATACCGGCATGCTCTAACGCACGCCTTTAACGTATTATACTCTATAATGATTTTAATAGTTGATGACAAACCAGAAAATATATTCTCATTAAAAAAAATTTTAGAGATAAATAACTTTGAAGTAGATACAGCCCTTTCGGGAGAGGAAGCTTTAAAAAAAATACTAAAACACACATATGCCCTGATCATCCTCGATGTTCAAATGCCCGGTATGGACGGCTTTGAGGTTGCCGAAAATATATCCGGCTATAGCAAGTCCAAAGATATTCCTATCATATTTCTTTCTGCTGTTAATACAGATAAGCGTTTTATCACAAAAGGATATGCTTCCGGCGGTGTAGACTATATAACAAAGCCTGTAGATCCCGATATTCTCATTCTCAAGGTCAAAACGCTCCACCGTCTGTACGAGCAGACCAGAGATCTGAACGAAGCTCACCTTGCACTAAGGGCAGAAATTGAATTTCGTAAACAGGCACAGGCGGAACTGAGGGAACGTGTGCAAGAGCTCCGCTCTACCCTTGAAAGTATCCCACAGATAGCCTTTACTGCCAAGAGCAACGGAACTATCGAGTTTGTAAACCAGCATTGGTATAATTACAGTAGTATGCAGGAAGCGTTTCCTGAAACTCACCCTGATGATCCTGAAATCAGCGAACGTTGGGAAACGTCGATAAGAGAAAACACACCGCTCGAGATGGAGGTCCGCATCAAAACCCTGGCTGAAGGGAACTATCACTGCCATCTTTTAAGGACTACGCCAATCAGGGAAGGAGATGCCATAATCAAATGGGTTGGCACTTTTACTGACATAGAAGACCAGAAGCAGGCAGAAAAGCGAAAAGATGAATTCTTAAGCATTGCTAGTCATGAACTCAAAACGCCGCTTACCAGTATAAAAGCCTATATGCAGCTTCTGGAGCGAGCATTCGTGAACGAGCTTGAGGCATCGGCAGATAGCGGTAACTACCTTAAGCGAGCACAGTTTCAGGTAGACAAACTGCATAGCCTCATCGCAGACCTGCTTGACATATCAAAAATTGAAAGCGGAAGGATGAAATTCAACAAGAAGGTGTTCAAATTCGATGACCTTCTTACCAGTTCCATAGATATTATCACTCAGACCAATCATGATGTTAGTATTATACGTAAAGGTAACGTTGATGCACTGGTCTATGGCGATGAAATACGCATCGAACAAGTGATATTAAACTACCTCACAAACGCTATTAAATATTCGCCAGATACAAAAGAGGTTGTGGTGGAAAATTCACTCACACCTGAGGGCGATATTTTGGTAAAGGTTATTGACTTCGGTGTCGGAATTCCCGCCGATAAACAGTCTCAGATATTTAATAAATATTACCGGGTTGAAGAAACATCTCACCGTTTTCAAGGTCTGGGTATAGGTCTGTACATCTGCTCCGAAATCATTAAGCGACATAGCGGCACATTCGGAGTTGAAAGCAATTCCAACGAGGGATCCTGTTTCTATTTCTCCATACCGTCATATCAGGAAACGACGTAATTTAATTTTTTGCAAAACATCAATTGGAAAGATCAATGAATAATAAGGCTACTACTAATTTAAGGATCGGATACGGGTTCTCAGTGTTCTTGTTACTGATGAGTTCAGCCGCCTCTTATTTTGCCATTCATAACCTGGTGAAAAGCTCTGCTCTGGTTAATCACACAAACACCGTAATACTCGAACTGGAAAGCACTATTTCCATTCTAAAAGATGCTGAAACGGGCCAAAGAGGATACTTGCTGACCGGGATGTCCGAATTTTTGACTCCCTTTAATGACGCAAGCAAAAAGATAGACCTTCATATCAGCAAAGTAAGAGAGCTCACCCAGGACAACCCGGTACAGCTGCAAAACTGCGAAAGACTGCAATCTATACTAAATACCAGAATTGCACGCTTATCAAAGGTTATTGAACTCCGGAACAGAACTGGAAAGATCTCACCCGAAGATATGCTGTCTGGACGCATGTCTATGAACGAAGCGAGGGCAATTGTACTCGCTATGGAACAGATTGAGAGGAACCTACTGGCAAAGCGTAATGAGAGCCTTGATACTTATTCTACTTATACCCCGATTCTGATAGTTATTGCTGCCCTGCTTTCACTCCTTATTGCCCTGGTGTCCTATCTGAGAGCGAAAAAAGACCTTGACGACAGATCGGTCCTCTATGCTGAACTAAAGGAGAAGGACGAGCATATTGCGCGAAGATTAGTGATCATCGAGGAAATATCAAAAAAGATCTCTGCTGGCGACTATTCAACACGGGTAGAGAATGAAACCGATGCGGACAGTTTGGGTGGACTTGCACTTTCGCTGAACAAAATGGCTGAGTCTCTGGATTATTCATTCCAGTCACTGTCTGACCGGGAATGGCTGCAGGCAGGCATCGCCTCTCTAAATGATCGCATGATTGGAGAGATAGAAATCCGACCACTCACGCAGGGTATCCTCGATCATATCATTAAATACACCAACAGCACCGTCGGAGCATTCTACCTCATGCAGGATGAAGAGAATCTGGAGCTCGTAAGCAGCTATGCGCTCGCTCCTGAATCTAAACGTGAAGTTCTTAAGATAGGCGAAGGTATCGTCGGCCAATGTGCAGCTAACAAACAGCCTATATCCATTACGGATATAAACAACGAGGACATGGTTGTTTCTTTCACAAGTGGCAGCGTCAAACCAAAGAGTATCACTGCCTTTCCTATCATTTTCGAAAACAAGCTGAAAGGAGTAATTGAAATAGGTTCAATAGAAAAGTACGATCCAGTAACCGTCGAATACTTTAATTCGATATCCCACAGCGCGGGTGTGGTGCTTAACACCGCTCAGAACCGGGTTAAACTGCAAGAATTACTGGAAGAGACACAAGCTCAATCAGAAGAGCTGCAGGCACAGCATAGCGAACTCGAAAATCTCAACACAGAACTCGAAGCACAGGCGCAGAAACTTCAGGCTTCAGAAGAAGAGTTAAAGGTTCAGCAAGAAGAACTGCTGCAAGCCAATCAGGAGTTGGAAGAGCGAAGCAAAATACTGGAAGAAAAAAACCAGCTAATTGTGGAGCGTAATCTTGATATTCAGAAGAAGGCAGAAGAGCTTGAACTCAGCACCAAATACAAGTCTGAGTTCCTTGCAAATATGTCTCATGAATTACGAACTCCCCTTAACTCGATCTTACTTCTGTCCAGGCTCCTTTCGGAAAACGCTGAAGAAAATCTTAATGAGGACCAGATAGAATACGGTAGAGTTATTCATAGTTCCGGAAATGGCCTGCTTACTCTTATAGATGAGATTCTTGATCTGTCCAAAATTGAAGCAGGTAAAATGGAGCTTGAATATCAGGATATACCTGTAAAAGAGGTCATTGCGGATATGCATGCCCTGTTTAATCCTCTCGCAAAAGAGAAGTCGTTATCATTCACCACCAATATTGCAGAAGCTGTTCCTAAAATCATCTCAATAGATAAAATGAGGTTTGAACAGATCCTCAAAAACCTTCTGTCTAACGCACTTAAATTTACCAGAAAAGGCTTCGTAACGCTAAGTATTGATCCGTCAGATCAGGAAGGATTTCTTAACTTCTCCGTAAAAGATTCCGGGATCGGTATTCCTAAAGATAAACAGGATCATATCTTTGAAGCCTTTCAACAAGCGGACGGCTCTACCAGACGTAAATATGGAGGTACCGGATTAGGATTATCGATCAGTCGGGAACTTGCAAAACTTCAGGGCGGCGAACTGCTTTTGGAAAGTGAATCGGGTAAGGGAAGCAAATTTACCGTCAGCATCCCTGTCGATCCACAATTTATTCGCAAATCGCTGGAGACAGAAAGCCTCATACCGGAGCTCGAAATCCCTCCAGCTCCACCGAAAATTAGCATAAGTGAAAATAGCGAGGGACTTGAGCGTATTAAAAAACGTTACGTAACCAATGTTATTCCTCCTGAGCTTGACGATGATCGTGACAACATCGTCCCGGAAGACAAGCTCATCCTCATCATCGAAGATGATACCAACTTTGCAAGAGCCTTACTCGGATATACGCGCAAAAACAACTATAAAGGTATCGTGGCCGTTCGCGGGGACCAAGGCATAGATATGGCTCGCCAATATAAGCCACTTGCTATTCTTCTGGACATTCAGCTCCCTGTAAAAGACGGCTGGGAAGTTATGGAGGAACTCAAAAGCAACCCCCAGACGCGGCATATACCCGTCCACATCATGTCGTCTATGGAGGTTAAGAAAGAAAGCCTGATCAAGGGCGCAGTAGACTTCATTAATAAGCCGGTTGCTATAGAACAGATGCAGCACATGTTCTCCAGTATCGAAAGCGCGCTAAATAAGGACCCTAAAAAGGTCCTCATCATAGAGGAAAATCCAAAACATGCACGTGCCCTGGCCTATTTCCTTGACACCTACAACGTAAATGCAGAAATCAAAGGCTCTGTAGCCGATGGCGTTGATGCGTTGCAGAAAAAAGAAATAGACTGCGTGATTCTGGATATGGGGATTCCGGACATGAACGCCTACCTGACTTTAGAGACTGTTAAGAAGAGTCCCGGACTTGAAAACCTTCCTATTATCATTTTCACCGGCAAGAACCTGTCAAAAGCAGAAGAAAGCAAGATCAAACAATACGCAGATAGCATCGTCATGAAGACAGCCCACTCCTATCAGCGAATTCTTGATGAAGTTGCATTGTTCCTGCACCTGGTCGAAGCAAAACATCCGGTATCCGGCAACGCAGCGGCAATGCGTAATGCAGTGGCCCTAAACGAAATACTACAGAACAAAACCGTGCTAATTGCTGACGATGACGTCAGAAATATCTTTTCGCTGACTAAAGCACTTGAGCAGTTAAAAATGAAAGTAATATCAGCAACAGACGGCAAAGAGGCCCTTAGAATTCTCGAAGAAAATCCGCATACAGATGTCGTGCTAATGGACATGATGATGCCTGAAATGGACGGTTACCAGTCTATCATGGAAATTCGCCAAAAGCCAAAACATAAAAATCTGCCTATTCTGGCAGTAACAGCAAAAGCAATGGTCGGCGATAGAGAGAAATGCATCGCGGCAGGCGCTTCAGATTACATATCCAAACCTGTGGATATTGACCAGCTAATTTCACTGTTAAGAGTTTGGCTCTACGATAGATATTTATAGACGATGAATAAAATACTGATCATTGATGATGACCCAAGGAACATTTTCGCTCTCGTTGCAGTATTAAAAACAAAGAAATTTGTTTGCTTAACAGCTTCTTCTGCGGAAGAAGGCATTAAAATACTTTTAGGTCAGCACGACATTGGCATCATTCTTATGGATATGATGATGCCTGATATGGACGGCTACCAGGCGATAGCCGAGATCAGGAAGAATGAATCAGTCAGTAAGATTCCGATAGTTGCAGTAACGGCGCAGGCAATGATCGGCGATCGGGAAAAGTGTATCGCTGCAGGCGCCGACGACTACATATCGAAACCTATTGACATTGACATTCTTGTGGAAATATTGAGTCATTATTTAAACACATAAATGTTAGATTTTAACGTTATCCAGGACGACGAGGTAGAGATTATATTGAACGATCTGCTGGAAATTTATGGTTACGATTTCACAGAATATTCGAAGGCATCCATCAAGCGAAGGATAAACCGCCTATTTACAATAGATCGGTTTATGAGCTTCGCAGAGTTCAGATACCGGATAAAGAACGATGTTGAATATATTCCCCACTTTATCGAACAAATAACGGTAACTGTGACTGAGATGTTCCGCGATCCAATGTTCTATAAGGCACTTCGCGAGCAGGTGCTTCCAACCCTTGGCACCTACCCATTCATCAGAATATGGCATGCCGGCTGCTCTACAGGTGAAGAGGTGTACTCGATGGCGATACTGTTAAGAGAGGCGAACTTGTTTCATAAATCTCTCCTGTATGCAACCGACCTCAACCCTCAGGTACTCGAGAAAGCCAGAAAGGGTATCTTCCCGCTCAGTCAGATGAAACAATACTCAGAGAACTACATCCAGTCAGGAGGCACCAATGAATTTTCAAAGTACTATACCGCTAACTATGACAAGGCGAAGTTTGACGAGGGCCTGCGGGAGAAGATGATTTTTTCCACCCACAATCTCGTCTCAGACCGTTCGTTCAATGAATTCCAGCTCATCCTCTGCCGAAACGTTCTAATATATTTCGACAAAGACCTTCAGGCAAAAGTCTTCGACCTTTTCGAACAAAGCCTGGATAATCTGGGGTACCTCGCACTGGGATCTAAGGAAACACTACGTTTCTCGTCGATCATGTCCAGGTTCAAGAAGATTGATAAGGAGAAAATATGGAGAAAGATAGCTTAAAAAGCTCCATTGAGCTTCTGGTGATAGCAGGATCTGCGGGAAGTCTTGACGTAATACTCAAAGTGCTTCCTCATCTCGACGGCACACTGAACTTTCCGATAGTCATTGTGCTGCATAGAAAAGCTTCTTACGACTCATCACTTGCAGACCTGCTCACCACCCGGACAACGCTGCGTGTAGTCGAAGCAGAGGAAAAAGATCAGCTGCAGAGAGGGGTCATCTATCTGGCACCGGCAGATTATCACCTCCTTGTCGAGAACGATCACTCTCTTTCTTTAGACTATTCTGAAAAGATCCAATACTCAAGACCATGCATTGATGTGACCTTCGAAACTGCAGCAGAGGTTTACAAAGACCGGGCAGCAGCAATCCTTCTCTCCGGAGCAAACGCCGATGGCGCAAGGGGATTAAAGATGATCAAGCAAGCAGGCGGAATTACAGCTGTGCAGAACCCGGCCACCGCAGAAGTTTCCTTCATGCCCAACCAGGCACTGCAAACCGCAAAAATCGATTATATTTTGGAAGTTGAGGAGATAGCTTATTTCATCAATAAGCTATCTGTTAATGCTTTCTAAGATAGAGAGGCTCTGACTGCTCTCTCAGATTGTAACGAGAAGACATCACTTCTCCATAAGCACCTGCCGTTCTTATAGCTATCAAGTCACCCCTGAACGATTCTCCAAGCTCCACTTCCTTTCCAAAACAGTCTGTAGACTCGCAAATAGGACCTACGATATCATACTTTTGACGTGGTTCCTTATTTTCTCCCTGAGTGAGGTTTTCTATCTTGTGATATGCCTGGTACAGAGCCGGACGCATCAGCTCCGTCATACCTGCATCAAGAACCAGGAAATGCTTTTTGATGCCGTTCTTCACATACAAAACCCTGCTGATCAGGCTTCCGCAATGTGCTACGAGTGCCCTTCCCAGCTCAAAATGCACCTCCTGACCAGGCTTCCGGTCAAGAAACTGATTGAATATTTCAAAGTATCCCTCGAAATTGGCTATGTTCCTCTCATCAGGCTCCATATAGTCGACACCGAGTCCGCCACCCACGTTTAAAATGCGAAGATTGAAACCTCGTTCTTCAAACCAAGACTTTATTTCATTCACACGTATGCACAAACTCTTAAAGACCGTCAGATTTGTTATCTGTGAACCAATGTGAAAGTGGATACCCTCAAGCCAGATATGTTCAGCGGTATTCAGATACTCTGCACAAGCAGGCAGCTCCCACTGGTTGATACCGAATTTATTTTCCTCCAGACCGGTAGTAATATTATGATGAGTATATGCGTCGACATTCGGATTGATCCGTAAAGCCACCCTTGCCATCTTCCCCGCATTACCGGCAAGTTCATTGATCACCTGCAGCTCCTGAACCGACTCCACGTTGAAGCAAAAGATATCTGATTGCAGCGCAGAAATTATTTCCTCGTCCGATTTTCCAACTCCGGCGAAAACTACTTTATCAGCTGGAAAACCGATTTCTATCGCTTTCTTTACCTCATTCCCACTCACACAGTCTGCTCCGAAGCCGTAACCTTGAATGGCCTTAAGAACCTCAGAATTGAAATTTGCTTTCATCGCATAATGCACATGAAAGCCATATTGATCAGCCGCTTTCTTGCATGCAGACAATGTATCGTCCAGCAGTGCTAAATCATAAAAATAGAATGGTGTTTTACGCGCACCAAATCCGGCCAAAATCTCTTTTGAAAACATATTGTATATATAAGCTCCTTATAAAGATATATGAAGCGTTTAATTAAAACAGGCGGTTGTGTAAGCTACGTAATGCTTCGGTCTTGTCAGCAGTATCAACGACAAGCGAAATATTGCAGTTACTGGCTCCATAGGATATCATCCGGATAGATAAATGCTTCAATGCTTCAAATACCCTGGACGAAAACCCGTGCGAATGATAAGAGAAATCTCCTACAACACAAATGATAGACTGTTCGGATATGGAGTCAACTGTGCCAAATGCCTCAAGCTCTTTCAATATTTCCGACAGGTATCGAGTATCGTCTATCGTCACAGATACTGCCACCTCAGATGTGGTGATCATGTCAATAGGCGTTTTATAACGCTCAAACACTTCAAAAACCTTCCTAAGGAAACCATAAGCAAGCAGCATCCTGCTGGATTGTATCTTAATAGATGTAATGCCGTCCTTAGCTGCTATAGATTTTATCTTACCACGCTCGCTGGTATTGGAAATCAGAGTTCCCGGAGCAGAGGGTTCCATAGTGTTCAGCAATCTCACCGGAATCTTATACTTCTGCGCAGGAAAGACGCTCTGAGGGTGCAGTATTTTCGCACCAAAATAAGCGAGCTCTGCTGCCTCGTCAAATGACAATTGAGCAATCGGGGTAGTTCCCTTCACTATCCTGGGATCATTATTATGCATTCCATCAATATCCGTCCAGATCTGAACTTCTTCAGCCTGTATAGCGGCTCCAATAAGAGATGCTGTATAGTCACTTCCTCCCCTCCGCAGATTATCGGTTTCACCAAAGAAATTACGACAGATATATCCCTGCGTGATGAACAAATTGTGATTCTGCTTAGCTTCCAACAGAGGATTCAAATGCGTTCTAATGTATTCTACCATCGGCTCGTTATCATCGTCGATTTTCATAAAATCGAGCGCCGGGAGCAAAACAGATCTGATCCCCTGTTCCGTTAGGTAAAAGTGGTAAAGAGTGGTGGATAGCAATTCCCCCTGAGCAAGAATGACTTTCTCTTCAACTGGAGTAAAAAGATCAGTGCTGAACGAACCTATAATCGTGAAATGGTAATTGATTAACTCCGTACCACTCTTCTTCCCCTCTTCTGTGGAGAATAATTCATCAACAAAACGTTGATATTTTTCGAATAATGTGTCTGTAAGCTGCTTAGCAGAGCGCTTATCGCCGTTAAGATATGCTTGAGATATCTCAACTAAACTGTTCGTAGTACCGGCTACAGCTGATAAAACTATTATTTGCTTTTCGCCGGTCTGAATTATCTGAAGAAGGTTTTTCATCCTTTCGGGACTCCCGACTGATGTACCCCCAAATTTCTTAATTTTCATTATGTAGTGCTATTCCTGTGGTTGTTCTTATAGGTGATAAAAATAATTAAAACCATGGGATTATTCGTGCTGAATACACTTTTCTGAGCTTAGATAAAAAATTTTAAATAATTAAAACAAAATGAGCTTTTGCCAATTTTATAGAAAACGCGAATTATGAACAGCACAAATTTAAGGTACAGCGAAAAAATGCTCATTAGTATGCATATCGAAGAAGATCTCAACTATTGGGCTAACAAATGGGGCGTAAGCAGAGAAAGTATAAAATCCGCAGTGAAAGCTTCTCGCACAAATAACATTTCAGCAGTGCAGGAATATCTTTTAAAAAACAAGAAAATATCGAAACTTGCCGACTAACCGGCGAGCAAGTCCGCACTCGTTATTATAAATCCACCCTCTTTTATTATATCTGCGACAACCGCAGGAAACTTTTCCGGGTATACTGACCGGACGGCATCCTCTATAATATAGGTTACAAAGCCCTCCTTAATTGCATCCTTTGCAGAATAATAAACGCAGAAATCGCCTGCCAGTCCAGCTATATACAAACGTTTAACACCCTTTCCCCTTAGAAAGTCTGCAACGCCTGTTGATTTCAGATGCCCGTTATCATAGAAAGCACTGTAGCTGTCAATCTCAGGATTCGTACCTTTCCGAAAAACCGCCTCAATCCTATGCTGACTCAACTTTTCTGAAAGTGATGCTCCTTCCGACGCCTGAACGCAATGGTCTGGCCACAATATCTGGCTCTGCCCCCTTATTTCGGTAACATCATAAACTTCCTTCCCCGGATGGTTAGAGACAAAACTTTTATGAGAGATTGGGTGCCAGTCCTGCGTCGCTATTACAAGCTGAAAATGCTCCTGTAATTTATTGATTACCGGAATTACCTCATCTCCTCCTTCTACGGCAAGAGAACCTCCCGGAAGAAAATCATTCTGAACATCGATTAACAATAATGCTTCCATATTTAAACATAAGCTATATTATTCCAAACGTCGACAAATGTTATTTTGTTTCTGTCCGCTTTACAGCTTCGTCCATAGTTTTGTTGATCGTTTCAATCAGCAACCTGACGGCGTCCTTCAACCTTGGATTTCCGTTGTAATCAAGATCAAAATAGACCTCCTTGGTTTTACGCTGATATTGGAATTTGATGTGATAACGTGGCGAATTCGGATTCCTTACCTCCGAGGTCATATCCGAAGGAAAATCCCAATACCCGTAATCTGCGGCCTTACGATGCAGGTAAAGCAGGTCATCTTTTGTAAGCTTCAGCTTGCCTGTTACTACAGAACCACTTTTATTCACATATTGGAAGTGCTGCGTCTTCGAATCGAATTGATTTAATAATGAATCGCCGGTCCCATAGGTGAATGTCAGCGTTTCAAATTCAGAAAACTTGTACGGGGCATTCTTGATCATCATCCCGTAGTAATAACCACAATACAGCAGAAATGGCAGCACGATACTTGCCGCCAGAAACATCTTTTTTCCCTTGTCCTTCATATTTTTACTAATCCTCTACCGGATTAAACTCATTTTCCCATTTTGCAATAACAATCGTAGCCAGGCAATTACCAATCACATTTACCGAGGTACGCGCCATATCCATCAATTCGTCGATGCCCAAGATAATAAAAATCGGCCATGTAGGCATGCCGAATGATGATGCAGTTCCCAACAAGATCACCAGTGATGCACGCGGAACACCCGCAACCCCTTTACTGGTCAGCATCAACGTAAAAACAATGATCAGTTGATGACCCAGCGTCATTTCCATACCTGCTGCCTGAGCGACGAAGACCGAGGCCAGGGCCAGATAAAGCGTCGTGCCGTCCAGATTAAAACTGTACCCCGTGGGCATAACGAAGGCAACGATCTTCCTCGGCACACCAAGCTTTTCAAGATTCTCCATAGCCCTCGGCAATGCGGCTTCGGAGCTCGTCGTGGCGAAAGCAATAGAGACCGGACCCGCGATCGCCTGTAAAAACTTCTTTATCGGCACGCCTACCATCAAGGCGATAGGAAGCAGCACACCAAGCAGGAAGACAATGAGTGCAACGTAAAGTGTCGCCAGGAGCTGAAAGAGATTTACCAGAATCCCCAATCCCATATGTCCAACCGTATAAGCGATTGCTGCACCAACCCCGATCGGAGCAAAGTACATCACAATATTGGTAAACTTGAACATGACCTCAGAAAGGCTCTCTGTAAAGTTAAGCATAGGAAGTCGCTTATCCTCCCGAACCATAGCCAGAGCAACACCAAATAACACGCTGAATATCACGATCTGCAGAATCTGTCCTTCCGCAATCGACTTCGCTATATTCTCCGGAAAGATGTGCAGTATAATGTCGGTAGTGGTTTGGGGAGGCACTGAAGGCAGTTCCTCATGAATGCTTTCGGGCACTGCTATTCCTACCCCGGCCTTCGAAATATTAATCGCAGCCAGGCCTATAAACAAAGCGATGGTCGTAACTACTTCAAAGTATACGATTGACTTCCAACCCATTCTTCCAACCTGCTTCAAATCAGCGTGGCCGGCAATACCATAGACCAGTGTGGCAAATAGAAGCGGTGCAACAATCGTCTTGATCATCTTAAGAAAAACCTTACTCAACACCTGCAGATTCATAGCAAGCTCCGGGTAGTCATTCCCAATTTCAGCTCCTATCACCATCGAGATCAATATCCAGGATGTCAATGAACGTTTCATCAATCCAAAAAAAACAAGACCTGCTATAGCAAGCCATCTGGAAAAGAGTAACGCAACATGGGGGATAGCGACTATATTATAATGATTCAGGAAGAGTAAAAGTGCGGCTATAAAAACCGTGATGAGCGCAGTCAATCCCGCTTGTTTTAACTTCATATGGACGTAATAAGCGCAACAAATGTAATTTTTTTAACTTTACCACACAATAAAAAGGCGTGTTGATGAAAACCACTGGAATTGCGGAGATAAAAAAAACGATTAAAAACATCAGTCAGGCAGAACTGTCAGAAATATGCCTGAAGCTCGCCCGTTTCAAGAAAGATAACAAAGAATATATCCACTTTTTGCTTTTTGAATCGTCAGATCCGCTCGCATACGCGGAAGATGTAAAGGAATCTTTACATGATCCACTCACTAGTCTTAACCGGCATCCCAGCTTGAAAGTAAAAGAGCTTCGCAAGCATCTGAGGGTCCTGTCCCGTCATATTCGTTACACATCTTCCGTCGAAGTTGAGATTACACTGCTCATCTGGTTTTCTGAAATGCTGGTCGCACATGCGGGAGTTCGCCAGTCCAACAAAGCATTGTATACCCTATTTATTCGCCAGATCGAGAAAATAAGGAAAGCATTTCCGAAGCTTCATGAAGATCTCCAGTTTGATTATATGCAACCCTACAACGATCTGCTTGAACGGTCTGCTGACCATATCAGCGGATTCAACAAAGACCAGTACACGCTGTAACAAATCACGGAAGCGCAGCTCTAAATAAAAATGGCGAAAAAGGAAGTTCTTTTTGGTGAAATTTTCAAAACAAACTCTAAGAAAATTTACCATCTATGCTACGGATACACCGGAGACGAAGCTGCCGCACATGACCTCATGCAGGAAACTTTCATGAAAGTGTGGCAAAATCTCGACGGCTTCCGCAATCAGGCCATGATCTCTACCTGGATATACCGCATAGCGGTCAATACCTGCCTTTCCTGGCTTCGTGTCGAAAAGAGACAGGCCAAAGACCCCCTTACTGATTACATCATCGAAAACAGTCGGGAAGAGATATCGGAAAAGAATGAACAGGTCGAAAAACTTTATAAATGTATAGCCCAGCTGGAAGAAAACGAACGCCTTATTATCACCATGGTACTTGACGAGATCCCCTATCCCGAGATAGCTGAAATATCCGGCGTATCTGAAGGGAACCTAAGGGTGAAAATACATCGTATTAAACACAAGCTGACTGAAATATATAACCGGTATGAAAGATTTTGATGCACTGAAAGATTTGTGGAACGGTCAGACGAATGGTCCAAAAATGGATCATGAGGATATACTAAGAGACGTCAGGAAGTCCAGATCTTCGATAGCAGGCAGATTGCTGACCGAGTCTCTGGCTATGCTAGCAGGAGTTCTGATATTCGGATGGATCTGGCTGGAAGGCTCGTTCTTACTGTGGACAACCCATCTTTCCATCGCAATCCTGATCGGATGCTGTATTTATTATTTAACAGTGCAACTGACAGATTACCGGCGCTTCTCATCCGGAGAGCACATACTGCAGAAACCCGACGCTTATATATCCTATCTTCAGAAATACCAAAGCGAACGATATAGCTTCAACACGCGTAACTACAAGATCTATAGCATCTTCATTGGCCTGGCCATGGCACTGTTTGCGATCGAGCTGTACTACATATCACCGATATGGCAAAGCATCCTTGGCCTGGCATTTACCACCGGGTGGTTCATTATGTGCTGGAGATTGATGATCACCTACCGGAAAAGGGAACAGGAACGACTAAAGGAAATGATCACAAAACTGGAGGGCATTAAAAAACAGTTTGATTAGTCTTCTTTATGCTCCTTAATAGAAAAACTATTTCCTCTGAGCAGGTATTCGAGCTTCTTTTTCCCTACGGCCTTAACTCCGGAAGTATCGCTGCTTTCAAACAATGGAAACTCCCTGAATAATGATCCTTCCTTAACATAAACAGAGTCCTTACCTCTATACTGTTTTTTTGTAGAGGATGTAAGATCAGGAAAACGTATCTCCCGCGAAGAGCCATTATCAGTGAACTCATATACATACATTTTGAGATCATCGCCCGCATCTCCTGAAGTTGCCTGAACAAAGATTTCCGGGTTTCCGTCCGAATCCATATCCATGTTCCACGCATCCGTGATCTTTCCCTCCAGCTCGCCGGATACTGAGCGGTACTTTATTGCTGAAGAATCAGACCGTAGAATGAGGAAAGCACTGCTTAACTGTGAGCCTCTTCCCCAGCTTAGCACATCAAAAGTCAGCCCGGGCCGCACCTCCACTACCTTATGGGCGCGGAATGGCTCGGGAAGAACCACCCGTGTTTCCGGCTTAACCTGCTTTTTTTCACCATCCGTATTGCATGAAGACATAATCGCCAACGGAAACAATGTAAAAGCCAGAAATCTAATAGGTTTAAGCGAGGCAGCAGACAATCTCATAATACGTTATGTCTTGAGTACAATAGTATAAAAAACTAAATTAGTTATTATTTGAACTTGATTCCTACCTTTTTACCTGAAATATTTTCCAGGATCGGCCTGAAGATAATGAACGCATTCTCACGGGTCTTCCCCAGAATATCCATTTCTTTAGCATTCTCAAGAATCCGTCGTTCAGCAATCTTATAGATATCCTCCACCATTGTCTTCGTATCAGTAGAAAACCAGGCTCCTGTAACATCATAGACCCGCGATCGCTTATGATCGAGCTTAAAATAGCATACCTCAGGTTCAGGAAGGTAAACAGTAACTGAATCCGGCGTGACATTTTCAATGTCTTCCTTCTTTATCTTCGTCAGGTCGATACATCCGGCAACTTCACCTGCGGCAACCAAAAGTATCCTTCTATCCGGCAGCAGGGTCCTCAGTTCCTTCTTTTCAATCACATCCTTCATATTGTACTTTACCAGCTCCAGCTTACCGATGTTCGTTATTTTTTCAATCATAACATCCTCAGTAATTTCAGTCTTCGTTTCAAACGTTTCTTTCTTGATGTAAAAGAAGAGGTATGCAAAAAAAGCTACCGTTGCAAGGGATATAACGATGGTAAATATTGTTCTTGATCTCATAAATTTCTTGGTACGATATCCATATAACGAAAAAAGTGCCTGATTATGGCACTTTTATATATTAAGCAATGGCAAAGTTTTAAATAACCGTTTCATATTCTTTCGCTGCAAGATACCGCTCCGCTTCAAGCGCAGCCATACAGCCTGTACCTGCAGCAGTAACTGCCTGGCGGAAAATCTTGTCTTGCGCATCGCCGCAGGCAAATACTCCTTCAATGTTTGTCTGAGTGGAGTCGCTCCTGGTTATCAGATAGCCGGTTTCATCCATATCCAACCAGCCCTTGAAAATATCCGTATTAGGCTTATGTCCAATCGCTACAAAGAAACCGCTGACATCAATAATCTTCTCTTCCTGAGTCCGGTTGTTCACAACGCGGATTCCCGTTACATTCAGCCCGTCTCCTACGATTTCCTGTGTTTCCGTATTATAATGGATAACAATATTTGCGGTATTCAACACACGACGCTGCATGGCCTTCGATGCTCTGAACTCGTCGCGTCTGACAAGCATATGAACTTTGCTGCAAAGCTTTGCCAGATAGGTCGCTTCTTCAGCCGCAGTATCACCTGCCCCGACAATTGCTACTTCCTGATTCTTAAAAAAGAACCCGTCACACACCGCACAGGCCGATACACCAAAACCATTGTATTTCTGCTCACTCGGAAGTCCCAGCCATTTTGCTGTCGCTCCGGTTGCAATAATCACCGTATCTGCAGTAATCGTTTTGATCTCATCAATAACGACCTTATGAGGTGTCTGAGAAAAATCAACGGAAGTAGCGTACCCAAACCTGATCTGCGTTCCGAATCGTTCCGCTTGCTTGCGAAAATCCTCCATCATCGCCGGCCCCATTATTCCTTCAGGATATCCAGGAAAGTTTTCTACATCCGTCGTCTGCGTTAGCTGTCCGCCCGGCACAATTCCCGTATATAATACTGGCTTAAGATCTGCCCTGGCTGCGTAAATTGCTGCAGTATATCCTGCGGGACCTGAACCTATGATTAGGCATTGAACATGTTCTTTTTCCTTATACATACAAATATTTTCTAGTACAAATTTATAACTTTAATAAAGAATCCTGATCAGCCCTAAGTAAGATTGCGGTCTTTAAGCCACATGCCGTCTGTCTGAACATTAAATTGCTCCATCTTCCTGAGCAAAACGGCAGGATCACTTTCATTCAATACAAGCTCACGATTCTGCTGCTTCAAAAACCCTCTCTCAACCATCACATCCAGCTGGGTAAATAAGCTATCATAGTAGCCACCTACATTCAGTACACCTATAGGCTTATTGTGTAACCCCAACTGAAGCCAGGTTAGCACTTCAAAAAATTCCTCCAAAGTACCGAAGCCTCCCGGCAGAATGATGAACCCTTCGGAAATATCCGCCATGTTCTTCTTACGCTGGTGCATATTCTCGGTCACAATCAATTGGGTAACTTCACGATGAGCAACCTCAAGGTCGAGTAAGAACTGCGGGATCACACCGGTTACCCTTCCGCCACGGTCCATAACAGCATCCGCAATCAGTCCCATCACACCAACGCTTCCGCCGCCGTAAATCAAGTCAATCCCTTTTTCCGTTAATTCTGTCGCTAATTGCTCAACAGCATTCGCCAGTTCGGGATCACCATTGAAAGAAGCTCCGCAGTAGACACATACGCTCTTCATACGGTTATCTGCTCGTGTAATTCGGTGCCTCCTTAGTGATCGTTACGTCGTGAGGATGGCTCTCTCTCATTCCCGCGGCAGTGATCCTTACAAAGCGGGCCTTCTGCAGATCATCTATAGTAGCAGCACCGCAGTAATGCATTCCAGCTCTCAAACCACCTATATACTGGTAAATCACTTCACTCAGCGTACCCTTATAAGGAACCCGGCCAACAATCCCTTCGGGCACCAGCTTGGTTACAACATCCGTCTCATCCTGGAAGTAACGATCTTTCGACCCTTTCTCCATAGCTTCAACTGATCCCATACCTCTGTATGACTTAAACTTTCTTCCTTCGTATATAATAGTTTCGCCCGGTGACTCATCCACACCTGCGAATAAAGAGCCTGCCATGATGGTGCTTGCTCCGGCGGCAATCGCTTTTACAATATCACCGGTCTGTTTAATTCCACCATCGGCGATAACCGGAATTCCGCGTCCTCTCAAAGCTTTAGCACATTCATATACTGCGTACAGCTGCGGTACACCTACACCTGCAATGATACGGGTAGTACAGATAGACCCCGGTCCGATACCTACCTTTACAGCATCAGCACCTGCATCAGCAAGCGCGATAGCAGCTTCCGCTGTACCAATATTACCGGCAATCACCTGAAGATCCGGAAATAAACCTTTGATAGCTTTAACCATGTTGATAACTCCGGCAGAATGTCCGTGAGCTGTATCAACAGTTACCACATCTACTCCTGCCTGCACCAATGCAGTTACCCGGTCAAGGTTATCAGCCGCAACTCCTACCGCTGCGCCAACCCGTAAACGACCATGTTCGTCTTTACAAGCCTGCGGATAGTTCTTATATTTCTGAATATCCTTGAATGTAATCAAACCTACGAGTTTACCCTCTGCGTTGACTACGGGAAGCTTTTCAATCTTATATTCCTGTAATATCTCCTCTGCCTGCAACAAGGTCGTTCCATGAGGTGCCGTCACCAGATTCACTTTAGTCATTACCTTGCTCAAAGGCAAATTCATATCTTTCTGAAAGCGCAGATCCCGGTTAGTGATAATGCCCACCAATACACCGGATTGATTAATTACCGGAATACCGCCAATACCATTATCCTTCATAATCTTGCTCGCGGTTCCAACCAAAGCATCTTCGGGAAGAGTTACCGGATCCTGGATCATTCCGCTTTCTGAACGCTTTACCTTCCTGACCTGCTCAGCCTGGCGCTCTATCGTCATGTTCTTATGCAAAATACCTATACCTCCTGCCTGAGCAATCGCAATCGCGAGACCCGATTCCGTAACTGTATCCATTGCTGCGGATACAATAGGAACGTTCAAACGAATAGATTTTGTGAGGTTGGTGCTGGTATTCACGTCTCTGGGAAGAACTTCTGAATAAGCGGGGATAAGTAAAACGTCGTCGTATGTAAGACCTTCTGAAACGAATTTTTCTGGATCGAGCTGCATAGCAAATAGTGATTATTTGCAGGGCAAAGCTACTAAAAATCCAGAAGTATTGCAAAAGTGAATATCATCTGAATGCTAAATTCATTCTGAAACCGTACACGAAACAGGACACTTTTTAGTAGATCGGCTGATTTAGTTCGAAGAGAGACAAATTTCTTTAGCATAAGTTCCTCATTGCCGCTTCAAAGCACAAAAACCTGCCAAAAAAATATCCTTCGTATAGGTCTGGCAGGGTTTTGTCTATTGTATGAGTATAAAACATTTACTTATGAAACGATACGAAAAATTAAGAGTGAAGATGTGGACCGTAGTTGGAGGCGTGCAGCAGATTATCGCAGTTTATTTCAGGATTTAAGTAATGACTTCTTCTTCCTTTCCGCTCTCAGGAAAGACAGCAGAACTTTCTCATCCCGATTCAGCGATGTTTCTGTTCCCAGAGACATCTCCTTGTTTACCTTCTTCAGATAAGGTGCCAGCATACCCCCTTCATAAGCAGCTATAAGCGGCGGAAAGACATAATACTTCTTGCAAACAGTTCGTGTATTGCCAAGCTTACGGCATACAATATCGAGCACTTCATTAGTAACTCTTTTTCTTGCTGTGATATTTTCAGGATATTCGATAGTCGCATAGGCCCGGAGTGCCTCCAGCGTGCCTGACCAGGTTCGGAAATCTTTCGCCGTAAAATCGCAACAGGTCACCTCCTTGATATACTTATTTACCATCCCCGAATCTATTGAGCACCGCTCTCCCTCCTCCGTATAATATTGAAAAAGTTCCTGTCCCGGTATATCTTTACATTTCTGAACCAACCTTGCCAGCTTCACATCAGTTATAGCCATATCATGCATAACCCCCTTTTTCCCTTTAAAGCTCAGCCTCATCATGCTTCCCTGTATCTTGATATGTTTATCGCGCAGGGTACTCAGTCCGTAAGATCCATATAGTTCCTTATACGACTCATTACCTATACGGATATTGGTTTTTTGCATAAAATTAACAGCTACAGCCAACACCTTTCGCTCATCGAGGTTCTTTCTACGCAGGTCCTTCTGCAGATTGCGCCTGAACTCCGGCAACTTTTTTCCGAATTCTAAAAGCCTGTAAAACTTGCTTTCGTTACGAAGTTCAGACCAGCTGGTATGATAACGGTATTGTTTCCTTCCCGCCTGGTCGATGCCCGTCGCCTGTAAATGCGCATTCTTCTTTGGTGCTATCCAAACGTTTTCCCATGCAGGCGGAATAGCCAGCTTCCTGATCCTCTCCAGCGTTTTCTCCTCACTCACCTCTTTCCCGCTTTTATCATAGTAGACAAAGCTATCCCTCACTTTAGCACGGGTAATGCCAGTACTGTTGTCTGAAAGGTAAAAAAGATCGTTCTCCTCCAATAATCGCTCAACCTCTGTCATCTGAACCCTTATTAATCTCAAGTAAGAAATTATTGATTGCCTCATTGAAGGCCTCAGGATTCTCTGCATTGGGAAGATGTCCGGCGTCAGCTAATTCCAGGATTCCATGCGAGTTCAATTGACTGTCCATCTGCTCAGCCTGTTCGATGGACATCATCTGATCTTCTGCTCCGCGGATGATCAGGCATGGAACAGAAATAGCTGGTAGAAAAGAAACAGTTTCCGTTCGGGATGCAAGAGCAAGTTGTCCCGCACAAATACTATCGTCATTCGTTCCCGACATAATACGACCAATCTGGTCGATCAGTTTCTGGTTCTCCTCGTTTGTCTTTTTGCTAAAAAGCCCTTTCAGAAAGCCTTCGATAAACTGCGCTTTACCTCCACCTGTAATCAGATTTATAGATTCGAAACGCTTCAGCTTAGCTTCGTTTGAATCCGCGGAAGCATTCGTATCACATAGAATAAGTCCTGCGAGGTGATCAGACGATCGCTGCGCTGCGCGCAAAGCGATATAACCTCCCATAGACACGCCGCAAAGTACAATCCTCCGCGCTGAAAGCTTCTGTAGAAAACGAATCAGATCCGCAGCAAACAGGTCAATACTAAAAAAATGGTGTCCCCCACTGCTCTTTCCGAAACCACGGATATCATATGAAATTCCACATACATTTTCCGGAAGGTCTTCCATCTGCTTATCCCATATGCTGGAATCAAACGGAAACCCGTGTATAAAAACCACCGTTAAATCCGGATTCTCAGCATTCCTGATCTTATAATAAACCTGGAGATCGTCGATCTCCAATTGTTTTTCCTCTATCATAGCTTTCTTTACAGGTTAACAAAAAACTTTCTACTTGGTTCGTTACGTGTTTTGTACACTATCACTATATTGCAGGAAAACTTAGCCAAAATGAGCAAATATTTGATGATTTTGTCTTTTATCTTCGCATCTATGCAGGGTTCCGGACAAACAGTTATTCCATTGTATAACGGTAAAATACCAAATTCGATCAAAGCTGACTACGCTGAAGAAAAGACAGTGAGCGATCAGGGACAGATCCGATACACTAAAGTCACTACGCCAACACTCGAAATTTATCTACCGGCTGCTGAGAAAAGCACAGGAGCAGCAGTAGTCATTATTCCCGGAGGAGGATACGGGGCGATCGCGTACTCTCATGAGGGAATAGACATCGCAAAAGAATTCAACTCTTTCGGTGTCGCAGCATTCGTTCTGAAGTACCGCCTTCCGTCCGACAAGATCATGACCGATAAAACTATCGGACCGTTACAAGACGCTCAGCAGGCGATCAAGATCATCCGCATGAGGGCAGCTGAATGGAAAATTGATGCTTCAAAGGTAGGAATCCTGGGATTTTCGGCTGGCGGGCACCTCGCTTCAACAGCAGGCACGCATTTCAGTAAGGCTGTTATCGAAAATAAAGAAAATACCAACCTGCGACCCGATTTCATGGTGCTCATTTATCCGGTCATCAGCCTCAGCGACAGTCTTATGCATAAAGGGTCAAGAGACAACTTACTGGGAACCAATGCCAACGAAGCTCTGATCAGACAATATTCCAACGACCTGCAGATCACAGCACAAACTCCTCCGACACTCTTAGTTCATGCCGGAGACGACAAAGGTGTTAAAGTTGGCAACAGCATTAAATTCTATGAAGGACTCATCAGAAATGGTGTATCAGCAGAAATGCACCTATATCCTACCGGAGGTCATGGCTTTGGCCAGGTACCAGGTCGTACACCTGACCGCTGGACTGACAGGGTCCAACACTGGCTAAAAGCAATTAAAATAATCAACTAATACCGTATGAGCACTATTAACTGGGGAATTATCGGTTGCGGAGACGTGACGGAAAAGAAAAGCGGACCAGCGTTTAACAAAGTTAACAATTCAAAATTGGTTGCGGTAATGCGCCGTGATCCTGCAAAAGCAGAAGATTACGCAAGGCGCCATGGAGTACCTAAATGGTATTCTGATGCTACTGAGCTCATAAACGATCCGGGAGTAAACGCCGTATATATTGCTACACCGCCCGACTCGCATGAGCAATACACGCTGGCGGCCCTTCGCGCAGGTAAACCGGTCTACGTAGAGAAGCCGATGACGCTTTCCCGGGAGTCGGCAGAAGTAATGGCCCGGGCAGCAGCTGAAACAAATATCAAGCTAACTGTAGCACATTACCGCCGGGGGCTCCCCCTTTTCAATAAGATAAAACAACTTATCGAAAACAAAGAAATAGGCGACATCCGCTACGCTGACCTTCACATGTTACAGAACGCGGAATCCGATCTGATCACAAAGACAGATGATAACTGGAGGCTGAACCCGGCTATATCAGGCGGTGGATTATTTCATGATCTGGCACCCCATCAGCTTGACTTGATGCTATTCTTCTTTGGCAGCGTAAAAGACGCCGGAGGATGTTCGCTGAACCAGGCACAACGCTACCAGGCAGACGATCTGGTTTCCGGATCGCTCCTTTTTAATAATGGCGTAATATTCAAAGGTCTGTGGTGCTTCAATGTCCCTAAAGAAGAGCGGCTTGACAAATGCACCATCATGGGTGCAGAAGGAAAGATAAGTTTCCCGGTCTTCGGCAATTACTATATTCTGACGAAAAATGGCCGCGAAGAAAGAACTGAATTCGAGCTTCCTGAAAATATTCAGGCCCCCTTTATCCAGGAAGTGGTCGACTACTTCCTGGATAAAGGACCCAATCCTTGTTCAGCAGAAACAGGCGTAGAAGTAATGAGACTTCTAGATACCTTTACGTCGTAACAGCATTTGCAGACCGTTTATTTAACCACTTAAACAGACGGTCTGCATCCTGCTTCTTGAACAGCCCCGTCCCCGGGTTCATAGTAGCAGCCGTACCGCAAGCCACACCCATCCTGGCCATCTCCGAGCAGTCACCTCCCCGCGCCAGTACAGAGATCATCCCTGCTACCATGCTGTCGCCCGCACCAACCGTGCTTAATTTCTTCGCAGCAGGTGCCGGAATGTATTCTTTGAGATCTTCCGTCACCACATAAGCACCCTGTGCCCCCATAGAAACGACAACTACCTCTGCCTTTCCGGCATGGACAAGCTCCTGGGCGGCTTCATCTGCCGAATCATTATCGAGCGAATCAATCCCTGTCAGATTACCCAGCTCACCCAAATTTGGCTTTACCAGATAAACACCTTCTTCAAGTACTTCCTTCAAGGCCTCTCCCGAAGTATCCACTATAACTTTGGCTGATTTTTCTTTTGCCAGCTTCACCAGGGTTCTGAGATAGGTGGGAGGAATACCCGGAGGAAGGCTGCCGCTGATCACAACGATGTCAGGAAACGGCGCTATCGAGCTGATCATCTCCAAAATTCCGTTTTGCTCCTCATTTGTAATTTCATTTCCAGGCATACCAAAGCGGTACTGCTGGTTTGTGCTACTTTCAACTACTATAAAATTCTCCCTTGTATTCCCGGAAACCTGGAACGGATTGACTCTCACATTCTCTCCCACCACCAATTCCTCAAGCAGCGCACCGGTTCGACCTCCCGCAAGAAAGAAAGACGTAGAATCCACACCCAGCCTGATCAGTCCCCTCGATACATTAATTCCGCCACCTCCCGGCTGAAATACAGGTGTTTCGCAACGCAGTTTCTTTTCAGGGGCAATACGATCTACAGCGCTGCTTTTATCTACTGCCGGGTTCAAAGTTATAGTTAAGACATTTTTCATACGTGATTCGTTCTACAATTTAATACAAACCAAGCACAATGGTGTTTGTTATTAAGCGTAATCTACCCAAACTAAAAACGAATGGTACCAAGATCCGTCATTGCCTGCTGTCACACCTTGTTAGAAAAAAGCCTGACCATCGCTTTCGCCGAAAGCGTTACGACTGGTAAACTTATATACGATTTCAGTTCAGTTCCCGATTGCGGAAAAATCCTGAAGGGTTCAATTGTCTGCTACGACGTATCAGTCAAACAGAGCCTTTTTGACATAAGCGAGGAAATCATCGAGAAATACACTGCCGAATCTCAGGAAGTTACCCAGTTGCTTGCTGATGGACTAAGGAGATTGATGCCCGCGGACGTAATTGTTGCTGTAACAGGTCTGGCTTCAGCGGGAGGCAGCGAATCTCCTGAAAAGCCAGTGGGAACAATATTCGTAAATGGATACATCAAAGAGAAAGCATGGATGACGAAGCTTTACTTCGAGGGCACTCCCGACGAAATCATCAGTCAGACTTCCGATACTATCGCCAGTATCCTCCTTGATGAACTTACTAAACTACACTGATCTGCAATGTCTCCACACCAAAACGGTTCAGGAAATCAACCCCCTCATCATTTGCCAAACCCTTGTATGCAGCATAAGAGTTCCTGTACAGTACCTTTTTTATGCCCGAAGAAAAGATTAGTCGGGCGCAAGGCAAACAGGGTGAAAGCGTCACATACAGGGTTGATCCATCCAGGTCAGCCCCGTTTTTGGATGCATATAGTATCGCATTCTCTTCCGCATGCAACGCCAGGGAACAGCTTCCCTTTGCATCCCGGGCACAGCCGGTTTCAGGGAACTCTTCATCACAGTTATGGGTTCCCGCCGGAGGACCGTTATATCCAATGGAAATGATTCGCGTATCCTTCGTCAGAACGGCACCGACCTGCGCTTTAACACAGTGCGACCGCTGCGCAAGGTCACTTGCCAAATTCATAAATATACTTTCGAAACTCGGTCTCTCTGCTTTCATCTGAACAATAATTAAAACATTCCTGCGTATATGATTAGTCTGATCTAAACGCCTCTCAAAAATAATTTAATTTATAATACTGCTAGGATATTATGAGGATTTTTAGATATTCGCACACTTCCAACCACTAATAGATGCTTGAAACAATTATTTCTGGTATAGGACTTGGCATAGTTCTTTCTTTTGCAACCGGACCGGTTTTCTTCGCTTTGCTAAAGACCAGTATTGAGAAAGGCTTTCATGCAGGTATCTCCCTTGCCGGAGGAGTACTTTTGAGTGACGTTATCTATGTATCCCTCGCCCTCTACGGCTCCTCTTTTATCCAGTTTGAGAACGAATACCGTTATGTGATCGGACTTACAGGCGCCGCCGTTATGATGGGCATAGGGTTCTTCTATCTCTTTAAAAAAGTCAAGATCAATTACGACAATATCACATCGACCAAAAGAAATACAGGCTACTTCTTTAAAGGCTTTCTGATGTGCATATTCAATCCCTCACTATTGATATATTGGATCACAGTGACTAGCAGCATTATCTCCGTTACCGGTGAGATACAGGCTCAGCAGGTCTTTCCCTTCTTCGGTTCCATACTGATCACACAGTTCAGCATGGATTCCGTTAAAGCCTACTACGCAAACAAACTACGCTATAAAATAAAAGAGAGAACCATCGTACTCTTAAACAGAGTAGCGGGTTCTCTCATTATGATTTTTGCTTTAAAGCTTATTTATGATCTGCTATCCTAGCGGAAGAGCTTACACGTAAGCCCTCTGATTCTTACCTTCCATCCAGTTCATGAACGCCTTATTCACAACCTTATTACCGCCCGGAGTAGGATAATTTCCTGAGAAATACCAGTCTCCCAAATGATCCGGGCAAGCTTTATGCAAATTATCCAGCGTCTGGTAGATCACTTCAACTTTAGCGTTTATTTCCTTTGGAGATATGATCTGAGCGATCTTGGCGGATATCTGATCATCAGTAAACGGAGCGTATATTGCCTTTATAAAGTTCTCCTGCTTCTCTTTTCCATCAAGTACAGCCTGCTGGCACTTTTCATAAGTTTCATATATAACATTTTCCCTGCCCGTTTCTTTCAGCAAAGCAATGGCTGCTTCAAATGCAACAAATTCACCCATTCTGGACATGTCTATACCGTAGCAATCCGGATACCTGATCTGCGGAGCAGATGACACCACAACGATTTGCTTAGGCTTAAGACGATCAAGGATCTTCAGGATACTCTGCTTTAACGTCGTTCCTCTAACGATCGAATCATCCAGTACCACCAGATTATCTGCATTCGCATTCACCAGACCGTAAGTAGTGTCGTAAACATGCGATACCATATCCTGCCTGTCAGCATCCTGCGTAATAAACGTACGAAGCTTTACATCCTTAATCGCAATCTTTTCCACACGCGGCGCTATGCTCAATACTTCTTCAAGCTCGGCATCCGAAATCTTGTCCGCCCTTTTCATGAGGGTATCTTTCTGGTAACGTTTGATATACTTATGTAATCCCTCAACCATTCCGTAAAAGGCTACCTCAGCGGTATTTGGTATGAAGGAAAAGACGGTATTCTTAAGGTCATGGTCAACAGCGTCCAGGATCTGCGGACAAAGCAGTCTTCCCAATTGCTTACGCTCACGATAGATAGACGCGTCACTTCCTCTCGAGAAATAGATCCTTTCAAAAGAACAGGACTTCTGCTCTTCAGGCTCACGAAACATCTCCTCCGAAACCTGTCCGTTCTTTTTAACAATCAGCGCATGACCCGGCTTTATCTCTTTTACTGCCTCTATCGGAATATTAAATGCTGTCTGAATGGCAGGACGCTCGGATGCCGCCACCACAATCTCATCATCCTGATAGTAATATGCTGGACGAATTCCCGAAGGGTCACGCATCACAAAAGCATCACCGTGCCCGAAGATTCCTTCTATCGTATATCCCCCGTCCCATGTCTTTGCAGACCGTTTAAGAATTTTCGTAACATCGATATTATCGGCAATCAGCCTGCTGATCTCCGCGTTGCTATGTCCCTCCTGCTTAAACTGATCAAAAAGCTGCTGGTTTTCATCATCAAGAAAATGGCCGATCTTCTCAAGTACCGTTACCGTATCTGCGCGCTCTTTGGGATGTTGCCCAAGTTCAAATAACTGATCCAGTAGCTCGTCCACGTTGGTCATGTTGAAGTTACCGGCAATGACCAGATTCCTGCTCATCCAGTTGTTCTGACGCAGGAAAGGATGGCAATTCTCTACACTGTTCTTGCCATGGGTACCGTAACGCAGGTGACCCATCAATACCTCACCTGTAAAACTTACATTTTCTTTTAACCACTCAGCGTTCTGAAATAATTCCGGAATGCCTTGAATATCTGCGAACTTTTTTTGCACATATTCAAACACTTCTGATACCGCAGTGGACCCCATTGCGCGGTATCGGCTAATATAGCGGTTACCGGGCGTGACGTCCAGCTTTATGGTCGCAATACCGGCGCCATCCTGCCCACGGTTATGCTGTTTTTCCATCAATAGGTACAGCTTATTCAGGCCATATAAGGCCGTACCATATTTCTGCTGATAAAAAGAAAGGGGTTTTAATAGACGAATGAATGCTATGCCGCATTCATGTTTTATTGCTTCGCTCATGGAATATCAATGAGCCCGCAAAATTAGCACATTTAAAGTAATAATGAATTAAATATTAAAAGATGACACAAGTTTAAACATCTAACTTATATCAGCATTCCAGGCATAATTCCCCAGACGATCAGCAACAAGGTCAAAACGACTGCAATATACGTGAGAAAGTCGCGACGCGGCGCTATGTCCGTTACTTTCTCAGAACTTCTCAGGAACGCATTGAGAGGAATCTTGAAGTAGTAAAACAGCGAAACCACCGTTGTGATGGCAGCTGTGATCAGTAAAAGTAGCAACCAGACTGAGTTAGTTGCCGAGTAATGCTCTATGGCCGCCGTAAAAATAAGCACCTTCCCAATGAAGCCGGCCAGCGGAGGCAAGCCTGTTAGCGACATCAAAATCACCACAAAACAAACCATCTCCAGTGTAAATTTCTTTCCCAGACCCTTGTAATCCGATATGTTGATCGCGCCCGTACCCTCTTCAATCTTCGCCGCGAAGATAAAGGCAGCCATATTCATTATGGCATACATCATCAGGTAGAATAACAGAGCCTTTACTCCGTTTGCAGAATGCACCACTACAGCCATCATCAACAAGCCTGTATGCCCGATTGACGAATAGGCAAGCATCCTCTTAACGTTGTTCTGCCAGATAGCAGCAAAGTTCCCCGCAATCATCGAGCTGATTCCGATAAACGAGAGCACTGGCATGAAATCAAAAACTACTGTCTGGCTGCCCGCTTGATAAGCATAATACGGATCAAGGAAACGCAGTAAAATCGCGAAACCGGCAAGCTTTGGACCTGTAGACAGGAACGCTGTTACGGGAAGCGGCGCTCCTTCATAAACGTCCGGGCTCCAGAAATGAAGCGGGACGAAAGACAACTTAAAGCCTATTCCAACCAATACCAGTATAACGGCAATAGCAACCGCAGCCTGAGGCATTTCAGACAAGCCGTTCATAAATGCCGGATCTGATAATATCAGCGTACCTGTAAAAGCGTACAGGAGAGATATTCCATACAGCATGATGGCCGAGCAAACGCCGCCGAACAAGGCATATTTCATAGCAGCTTCTGACTGCTTGGGACTGTCAGCAACATAACCTACCATCAGATATGAAACGATGGAAATCATTTCAATCGACAGATAGATCATCAGTAAACCCGATGACATCGCCATCAGATTTAATCCAAGAAGCACTCCCGGCAACAGCAGATACAAATCCCCTGGACCTTTGACATGGTCCTGCAAACGCTTATTACCGCGTATAAATAATGCATATACCAGCACGATCCCGCTAAACAATATTTTAAAGATGCCGGCCGTACGATCAATGGTAAGAGATTCGTGAAATAAGCGCAAAGGTTCACCTGTGGCTTCAAACTGATAACCGGTGCAAACCAGCGAGGCTAAGATACCGGCTACTCCGATGATGAACGTATATAAAGATCTTTTCCCTGGCAAAAAGAGGTCGGTAATGATCACACAGACAAAAGTCACTATAAGCACAATCTCGGGAAGGAAAAACGGAATGCCTTCCCGGATACTTTGCATTAGCGATGGCACCTGACTTGCGTACTCGTTCATATTATTTCAAGTTAACTAAACGAATCAGTTCAAGCACAGAAGCGTTCATTTTATCAAAAGCCAGAGATGGCATAATGCCCAATACTAATGCAAAAGATGTCAAAATACACAGAACGGTGACCTCTCTTGGGTTGACGTCAGTAAGAAGCGCCTTCCACTTGTCGCCGCCCATCAGTCTCGTCTCGCCAAAAAACATCCTCTGCAGCGTCCAAAGGAAGTAGCAGGCGCTCAGAAATATTCCGATAGAGCCGCAGACAGCCATCCATCTCGGAAGCAATCCATTTACCGAAGAGGAATTAAACGCACCGATCAGACTGAACGCTTCCGCTATAAAAGCGGAAAAACCCGGTAGACCCAGTGACGCAAAGAAAGCGATCATAATGAAAGCGGTATACCTCGGCATAATCAGCGCAAGTCCCCTAAAGTTAGGTATCGAGCGGTCATGCACTCTGGAGTAGATCACTCCTACCAGGAAAAACAACATCGATGACAGGAAACCATGACTTATCATCTGCATCATCGCTCCGCTAATCCCTTCCGCAGTGATGGAAGCGATCCCCAGGAGCACGAAACCCATGTGTGATACAGAGGAATAAGCGATCATCCTCTTAAGATCTTTTTGTGCCAGGGCATTCAGCGCACCGTATAGAATCGAAATTACGCCGATGAGTCCCAGCCACCAGGCCGATTGAATCGCCGAATCTGGAAAGATGCTCACGCAGGCCCTCAAAATTCCGTAGCCCCCTATCTTCAATAGAATTCCCGCCAGTATGATCGAAACAGGTGTCGGAGCCTCCACGTGCGCATCAGGCAGCCAGGTATGCAAGGGAACGATAGGAACCTTGATAGCAAAGGCAATAAAAAGTACAATAAAACCTATCAATCGTGCGGAAATCCCGAAAAATTCATTGTTAGCCAATACAGAGAAGATAGAGCCATCGACGTAGTTCTTCGGATCCATCATACTCAGCATATTAAAGGTATGATTGCCGGTAACCGGATCTGTTACAGAGAAGTACAGTCCGATGATAACCAGGAGCATAAACACCGAGCCGAACAAAGTGTAAAGGAAAAACTTGATAGCTGCATATTCCCGCCTTATGCCACCCCACATCCCAATCAGGAAATAAAGAGGAAGCAGCATCAGCTCATAGAAAATATAAAACAGGAAGAAGTCCAGAGCCGAAAAAACGCCCAGAACAGCTGTATCCAAAAGAAGAAATAGCGCAAAGTACCCTTTCAGATTCGCCTTGATCTCCCATGACGCAATCAGTGCAACCAGCATCACAATTGATGTCAGCACCAGGAAAGGCATCGATAAGCCATCTATTCCCAGGAAGTAATCGATCTGCAGCTTGCCCATAGCACCCAGATTCAGGTCTATCCAGGGCACACGCTCCACAAGTTGGAACTTAGATTGTGTATCAACTCCTGAGTACACCGCACCATTGAAGTTCAGATAAATATAAGCACTTATCAACACCTGAATACTCACGGCAGCGAGGGCAACGTATTTATAGCTGTTTCTTGCAGAGGAAGGAATAACAAGGATCAGGAGCCCTGCCAGCAAAGGCAGGAAGATTAATATCGATAGCAAACTCATATAGCTGCAGTGTAGTATTTATAAATAAAAAGAGTCAATATAATGATCAGCATTGTAACAAGATAATGTTGCAAGCGGCCTGTTTGAAAATGGCGAACGAAATTTCCGACAATCCCCGCAAGATATCCTGAAAAGTTTACCAGCCCGTCCACCACGTACCGGTCGATCCAGCGTGAGCCGGATGCCAGCCACCTTCCCAGCACACCAGCTGAATTAACTATGCCGTCTACAATATAACGGTCAATCCAGTATAAAAATCCTGCAAAGGCAGTTGTTCCGCTCACCAGTACCGACGAATAGAACCGATCCAGATGCCACTGATCCTGTGAAAACTTAAACAACACGCTTCGGCTGAAATCAGGTGCCGACTGCCTTACCGCATACCACTTGTAACAAAGGCAGATCAACGCAATAGAAATCAAATTGACAGCTGCCGGCACAACCGTATGAAACGCATTAATGCGCGTCATACTCTCAACTTGTGGAAAACCCTGCAGTATCCAGGCATCCTCAAACAGCAGCGGGTTGAGAGAAAACACCGGGAACAAACAAAATACACTCAGAATAACCAGCACATATTTCATCGCTGCCGGAGCCTCATGAACATGCAAACCGCTCGTCAACGCCGAAAGCCTGAACTCACCGAAGAAAACCTTAAAGATCAGTCGCGATATATAAAACGCCGTAAGCCAGGAGGTAATCATCGCCGAAACAGGAATCAGCCTATGCCAGCCGCCCACTCCCTCTGCCCATTCAAATGACTGGATCAGGATCGCGTCTTTTGAAAGATACCCCGACGTAAGTGGCAACGCCACAAGTGCCAGAGAGCCTATCGCCATTGTGATGAAGGTAACAGGCATATATTTTCTCAGTCCGCCCATATTCCGGATATCCTGAGGATCAAAGTCTTTACCCGACTTTTCCTTCAGGTGAGCCATCTCATGAAGGATCGCACCCGCCGCAAGGAACAGCAAACACTTGAAAAAAGCATGTGTCACCAGGTGAAACAAAGCAGAACCCGAAGCCCCTACTCCCATCGCGAGCATCATAAAACCAAGCTGCGATATGGTAGAAAAAGCCAGAATGCGTTTAATGTCATTCTGCGTCAAAGCAATGGTAGCTGCCATAAAAGCAGTAAACGCACCTATTGAAGCAATTACTAATAATACAGTATCATCAAAGAGCGGATAGACACGTGCAATCAAGAAAACCCCAGCCGCAACCATGGTAGCCGCGTGAATTAGGGAAGACACGGAAGTCGGCCCTTCCATAGCATCAGGCAGCCAGGTATGAAGAGGGAATTGCGCCGACTTAGCCACTGCAGCTAAAAAGAAGACAATACCAGCAATAGTCAACCATTCAGCAGGCATACTCCCTGCACTACCAATCCAGGAGCCGCCCGAAACAACAGCAGCCTCCACAAGCCCCTCATTCCCGAATAGCCGGGTAATATCAAGTGTCTGAAATTGCGAGAAAATGATCATGATGCCGATCAGAAAACCCAGGTCCCCCAACCTGTTCATAATGAAGGCTTTTTTATTCGCACGCACTGCAGTACTTCGCGTAAACCAGAAACCAATCAACAGATAAGAAGAGAAGCCTACGAGCTCCCAGAACATATATACCAGAAGCAGGTTATCTACGATCACCATGCCTAGCATAGAAAAACAGAACAATCCCAGATACGCCCAATACCGGCGGATATATGGATCTCCCTGCATGTATTTTGTAGAATAGATATTGACAAGCAGCGCTATTCCCGACACCAGCAACATCATCAGGACCGATAGGTTGTTCAGCAATACGCCGATCCGCAGTTCCCAACTGCCGATGGTGAACCAGTGAAACTGCTCATGAATAGACGGACCATTCCAAACCTGCACAAACACAACAACCGACAGAAGCAGGCTAAGCCCTATGTAAAAAATGGCAAAAGATCCGCTGCGGATCACATTCCCGCGGAAAATCAGGCTCCCGAAAAACGTCAGCAAGGGCATCACTGCTACCAGCAGGGAGATAAGTATAATATGTTCAGATATAAGTGCCTCCAAAATTAGTCCCTCAGCTGATCAATGGTTGTCGGATCAATATTTTTATAATACGTATAAACGTTCAGTATAATGGCCAGCGACACAGCTACTGTAGCCGCAGCAAGAACGATAGCAAACAAGGCAAACATCTGTCCGCCCATAACCTGCTTGTCATACTTGCCAAAAGCCACCAGGTTCAGTATGGCTGCGTTCAGCATAAACTCAATCCCAATGAGTATCATAATGGCATTGCGCTTCGATAGTACAGCATAAAGGCCTATGCAAAACAGAAGGCCGCTGATGAGCATAAAATGAGATAATGGTATCATTGCTTCTTTGTTCTTCTTGCCAGGTGAGCTGCTCCGATTAAAGCCATCATCAATAAGACCGAAATAATCTCGAACGGAATAAGATAACGTGTCATTAAGTTTATCCCTATGGCATGGATCGTATTATCACTGGCAACTAAAGTATTATTTCCTGCATTCCTGATCCAACTGATCTCTTCAGGATTTGCCTGATAGATCGTCACAAAAAGTATCAGGAAAAACAACAGCGAAATGATCATTCCCGGTATATGATGAAGACCGATCAAACTCGTCTTATGTGCAGCACTTGTATTTAAAATAGTCTTGCTGGATAACAAAAATGCGAATATCATCAGAACCAGCATCCCTCCAACATACACGATCAATTGCGTCACAGCAACGAAGTCCGCCAGCGCATAGATAAAAAGCCCCGACATGGCAAACAACGTTACAAAGAACAGAAATATAGAACGCACCATATTTCTGTTAAATACCACCATGAAGGCGGAAAACAGCACCGTGGCAGCCAGAAAATAGAATACAACCTGCTCTATGCTCATACCTTATTTCTCTCCTGGAATGCTTTTAACGCTGCCGCGTCTTTCGCCGCCTGTTTTTCAGCCTGCTGCTCCGCAAGCTCCTTTCGTTTCTGTTCAGCCTCTTCCGGTGTCATTTCCGAAAACTTATATATCAGATCAGCCACATTAGTAACGCTCCTGTCATACGTGTCGGTCATCGTGATGCACTCAGTCGGACAAACCACCGTACACAAACCACAATACATACACTTAGCCATGTCAATATCAAACTTCGCCGCATGTAGTCTCTTGGTCGTTCCATCCGAAGTAATACCAATCGGACCAGTACCTTTTATACTTTCAATTTCAATGCAATCAACCGGACAGACTTTCGCACAAAGGTCACATACAATGCAATCATCGATCACCACATCCAGCTGATACCTTCCGACCTCCGGAATGGGGAGTTTTTCCTTCGGATACTGGACTGTTACCACTCCCTCCTTTTGCTCGAAATAATTGTCTGACCGAATATCAACGCTCTTCCTCCGTTTATTCACGGCAAGCAAGTGCTTCAAGGTAAGGGCCATGCCTTTCCATGAAGTTTTAATAGCGTTTAGTGTTTTTTTAATAATCACGATACCTCCTCTTCTTTACATGATCAGGAGACGCCACACACCCGAAATGGCCATACATAAAAAAGCCAGGGGCGTTAGTATCTTCCAGCAAAAACTCATCAGATGGTCAACTCTGACACGTGGCAGCGTCCACCTTATCCACATCTGAACCAACACGACAAGCAGAACCTTGGAAAAGGTCCAGAAGATTCCCCATCCCATGCCCGTTGTCCAGTCCGCTAGTCTCAGTGAACCAATATTCGGCAAGGGAGTATTCCATCCACCCAGGAACAGCACAACCCCTACCATACCAACGAGGAACATCATGGCATACTCGCCAAGAAAAATGAACGCGAAACGCATTCCAGTGTATTCGGTATGAAAACCTGCTACCAGCTCCGATTCCGCCTCCGGTATATCGAAAGGCGCACGGTTACATTCAGCAAGTGAAGCGATAAAGTAAATAACATAAGCAACGATCAGATGAGGTGCCTGAAAAATATGCCAGGAAAAGATTCCTCCGATATGCGTCACATCCCAGAACCCCATGAACCAGATGGTTTCAGGTGTTCCTACACCCTGCCTGGAAGCGATCGCATGCATATCCAGCGACTGCGCGATCATCACCGCAGAGATGATGGCTATACCCGCAGGTATTTCATAAGATATCACCTGAGCAACAGACCTCAGCGCACCTAATAATGAGTACTTATTATTAGATCCCCAACCAGCCATCAGGATCCCGATCGCCTCGATGGATATGATGGCGAAAATGTAAACAACACCGATGTTAAGAGCCGCAGGAATAACTCCCGGTGCCCAGGGAAGGGCCGCGAATCCCATATAAACCGAGATAAAGATGATAATCGGTGCCAGCGCAAACAGAATCTTATCCGCAGCTGTAGGCGTCACGTGTTCCTTCTGCAGAAGCTTTAGCGCGTCTGCCAGCGTCTGCATGGTTCCCCACTTGCCATTCTCCATCGGACCAAGACGGTCCTGGATGAAACCCGCCACTTTTCGCTCCGCATAAACACTAAATAAAGCAAAGATCGCTGCGAAAGAGAAGAGCAGGACACCAATCAGAATATATGTTATATAGAAATTCAATTTTATCGCTTCGTACTTGCAAACTTAAAAAATACAGACGATAATCAGCGCATTTTATAAGATATGAATCTGAAGTAATAAAAGTAACTTCGGAAGCTAATTTCTAAGGCCTACAAATCCGGCTATCTGTGGCTGACCAAAATCTGAGAATTCTCCTTAAAAAGAATCTCACATTAAGTTGCTTTCTATAAATATCAAAAATTCCCCGATAATGCTTTTTACATATAGCAAAAATTAACGTATCTTGCTATATATAAAAAGCATTATGGAGGAATTACTTTTAGAATTTCAGACAAAAATCGCTCGTATGTCGTTGGATATACAACGTTATCTCGTCCATCAAATGGATTTAAATAACCGTCTGATCTCCGTTAAAGGTGCGAGAGGAGCAGGAAAAACTACCTTGCTTTTGCAGCTGGCAAAGTTGCATCTACCGTTACAATCAACGCTATATATAAGTTTAGACCATATTTATTTCTTTGATAAAAAGCTATACGATTTGGCAAAGCAATTTACTCAATTCGGAGGAACTCATTTATTGCTCGATGAGGTTCATAAATATCCCAATTGGTCAAGAGAGATAAAACTGATTTACGATAACTTTCCTGAGCTTAACGTTATTTTCACGTCCTCTTCGATGCTCGAAATCTATAAAGCCGAATCGGATTTAAGTCGAAGAGCTGTTACTTATTATCTGAAAGAGTTGTCTTTCAGAGAGTTTATAACGTTCGAAACAAAGAAAACATTTCCTATTTATTCGTATACTGAAATTCTAGAAAATCACAATGCCATTGCAACAGAACTTTTAGATGAAGTAAAACCTTTGCCCCTATTTGAAAAATATTTGAAAATAGGTACTTATCCATATTACAAAGAAAATGAAGGTCTTTACATTCAGAAATTGCAAAACACGATTAACCTCATCATTGAAATAGATATTAATGCGGTGGAAGATTTACAATACGACACTCTGGTAAAACTAAAAAAACTGCTTATTACAGTCGCTTCGAGTGCACCGTTTACTCCCAATATCACGAAATTGAGCGAGAAAGTAGGTGTTTCCCGCAATATGTTAGTGCAAAGCCTAAAAATACTGGAACGTGCCGGATTGGTCCATGAATTGTACAAAGATACCTCGGGTATTGGAGCATTGACCAAACCTGAAAAACTGTATCTTAACAACAGCAACCTTATGTATGCTTTGGCAAAAGAAAACACCAATATAGGTAATGTCCGTGAGACGTTTTTCTTAAACCAATTCAAAGGCTTACATGAAATAAACCTTTCGGAAACAGCCGATTTTCTGATTGATAAAACTTATACGTTTGAAGTCGGAGGAAAAAACAAAGCCAAAAAGCAAATAGCAAACATAGAAAACGCTTACGTTGCGAAAGACGGAATTGAAATAGGTTTTGGAAATATCATTCCGGTTTGGCTTTTTGGTTTTATGTATTAGCTTAAATTTAGGAGGGTTCGGGAGTTCCACCCTATAGCTGATTGCCATGCCAGGCACACAAAAAAGGCGAAGCCCTGATCGAGCTTCGCCTGAATAAAGTTTAATGGTATCTTCTTACTTCTTAGGAGCAGCAGCAGTTGTAGCCGTGATACCTAATTTAGTTTTAACTACATTCAAAATATCATCACCACCATCAAAGTAAACTACTCCTGGCTGAGAGATATCAAACACATAAGCATATCCTTTTTCTTTAGCTACCGCTTTGATAGCAGTCTCTGCTTTCTGATAGATCGGCTGATACAGTTCAGACTGCTTAGCACCTAACTCCTGCTGAGCTTTTTGCTGTGTTTCCTCCATGCGCTTTTGAAAATCCTGGATTTCATTACCCAAAGTCTCCAGTTCTTTTCCAACTGTAGCCTTGTTAGCTTCACTTACAGTCTTCGCTTTCTCCTGATATGTTGCAATCTTCTTCTCACGCTCTGTATTCATCAACTCCAAAGCTGTTTGCTTTTGCTTCTGGAAAGTCTGAAACGTTGCATCTGCTGTCTTAACTTCTGGCATCAATTGTAAAAGTTCCGCTGAGTTGATATGTGCGAACTTTTGCTGCGCATTAACCGTAGTTCCCGTTAAAAATAATCCTACCGCTACTACTGCTACTTTAACTACATTTTTCATTCTGCTATTATAAAAATTTACTTGGTTACTTTCAAATATTACTTAACTACCGAACCCGGTTTATAACCCAAACGGGTGATCACCTCGTTACTCTTATCTAAACGTGAACTTGCGTATAAGAGTATAACTTCACTGTTTTTATCCAGGATCATATCAAGCTGGTTACTTTCAGCAACCGCTTCGATTGCCCGTGCAACCCGCTCCTGAATAGGCTGAATAAGCTTGATCCGTTGCTGATACAAATCACCCTCGAATCCGAACTTCTCACGCTGAAATTCCTTCGCTGCTTTCTCCTTCTCCACGATGGCATTTTCCCTCTCGCGGCGAACCTGAGGAGTAAGCAAAGCAAGATCAGCCTGGTATGACTTATACATATTTTCCACTTCCTTCAAACGCGCGTCTACCTGAGTTTGCCATTGTTTGGACAAAGCATCCAGTTGCTTTTGAGCCGACACATACTCCGGAATATGCTCCAAAACATATTCGCTATCTACATAAGCAAAGCGTTGTGCGAAAGCCGAAGCTCCTGAAAGGCACACAAACGCAAGAATAAACAACAATCTTTTCATACACAAAGTTAATTAAAATCCACCACTAAGTTGTTGAGCTATACTAAAATGGAACTGACCGCCAGACTGTCTAAGCCTGTTGCTTGATGGGTCGTATACGTCATCAAAACCATATCCCCAGTCAATTCCCAATAATCCGAAGATCGGAAGAAAAATTCTCGCTCCCACACCCGCTGAACGACGTACATTGAACGGATTGTAGTCTTTAAAATTGTTCCAGGTATTTCCACCCTCAGCGAACGCTAGCATAAACACGGTCGCCTGCTGACTGTTCATCAATGGGTAACGCATTTCAACAATATACTTGCTGAATATAGGGCTACCAGAGTAACGCGCAACGTTAGGGTCATAACCAATCGGCGTCACGTTGTTATTTTCATAACCACGCATGGCAATAACTTCCGAACCCTGCAGATAATCAAATCCCTGCATACCGTCACCACCCAATTTGAAGCGCTCGAAAGCAGACTGGCCTGTAGCTTGATTATACTGACCAAGAAAACCGAACTGTCCCTGAGTTTTTACAACCAGCTTACCAACAATACGCTGATACCACTGTGCTTCGAACTTCCATTTATGGTATTCTGTAAACCTGTACTTCTCTTTGTCAGTAGCCGTTTGGTAGTTCACATTGTTGAACAGTGAATATGGAGGAGTCAGCTGTACTGTCAGGCGGATATGCGATCCTGATGTTGGATAGATCGGCGCATCCACAGAATTCCGGCTAAGCTCTTCGGTGAGGTTAAAGTTGTAAGATGTACCTGTAGAGAATAAGAATCCCGGGTAGTTAGTCAGCTTGTACTGTTGCAAGTTAATAGAGTGGTTCAGGTTGAAATAGTCATCAGGCCATTTCAAACGCTTACCTAAGCTGAATGTAACACCATTCAAACGAATTCTGTAACGCTGATCATCCCTGTATCCATAATACCTTGCTATATCATCATTCGAGCTCAAAGAAGTAAATGCGCTGATACCAAAATAAATCGGTTTCTTACCGCCTAACCATGGCTCAGAGAATGAGAAGCTATATGACTGGTATGACTTACCATTCGTTTGTCCACGTACGCTCAGCTTTTGTCCGTCTCCTTTCGGAAGAGGTTTCCACTCCTTCAGATTAAACAAGTTACGTGCAGAGAAGTTGTTGAACGTCAGACCCAGGGTACCGATAATACGGCCACCACCAAAACCACCTGACAGCTCAATCTGGTCAGAAGGCTTTTCAGCTACCGTGTACTCTATGTCCACAGTACCATCAGCCGGATTAGGGATCGGTCTAACGTCAGTCTTCTGCTCGTCAAAATTACCTAGCTGGGCAATTTCACGGGTCGTACGTACAACCAGTTCCTTAGAAAACTTCTGTCCCGGTTTCGTACGGATTTCACGCATTACCACCTTATCGTTGGTAATATCGTTTCCTTTTAGTGAAACCTTATTTATAGTATACTGCGGACCTTCATAAATACGCAGCTCCACATCGATCGTATCTCCGTAAACCCTGGTCTGAACCGGATCAACATTGAAAGTCAGGTATCCATTATTCAGGTAAAGAGAAGAGATATCCTCGCCATTCGGATTACCGTTCAGACGTTTCTGCAATTTCTCTTCGCTAAATACGTCTCCTGGCTTAATAGCAAGCATTTCATTAAGCGCCTCCGTTTTATAGATCGCATTACCGGCCCATGTCAGGTTTCCAAAATAATACTTCGGTCCTTCGTATAGCTTAATGTGAATATCTACACGCTCATTTGGCTTCTTGATCACACTGTCACTTAAGATCTCCGCATCGCGGTAACCACGATCGTGCATCTTGGCAACCAGCGCCAGCTTATCTTCCTCATATTTATCAAGCAAAAACTTCCCGGATCTGAAGATATTGATAGAAGAACGTTCCTTCGTCTTCTTCATGAACTTCTTCAGCTGCTTCTTTTTAAAATCTTTATTTCCTTCGAAGGTGATATTCTCAATCTTTGTCTTTGACTTCGTATCAACATCTACAATAAGTACAACATTATTTGCTTCTGTAGTATCTTTCTTTTGACGGTATTTTACCTCAGTAAAAAGGAAACCTTTTTCATTGAAGTACTTTTTTATCACCGCAGTGGTCATGCTCATCAAACTTTCGTTAACGATCTTCCCCGTCTTGTCTGCAAGCTTCTCCTTGATATCCGTTACCTGGCCTTTTTTCATACCCGTAAACTCCATCCTTGTCAAACGCGGACGTTCTACCACTTCAATATTAAAGAAAATGGAATCGCCCTTCACGTTTCCTTTCAGCTGAACATCATCAAACAAACCCTGAGCCCATAAGAACTTCAGTGCGTTCGAAGTAGCGTCACCCGGAACAGTGATCCTGTCGCCCTTTACAAGCTTGGATATCTGTATAAGTATATCCGCATCAAGAAACTTAATCCCTGATACAGTAGTTCCACCAATTACATATTCCTGAGGGTTGAGATAGCTCAACTCAGTTCCCGACTGCGAACGTAGCTGCATACCACCCTGCTGCGGGCGTCCTATCTGGGCACTTGCAGCACCTGCTGCACACGTAAAAAATATTATTATGAAAAATCTCTTCATTGAATTGTTTGACGTTGCTAAAATAACGCTATTGGTTGTTAAATTTTGTTAAAAGGAATTTTTTAAACCTGCTCACTGGTCATTCCAAAGCGACGTTCTCTTTTTTGATAATCTATTATGGCCTCGAAAAGGTCTTCTCTTCTGAAATCCGGCCAAAGCTTTTCAGTAAAATAAAATTCTGCGTATGCCAGCTGCCATAGCAGGTAGTTGCTGATCCGGAATTCGCCACTCGTGCGGATCATCAGTTCAGGATCAGGAATTCCTGCCGTAGTCAGATTAGCAGAAAACATTTCCTCATTAATATCCTCGGGTTTGATAAGGCCCTGCTGTACCTGCGTCGCCAGCTTGCGCGCAGCTTCCGTTATCTCCCAGCGCGAGCTATAGCTCAGCGCGAGCGTTACAGTGCTCTTGGTATTTCCGGCAGTCATTTCTATGGACTTATTTAAGTGCTTTAAACACTTGCCCGGAAGTTTGTTTAAGTCGCCTATAGCGTTTAAACGAACGTTGTTATCCATCAACGTCTTTGTCTCCTTACTGATGGTAGATACCAGTAACTCCATTAAAGCTGTAATCTCCAGCCAGGGGCGGTTCCAATTTTCTGTGGAAAACGTATATAAGGTTATATAAGGTATGCCAACTTCGACGGCTGCTTCTACGATATCCTTAACAGATATCACACCGCTATGATGACCAAAAACACGAAGCTTGCCTTTTTCCTTAGCCCATCGCCCATTACCATCCATAATAATTGCTATATGCTGAGGCAATTTGCTCTTGTCGATCTGATCCAGTAAACTCATCTTCTAATTAAGCCTAACTTAGGCATTTGAGGCTCAAAGGTAAAAAAAAATAGCATGACTAAAATACCGGGGGACAATTACAGTTCAGAAAGGTATAGGTGAGTGTAATTCCAGTAAAAAAATACCTGTCGCGGCTCTTTGAATCGCCACGTTGTTGCCCCGCACTAAAAACTTTGCTGCCAGCCACCTCAGAGGACCGGTCTGTTAGATTCACACCAGACGGGTCATTTTGAGGATAAAAAACATCCTTCGCCGGATACTTGCCACTAACATCATCCATATAATCTGAAAAGGATGTGCGGTAACCCAACTCCGCGCCCAGCGTCCACATACGGCTAAAATTATACTTTATACCAGCCCCGTAAGGAATAGAGATTGTATACTTCCGATAGTCCTTATACTCCGTACGCAGCGGATTCAATTCCACCAGCTCACCGTTGACATTCGCTTTCGGATTAAACATACTCAGCGCTACACCCGCAAAAAGATACGGACTGAAACGCTTTTTACTCAAGGACGGGACGTAATCGAAAAAGTTGAACTCCCCCTGAAAACTGATCTCCGTAAGCGGTGTAACAAAGCTTAAGTTACGCTGCTGTTGGTGCAGGTTTGATGAGAGGCTGTCGGCCCCTTTCATCTTGCCGTGCATAAAACTTAGCTTGATGGCCCATCTGGGATCTATATTCCTTTTCACCAGAAAACCGTAGGCCGGATCACTCAGCTTAAATACATTATCCGGATTCAGATCACCCATATATCCAATGCCTCCGCCAAATGCACCCAGCTCCCAGCTTTGCGCCCTGATCTGTGTACATAATAAAAGAAGGATGAAAGTAATGCCGAGTCTACCCATTAATAGTTGCGTGTGTCAATGCCCCAAAGCATCTTATTTCTTAATGTCGAAAGATAACTTTCATTCTTGAGGCGAACCAAATTAATCTGAAAATCTGCCTTAGACACGCTAAACCGCATAGAACAATCGATTACCTCGGTGCGCGAATCGCAGGAAAGCAAATATTTGGAACTCCTGCCTTCCAGCTCAAACGTAAGCGTATAAGTATCCGATATAACTACCGGACGGACGTTCAGGTTGTGCGGAGATATCGGTGTAACGACGAAATTCCCCGACTTTGGAAATACGATCGGCCCCCCGCAGCTCAAAGAATACGCCGTTGAGCCAGTTGGCGTAGCAACGATCAAACCATCTGCCCAATACGAATTCAGAAACTCCCCGTTCAGATAAGCATGAATGATCATCATCGCTGAATTGTCCCTTCTGTGAATGGTCAGGTCATTAAGCGCAAAGTTCTCATCCCCAAACACAGGCGTACCGGTTTCTACCTTGAGCAAGTCCCTGCTGTCGATCGTATAGTCGCCCGTAACCAGGCTGCTTATTGCCGCTGCAATATCATCTTTACTAATGCTTGCCAGGAAACCGAGACGACCGAGATTTATACCGATGACAGGAATATTGGAGTCGCGGATCAGCGTTACGGTATCAAGCATGGTACCGTCGCCTCCTAAACTGAGCATCACGTCAACCGCACCCTTGATTTCTCCGTAATGGCTAAAAGTACCCTGCATTTGCAGGTTACGAACCTTATCCGCTATAAATTGGGAAAACTTTTCATAGACCAGAAGCTCGGCCCCCTGTTGGTTCAGTTCATCAAATATTTGCTGAACGTATGGTAAAGTCGCTGCGCTAAACTCTCTACCGTAAATAGCTATTTTCATTAAATACTTAAATAGTTCATCAGTTGATCGTACCTGTCTCCGGTGCCTGACTGCTCTTTATTATCATTATACGTGGCTATGATGTGATAGTCATAACGACCCAGCGATGCCAATATCCCTGAAATCTCTGTACGATTGACCTTGATCGTCACCTCCGTACGTGTAGAATCAATATGTGAAGTAATGTACGAACTCAGGATCTGTGTACTTTCCGACTCAATGATCTGCGCAATATGCGCAAGCGAATTATTCCGGTTGTCCATTTCAAGAACAATGATCCCTCCCGGCTCTTTAATAGAAGCGATCGATGCCAAACGGTCTACAACAGTATTCATGTTGATCACGCCCAGGTAACTCCTGTTCTCATCAACCACAGGCAATAGAGTAAGATGACTCTCACTGAATACTTTAATCACATCATAGATATGCTGGTTGTGCTGGAGACTTACCCTGCTGTAATTTATATTTACAACTTTTAGTGAAACCTCAAAGTCGATCTCTTCTATCAGGTCATCGTCAGAAATTAAACCAAGCAGAATGTCATCGCTGATCACAGGAAGATGGCTGACGCGGAACTCATCCATCCTATCCAGTGCTTTTTGAATACTGTCTGATTCTTTTAGTGGTGGAATCGCTTCGGAGATGAGTTCGCTTGCCAACATAGTGTTTTACTTTAAAAGTACACGATCCAAAAACCGCCTTAGAAACTTAATAAATTCATCCGGTACCTCCATCATAGGAGCATGTCCGCAATTATCAATCCAGTTTAGCTCCGAGTTAGGCAAGAGATTATGAAATTCAGTTGCCACATCAGGCGGAGTAACCGTATCGTTCATACCCCAGATCAGACATACCGGAATAGTGATCTTATGAAGATCTTTAGCCAGGTTATGCCTGATTGCCGACTTCGCCATGGAGAGGATCCGGATAACTTTGTTTCGATCGTTTACCGTCTCGTAGACCTCATCTACCAGCTCCTTCGTTGCCATTGCAGGATCAAAGAAGGTATACGCAACCTTCTCCTTTATAAATTCATAGTTCTCTCTCTTCGGAAAAGTACCGCCGAAAGAGTTTTCGTACAGGCCGGAACTTCCGGTAAGCACAAGGGCTTTTACATACTCCGGATTGTTCAGCGTGAAGATCAGTGCCACATGCCCGCCTAAGGAATTACCCAAAAGGTTTATATTTCTAAGTTTCTTGTGTTTAACAAACTTAAGAAGATATTTGGACAGCGTGGTTACCCCCGTAGTTAACAGAGGCAGATCATATATTGGTAAAAGTGGAATAACCACCCTGTAGTGAGACTTAAAAGCCTCGGTAACATCGTCAAAATTACTTAAAGCCCCAAAGAGACCATGAAGAAGCAACAATGTATCCCCTTCTCCTTCTTCAATATATTTAAATCCGTTTTCTTCTTTTATAATACTCATAATTCTAAACAAGATGTTTAGTGGGCTTTGCTAAAATTAATAATTCAGGTAATAGTTGAATAAATGTACACTTTATCCGCTTACCTGCAATCTATTTATTATGCTATTGTTTAACCGATCAGGACAAAAGTTCCTTAACAACTTCTGAAATGGTCTTACCATCGGCTTTACCCGACAGCTCCTTATTTGCCGCACCCATCACCTTTCCCATATCTTTCACGCTTGTAGCTCCGGTACGGGATATCACATCTTGCACTACTGCAATAACTTCTTCACGACTGAGCTGCTTTGGAAGAAATCCTTCAATGACCTCTAGCTCTTCCGCCTCAATCTGATAAAGATCTTCACGATTTTGCGTTTTGTAGATCTCAGCAGACTCTTTCCGTTGTTTGGCCAGTCTCTGCAAAACTTTGATCTCTGCATCTTCAGTCAGGGTGTCACTTCCACCTTTTTCTGTTTTCGCTAACAAAATAGCTGCTTTGATTGCACGCAAGCCCCTTAAACGGACATTGTCCTTTGCAAGCATGGCTGTTTTTATCTCTTTATCAATATTTTCCTGTAACATATACTTATTTTAATGCCGGCTCTACCAGTGGCAGGCCTGCTTATTTTTCTTTATTCCAATAAACCGAGTTGGCCTGAGCCACCGGCATTATAACCAGATCACTAATATTTACGTGTTTAGGTCTGGAAATCATAAACCAGATAGTTTCCGCAATATCCTGAGCAGTTAATGGCTCATATCCTTCATAAACTTTTTTGGCTCGGTCAGTATCACCTTTAAAACGCACTTCTGAAAATTCTGTTTCAACTGCCCCCGGATGAATTGCAGAAACGCGTATGCCGTGAGGGAGAAGGTCGATACGCATGGCCTTATTCAGCGCGTCTACCGCATGTTTAGATGCGCAGTAAACGTTCCCGTTCTGATAAACTTCTTTTCCGGCGATAGAACCCAGGTTAACTATATGTCCGTCTTTTCTGGCGATCATCCAGTTGGATACAACTTTAGTTACGTAAAGGAGCCCCTTAATATTGGTGTCTATCATGGTATCCCAATCGTCCGTATTTCCATCCTGCAGAGGATCCAGGCCCTGACTAAGTCCCGCATTATTAATCAGCACATCTACAGCCTTCCAATGGTCATCCAGGCCGTTTAGCTGACCTTCCACTTCTGCTTTATGTCTAACATCCATCGTAAGAATGCGTACTTCCACCCCATTTTCAAGCGTTAACTCGTCCGCTAAGCGCTGCAGCCTGTCCGTTCTTCTTCCAGTTATTATTAAATTATATCGATAGGATGCGAAAAGTCTGGCACAAGCTTCACCAATTCCGGCAGTTGCGCCTGTTATTAGGGCAATTTTAGGCATAAATGCTTTAATTAAGGGTCAAAATTATGAATAAAAAGCATTTTTAGAACTCAATTGTTTATTAAATCGAAATAAACAAATCAATAAATGCGAGGTGCTAGGGGGGCGAGCTGTCTACTCAAAAAACAAACTTATTTGTATCCCTTTATGATACAGCCTGTCAAGTGAGCGATCGAAGTGATTATCGCGCCTGTTGAGCACGTTGTTGAAAGACTGTGAGAATTTAATCTCGGGCGACATTTTGAAATACTCGAAATAGAAATCCAGCCCCAGTCCCGCTTCATAAGAGAAAAAGCCGCGTTTATTAGCGATAAACTTTTCCTCATCTACCAGCTCAGTATCATCGAGCTTCTTCTTAGAAACAATATTCCGGGAATATTTACCCCCGGCGATCATATAAGCGCGAAAGTTACCCCTGCGATCTGATTTCAGCTTTACACCCAGAGGCAGGTCTATAAAGGTTGACTGGACCACTTTATTATATAGCTCCTCATTAGCAAATGCAAATTGCAGTTCCTTATCTGCAAAAGTCATGGAAGGAGTAAAACGCAGGTCAGTATGATCAGTCATTTTCAGATTGGAAACCAGTCCGATACCAAAACCCGGCTTAGAAGAGGCTCCTACGGCACGAAGCATGTTCGCTTCTCCTCCCACAGGGCTCGGTAGCTCCTGCCAGTTTTCTGCTTTCAGCATCTTGAACTCCGAGCTTACATAATTGAACTGAAAGCCGAAATTTAACCGTTCGTCGTCAACACCTCCACCCCAATTTTCCTGCGACTTCGCACTGTAGCCGATCGCCAGGCAGAAGAAAGCTAAGAGGAAGCCTTTACTCATTTAACTCCCGTGTAGATTGAGCTGATACCAAATGTCAGCGGTTGAAATTTGGTGTCCTTAAAGCCGACTTTATGCATGAGGGTTAAAAAGTTCTTGCCATCCGGAAATGCAGCTACCGATTCGGGCAGGTATTTATAAGCATCGTTGTTTTTCGAAAACATCTTACCTATGGCAGGAGTGATCGAATTGAAATAGAAGTTATACAACTGCTTGATCGGAAACTTCTGAGGCTTTGAAAACTCGAGAATAACGATTTTGCCACCCGGCTTAAGCACCCGCAGCATATCAGATAAACCCTGTTCAAGGTTTTCATAGTTCCGCACACCGAAGGCTACTGTTACCGCGTCAAAGGTATTATCGTCGAACAGCAGCTTCTCCGAATCACCCAAACGTACCTCAAATCTATCAGCCAGTCCACGTTTCTTAATCTTCTCATCTGCCACATCAAGCATTCCCTGAGAGATATCCACCCCTATTACCTTAGCCGGATTCAGGATCTGGATCGCCTCAAAAGCGAAGTCGCCCGTTCCCGTCGCCACGTCAAGCATCAGCTGAGGTTTTAACTTTTTAAGCTCGCCTATAGCCTTTTTACGCCACAGAATATCGATTCCAAGCGACATGAAATGGTTCAGAAAATCGTATGTCTTCGATATGTTATTGAACATATCTGCTACCTGTTCTTTCTTGGTAGCGCTTTTATCTTTGTAAGGAGTAATCTGCTCTGGCATATCCGGCAAAGATAAACCAGTTGACTGGGAATATCATCATGTTTGAGCCAAAAAGCGATAGCTGTGGACACTTAGACAATCGATACCCATAACTGCACCAGTGGTTTTTTAGATCACTCAGGCGACCTTCTTACTGATTCTAGATCTTCCGAAAAGAGACACGCTTGCCTGTCAAATCTCCCGGTGCTTCGCTATTCGGCTTGATCTTCGGGATATTCTTCGAAATACTTACCGGGATGGCCTTTTTCGCTTTGCCCCTGACCTTTCCCGCCAGCGCCCTGATCAATCTGTTGCCTTCATAACCAACAAGTACAATATTCGCCCGCCGCTGCTCGGGTATACCGGTTAGTGTTTGATCAATCGGCTCTCCGGGTAACTCCCCTACCTCCTCTGCTGCAAAAGCGGCAATCAGCGCGCAGGGACTGAATTCCCTGCTGTTGAGCAGTACACCTCCCTCATCCCTCGACATGCCGCTGTAGGCCATCAGCGTCATGCTCAACAGCAGAATCTGATCTTTGGGTGGCTCTGTATGGAAGACGATCTGCTGCGCTTCCACCTTTTCATATTTAGAGATCTCCACATCCCTGAACTCCAGATATTCATAGTATTCTTTGCGGAAGTTGAAACCTATCAAACTAAAACGGACGCGGTATCCGCTGGTCTGCTTCAGCATCCAGGAAGGCGGGCGGATAGCTGTTTTAGCCTCTATAGCTGCCAGCGACACCACTATCTTACCCCGCTCATCCCGGCTTACCTGATGACTGACCTGAAACACCTCGCTAAGCTTGCTTTTGATGTTAAACTCCATCCCGTTCACAAAGCTCAGATC